>Ga0187864_10002230_pt1 | contig 17062 bp, 14 predicted proteins | sample June2016WEW_11_4_FD_132985 | JGI IMG/M metagenome (GOLD analysis project Ga0187864, IMG submission 132985) | Peatland microbial communities from SPRUCE experiment site at the Marcell Experimental Forest, Minnesota, USA - June2016WEW_11_40 | ecosystem: Environmental > Terrestrial > Soil >...
AGAGAGCTGGTTGTTGCTCGCTGAGGTCGACAGCCAGTACTGGTTCTGGCCCCAACCGCCGACATTCAACGGGACGAAGGGCTGTTGGCCTAGAGATGCCAATAGATACACGAGCGTGCCCTCACTGAACGCAGCGGTCCTGAGCCCGAGAAGGCGGAGCGTGCCGACCAGGTATTCGATCGGCTGTTTCACGAGGCCCCTCATCGCCCTCGTCGAAGCGAAACTTGGATGGTGCAAGATGGCCCCGAGAAGGTTCGTCAAGTTGAGGTCCGTCTTGTAGCCGGGGGTGAGGTCGGCGACGACGGGATCCTCGGTGGTCACCGGGTAGGCCAGCCAGCTCCAGAACCGGGCGACCACCCACTTCGACGAGGCGGTGGTCTGTGTGACCATGTCGATGATGTCCTGGCCCTGCCACCGCCCTGTCTTGCCCAGGAACCGCTTCTCACCGCCGTCGTGGTCGTAGAGGTTGAAGAAGAAGTCGCCCGTCGTGTAGTCGAGGGTCCAGCCCGTGAAGGCGCGGGCGGCATGCCGCACATCCTGCTCGGTGTAGTTGCCGACACCCATCGTGAAGCGCTCCATGAGCTCTCGGGCGAAGTTCTCGTTGGGGTGAGCCTTGTGGTCGGTGCCCGTGTCGAGCCAGATCAGCATGGCCGGGTCTTTCGCGACCGCTTGGGTGAGCGTGTCGAACGAGCCCGGGCCTAACGTTCGGAAGAGATCGTTCTGGCGGTACATCAGCTCGGAGTAGCCGACCTTCTGGTAGGAGGTGGGGAACTGCTCGTGCAAGAGCAGGACGAGCTTTTCCCGCAGGGGCGTGTCGGTCACGATCATCCGGTCGATCCACCAGGTGGAGAGCGCGATGAACTCGGTGTAGTCGTCGTAGGAGAACCCTGGGATGTTCGCCTGCGCAAGAGGTGTGAGGTGAGGGAGCTCGAGAGCCGACCCGGCCGAGTCCGCCTCTGCGAGTCCCGCCAACAGCTTGTCGACGCTAGCCCCGAAGCCGAGCTTCCCAGCGGCTTCGAGCTCCGCCGGCGTCGCCCCGAACCCGGCCCGCCGGTACAGATGGGCGAGCGTGGTGGAATTGGAGCTCGTAGTCATTTGGGAACTATAGCACTATTGGCGGTCAGTTGACTACTGTATGTGGTCATATAGCAAACCTGATGGTCCGCTGAATCGGGCCTGAACCGGGATTGAACCGGGATTGAAGCGGCTCTAGTGGCCTTGCTTCACGATCGGGAGGTCCGTCTCCTCCGCGTTCGCCCAAGTGTCGTCGATGAATACCGGTGACGCGCCCCAGCCTGACAGGAGTGAGGCCGCGGCCGCGGCCCGAAAGCCCGCACCGCAGTGCACCCAGACCGGCACCGTCGTCGGCACCTCAGCTCTGCGCCCGACCAGCTCAGGGAGGGGCAAGTGACGGGCGCCACTCAGGTGGCCTGCCCGCCACTCGTGACTGTGGCGGACATCGAACACCTGGGGCCCGGGCACCTCCCGGTCCGGCCATGCCTCCGCAAGATCCGAGAAGCTTGCCACCGGGTAACTGTTGAGGCGGCTGTTCTTGGCAAACTTCGGACCGCCTGGCACTGGGACGGTCGTCCCCCAAAGTGCCGCGCCCGAGAGCTCGTCGCGGCCGATACGGGCGATCAGCCGGCGGGCCTCGTCGATTTCGGCAGGGTCGTTGGCCACCAGGACGAGGTTGCTTTCCCATGGCACGATCCAGCCGAGGTAGGTCGTCAGGTTCACGCCGAGCTCGAGATTCAAGGTTCCGGGAAGATGACCAGCGGCGAATTCCCGTCGCTGACGCAGGTCGACGACCCATTCGGCACCTCGGATCGCATCCTCGAGGGCGTCCGCGTCGAGCTCGGGGGCGGGCGCGAAGGACGGCAGGGCCGGCCCCTTGCGGTTCAACGGAGCCATGTGGCGGTAGTACGCCGGGATCGGCAACGGGTCGCCGAGCAAGCTCGCGACGAAATCCTCCTCGTCGAGGAGCGCGGCCGGGTTCTGTTCGAGCTCCCGACCGATCGTGGGCACCCCGGTGACATCGCCTTGGGTCGGTGTGGCGGAGCAGAAGCTGCCGAAGCCGTGCGTCGGAAGGATCCGGGCGTGCTTCGGAAGTGTCGTCAAGAGCCGCCGGACCGAACGCCATTGCGAATGGGCGAGCGGCTCGGCAAGCGCGAGGCCGAGGAGGTCGGTTCGTCCGGTCGCGTTGACCAGCAGGGAGCCTCCGGTGCACACAACATGCTCTCCGCCCTCTTCGTCATCCCCACCGTCTGCGAACTTGACCAGGTAGGCGAGGTGGTGAGCCGTGTGGCCGGCCGTCGCGATGGCAGTGGCCTCGAGCCGCCCGGCGGCGACGGTGTCGCCGTCGTCGAGAGCGCGGAACTCCTCGGAGAACGACATCGGCTCGCCTGCAGGTATCGCGTACGTGGCGCCCGTCGCTCGCGAGAGTGCCAGACCGCCGCTGAGGTAGTCGTTGTGAACGTGGGTCTCGAGCACGGCGGTGATGCTGACCCCCAGCTTCTCCGCCTCCTGCAGATAAGGAAACGGATCCCTCTGCGGGTCGACCACCACGCCCACCTCACCGTCGCTGATGAGGTAGCTCCGGTCGCCAAGTCCGGGGGCGTCGAAAGTCACCGTCGTCATGGCGGCGGCTTTTCGGGTGAAACCGGCGTCGCTCATTCGGGAACAACAGTACTAAGGCACCAGCAATGACAGACCGAGCCTTCCGGACGGGCTCGGCGGGACCGGGGCAACGGTAAAGTGCGAGCTTCATGGACCAGCCGCAGCCAGTTGAACAGATCGGGCCCGACGTCGCCGTTCGGTTGCTCGCCCAAGGCGCCGCACTGATCGACGTCCGTGAACTGGAGGAGTGGCAGACCGGGCGGGCGCCCGAAGCAGTCCACATCCCGCTCGGCGAGCTCGTCGTGCGCCTGAGCGAGCTGCCCACCGACCGCAAGCTCATCATGGTCTGCCGGTCCGGTGGCCGTTCGGGCACGGCGGCGGCGACTCTGGTCGAAAGGGGATTGCCCGCCCTCAACCTGGCCGGGGGGATGCAGGCGTGGAAGGCTGCATCCTTTCCAGTGGTCGCGGACGGCGGCGTTCGCGGCGAGGTCGTCTGAGCAACGCTCGAGCTGGCGGCTACCCTCCGAACAGCGCGAGCCATTCCTCGGCGCTGCGGGGGGCGAGAACGGGGTTCTTCCGTTTGGTCTCGGCAAGGGAAGCCGACCTATCGGGCGAGTAGAGGTGCCCCGGATACACGACGGTGTCGTCGGGAAGTATCGCGAGGCGGTTGACCAGGCTGTCGTACATCGCGTCAGGGTCGCTTCCGGGAAGGTCCGTCCGCCCGCAGCCCTGGAGGAAGAGCGTGTCGCCTGCCACGAGGCGGCCGTCCACGAGGAAGCACTGGCTTCCCGGGGTGTGGCCCGGAGTGTGCAGGAGACGGATCTTGATCTCGCCGACTTGGAGGACATCGTCGCTCTCGTGGGGCACGAGGCTGTCACGGCCCACTCCCGTCGAGCGCTCGATCCAAGGGACCTCGTCTCGGTGGACGTGGACCGGGACCTCGACTTGTTCGAGGAGCTCGGCGATGCCCAGGATGTCCCGGCCGAACAGGTCACCGCCGACGTGATCAGAGTGGTAGTGGGTGGCCAGCACGCCGACGAGGCGCATCCCGTCGGCCTCGAGGATGTCGATCACCTCGTCAGGCGCGTAGGCGGGATCGACGGCGACGGCCTCTCCACCTGCACGGTCCCCGATCAGGTACACGAGGTTCACCATCTGGCGGGCCAGCGGATCGTCGACCGCGATGTCGCGGCCCACCAGCAATTGGCGGAAGTAAAGGCGGTCGCCGGTCACGCTTTGATCGGTTCGGGCGACCAGTCCGCCAGTTTGGCGAGACGCAGGTCGTTCGAGAAGATCTCCACGATCGGAAGCTGGAGGCCGATGCGTCGCTGGAGCCTTTCGATGGCAAGCTCCTGGTCCCAGAGGACGAGCGTGACGGCCACGCCGCCCTCACCGGCTCGGGCCGTGCGGCCCGACCGGTGCAGGTAAGCCTTGTGATCTTCGGGCGGGTCGTAGTGAACCACGACGTCGACCCCGTCGATATCGAGGCCCCGGGCCGCCACGTCGGTTGCGACGAGAGCCGGGAGCTTCCCGTTGGCGAAGTCCTCGAGCGCCTTCTCGCGCGCGGACTGACGAAGGTCACCGTGAATAGCAGCCGCGCGCACGCCTTCGCGGCGAAGGTCGTCGACGAGCCGGTCAGCGCCACGCTTGGTGCGACAGAAGCACAACGCCTTGGTCGCGCCTGCGACGATGGCGGCGCACACCTTCGCCTTGTCGAGTTGGTGCACCTTCAAGAATCGGTGCTCCATCTCCTCAACCGTGACCTGCTTCGCCTGTACCTGGTGCAGGACCGGGTCCCGGAGGTGTCGGCGGACGACCTGGTCGACTGCCGAGTCCAGCGTCGCGGAGAAGAGCAACGTCTGGCGTTCAACGGGCATGAGCCTGAGCAGCCATTCCACCTGCGGCAGGAAGCCCATGTCCGCCATGCGGTCCGCCTCGTCGACGACGAGAGTCGAGATCTTGCTGAGCCGGACCGCTTTGCGGTCCGCGAGGTCAATCAGCCGGCCCGGAGTCGCGACGACGATGTCAGTGCCTTTGGCGAGCTGGCGGGCCTGGCGATCGAGGTCGGTGCCGCCGTAGACCGCGAGAACCCGCCTGTCAACTGTCTTTGCGAGGATCTCGAGCACGTCGGCGACTTGAACCGCGAGCTCGCGTGTCGGTACGAGGACGAGAGACGTCGGTGCGCCGGACCCGGCGCGAGGAGTTCGCATGAGCATCGGCAAGCCGAATGCGAGTGTCTTGCCCGAGCCGGTCTTCGCCTTGCCGCACACGTCACGACCCGCCAGGGCGTCTTTGATCGTAAGTTTTTGTACGGGAAAGGGGCGCCTGATGCCTTGGCTTTCCAGCGCCTCGACCAGTTCAGGCGCAACACCGAGACCCGCGAATGTGGTCCCGACTTCCATATCCGTCGTCATGTACTTCCTCGCTGTCTCCGACAAGGCTACTGGCGATACCAGCTCCCCAGGTCATCGCCGGTAGTGCGATCATGTGGGAATGACAACTCTGGTCAAAGGAGACGTGGCCCCCTCGTTCCGGCTGCCCGATCAGGACGGTGCGATCGTCGGGCTCGGTGACTACGCGGGCCGCCGGGTCGTCGTCTACTTCTACCCCGCTGATGACACGCCCGGCTGCACCAAAGAGGCCTGTCAGTTCAGCGATCTAGTCGACGAGTATGCGGCCTTTGGGGTCGATGTGCTCGGCATCTCCCCTGATGGTGGTTTCAAGCACCAGAGGTTCCGCGCGAAGTACGGGCTCCGGATCGCCTTGCTGAGCGATCCCGAGCACGAGGTGATGGCGCTCTACGGAGCCTTCGGCCCCAAGACGCTGTACGGGCGCAAGAGCGTGGGGGTCATCCGATCGACGTTTCTCGTCGGTGAAGACGGGAGGATCGAGAGCGCCTGGTACAACGTGCGGGCCGATGGTCACGCCGCCAAGGTGCTGGAGGCTCTGGCGAGCTGAGAGACGGCGGGTCAGGAGGTCGATATCATCGAGCCTAAGTTGGCTGAGCAGATGGCCTGTCTCGGCTTCCGATCGTCTTGGTTCAGATGTAGTGGAAGCCTAGGTTCCGGGTGCTGAAGCTCGGTCGAAGACAACGGCACACAATAGAAGGGGTCCACGATTACCGAGGAGATAAGGCGCGTGCTTGGCGAGCACGCACGGCTAGTCGTCGATGTCGCCCATCTGAGCAATGACGATGACCTTTTCCGATTGGGCATGACCTCTCACGCATCCGTGAGCGTGATGCTCGCACTTGAGGATTCTTTTGGTGTGGAGTTCCCTGAGCACATGCTGAGAAGGAGCACCTTCGAGTCAATCGGCTCCATCCGCAAGGCAATTGCCGAACTTCTCGAGACGTCCTCAGGCGACTGAGAGAGATCGCCTGCAGCCGGGGAGAAGGCTGACGTCCTCGATCGCCAAGGCGGTCTAACCGGTGGGGGAGCCTTCCTTTCGGGCCCTCGCGTCGGGAGGTCCGTATTCCGGAACGAGCTTCTCGAGAACCTGGGCGGTGAACAGCTTCATGAGCTCGGAGCGCCCGGCGGAGTTGAAGAGGGAGTGGTCCATCGACTTGACGACCTCGAAATGGCAGTGTCCCGAGCGTTCGAGCCGCCGCACGGCCCACCGCGACCGCTTTGCCAGCAACGAGAACTGGGGCTTGTCACAGATCACGAGCAGCTCGGTGCCTCTGCGAGCGAGAGTCTCGAGAGCTCCGGTGGAGGAGGGGTACAGCTGTAACTTGTCAAGCACCCACCACGCCAAGGCTGGCGCGGTTACCGCGCTCAGATGCGCTATTCGGTCGTTTACGATTCGGTCGTTTGCGAGCAAGCGTCGAGCCAACGAATTGAGTGGTCGAACGGCTTGTCGACGGGAGTCGACGGTACCCCTCTCGGTCAGCTCTGGCGGGACCAGAGGCAGTCCCAGGTTGACGACCCACGCGCGACGAGACGCCAGTGACAGCGCGCCTTCCAGGACGTGGTAGCCCCCCGAGCAAAGTCCTACCATCACGACGCCGGCGGGGTCTTCAGGAGCTATGAAGCGCGCCGCGTCGATGGTGTCTTCGATCGCTTCCACTGGGTACACCACATCCGGTTGCCTGCCCGGCCGCGTCGGACTGTCGCCGAGACCACCGAGATCGACGCGCAGCACCCTTACACCCTGCGCAGCCCAGCGTCGCGCCATCTCAACCCACAGACGAGCCGGCCCAGAGTGTGGGAGGCGTCCAGCGTTCACAAAAAGGACCGCTGGCATGGGAGCGAGCTGAGCATCCTGCGGCTCGGTAATGATCCCGAAGAGGTTCTCGGCGCCGATTCGCACAGCCCGCTCGATGATGACCTGGCCGGCAACGGGCCGAGCGACAATCGCCGTTGGCGACCACTCGGGTTGAGCGCGGTCTCTGATCGGAACACCGTGGAGTGCTCGCGTCAACCAGGACACGATGTCGCCGATGACCTGCTCAGGCATGACTGAGGCGCCGGGCTCGACGCCGATGAACTGGTCCTGGCCGATCGCTTCGCCGTACTCGATCTTCTCGGTCGAGAGCTGCTCTCGAATGCTCGCGCTAGAAGGCCGATCAGGCCGCGTGAGCAGTAGCACCTGCGGTGCCAACACGCCGGCAGAGTCGCCCAGGCGCAGCGCACCGATGGCTTCGGCCAGGTCCTTTGGCAACAGCAGACCGGGGATCTCGACCCCTTCCACCGGGGCTGGGTCTCCTCCTGGAGCGACACCTATCGCGATGGCGAGCATTCGCTGTTCTCGTAAGAACCCACGCCCCGTTTCGCAAGGGTCCCAAAGCACGAGCGCCTCTATGTCGTTGTCCTCAGCAGCGTTCGCGGCGAGGGTAGCGCCCAGTCTGAGACCGATCAGTCCGACGCGAGCAACTCCCGTGCTCCGCACACAGCCGATCGCTGCGGCTATGTCCGACAGCCACGCACCGACGCTGACCACGTCAGCTGGATCCCCGGCCGAGTCGCCGGTGCCCGTGTAGTCGAATTGGAGCGCGACCACGCCTTTGCCCGCCAGTCGCTCGGCAAGACACCGGTAAGCCCGGTGCGCCGAAAGCTCTTCCACACCGATCGGCCGACAGAGCACGACCCCGGCGCTCGCCTCCTCCGGGAGATGGAGCCAGCCGAAGAGCGGTCGGTCAGCCGGTCCGAACCAGATGGGAGTTGCGTTCAATCCTTCACTCTCTCGGACTTCCACCGCGGTTGCCACCCTGCCTTCGTCCTAGCCGCGCAGAGTCCCTCTTAGCGCGTTTGGCATCGTCCCACGGAAACGCCGGAGGCCCTTACGTGGACTCATTATGACTCGCGTGTGGCAGCGGCTGCACTTATGCCAGCCAGTCGCCACCGGGTTCACGGCCAGAGGCGGCGCCGCACTCTCGAGGGCCAGGTATCAGGGTCAAGTCCGTGTGTTCCTAGCAAAGCGAGCGTGATCCGCTCGACGCCGAAGCCGACGCATGCCGTGTGCGCGACATCGCCGTTCGCAGACTCGATCCCGAACCCGATCCCGAAGAGATCGAGGTGATAGTTGGACGAGGAGATAGCCGTCGGCTGGGCGTCAGGGTGAATGGCGCAGACGATCTCGTACTTGAGCGTGTCGGCGCGTTGACTCGAAGCGAGCATCCTTCCGGTTCGCCCGAAGAAGGGGTCGTTCGCTATGACGGCGTCGACGGCGAGACCAAGCCCGGACAGCAGATCGGCGGAGCGCTCGAGCCAGAGGTCGCGATGGGCGACGGCACCGTCGGGGTCACCCAGGTAGACGAACTCGTGCTGGCGGAACGCCTGCATCCTGGCGGGATCGAGGCTCGGCTCGTTGCGGAAGCAGTGCCCGAAGACCTCGAAGCGGCGACCGCCGGGAGCCAGACGCCCGGAGCACAAGGGATAGAGCGGGTGGCATGCCGCGGAGCACAGCACCACGTCGGACGGCGTAAGCAGCTCGGCCCAATTCGCTCCTCGCGCGAGCCGTTCGAGTAGCTCGGCATGCAGATCGTCACCGCCTTGGAAGATGCTAACCGAGCCCAACAGGTCGGGAAACGAGCGCACGTAACCGCTTCGCTCGAGGACAAGTCGCGGGATGACAGCTGGGAAGTGGAGAACCGAGGCAGGCTGATCTGCGCCGGCCGCGGTGACGAGATCGTCGATTGCCCTAACCACTTTCTCGAATGTGCCCGAGCGGCCGTAGAGGCCGTCGACACCGGTGCCGACGAGCAAACCGCTGGCGAGCAGCTCCGATCTGAAGTCGGTGGTCATGGATCGCTCGGTCCGAGTGCAAGGACGACAGCCACGGCGAGGTTCCCCTCGTGGCTGAGGCTCACGGCAAACTCGCTCAGACAAGCTCGTCTGGCGAGCTCGGCTGCGTGGCCGCTGAGCACTAGGGTGCACCGACCGCCCTCTTCTTGGAGGACCTCGATCGAGCGCCAGGCCGGCAGACGGTCGCTCGGCCCCAGTGCCTTCATCGTCGCTTCCTTCGCCGCAAAACGCGCAGCGAGGTGACGAGCGCGCACCTCTCCCTCACCGGACGCGCAGGCGATCTCGTGGTCCGTGAACACACGACTGAGGTACCGGTCGCCGAAATGCGCCAGAGCCGATTGCACCTCGTCGACGGCGACGAGATCGACGCCAACGGCCAATCTGGGCTGGCCTCCGCCCGCCGTCCGGACCGGTTGGCTTTGATCCCCGTCGCTCATAGCGCGGCGCTCAATGCCTGATCGATGTCAGCGACGAGGTCATCGACGTGCTCGATGCCGATCGAAAGTCTGATCGTCTCCGGCGCCACACCTACCAAGGCGAGCGCTTCAGGGGACAGTTGGCGGTGTGTGGTCGAGGCGGGGTGAGCGACGAGGGACTTGGCGTCGCCCATGTTCACAAGGCGTTTGAAGAGCTTGACCGAGTCGAAGAACCTGATCCCGGCGTCGTAGCCGCCGGCGACGCCAAAGGTGATGATCGAAGGGCAATGGCCTTTGAGGTAGCGCTGGGCAAGGTCGTAGTACGCGAACCCCGGGTCTCCGAGATAGCTCAGCCACTCGACGCGCGGGTCGGCAGCGAGGTACCGCGCTATGGCGCGCGTGTTCGACTCGTGGCGTTCGAGCCGGACGGCCAGAGTCTCGAGGCCTTGGAGCAGGAGGAAGGCTCCGAGCGGGGAAAGCGTCGAGCCACTGTTGCGGAGGCTGACTGTGCGACACCGGACGGCATAGGGGGCGTCGGGGAATTGCTCGGCATAGATGACTCCGTGGAAAGCCGGTTCGGGCCTGTTGAACATGGGGAACCGGTCGGGATGATCGGCCCACGGAAAACGACCGGCATCGATGATCGCGCCGCCGAGCGTGGTGCCGTGACCGCCGACGAATTTCGTCAGGGAGTGCACGACCACGTCGGCGCCGTGCTCGATCGGCTTCAGGTACATGGGCGTCGCGATCGTGTTGTCGACGATGAGCGGGACGCCGTGACGATGAGCGAGGTCGCTCACGGCCTCGAGATCGACGACATTGAGCGCGGGGTTGCCCACGGACTCACAGAAGATCGCCTTCGTAGCGCCGTCGATCAGCGGCTCGATGCACTCGGGACGGTCGCCACGGGCAAAGCGCACTTCGATACCCTGCCTCGGAAGGACATGTGCGAAAAGAGTGTAGGTAGAGCCGTAGAGCTGTGGGGTGGTGACGATGTTGTCGTTCACCGAGGCGAGGTTCAAGATCGAGTAGTTGACCGCTGCGGCACCCGAGCTCAAGACCACCGCCCCAGCACCGCCTTCCAACGCCGCGAGGCGTCGCTCCAGCACGTCGTTCGTCGGGTTGTTGAGCCTGTTGTAGTGAAAGCCGGGAATTTCGAGATCGAAGACGGCTCCAGCATGGGCCGCGTCGTCGAATTGATGGGCGATCGTCTGATAGATGGGCACGGCGACCGCTCGGGTCGTGTCGGGCGTGTAGCCGCCGTGGATCGCCACTGTCTCGTCATGCACCGCACTGCCTCCTGCGTTGGATGAGCCTAAGCCAGTTGGCGTACAGCCTTGTCCCTGAATGCTGCCAGGAGTTGACGAGACGTTGCTCCACAGGCGCGAAAGGGAAGTCCTTGATCAACTCGGGATCGGACGGATTGGCGAGCACCCGGGCTTCGAAGCTCTCGAGAATCCGGTGACTCTCGGCATCGACGTAGCCGACCGGAATCGCCGGGACGGCACTGCGCTCGCCTCGGAGATAACGCTGCAGGTCCCGCCGGTACTCGCGCAAGAGACTGGTGGTCGAGTACTCCGGATGGCCTTGGACGAGGACGAACGTGCACGAACCCCGGTCCTTCACAGCAACTGTCCAGGTCATCTCCGGCGACTCGATCAGATTGGCGTACCCGTCGGCTTGAAGGAGGGCCGACGGTAGGTCGTTGAGACGCGAGTGAGGCATGTGAACCAGGCCGCCGAGCCCCTCGGTGAGCGGATGGTCAGTTCTGATCGCTTGGACGAACACGCCTGAGCACTTGACGGCAAGCGTGTGCCTCTCGATGCCGTCGAAGAGCAACGCGGCTGCATGCGCGGCAAGGCAGGAGAGCAAGGCGGACGCCGTAGAGCCCTCAGCCCAACCGATGAGCTCCGTCAGCGGCTCCCAATACGCCTCCGTCCTGAGATCGTCGGTGAGCGGCTCGGTTCCTGTGACAATGAGGCCGTCCGGCCGGTCGCCGTATACGTGGTCGACCGGGCTGTAATCTCGAGCGAGCCGCTGTTCGATCGCAGCACCTCGAGAGAGACCCGGAAGCGAATACCGGCTGAAGCGCACCGTGATGTCACCTATCTCGCGGGCCGCGTTTTCCAGCAAGCCGATGAACTGCCGCTCGGTCTCCTCGAAAGCCGAGTCCGGCATGTTGTTGACGAAGGCGATCTCGATGGTCGAACCGTCTCGGTCCCGCCCGCGTCCATTTGCGAGCTCGTCACCTTCCGCCGCGCGACCATCGCCGCCGGGTGAGGCGATAACAAGTGAGATCGGATCTTCTCCAGCTGTCGTGCGGTGTGGCCGCCTGTCAAGTTACCTTAGGCCAGCAGCTCAGTGTCTCGGGACCTTGCCTTCCGGGGACCTATCTGGTAGAGCCTTGCTGTGGCACCGGTCTCCGCTGGCCGCCGGCAACCTCTGCTCGTGATCGGGCATGGCCTTCGTTCCGCGCCCGCAATGCAGATCGTGGAGGCGGCCTCGGGCCTGTGCGAGATCCTCTGGCTCATCGACGAGGGCGTTCCCGAGAACGCCTTCACCAGCCGGCTGTTGAGGAAGGTCGGAACCGTGGTGAACCTTGCCGGCCTGTCGGCGGAAGAGTCCGCCGCGCTGGTGCGAGAGCATTCTCCCGACGGGGTGGTGGCCTACCGCGACGAGGACATCGTTCTTCTCGCGGTAATGGCCGCAGAGCTCGGACTCGACTACCACACGCCAGAGGTGGCCCGGCGCCTCGTGGACAAGCTCTCCCAGCGCGAAGCGCTCCGCAACGGCGGCTTGCCGTCACCGCTTTGCTGGGAGGTCCCGGCCGACCGTGATCCCGCAGCAATTGAAGCCCTCGCGGCGGCGGTGGTATTCCCGGCGGTCCTCAAGCCGCGTATCGGCAGCGGCGGTCAGTACACGATGCCCGTCGCGGACGCCGATGATCTCGTCCGCTCGGTTGCCCTGCTCCCACGGCAGGCCGGTGGCGAGACGGGGATGTTCGTCGAGCAGTACCTTCCGAGCCTCGCGGCCGAGCCGGGCGAACGTTTTGGCAAGTACTTGTCGGTGGAGAGCCTCGTGGCCTCCGGTGAGATCAGCCATCTGGCGGTGACCGGGCGGTTCCCTCTGGCAGAGCCGTTCCGCGAGACCGGGTTCTTCATTCCCGCTAATCTGCCACAAGCCCAGCTGGCGGCCGTGCTCGAGGTCGCCACGGCCGCGTTGCGCGCGCTCGGGCTGAGGACAGGTGACTGCCACACCGAGATCAAGCTGACCCCGGACGGCCCCCGGGTGATCGAGGTGAACGGCAGGCTCGGTGGGGGGGTGCCCGAGATGCTGTTCCAGGCAAGTGGCCTGTCGATCTTCGAGCTCTCGATGCGCGTCGCCCTCGGTGAGACGGTCGTCGTGGACGGCCCGGTCCCGTGTGCCAGGGTCGGTTGGCGCTTCTTGTTCCAGCCTCCGACGGCTGCCCGCCGCGTTGTCAGCATCGAAGGCCTCGACCGGTTGGCCGCGCTCTCCGGGGTGAATGAGGTGTTCGTGAATCGGTCACCCGGCGACCCGATCGACTGGCGCGAGGGAACTCGCCACTACATCTACTCGGTCCACGGGGTGGCCGCGGACTACGACGAACTTCTCGAGATAGGCCGTTTCATCCACGAGGAAGTGTCGATCGCCTATGAGTAAGGCCGGCCCGGAGCCCGTGGGCACTCCGGCGCCCGTCTCTGACCTCAGGGCCTTGCGATCTGGTCACCTGTCAGGTAGATACTTGCTGTGACACCGGTCTCCGCTGACCGGAGGCGACCTCTGCTCGTAGTCGGGCACGGTCTTGGCTCAGCGCCACCAATGGAGATCGCGGACGGGGCCTCAGGCCTCTGCGAGATCCTCTGGCTCATAGACGAGAGCGTTCCGGAGAACGCCTTCACGGGCCGGCTGCTGAGGAGACTCGGAACCGTGGTGAACCTCGCCGGCTTGTCGCTGGAAGAGATCATCTCGGTGTTGGGAGCGCATTCTCCCGACGGCGTAGTGGCCTACCGCGACGAGGACATCGTCCCCCTGTCTTTGATAGCCGCGGGCCTAGGACTCTGCTATCACACGCCAGAGGTGGCCCGGAGCTTGGTGGACAAGCTCTGCCAGCGCGAAGCGCTCCGCAAAGGCGGTGTGCCGTCGCCGCTTTGTTGGGAGATCCCAGCCGGCCGAAGCCCCGCAGCAGTTGAAGCAGTCGCTGCGGCGGTGGATTATCCGGCCGTGCTCAAGCCGCGCACCGGCAGCCGGGGCCAGTACACAACGCTCGTTGCTGACGCCGGTGATCTCGTCGGCCAGGTCGCCCTCCTGCCGCCGCAGGCCGGCGGCAATGCAGGTATGTTCGTCGAGCAGTATCTTCCGGACTTGGCTGCTGGGCCGAGCGAGCGCTTTGCCGACTACTTGTCGGTGGAGAGCTTGGTGGCGCTCGGCGAGGTCAGCCATGTGGCGGTGACCGGGCGGTTCCCACTGGCCGAGCCGTTCAGGGAGACGGGCTTCTTCATCCCCGCCGACATGCCACAGGCTCAGATCGCGGCTGCGTTCGAGATCGCCACGGCAGCGTTGCGCGTTCTCGGGGTTCAGACGGGTGGATTCCATACCGAGATCAAGCTGACCCCGGACGGCCCTCGAGTGATCGAGGTGAACGGCCGGCTCGGTGGTGGGATTCCCGAGATGCTGTCCCAGGCAAGTGGCCTGTCGCTCTTCGAGCTCTCGATGCGCGTCGCCCTTGGTGAGCCGGTGGTCGTGGATGGTCCGGTCGCGTGCGCCAGGGTCGGCTGGCGCTTTTTGCTTCAGCCTCCGATGTCTGCCCGGCGAGTTGTCAGCATCGAAGGTCTCGACCGGCTGGCCAAGCGCCCCGGGGTCAACGCGGTCTTCGTGAATCGGGCACCCGGCGAACCGATCGGCCGGCGCGAAGATGCGTGGCCTTTTATCTGCTCGGTCTTCGGAGTGTCCGCGGACTACGAGGAGCTTCTCGAGATCAATCGTTTCCTCCATGAGGAGGTGTCGATCGTCTACGAGTGAGACAGGCCCTTAGCACCTGGGACCAGGGTCGGCTCTTCGCCAGCTCGCCCGGCAACTCGCAGCGCGCCGCTTCAGCCCAGGATCTCCTCGACGCAGTGCTGCGCGTCCAGGAACGCCCGAAGGCGGCTCTTGGGCGACGGGACGTAGTGAGTGAAGTACCGCACGCCTTCGGCGAGCGAGCCGAACAACCAGATTCTTCGCGCCGGCCGCCCCCAGGCATCGATCGGGTGGAATTCCTCGCTCAAGGCAACGCTGCCCACCTCTGTCTCGCCGTAGCAGAGGGGCTGGAGCCTCCCGTCCTGCCAGAGGTTCGTCAGCAGGGAGGAAGTCGAGCGCGAGACAGCCGGGTTCTCGAGGTGCCCATGGATGAGCCAGTCCACCTGCTCGGAGTGTGGGTGCTCGAGGTGCCTCGAGCCCAGCAGGAATCCCGCCGTCCCAGCCGGGTTGACCGACGGCGACGGCCCGAACGGCACCGTGACGATGTCCGCGTCGATGAGCGCGAGGAGCTGCTTGGAACGCACCGCCGGTGGGCCGGCCACGATGCGGTTGACCCTTGTCTTGATGTTGTCGCGGAAGTCGAGGTAGGACTCGAGCGTGAGGCCGCTGAACTCGATCACCGTGCGCATGAGATCCCTCAAGTGGCGGAGCACCTCGTAGGCCGACTTCACCGGCGCTGAGCCCCCGCGGAGCGACTCGCACAGGTCGGCCTCGACCAACGAGTAGATCTGCGACTCGTAGTCCTTGGAGGAGACGTAGTCGCTACGGGGGCCGAAGAAATGCACCCGCGGGTCGAACTCGCCATAGCGACCGGCGAGGCCGTTCACCGCAGCTTCATATGATCCTTCGTGCCAAGCTCGGCCTAGCAGCCTCGTCACCTCGTCGGACGCTGCGCGGCCGTCTGCGAGCAGGGCCGACTGGCCGTAGTACCTGACCTGCATCTCCGCGAGGACCAGGGGCAGGACCGAAGAGCGAAAGTCGATCTGTCGCCGAGGTCGTCCAGTTGCCTGACCGCCCTGGACCGCCCCGATCGCCTCTTTGGTGCAGACGACGCCCTGAAACTCGTCGCTCTCGTCGACCGTCGCCACCGCCTTTGAGCAGTATGGGAACCCGCTACGGGAGAAAAGCCGAAGCGCCGGTTCGTCTCCCGAGCTGAGATAGCGCAGCCGGTCGCCGCTCTCGGCAAACGAGCCGCCTCTTCCGACGGTGAGCGCGATCACGACGTCGGTCGCCACGAGCCCCATGCCCTCGACGCCGACCGTGGCGCCGCGTGGGATGGTCCTTGTATAGCGATCGACCGGGTACGGCCTCGGTATGAGCGCGCCACCGGCCTCCGGTTCGACATTGCCGGTGTGCCCCGAAGTCAAGATGACGTGATCGACGTCGAGCTGTTCCCCGTTCGCCAGCACAACGCGCTCGCGCTCGTCCCCGCGGCTCAAGATGTTCGTCGCCTCGGTGTGGTGGTGGACGACCTCCACCTTCGCGGGCGCCGACGCGACGAGCGTCGCGTAGAACCACTGCAGGTACTCGCCCATGAGCCGGCGCGGGACGTAGTCATCGCGGGTTATCTCGCGACCGGAGCGGTCGATCAGGCAGGCGTCGCCCACCCAGCGGTAGCCGGCGTCGGTGACCCACTCGTACAGGCCGAGGGCGTACTTGGGCGATGGGCCTTCGTCCTTCCAGGGATAGAGCGAGACCTGCCCGCACGGAGTGTTGAGGATCAGGTAGTCGGGCTGGTCCACCGCATAGACACCCGATCCCGGCGCGCCCGGCTCGACGACATGAACTCGCACAGGCCCCCACTGTGAGCGCGAACCTGTCACGATGCGCTCGAGGAAGCTCAGCCCCCACGAACCCAGCCCGATGACGGCGATTTCCATCAGAAGACCCTGGTCGGGCAAGAGGCCATCAAGCGAGGTTACTACGGTGCCAGGACCGTCCTGAACGCAGACGCCCTCGCGTCGACCCGGACATAGAGTCGTCGGATTGTCACTCAGAGGGGTCGGCCGCGACGCCGGCCAGCCAAGTAGCACACCCGTTGCATAGGGTTAGGATCACCCTCATGCCTCCCGAGAAGCTGCATTGGTCTCACCTCTATCAGGAGGTCGTGACCTCCGGTCTGTGCACAGGGTGCTCGGCTTGTGTGGTCGTCTGCCCGTACGACGTGCTCGGCTACAACGACCAGGATGGTGTTTACCGCCCGTTCCATGTCGCGGAGATGGGCGGGACGGACAACTGCACCCACGGCGAGAAGGGCTGCACCCTCTGCACGAGAGCCTGCCCACGGTTCCGTTCCTGGGAGCCTGAGATCGACACGTTCCTCTTCGGCCGTGAGCGCGAATCCGACGAGGTGTACGGCATCGCGCAGGACGTGATCCTCGCTCAGGCCACCGATCCCGAGCTGTTGGCGGCCGGCCAGGATGGAGGCCTTGTCTCGGCGCTGTTGATCTGGGCTCTGGAGCATGACGTCATCGACGCGGCGCTTGTCTCGAACCTGGAGGGGGACGGGACGACTTGGAAGGCGGTGCCGGGAGTCGCCCGCAACAGAGCCGAGGTGATCGCGGCGGCAGGTTCCCGCTACACCTATTCGGCCAACCCGAGCGCCTACGCAGCGGCGACGGGGAGCGGCGCCGAGCGGATCGCACTTGTCGGCATGGGCTGTCAGGCCTCGGCCCCGGCGATCATGTCCGCGCGCAGGGCCGGCAAGGTCGCGAGGCGTTTCGTGTTGACGATCGGCCTCTTGTGCTC
>Ga0187864_10002231_pt1 | contig 17050 bp, 19 predicted proteins | sample June2016WEW_11_4_FD_132985 | JGI IMG/M metagenome (GOLD analysis project Ga0187864, IMG submission 132985) | Peatland microbial communities from SPRUCE experiment site at the Marcell Experimental Forest, Minnesota, USA - June2016WEW_11_40 | ecosystem: Environmental > Terrestrial > Soil >...
CGGCCGTCCACCACGAAATCGTGGTAATGCTTGAGCTTCCGGATCACCTCGCTGTCGGCCGATCCGAGAAGTTTCCGATTCGGATGGCGGGCCCCGCCAATCGCATCCAAGCGGTCCACGATCTCCTGGCAGATTCCCGCCACCTCCTGCTCGGCGGTGCCTGCGCTCATGTGCGGGATCAGGATGACGAGACCTCCCGTGGCCATGCCGCCAAGGTGGTTGTAGCGCTCAATCAGCGTGGTGTCCGCGCCATTGCGTGCCGCGGCAACTGCCGCAGCTACGCCCGCAGGACCGCCTCCCGCCACCAGCACTTCCGTTTCTCTGCAGACTCTCGTTTCTCTTGCCGGTTCAATGATTGCCTTACGGGAGGCTGCGATCTCTCCCATGCTTCGATCCCCTCAACCGGGATTTCCATTTTGACCTTCCGGCCCGACCGAAAACGTGCACCCGACCCCAGCACCGACGATGACTACATCGTGGTCAGGCATGGACCGAGACCCTTCTGGGAATTTAGCGCGTCCGTGAACCCGTCATGAGGCTGCCGACGGCTGCAATTTAGCGACTACTTTTTGTTCTAGGTTTCACAAATCGCACAAGCAGCATAGGCAGTCTGTGACGAATGTCACAAGCGGGAGTGATGCGAATCACAGTGGCCAGTCTTACAAGCGGTTTACACATCGGGCGGATTGAGCGGGGATTGAGCTCCTGGAGGAAATCCTGCGGTGCATTGGGCAATACGCTCTACGCTGGAAACGGTGGGTGCCCAGTGGGGTGCGGGAAGTGATAGTGAGCGGTGCGCTCCAGTGTCCAGACGGAAGTAGCTGGGCAAGACGCGTTCGCATCACCAACACTAACCCGACCCACTACCATTTCGGCGGCGCAGTTGCTTGAGCGGGCGCGAATGGCATATAGTCAGCGCGGTTGGCGCGATCGGCGCGAAGTGATCGCGGAGTCATCGTGCGTCTGATGAAAATGCAAAGCGGTCGGAGGTGGTGGGCCGGATTTCTTCTGGCCGCGTTGGTTTCGCTCACCATGACGCCGATCGCTCGCGGAGGTAGCACCTTGGATCTGATTCGAGTAGAGACGGAAGACAAACAAGCATTGAACGGGCTCCTCTGGACGCCGCAGACGCGCGGCGATTCGCTGGTCATCCTGGTACCGGGCGCGACGACGGGCGCGGCGCTGATCCCTTCGCACGACTACTATCCTTTGGCGACCGCGCTGACCGACAAGGGCTACACCTTCCTGATCGCCAACATGCGGGCCGCGTACAACTATCCTTACGCTGAATACTCAGACGCGGTGAAGGATATTGCCGCTTTCGTCGCCTACGCCAAAGCGGCGGGTTACACGCGCATCGCGATTTTCGGGATCAGTCTCGGCGGGCCGCGCATGGCGCAGTACATGGCCGAGCGGAACGAGCCGGCGGTTAAGGCCGTCGGCTTCATCGCGTCGATTCCCTCACCCTACCTGGAGTTTCAGGTTCGCTCGACCCCAGCGGAGAAGAAGCGCCTCGACGACTGGCTCCAACACGCGCGCGAACTGGTCGCGCAGGGCAAGGGGCAGGAGCCGATGGCATTCGAGAACTGGTTTCCCGACGGCCGGTCGTTCATGGGGACCGCAAAATCCATGATCAGCTTTTTCGGCGCGCCGAGCGACAAAGGCACGCCAAGCTCGATCAAGTACGGGCCGCAGATCAAGGTGCCGGCGCTGGTGATCCACGGCGAGAAGGACGAGATTTCGTTTCCGCCGAATGCCACGGCGATTTACGACAGCCTGACGGCGTCGCCGCAGCGCGACTTGATCTGGGTCCCGGGCGCGAGCCATTATTTGACGCCGGGCCCGATCGCGGAAGCCTACGCCAAGAACGTGACCGCGTGGCTGGTGAAGAACATGCCGGCCGGGCCGCGCCAGTGATCGGCCTTTAGCCGGTTTTAACCGGATGGCGGGAACTGCTTCGAGGGGACGCGTTACGTCGTTGCTTCGGCGACGGCTTGGAGCGCGTCGCCGATCAGGAGCGCGGACTTCCACTCGTCGAGGAACACGGCGCCCAGGCTGCGGTAGAAGTCGATGGCCTCTTTGTTCCAGTCGAGAATCTCGCAGCGCACGCAGAAGTAGCCCTCTTTCCACGCGACGCCCGCCACGTGCGCGAGCAGAGCCTTGCCGATCCCGTGCTTGCGGAAATCCGCGCGCACGAAGATGTCGTCCAGAAAAAGCCCGGCGCGCCCCTGAAACGTGGAGTAGAACTCGAAAAAGACGGCGTACCCGGCGACCTTGCCGTCCCACTCGGCGATCACGGCGCGGAATTTCGGGTTGGGGCCGAAGCCGTCGCGGAGGAGGTCCTCTTCGGTGACGCTGGCCTCGTGCGCGAGTTTGTCGTACTCGGCGAATTCGTGGACGAGAATCTTGAGCAGCGGCACGTCTTCGATGGTGGCGGGGCGAATCGAGAGCATCGGCGGTGTCCCAGGCTCGACCTGTAATCTGAGCCTGGGAATTATAGGCCAGCGCGCGGGCCCGTGTCGCTGTCAATCGGGGTTTCGCGTCGGCGGGCGATCTTCACTCTTTGAGGCCCATGGCGGCGGCGTAGGCTTTGCGGACTTCGCGGGGCTGGCCGGCCTGGAAGACGTAGTCGGTGAGCTGGCCGCCGGCAAGCGGATGCTTCGCCAATTGCTCGAGCGTCATGCCTTCGACGAGGTTCTTGCGGTCCGCGATCGGGAGGCTGATGCAGCGGTTGATTTCCGGATCGCGGATCGTCGCCTTGGGATCTTCGCCGCGCGCGATGGCTTCGATATCTTTCAGGAAGCGCTGGCGCAGCATGATGATGCCCGCGTCGCTGGTGCCCAGATGCTCGCGGGTGCGGTCGGCGATAGTTCCCTGCCCCATCCATGCGACGAAGTCCTGGTTCATCACGTGGGTTGAAATCCAGCGGCCGGTTTCGGCGTCGCGCACGGGACCGTGCCACGCCGGAATCTGCTCCTGTGCGTAGGGCTCGCGGTCCTTGGGGACGCGGCTGAAGCACCAGGTGACGCTCAGCGTGTTCTCGTCGTCGATCGGCACGCGCCACTCGAAGTGGTCGCCGGTGAAGAGCGCGTTGGGCCAGAGGCAGACGCGGCCGACTTTCCACATCGGATCGTTTTCGCTCATGCCCTCGCGGATGCGCCGGTAGACGATGCCGTAGTCGAATTCATCGAACGCGAGCTTCAGATGACGCGGCGAATATTTTCCACCCTTGTCCGCGAGGCGCACGCTCCAGTTCATGTGCATCCACTCGAAGTGCAGCGGATCGACGGAGTTTTCCTGGCACTGAAGCCAGTTGCACGGAACGTCGGCGAAGACGATCTGCACGAAGCCGTTTTTCCACGTGAACGGCTCCCAGTTCGGCACCAGGGGCGCCGGCTCCGGACCCAGGTACGCCCAGATCAGCCCGGCCCTTGATTCCACCGGATACGCCGTGATGCGGATTTTTTCGCGGAAGCGCGCGTCCGGCTGCGCAACGTCTTCATAGGGCTGCTCGAGGCAGCGGCCGTCGCGATCGAAAAGCCAGCCGTGATAGTTGCAGCGCAGGCCGCACTGCTCGACGAAGCCATAGGACATGTCCGCGCAGCGGTGCGGGCAGTGGCGGTCGACGAGGCCAAAGGTGCCGCTCATGTCCTTGTAGAGCGTCAGGTCTTCGCCCATCAGGCGAACGGGCTTGATGCTTTCGTTTTCGAACTCGCTGACCGCGGCAATGGGCATCCAGTAGCGGCGCAGAAGATCGCCCATGGGCGTGCCGCGGCCTACTTGGGTCAGGAGCTGGTTCTTGGCTTGGTCGAGCATCGGACTTTGGCCGGGATTCTACCGCAACTGCCGCCGCGCGCCAAAGATGAAGTGGCCTTCGCGGACGGCCAGGCCGCGCAGGCCGGCTCAGTGCGGAGCCTCACCGCATAAAGCTTCAGGTATCGAACCGTCTACCAATTCTTTTCAATCGATTTCGCAATGTGTTCGGCCAGCTCGTTCATCGCGCCGGCGCTTCCTCCGCCAAACAATCCGCCGGAGACGGATCCGTTGTCCATCCGTTCCAAGAGAACTTCATTAGTGGCTTTGTCCACCAAACGGAATAGGCAATACGTGCGCGACGTGCCGGCACCAAAACCGAAAAAGTAGCGTTCGGCACGGTTACCCCGTTCGTACTGTGTGATGACACCGGTAAGAATTAGCGTGGGACCCTCGGCATCGGCACTTGACTCCGCCCATTTAGCGGAAGGACCCTTTGTGTAATTGGTAACGAATTGTTCGAATTTGGTTTTTTTGTCGAGATGTTTCGCCAGATCGCGAAACAGAGCGTAAAGATGATCCGGAGGTACGGTGTCGTCGCTCTTCACAAGAAAGTTGCCGATTTCGAGAACCTTGTAGCCTCGAAGGGGTTGCGTGCTGGTGGCCTTTTCGTAGCGCTTCTTATCCTTTCCAACAAGGGGCGTCCAGTCACTCTGTTCTCGAACGATTGAGTGCGGAGAACCGGCGTCGGGCAGCAAGGAAGCCTCGACCTTGGCGATTTCGCCTGCGGTCACTTGAATGTCCTTAACAAAATCGCCAAGTGAAGGTCCCTTTACGACGACTCGATAAGGTCCTGGCAAGACCTGATCAACCCGTACAGGAGCTTCACCGGCAGGAAATCCCTCAATGTAGACCACCGCAGAGTTCGGTTGCGATACAACCTCTATCGCTCCGTACTTGTTCTTGTCGTCCGCGGCACCACCTAGCACGATTGCACACAGCCACATCACAATGAATAGAGCGGCATTCCTTATTCTCATGGCTGTGCTCCTCGCTCGTCCCTCCGTGCCCAGGATTGCGAGCTACCTAACATCTATCCTTATTAGTGAGTTCTTCCGCAAAAGCTGTGCGCTGGATCACCGCTCGATGTGCGCTGCAACTGATGGCGTCGTCCTAGCTAAAGGCGATATCGCGCTCACTTCGGCTCCGTCGCGCGACTTTCAACTTCGTCGCACATCTCCTTCACTTGCCGCTCATGATCAGGCTCGAGCTTTCTCGCCACTGAGGCATTCTCAGTGTCTCGATTCGCCCGAAGCCGGACGCTCACGCCCCCGACCCGTAGGGAGCCGACATTGTTATGAAATCAAGTGAAAGCTTGACCGGTTCGATTCGGACCGACCGCTGCTGAGGGCGCCGCCGATCGACTTAGGTCAGGAGCTGGTTCTTGGCTTGGTCGAGCATCGGGCTTTGGCCGGGATTCTACCGCAAGTGCCGCCGCGCGCCAAAGATGAAGTGGCCTTCGCGGACGACCAAGCCGCGCGGGCCGGCTCAGTGCGGAACTTGATCGCCCGGGAGCACGATTCGGCCCCTGGGGAACTTGTCCGCTATCACGAGCGCATACTTTATTACGCGGCGAATGGGTTTCACCGAGATTTAGTAGCGCAGTAATCGTGCCTTAATGCGCTTCTCGCAGAGTGCTTGCGGTCGAGCGTGCCTGACACACGGCTGTTCGGCCGACAATCTTCTCCGCAAAGAGGAAGGAAAGCCCCATGAAAAAGAACGCAGTAATTTTGTGTCTGCTCGCCGCGTCCCTTGCAGGTGCAGCGTCCGCGCAGGAAGGTGCGGTACCCAAAGGCGTTCCCCATCTCGATCACGTCTTCGTAATCATGATGGAAAATCACGCCTACGCTCAGGTCGTCGGCAATCCCGACGATCCCTTCGCAAACGAGTACGCGAAATCCGCGAACTCCGCGACGAACTACTTTGCCGTTGGTCATCCCAGCCTGACCAACTATCTCGAGGTCGTTGGCGGGTCTAATTTCGGCGTGCGCGACGATAATTCTCCGGACTGGCACAACTCTACCTGCACCCCCAACCTCGCTTCCGGAAGCGCATCTTTGGAAAGCACCGCAACCGCCATCTGCCCGATTTACGGGACAGGCACGGACGCGGCGACACCGGCAATTGACTATTCGAACGAAACGACCGGGCCGCCGGGCGATATCGACATTAACGGAGTCCTATCCTATCCGGCGAATCCGCACACCGTCGGGAAGACAATTGCCGATGAACTCGTTGCCGCAGGGTTGAGCTGGAGGACCTATCAAGAGGACCTACCGCCATCCGGGCCGGATACGGTGAACCTTGCCGACGGCTTCTTCACCAACAACACGAATCTGACCACGGCTCTCCCGGGCGAGACGACCAGCCTCATCGGCCTGTACGCCGTGAAGCACAACCCGTTCGCCTACTTTGCGAACATTCAGGCTGGCACCGATCCAAACAACAGCTACAACAACATGGCCAGTTTTACGGGTCCGACCGGCCTCTATGCAGACCTAAAATCGGGACACGTGCCGACGTATTCGTACATCGTGCCGAACCAATGCAACGACCAGCACGGACGCGGTAACGCCGGGCCGGACTGCGAGTACGATCCGAACGACAACGGAACACAAACCGGCCTGAACCCCGCGCTGATGTACCACGGCGACACCGCGTTGGAGCAGATTGTGGAAGCGATCCATCATTCGCCGGCGTGGAGGGATGGGGCAGCGCGATCGTAACCGTGTGGGACGAGAATGACTACAGTGTGGCGCCAACAACGAACCGGGTTCTGCTCATCGTGGACACGAACTACGGCCGCGCCGGTGTGCGGAGCTCGCAATTCTACACGCACTTCTCCCTGCTCAAGTCGGTTGAAGCGGGTCTCGGGCTGCCGTGCTTGAACCATGCTTGCGACTCGAGCACCAGCGTCATGTCCGACCTGTTTGCGGAAGGCAACGGCGGCTGGTAAATCATCGGTCCGGCTCGCCGCAGCCGCGGCAAGGCCGGTTCATCGCTGAAAGGGATCTTTCTCTTCCCCTTCGGCCGAACATTCAATCGCCGTCCTTTGCGCCTTGGGTCTCCGACGGGGCGCACTGGACGGCGATTTTGTTTTGCTAAGCGAGCCATGGTGTTCCGGGTAGCCCCATGTCGCGATGGTACACCCCGGCGCAAGTAGTGCGTGGTTGACGCGCTAACCGGACATCTCCGGTCATGCGACTAATCGTTCCTTGCGTTTGCAGGAACTAAAACAACGAGCGTGTAGGCACCAAGCGCTATGCCGAGGGGACCGTTGGTTAGACCGAAGAAGGCCGCGAGCAGGCCAAGCGTTCGCGCGGATTGTCCGCCGGACATCAAGGCCAGGCCGGCGATGATGGAAACAACGCCCGCAACGATGCCTAGAATAATTACGAAAATCAAAACAACATGGAATAAGTTCATCAAGGCAAATGGATTGGGGACCCGATTGAGCAGCGCGCCCCACATCACGGTTAGCGTGCCGCTGTAGAGAAAGGCTCCAAGCGCGCCAACAAGTCGGAGAAGGCCATATAGAATCCATAGCATCCCAAGATTTCGCATGGACACTCCAGGGCCGGAGTTTCCGTTTTCACTTCCCGGCCGGCCCACAACGCTACACCTAGAACCGCTGAAAGCAAAGTGGCGTTTCCGGTGGCAAAATGAAGGAGGAGGAAATTGCCGTCGAATTCGCTCCATGAAATTATTGCGATGATGTCCCGAGTGGAACATATATCGCGAGGCGGGAGCGCAGATGTCGAGCACCGGGAGATTTCTTGACCCGGGGGCCGGCGGCGTCATCTAATCGGCAGGGAAAAATCACGTGAGACCGATTATCCACACCATTGCCAGGGCTTTGTTTCATGCGGGCGGATTGGGATTACTGACGCTGGGCGCGTTTGATTCGTCGCCACTTGTGGTGCCGATGGGCAATGACTTGCTTGTGCTGGCGCTGTGCGCACGCTATCACGAGCGCATGCTTTATTACGTGGTGATGGCTACGGCGGGATCGCTGATCGGGTGCTTTGCGACGGACTGGATCAGCCGAAAGAGCGAGGGCGGGCAGAAGAAGTTCGTGTCGGGCAAGCATCTCGCCTACATTCGGAAGCAGGTGGAAAAGCGGGCAGCGTGGACACTTGTGGTGGCGTCGCTCGTGCCGCCGCCGTTCCCTTTTACGGCTTTTGTGGCGGCTGCGGCAGCGTTCCGGTATCCGCGAAGCAAACTCTTGAGTTGGGTCGGCGTGGGAAGATTTGTTCGCTTTGCGATCGAGGGCGCGCTTGCGATTCACTACGGGCGGTGGATCATCAAGCAGGCCGAATCGCCGTTGCTCGACCACGTGATGATCGCGCTCATCGTGATTTCGATCGGTGGGAGCGCGTTTGCCATTTACCAGTGGATTGAAGGGAGCAAGAGGACGGCGCGACACGCAACGTAAAATCAAAGGTGCGAAACTCCTGATTAGCGCAAACCGGTGAAAGCTTGACCGGTTCGATTCGGACCGACCGCGGCGGGACGCGCCGATGGCCCACGTGGGTTAGGAGCTGCCGCGCGGGCTTGCGGCTTCAGGCTTTCCGGCTAAACATGCGGGAGAAGGTGGAGGATTTGTCTTTTCCGCGTGAGTCCAACTCGGCGAGCCGCTCGAGAGCTTTGGCGTCCGTGGGGTCGATCACCAGGATTTTGGAGTAGAGGTCGCGTGCGCGCGTAAAGAGCTGCATCTCCTCGCAAAGCTCCGCGTACTGAAAATGGATTTTCACATTCCAGGGATCGAGCTCAACGGCCGTCTCGAAATGCTGGATGGCCTCATTGCGGTAGCGCTCGACGGTACCGAGGCTGCGAGCCAGCGCCGCGCGGTACTTGGCGTCCCCCGGAGCGAGTTCGACGCACTTGCGAAGCCACGTGACCGAGCCGACGAAGTTGCGAGCGCGAAGGTATTCGGTGGCGCGCGCGAAACATTCCTGGAGCGTCTCACGCGCTTCGGTTGTTTCTCGATTGAGGTTGAAGGCGCCCGAAGCGGCAAGTTTCTTGTCGTACGCGGTGCGCTTTTCCGCGTCGCCAAGAGTTTTGTAGGCCCGGGTGACAACCTCCATCAAATGCTGGAGGGTTTTCACAAGCTCGGGCTGCTCCATGTGATGATCCGGATGAAACTTCCGGGCAATGGAGTAGAAGCTTTTCTTGACCTGACCGGCGGTGCAGTCCGTGGTGACGCCAAGGAGCCGGTAATAGGTGCCGTCTTCGGCGAGTTCGAGCAGGCGCTTGAGTTCCTGCTCGAAGGCGGGTTCGTTCGGTGGAGGCGCGGTTTCGGCGGGCGCGGAAGCTGGAGTTGAAGGCGCGACATCGGCTGCCGATGCGGGCGCTGAGCCGGGAGTGCGAGCGGAGGGCTGCGCGGCGGTGCGAGCAGATTTCTTGCCGGGAACCGCCGCGGTTGGCGCTTCCTGCTCCGCTATCAGAAACCGATGCAGCCGCGCCCGGTCTTCCGGGCGCATCTGAATGAACTGCAGGCCCACGCCGACACCGGGTCTGACGTGGCGCACGATCGCGCGGGCGCGAACCTCTCCGGTGGGCACGTCGAAGAGTAACTCGATGGTGGAGCCCATTGTCTCCGGCTCCGTGGTGTATACAAACACGCCGCCCAACCCCAGTTCCTGCATGCGCGAGACAGTGTGATGGCCGGGAGACTTCCATCCGACGAACATCCCCTTGGGTACCTTGATCCGGGGATACTTCCGGCGTTTATCGGCCTTCGGTTCGCTCATTGGGTTACCAATGAGTTTAACCGCCGCGCCTCGCAGTGCCTCGCTTGCGAAAGCCGCTGGTGTCCTATGCCGCATCTCCGCGGACGATGAAGAACAAAGGGCGTGGCGGCACAAAACAGCCTTCGCCGAATGCGGGCGACCGTGGCATGATTGCCGCGATTCGCAGCCGAGGTGGTCGATGAGCACGTACGTCCTGGTTCATGGAGCGTGGCACGGCAGTTGGTGCTGGAAGCGCGTCCGCAAGGCGCTGCGAACGCAAGGGCACGAAGTGTTCACGCCGACGCTGACGGGCGTCGGGGAGCGCTCGCACCTTCTCTCGCCGCAGGTTGACCTCGAAACCCACATCCAGGACGTGATAAACCTGATTCGCTGGGAGGAGCTTTCGAACATCGTGCTGTGCGGGCACTCGTACGCGGGCTGCGTGGTGCGCAGCGTGGCGGACCGCGTCCCGGAGCGGATCGGCGCGCTGGTCTATCTGGACGCGTTCGTTCCCGAGGACGGCCAGAGCCTCAGCAGCACGCTGCCGCCCGAGCAGTGGAACGCGCACCTTGAGCTTACGCGCCTCCACGGCGAGGGATGGAAGGTGCCGCCCATCACCGCCGCGGCGTTCAACGTCAACGCGAAGGATGCCGAGTGGATGGACCGCCAGTGCACGGTGCAGCCGCTCGCGACTTTCGTACAGCCGCTGCGGCTCAGCGGAAGATGCGACACGCTGAAAGACATCACCTACATTCTCGCGACCGGCTACGGCAACTCGCCATTCCGGCAATTTTACGAGCGCGCGAAGGCCAAAGGCTGGAAGACGCTGAGCATCCCGTGCGGCCACGACGTCATGCTGGACATGCCTGAGGAACTTACGTCGATTCTGCTGAACGCCGCGCCACGCAGAGCGGCGTCAGGCGCGTAGTCGCCTCATGAGACGTGTTGGCTTTGGAGGGGCGAAAAAGCGCAGGCGCGGCGCTAGGACTCTTCCTTGAATTCGCCCATCTGAAGGGAAAGGTAGCGCTCGTAGCCGAGCTCTTTGATCTGGTGAACCTGCGCTTCGAGCCAATCGACGTGGCTCTCTTCGTCCTTGAGCAGGGCGACGAGCAGGTCGCGCGAGCCGTTGTCCTTCTGCTCGGTCGCAATCTGGACGGCGAGGTTGTACTGCTTGACGGCCGAAAGTTCCAGTTGCAGGTCGTTTTCGAGCGCCTGCCGCACGGACGTGCCCACCGAGAGCTTCAGCGGCTCCATGCTCGGGCTGCCGTCGAGAAACAGGATGCGCTCGATGAGGACTTCGGCGTGCTTCATCTCGTCGATGGACTGCTTCTTGATGTACGCCGACAGCTTGTGGTAGCCCCAGTTCTCGCACATCTCCGCGTGAACGAAATACTGGTTGATCGCGGTCAGCTCTTCGCGCAGAGCCTTGTTGAGTTCTTCGAGGACCTTCGCATTTCCTTGCATAGCGGCAGAGTATGCCAGATCGCGGGAGCGGAGGCAAAAGCAATCGTGGGAGGCTTTGAGTCGCGGTGGTTTCGGCGTGGAGTGAATCCAAGCTGGCCTGCCGGAGCCGCTATCCGGGGCGAAATTCCGCGGCATCGATAGGCGCGTCCCAGGACGCAAACGGATGTATAGTGGTTAGTATGAAGCTGCTCGCAACATGCCGAGACGCAGGCGATGTGGCGGTGGTGGATTTTACCGGGCAGATTACGCTCGGAGAAGGCAGCGCAGCCCTGCGGAAAATGACCAAGGAGCTTCTCGCGGGCGGGAAGCGCAAGATTCTGTTCAACCTCTCCGAGGTGGACTACATCGACAGCGGCGGGCTTGGCGAGCTGGTTGCTGCCTATACGGCAGCCCAGAACGCCGGCGGCGAATTGAAACTCACGAACCTCACGACGAGAGTTCGCGGCATCATTCAGATCACGCGTCTTTTCACCGTTTTTGACGTGCATCCGGACGAGCGCTCCGCGTTGAGCAAGTTCCGCGGAACGGCGTAGACCAAGAGAAAGACAGAGGAGTGACGATGATTCCCATCGGAACGGTTCAGGCGATGCGAGACGAGCTGACGAACGTCGGCTTTCGCGAACTGCGCACGCCGGCGGAAGTGGACGCCGCTCTGAAAAATGAGAAGCGAACGGCGCTCGTCGTGGTGAACTCCGTCTGCGGATGCGCGGCCGGCAGGGCGCGTCCGGCAATTGCCCGGGCGCTCGCGCATCCCGCGCGGCCGGAAGTTCTGGTGACGGTCTTCGCCGGGCAGGATCGCGAAGCCACGGAGCGGGCGCGGAGCTATTTCACGGGATATGCCCCGTCTTCCCCGTCGATCGCGTTGATGCGCGACGGCAAAGTCGCGTTCATGCTGGAGCGGAGCGACATCGAGAGCCGCGACCCGTACTCCATCGCGCAGGATCTGATGCAGGCTTTCGATCGCTTCTGCGCGCCGACGACGGCCTGAGCCAGCCAGCAGACGAAGGATCGAAAGGGAGGCAATCATGGCAGACGATTCACACCAGAAGGCCGCAGAGTTCCACGAGCTTGCCGCGCACGCTCACCGCGTTGCTGCCACACACCACGGCAAAGAAGACCACCTAACCGGACACGAACACTCCAAACAGGCCATGGAATACGCGGCCAAGGCCTATAAAGCTTCACAGGAAGCTCTCGAACAATCCGCGATGTTCGCCAAGCAGCAGCAAGGGAAAACTCATCGCTGAGCAGATAAGCGAGGCTTTCGTTGGCTTCTGCGCTCCGACGACGGCCCGGGTGGAAATCCTACTGGAATTTCTGGCTGTGCACGTTTGACCTCCAAAAGAAAAGAATCAACTGGCAGCCTGGTTGATGTGACGGTTCGGGCCGTTGACATCGCGAACCGGCGTCACTCATCATTGTGGCCCGCTCTCATCGGGATGTGCGAGGAGCCATGACGATCGGTTCCCGCAATGCTGCCATCCCCAGGATCATTGCCAGGGCAACCTTCGGCTCGGTCCGGGCCGGATTGTGGTAAGGTTTGTTGGTCCAAAATTCCAAATCAAGCGAGGGAGAAAACATGAAGGTCGGCGTTGCTGGACAAGGCGCTTTTGGCGTGAAGCATTTGGAGGCCCTGGCCAACATTCCGGGCACCGAAGTGATCACCCTGACGGGCGGGAACCAGGCGGCCACCGCGGAAGTGGCGAAGAGATTCAAGATTCCTCATTGGACCGGCGACCTTGCCGAGAGCCTGAAGCAGCCGGGCCTGGAAGCGATGATCCTCGCTACGCCCACGGGGATGCACGCGAAGCAGGGCGAGCAGGTCATGCGCGCCGGCAAGCACGTCCACATCGAGATTCCCATCGCGGACACGCTGGCGGATTCCGAGCGCCTGGTCAAGGTGCAGAAGGAAACCGGCGTGGTCTGCATGGGCGGCCACACGCGGCGGTTCAATCCGAGCCACCAGTACGTCCACAAAAAGATCAAGGCGGGCGAACTGAAGGTCCAGCAGATGAACGTGCAGACCTACTTCTTCCGGCGCACGAATATGAACGCGGCCGGGCAGCCGAGAAGCTGGACCGATCACCTGCTCTGGCACCACGCGTGTCACACCGTGGACCTGTTCCAGTATCAGACCGGCGAACTCGTGTCCGACTGTTACGCCGTGCAGGGCCCGATGCACCCGGAACTGAAGATCGCCATGGACATGGGGATCGTGATGAAGGTGCCGTCGGGAGCGATCTGCACGTTGTCGCTGTCGTTCAACAACAAGGGACCGCTGGGCACGCGCTTCCGCTACATCTGCGACAACGGCACATACGTGGCCTACTACGACGACCTGGTGGACGGCGAGGACAAGAAGATCGACCTCTCCCACGTAGCTGTGTCGATGAACGGCATCGAGCTTCAGGACCGCGAGTTCTTCGCCGCGATCAAGGAAAAGCGCGAGCCGAACGCCAGCGTGCAGCAGTGCTACACCGCGATGCAGGTGCTCGACCGGCTCGAGCAGATCCTGAACAGGGCAGCGAAAGCCCAGTCGAAGTAAACGGCGTTCCCGATTTAAAATAACCCGGCCTTCGGTCTCCACCCGTCCGCGTTGACATTGGTCAGGAAATCGTTCTACAAGAGAGCCGCGGCGGGGGCCGTCCTACGTTGAACGGAAGGAGACATCGATCATGAACTTTCTTGAGTGGATTGTGGTTGGGCTGATCGCGGGTTGGCTCGCGGGACAGGTGATGAAAGGTGGAGGGTACGGCGTTCTTGTCGATATCATCCTTGGGATACTCGGAGGCGTCCTGGGCGGATGGATTTTCGGAATGCTGGGGATTTGGCCCGCCGGGGGAATCATCGGGTCGCTCATCGTGGCTTTCGTTGGGGCGGTGATTCTGGTCGCGATTACGCGTGTGCTGAAGAGGGCGTAAACAACCTACAGAAAAAACAAGAACGCGTTGCCACGCTGCTTCGAGCGTCGCGGCAACGCGTTCTTGTTTTGTGTAGTGGCCCGCCAACACGAATTCTGCGGACCAGGATTAGTGCTTGAAGTACACGCCCACATCAAAACGATCGTGATCCCAATCCGCATGGTGCTCGCGGCACCAATTGCGATCGCTGTCCATGCGCGCGACATCCCGGTTCACTTGCGGGCTATTTTCACCGTGCTTCGCAACATCGCGATCGATCCTGGCGCGGTCGGCTTCAAGCCGCTTGTGGCAATCCTTACTCGGGTCGCCGAAGGCGACATGGGCCATTGGCAAAGTGAACGCAAGGGCCAAAGCAGAGCCGAGAGCCAGACGAACGATTTGCTTTTTCATCCCGTACCTCCAAGAGAAATTACACTGCCTGGGCAGTGAACTTTTCAACTGACAAAACACCATAGCAATCGCTCGATGTTCAGTCTGTCCGAAAAGGAACAGCTCGAGAACAGGCGGCAGGGAGGGGCTCAACGGGTTAGAAGTTCGTCGCGTGTCGGAAGGAATCGAATAGATCCACGCTGCGCACCAGAATAAAGATTACGAAGTGTGTGCGCAATCGAACAGACATCCATATTCAACTCACCTACGATTTTTCTGTGGGAACGGTACCATTCTGCAAATCAGTGCACGCGCTTTCTTTAGCGTAATGGCCTCGGTTTCAAACCCACACTAGGACAAGCATCATGCAGCATCAACTCATTCTGGTGGCCGGACTGCTCCTAAGTAGCTGTTTGCCCGGAGAAGCGCAGACGCTCACGGCGCAGGTTTTTCTGGCGCAGGCTCGTCCTGAACCAACAATGATGTTGGTCCGGGCGTTACCGATCCACTTTCCGTCAACGGTCTCTCCGGCGCACCAGCCGCCGAGAAAACCAGTTGCGCAGGGCACCGTTTTTTTCACTCCAGCATACGAGCCCGATCGTATTGGTCGAGCAGACGCTTGCCACGGGTGCCGTAGCGTGGAGAGCTGGTCGCGGATAGAGGTGATCAAGACCCCCTTCGTAACGGAGTCGCGCTTGATGGTCGTTCAGTTCTGGAGAGGACGCTTGCAGCTGGACGGCATCGAGGGCACGCTTCACATGCAAAACGTACAGTTCGGTCCGTTAGGCTCTGTTGGTCCGCCTCCGAGCCACGACCAGGCGGGATTAGCGAGTTCGTTCGGCCTCGACGGAATCGGCGTTGTGTTCCGCTTTGGCCGGGACGCGCGAACAACGCGCCAGCCCTAGGTATGGCGGTGTCATGCGCCGGCCTTTCGCGAGCGATGAAGAGCGCCGAGCGTCGCATTCCCTTCCAAGGTACCCCTGGCGGCGCGGTGTACTTTGGCTTTCATCGCGTACAACGCCGTGTCTGCTGCGCCGAGGAGGATATCGAGTTTGTCGCCATCGACCGGAAAGAGGGCAACGCCCGCGCTGACGGATAGCCCCGGTTTCCTGCCGTCATTCGCAAGGCTGCCGCGGATGCGATGGACCACCAGGTTGGCCGCCTCGGCCCCTGTCTCCGGCAAGACAAGTGCAAATTCGTCCCCGCCGAAACGCGCCGCAGTATCGATGTCGCGGCAACCCATGGACAGAACGTCGGCCAGCCGGCAAAGCGCCTCGCTGCCAGTCACGTGGCCGTAGCGGTCGTTGATCTGTTTCAATCCGTCCAGGTCAAGCAACAACAGGGCGAACTCCCGCCCCGTGCGTTTAGATCGCCGAATCTCAGTGTCGAGGATGTCTACCAGATAGCGGTAGTTCGCCAGACCGGTCAGAGGATCCTTGGCCGCCTGCTGACGGAGATGATCCTCCAAGTCGCGCTGTTTGGTGACGTCCTCGACGATGACCTCGTAACCGCCCGTCCCGCCTTCGCTGCCGACTTCCCGTCCGCTCAGCCGGACCTTGAGGGGCGTGCCGTCCTTCCGCTTCCATTCAACTTCCATAGGATCGGCTTGCCCTTCTTCGCCGGGGAGCCCCAACATTTGCGCACGCTTGCCGGGATCGCAGAGGATGCCGCTTGCAAGATCCACTGTGAGCAGCTCCTCTTTTGATGCATAGCCAAGCATCGTGACCAGCGCCTGATTCACATCCAGAAACCTGCCTTCCAAGCTGCAGCGGCATATCCCGTAGCTTAGGTTTCCCACCAAGGCGCGGTATTGTGCTTCCGAATGGCGCAACTTCTCCTGGGCGCGATCGCGCTCCTCGCGCATGTCGTTCTCACTCAGCGCCCGCCGAACAGCCACCGGAAGGTGACCGACGTGATCCATTTGAACGCAGTCGGCAGCGCCGTCCGTCATGAGTCCCGCCACGGTTTCCATCGGCATTTCGTCGGCCACGAAGATGAGAGGGACACACTTCTTCATGCGGCGCAGGAGCACGAGTGGCTGAATTCCCTGCCAGTTGGCTATGGGATACTGGGCCAAAATAACGTCGTAAAACTTTGATCCCAGGCGTTTGGCAAACTGCGCGGAAGTTAGGACTACATCTACGCTGACTTTGAAATTTGCGGTGCCAAGCTCCCGCACGCAGCGCTCGACAGCCGCAACGCAACTATGAGCGAAGAGAACACGCAAGGGCCGCCCTCTGCCTGCCGGTCCATCCAGAACAGGGACCAGCTCAGTTAGCTTGAGTCGGTTTCGCGAGATTGCCGCCACTTGGAAGATGAGCCAGATTCCGAGAGCCAGCCCCCTTCGGTTGCCGACCCCCGGAACTGTCCTGCCATCCCATGGCAACGCTACTTCAGTGATTCAAAGGCATATGTTCAATACGGTACAGTTCGCAGCCACCTGTTGACGCATACGGCACATCGGCCATCGGCGGCCCTAATCACTCTATTCAGTAAGGCCGACAGAAAGTGAGGGGAAAGAGCGGATGTGCGTGTCCTTATCCCGCCCCAACTGAGGCTGTTTAAGGTGCCCGTATGGGTCTTTCGGGATTCTTTTCCCTGAGGGGCGGCACCCTGCAAGACCGCCAGACAGGACTTGCCAAGCCCTCAAAAAAGTGTCGTAAGAAGCATAGGTCTGTACCAAATTGAACAGACGGTCTTTTCTTCGGAAGGCAGGCTGGCAAACAGCTTGGAGGGGACAATGGGCGTCAA
>Ga0187864_10002232_pt1 | contig 17039 bp, 19 predicted proteins | sample June2016WEW_11_4_FD_132985 | JGI IMG/M metagenome (GOLD analysis project Ga0187864, IMG submission 132985) | Peatland microbial communities from SPRUCE experiment site at the Marcell Experimental Forest, Minnesota, USA - June2016WEW_11_40 | ecosystem: Environmental > Terrestrial > Soil >...
GGCGGGAAGTTCCCAGCAGATTATGTCGCCACTGTGCTTCGCAGCGGAGTTCAAGAGGCAAAAGCTCATGGATCCAAAGACATGCCCATCTGGGGACCTCTCTTCGCTTCCATTGGAAACGGCAGCGTAGCGTCACCAGAGGTAGCTCAGCGGATTCACAACCTGAGTCAATACGTCGAGTCCCTGCAGGCGAAGTGAACGGGGTTGTGTTCGACTGGCGCCTGACCAGCGCGCCTTGTTGCTGCAAGTTTAGAAAGGGAACCCGTGTGTAGCGCTCCCTGCTGAAACGGGCACCTGCGCGGCAAGTTCGGCCATGGCGGCGTATGGACGTGCGTAGCGATTGGCGCGGATACCAAACTCGTTCCGTGCTGGCGTATTGGCGACCGGAACGCTTGGCACGCCCAACACTTCATGTATGACTTGGCGAAGCGCCTTGCCAATCGCGTCCAACTGACCACTGACGGCCATCGCGTCTATCTACAAGCCGTGGAACTGGCTTTCGGGACTGAGATTGATTACGCGATGCTGGTCAAGCTCTATAGCTCTGACCGTGCGGAAGGTGAAGTCCGGTACAGTCCGGCAGAGTGTATCGGTTGTCGGGAAACCAAGATCATCGGGAAACCGAATCCGCGCCACATCTCTACAAGCTACGCGGAGCGGCAGAACCTAACCATGCGAATGAAGATGCGCCGCTTTACGCGTCTTACAAATGCCTTCTCAAAGAAGCTAGAGAATCATCGTTGGGCCGTCGCGCTTCACTTCATGCACTACAACTTCTGCCGCGTGCATCAGACGTTGCGCGTCACTCCGGCGATGGAAGCGGGAATTGCAGATCATGTTTGGTCGCTTGAGGAAGTGGTTGCGCTTCTGGACTCGCAACCAGCATCGGCTGTGGCTTAGAGTCTGATTGCTTGCTAGGTGGAGTGCCATAGTGATATATCCATACCGCACAATCCCGCGGGGAATCTTCCGAAGGAGGCGTTATGTCTAAAGTTACGCTCGCATTGGGGTCATTTATAGTTGGAGCTTGCTGCATGTTTCTTGCGCTTTCAGGTAACCATGCGTCCACTTTTGCACAGGGGAAAATATCGGCTCCCGGATCAGTCAGCGCAATAGACATTCCGGGCGCAATTCCAGTAGTGCCGAATCTCACCATGGGCTTCACTGACGAGGAAATTGGCGGACTGATGCAGCAGATTGACGGTTTGATTTGTACTCGGTGTACGTTCACGAGTCCAGTGTTGACATACGGAGGCGGCCCTTTTAGCCTTGTGGACTCCAAGATGGCTGTGAATACGCGCATCATGTTTACGGGTGCCGCTGCCAATACCGTGGTCCTTCTCTCGATATTGCAAGGCGCAAATATTGTGAAGCCACCCCACCAGAGCAAGCCAAACGCGCCCATCGAGAGGCTTGCGAACGTCACCCAACCAATAACCTTCAGCTTAAATAGCCCATATGGCCTGAAATAGTTCATTTCCTGTCTCTCCAGTCAAACTGAGTCACTACCTGTCCGGGAGTACCATTGACTTTCGCTTTTGATTCGCCATATAGTGTAGGCTTCAAAGTGTGACTGGGGGAGCGATGGCGCTGACGAAGAGACAAAAAGAAGTTCTGAATTACCTCGTAAGCTTCCTGAACAAGAACGGCTACTCGCCGAGCTTCGAGGAGATCGCGCACGCGCTGAAACTGACGTCGCTCGCGACGGTGCACAAGCATCTCTCGACGCTCGAGAAGAAGGGATTCATCCGGCGCGGCTACAACCAGAGCCGGTCGATCGAGGTGACGCAGCTTCCGAAGCCGGTGCGCGAGGAGATTCTCGACCGGCATGTGGTCGAGTTGCCGCTCGCGGGCCGGATCGCAGCGGGACGTCCGCTCGAAGCGGTTGAAGACAAGGAAACGATTTCGCTGGCGGATTTTGCGCGCGGAGAGAAGACGTTCGTCCTACAGGTGAAGGGCGAGTCGATGCGCGAGGACCATATTCTGGACGGCGATTACATCGTCGTCGAGCAGACGCAAGTGGCGAACCCGGGAGAAACCGTGGTCGCGCTGGTGGGCGAAGATGAAGCGACGGTCAAGCGGTTTTATCGCGAGCCGGGCGGGAAGATTCGTTTGCAGCCGGCGAATTCGCAGATGGAGCCCATTATCGTGCCAGCGCAGGATGTGAAGATACAGGGCCGCGTGGTGGGAGTGCTCCGCAAGTACTGAAGCCGGTGAGTAGTGATTGGTGAACCCCTCAGCGGATAGCATCGGCTACCGTTCCTTTGCACTCATTTTCTCTTCCTCCAAGACCTGACCTTTCGCCCGTTAATGCAAGGGACACAATTGTTTCATTTTGGGTTTGGCAGCGGCGACGCGCGGGAATAGATTGATAGCCCCGGTCCAGACCTTATAAGCTGACTCCGGCGCAATTGGGCCCAAGGAGGGTAGGGTAATGTGGGGAGACAAGAAGCAGGACGCTCCCACTAGGACGCCGCTTCCGCAGCAGCCTAGTCAGAACGCGACACCTGCGACATCTTCTTCATTTGGGGAGGCAAAGACCATGGCACCTTTGGATTCGACGTATCCAACGATTGGGTCCGACCGCAGCACGAGCAGCAACAGCGGCGGAACGGCCCGGCTCGGCGCAACCCTGCACGTGAAGGGCGAAATCACGGGAAACGAAGACCTGGCCATCGACGGCAGCGTCGAGGGATTGGTTCATCTGGAGGACCGCAAGCTGACGGTTGGGCCGAGCGCCAAGCTGACAGCCGACGTCATCGCCCGTGAAGTGGTGGTGTACGGCAATGTGAAGGGCAATCTGCGGGCGCGCGACCGCATCGAGATCAAGAAGGACGGCTCGGTGGTCGGCGACCTGACGACGGCGCGGATCATGATCGAGGACGGCGCGTACTTCAAAGGCTCGATCGAGATCGACAAGGCCGGCGAAGCCAGCGATAGCGACACCAAATCCTATACGCGGGCATCGCGGGCAACCGCTTCGGCGGATTGATCGCGCTTACCTTCGCACGGAAACTTTCCTTCGCCCGCCGGTGAGGGCTGCGAACCGCGGCCCTCAGGGCGGCTCCCTCGTTTGCTGCCCGGCTACCGTCTGTCTACTTCAATTGAACGAGGTAATCGCCGCCGGCAGGCTCGAAGGCGACCTTGTCCTCGCGTGAAAGCCAGCCCATGGCCATGAAGAAGACGCTTTGAGGCGCGTCAACCTCTTCCATCAGCGTGGCGAAAGTCTGAGGGCCTTCCGTCGATAGAGTCTGCCAGATGGCGCCGGCCGTTTCTCCGATCTCGTAGTGATTCACAGTGAAAGCTCCCTTCAAAGTTTGGCTTTTGAATCGCGCCAGCCAGCAGGTGGCCGCCGCCCTGCGGAGCAGCCGCTCGAAATCCTCCGGTTGTGTGGGAGGGACCTGGGACAAAGAAAGAATGATCGAGGTCATCAACCTATCCGCCCGCACGGAGTGTATGCGGGTACCATTACGGGGAGGTTATAGAGTGTTCAATAGTCACCGAATTTCCACAGAGAGGAGCGCGGGCGGCGAGTTCTTCCCACCTCTTCGGACTGATGCACTTCAACTTCGTTAGGGGGATACTATGTGAGTAGGCTCGAGGCGAGTCCGCGTTGACAGAAATCGCGACGTAGCCTACACTTAGCGTTTGTCTTTAGAGGAAAGGTGTGACTGAGCAGATGCGGACGTATGTTGCAAAGGGCCGGGAGGCGGAAGCGCTCACGGTCGGGGAAAACTGGTTCGTGGTGGACGCCGAGGGGCAGGTGCTGGGGCGCTTGGCAACGCGTATCGCGAGGCTTTTGATCGGGAAGGACAAGCCGACGTTCACGCCGAGCCTCGACTGCGGCGATCACGTGGTCGTGATCAACGCCGAGCGCGTTCGATTGACGGGGAACAAGATCGACCAGAAGGTTTACCGCCATCACAGCGGCTACCCCGGCGGGTTGAAAGAGATTCCGATTCGGACGCTGATGCAGCGGCGTCCCGAGGAAGTGATCCGCGAAGCGGTGCTCGGGATGCTGCCGAAAAACAAGCTACGGGCGCGCCGCGCGAAGAAGCTGCGCGTCTATGCTGGAAAAGAAGCGCTCGCTCGCCACGCCGGACAGAAGCCCCAGCCGCTTGCGCTCTAACCTGGTGAAAGAGTTCAGCGATTCAGGTGCCGCGCGGAGGAATCCGCACGCGGCACGATGCGACTAGCATCGAAGCAGGAGGAAAGTTGAGTTCAACCGCGAGTTCATTCGAAGGTGCCGGAAAACAGTTCTACGGCACGGGGCGCCGACGCGAGGCCGTGGCGCGCGTCTATATTAAGGCAGGGCCGGCGCGGTTTACTGTGAACGGGCGGCCGGTGGACGAATATTTCCGCAACGTCGCGTGGCACACGTCCGCGACGGAGCCACTGAAGTTCACGCAGATGCACGACCAGGTCGAAGTCAAGGCGCAGGTGAAGGGCGGCGGCGTGGGCGGACAGGCCGGCGCGGTGCGCATGGGATTGTCCCGCGCGCTCTCGAGGCTGAACCCGGAGCTGCGTCCGGCGCTGCGGAAGAATGGTTTCCTGACGCGCGATCCGCGCATGAAGGAACGCAAGAAATACGGGCAAAAGGGAGCGCGACGGCGCTTCCAGTACAGCAAGCGCTAGTTGTGCACGGCCCGGTCTGAACGGCCGGACCAATTTCACGGCCGGAAAGGAACCGGCAGAAAAGGATGCTGTTCCGGCAAGCCGGAATCCAAGCATCCCTTTTAAGGAGAGGGGGTACTTTGGGAGTCGAGATTACGATGAAGGAGCTTCTGGAGGCCGGCGTTCACTTTGGCCACCAGACGCGACGCTGGAACCCGAAAATGAAGGAATACATTTTCGGCGAACGCAACGGAATCCACATCATTGATTTGCAGAAGACCCTGAAGATGTTCCGCGAGGCGGCGCGCTACGTGGCCGAGCAGGCGGGACAGGGCAAGAGCGTGCTTTTCCTCGGAACGAAGCGCCAAGCGCAGGAAGCGATCGCGGAAGAGGCGGGGCGCTGCGGAATGTTTTTCGTCAACCACCGCTGGCTTGGCGGCACCCTCACCAACTGGGCGACCCTGCAAAAATCCATCAAGAGGATGAAGCTGCTGAAGGCCATGTCCGAAGACGGGCGCATGGCGGAGCTTTCGAAAAAGGAAGCGGCGCGGCTCGACCGCGAGCTGAAACACCTCCAGCAGAATTTTGCCGGCGTCGAAAACATGACGACGCTTCCCGACGCGATGTTCGTGATCGACCCGAACGCCGAAGTGATCGCCGTGCGCGAGGCGCGGCGGATGGGCATTCCGGTCGTGGCCATCGTGGACACGAATTGCGATCCGACGCTGGTCGACTGGGTGATTCCCGGAAACGACGACGCGCTACGAGCCATTCGTTTGTTCACTTCGAAGATTTCCGACTCGGTCCTTGCAGGGCGGCAATCGTTCGAGCAGACGCAGATCGCCGATCAGAAGGCAGCTGAAGGCGCGGGCGGCGAGGAAGGCCCGGAGTACGTGGACACGAGCGCGTACGAGCAGTATGAGAAGCAGGAAGGCGATTTCGTCGAAGCCGAGCCGGTGGGCGAAGCGGTTCCCGCCGCCGAGGAAGCGGCGGCGCCTCTTGCCACCGACGACGAGGGATCTTCTCGATAACGTCCGGCGATTGCAAAATCCACGCGAATTGGGAAATGGGCCTGGTCCGGTGAGTCGGGCGGCCCGACCGCATCCAGCAAACAAACAAGGAATCGAGTAAATCGATGGCGACAGCACCTGATCCAGGAAAGAACATACCCGCGCAACTCGTGAAGGAGCTGCGCGACAAAACCGGCGCGGGCTTTTCGGATTGCCGCGCAGCGTTGATTGAGGCGGGCGGCGATATCGAGCAGGCCATCAGCGTCCTGCGGAAAAAGGGGCAGGTAGCCGCGGCGAAGAAGGCGCAGCGGGCGACGTCCGAAGGACTCGTGAGCAGTTACATTCACGCCGGCGGGAAGATCGGCGTGCTCGTCGAGATCGATTGCGAGAGCGATTTCGTGGCGCGCACCGAAGACTTTCAGCGGTTGTGCCACGACGTGGCCATGCACATCGCCGCGCTCGATCCGCTTTTCCTGCGGCGCGAGGAAGTTACGCAAGCCGTCCTCGACCAAAAGCGGGAAATCTATCGCGAAGAGGCGAAGGCCACGGGGAAGCCCGACAACGTGATCGACAAGATCGTGAGCGGGAAAATGGAAAAGTTCTACGAAGAGAGCTGCCTCTACGAGCAGCACTTCATCAAGGACGAGGGCTTGACGGTGAAGGAGCTGGTCGACCAAGCGATCGCAAAGCTCGGCGAAAACATCGCGGTCCGGCGCTTCTCCCGGTTCAAAGTGGGCGACATGGACGGCGCTGGAGCTGAGGGTGCCGAGACGCCAGACACACCCGCGCCGGCCGCCTGAGTGCCGGGCGGACACCCGATTCTGAAAAACCCTGATGCCAAATCCGCTGAACGGCACTAGAATGCCCGCGTGCGGGTGGAGCCGAAACCGGACGCGATGAAGACGCCAACACCCATCTACCAGCGTATCGTGGTGAAACTTTCGGGCGAATCACTTTCCGGGCCGGACAATTTCGGCATTCACGCGGAAACCATCCGGAACATTGCCCGGGAAGTGAAGGAAGTTCAGGAACTCGGCGTCGAAGTCGCGCTGATCGTAGGCGGAGGCAACATCTTCCGGGGCGCCCGCCAGCAGGGACTCGAAATCGACCGCGCCACCGGCGACTACATGGGCATGCTCGCGACGGTGCTCAACGGGCTGGCGCTTCAGGACGCGCTCGAAAAGTCGGGCTGCCACACGCGGCTGATGAGCGCCATCGAAATGCACGAAGTGGCCGAGCCGTTTATCCGCCGCCGCGCGGCGCGGCACCTTGAGAAACAACGCGTGGTAATCTTCGCGGCGGGCACGGGCAATCCGTACTTTTCAACTGACACGGCGGCGGCGCTGCGGGCCATGGAGATCAAGGCGCAGGTGATCCTGAAGGCGACGCGGGTGGACGGCATCTACGACGCCGATCCGGAAAAGGTCAAGAGCGCGAAGATGTTCGACCGGATCACGTATCTCGACGTCCTGCAAAAGGGGCTTTCGGTGATGGACTCGACGGCCATCTCCCTCTGCATGGACAACAAGATGCCCATCGTGGTGTTCAACATGAACGTGCCGGGAAACCTGAAGCGCGTGGTGCTGGGCGAGCGGGTCGGCTCGACGGTGACCGTGGCATGAGCTTCCGGCGGAGGCCAATTTTCCGATGAGTACGATTGCAACAAGCAAAGACGCGCTCGCGCAAGCGAAGACGCGGATGGAAAAAGCTGTCGAGGACTTCCGCAAGGATCTCGCCGGCGTGCGCACGGGCCGCGCGAACGTGGCGCTGCTCGATCACGTGCGCGTGGACTATCACGGCACGGCAATGCCGATCAATCAGCTCGGCACGCTGAACGTGCCCGACCCGGCGATGATCGTGATCTCGCCGTGGGATCCGGGAGCGGTCCCGCTGATCGACAAGGCGATCCGCACGTCCGATCTGGGGCTCAATCCGACGAACGACGGCAAAGTGGTGCGCGTCCCGATCCCGGCGCTGACGGAGGAGCGCCGCAAGGACCTGGTGAAACACATCCACAAAGTGCTCGAAAACCACCGGACGGCCGTGCGCAACATCCGGCGCGACATTAAAGAGGCCGTGGAAAAGCTGGAGAAAGAGAAGAAAATCAGCGAGGACGAGAAGAAGCGCTCGCTCGATGAACTCGAAAAGCTCACCCACTCCGAAACCAAGAAGATCGAAGACCTCTCCGCCGCAAAAGAAAAGGAAGTGATGGAGATTAAATGACGATCCGACCAGGATTGTCATCCTGAAGCCGACGGTTTTGCCCTCAGTCGGCTGAAGGATATCTCTTTCCGATTTGACCGCGGTAGTTATTCGAAGTGCCCTCCAGCAGGCCAATCGATAGTCCGACTCCGTGATCTCCGTGTTTCTCTGTGCGCTCTGTGTTAAGTCTTGTCAGTTCCCGGAAGGCGCGCGCCAACGCATGGCCACTTCCTTCAGGAAGGCCCATCCAAGAGTAGCCACGGAGAGGAGCACGCCCCAACTAAAGCAGTTGTAGGCCGCTGCGTAAGCTAGGAAGAGCCCGACATTCGAGTCGGGGATTGGATATCGTCTGGTGAAGGATGACCAAGCGAACTTGATTGCGATGCCTGCGACGATCAAGGCAAAACTGACGATCCCAAGCGTGCGGTTCGGCGGGCGCCGCGCGAACCGGGGCACGCCAAAATAACCGAGCGCAAGGGCGCCGCAGACCAGCGCCACGTAGAGACGCCCGTAAAAGCCTCCGATCAGCAGCAGTCTTCCGTTTTCGCTTCGGGCCCACAAAATGGCGTGGGCCACGCTCGCAAGACTCGCGAAGCTCAGGTAGTGAAAAGGGTTTGCTTCGCTGAGAAACGCAACAAGCAGCGTGACCATCGCCAATGCGGCGAAAAGTTTCGTGTTGAGCGATCCTGGCTGACTTTCCTGTGCCGCTGCGGATGGCATGGGTCGCCCCTCAGTCTGATTGCGCGAGGACTCGGCCGCTATCTCCGAGAAAGGTACCCCGCTCTCGGAGTTGCGTTAATCAGGGGGCAGAAAAGTCGCGGCGTTCGCGCAGCGTTTCATCGTATAACTGCAAATCATGGAAGAGGCGAGGCCGAGCCATACGGCGCTGCGCGTGGCGATGCGGCGCGCGGCGCACCAGCTTGTCGACGTTCCGAAAGTGCTGGACGATCCGATCGCACTCAAGATTCTCGATCCGGGCACCCGCGAGCGGTTGCACGGCGGGGAGGGAACGGGCGACGATCGCCTCTCGCGAAGCATGCGCGCGGTCATGGCCGCGCGCAGCAGGTTCGCCGAGGATGAGCTGGCCCGAGCCGTCGGGCGCGGCACGACGCAATACGTGATTCTTGGCGCGGGGCTCGACACGTTTGCGTATCGAAATCCGCACGCCGCCGACACGCTGCGCGTGTTCGAAGTCGATTACCCAGCGACGCAGGAGTGGAAGCGGCGCCAACTTGCGGCGGCCGAGATCGCGATTCCATCTTCGGTGACGTTTGCGCCCGTGGATTTCGAGCGGCAAACGCTCGCGGACGGCTTGCGGGACGCGGGATTCGATCAGCGGAAGCCGACATTTTTCTCCTGGCTGGGCGTGACGATGTACCTGACCGAAGAGACGATCGCGGCGACGCCGGGGTTTGTCGCTTCGACGCCGCGCGGAGGCGGAATCGTTTTCGACTACGCCGTGCCGCGGGAGTCGCTCGGACTTGTGGGGCGCATGGCTCTGGACGCCCTCGCGCGACGCGTGGAACAGTCCGGCGAGCCTTTTCGGACTTTCTTCGATCCCGGCGCGCTCATCGAGAAACTCAAACAGATGGGCTTTCACGCGGTTGAAAGTCTTGGCAGCGACGAGATCAATGCGCGCTATTTCAAGAACCGCGCGGATGGATTGCGCGTCGCCGGCAGCCTCGGCCGGCTGATGAGCGCGCAGCTATAGTGAAACCCAAAAAGATGAACCACAGAGATCACAGAGAAGGCACAGAGGCCGCGGAGAAGAGGTCCTTCAACCGACCAAAATCGGCTTCAGGCTGACGACCCTCATCGTCCCGCAGAACCCATCCGGGTCCGCTAGATCGTCCGGACCGCAAACGACGCGGACGCAAAAGGCTCGGGTCGTCAGACGACCATCCTGATCGGATGTTCAATTTACCGCGTGGACGTCTTCGGGAAGAATCAGCGTGAACGTGCAGTCGCCCGTTTTCGCGGAGCATGAGAGCGTGCCGCGGCGGACGAGCTTGATCGGGGAAGCATCCGGAAACACGGTGCCGTAGTCGAGCGAGCTTAGCTTTTCCTCAAAAGGCCGCAGCGTTTCGGTCCCGCTCACGAACTTGACCGCTTCGACCTTCGCGGCGATTCCGTCCGCGCCCTCCGGCGAAAAGAGAACCAGGAAATCCGCAGCTGCATCTTCTTTCGACAGCCCCTTCAACGGAAACGACCGCATGGACGCCATTTCGGGCCGCGCCTTCTTCACGAGATCGTCGATACCGGCGTTCCCCCCCAGCAGCAGCGTGAGCCGCGCGCGCGTTTCGGGCACGGAATGTGGCGCAGCCAGGGCAAGCGCATACGTGTGAACCGCGCGATCCTTGTCGCCGAGTTTTTCGTAGATCTGGGCGAGATGATCGCCGACCTCGCCGTGCTGGTCGAGCGTCCACCCGGCGCTGATGTAGCGCGCCGCCTTCTGTAGATCGCCCTTCCGGAAGTAGACCCAACCGAGCGTGTCCCAGTAGGCGCCGATGGTTGTAACCTGATTGAGCTGATCGAGAGTGAGATTCTTCAAGCTGATATTGCGCAGGGCTGCGGCGGTGGACGAGACGGCGGACTCGGCGTACTGCTGCGCTTTGTCGAGTTCGATGTGGTTGTCGGCCAGGTTGTAGGCGATGTCGTTCCAGACGATCGGCGTCTGCGAGAGATCGGCGCCCTTGTCAAACGCGGCGAGGGCTTTGTCTTTTTCGTTCGTGTTCAAGTAAGCGCGTCCGAGGCTGACCTGAAGCTCGGCATTGTCGGGCGAAAGAATCGTCGCTTTTTCGAGCTCGGGGATGGCTTCGGGGTACTGGTGCTGTTCGAGGAAAATCCCGCCGAGCGCCGCGTGGGCCACCAGATCAAGCGGATTGCCTTCCAGCTGTTTCCGGAATGCCGCGACGGCTTCGGGGTACTTCTGCTGCATTTCGAGCGCGAGGCCGAGGTAGTCGTTCGCGTGCTCGTCGAAGGAGTTTACTTCGAGCTGTTTGCGGAACGCGGAAGCTGCGTCGTCGTATTTTCCGTCGCGGAGATAGGCGAGGCCCAGGTCGTTCCACGCCTGTTTATGCTGCGGATCGAGCGCCACAACGCGCTGGAAAAGCGGAATCGCCGCGCGCGTATTGCCGGAATTGAGCGCCGCCAGGGCCGCTTCGAAAAGGTCATCCGCCTTGGCAGAAGAAGGAATCCCCGGAGCGCCCGGCGCGGCGTTTTCGACGACGAGGGCCTGCGTCTCGTCCGCGGTCACGGCGCGATTGAACGCGAGGTAATCGCTCGTGCGCGACGCGGGCAGCTCGCGGATTTTGAAATCGAGCGAGCGCTCGGCCGTGAGCGTGTGGCCGGCGAACTGATAGCTCGACTTGAACTCAGCATAGTCCCGCGAGACCGAAACGGCGATGGGGGCCTGCGCCGTGAAGGCCGGCGGGAGATCGAGCTTGAGCCGCACCGACACGTCGAGCGGGCTGCCGAGCACGATGGGCGCCGTATCGTCGTCCGGCGGATTGGGAAGCCCGATCGCCAGCAGAGGCAGGGCGGCCTTTGCCTTCTTGCTCGACCAGTCGAGGAAATTCGACTGCGTGAAATCCAGATCGAGCTCGAAAGGATTCTGGGTATCGGTCGGCTCGCTCGGCTTCACGGAGGTCACTTCGCCGTGAAGGCCGTCGAGCGTCAGGATCGTCTGGCCGAGTTCCTTCCATTGCGTCTGGGGTGTGCGGCGAAAGGCCAGGCGGAGCACAAGTTCGGTATCGCCGCGCATTGTGTAGTGCGCGTGCGCCGTGAGTTTGCCGAGATCGCTCACCTGGGCGTTGATCTCGACGTGTTGCATGGATACGAACGGCGGATCGGGCGGCGTCTCGACGATTTTTCCGTTGCCGTCCGCCGGCACGAGCAGCGCGGACTTCTTGCGCAGCGGCGACGAGAGAAGGCGGAACGGCGCGACTTCCGCGGTTGAGTCCATCCAGATGAGTTCGCTGCCGCGCGGCACGGCGGTGATCATGTGATCGAACTGCGAGGGCGAGGGCATTGACTCATCGATCTTGCGCGTATAGGAGATAAGAACCGCATCGGACGGAATGCCCGCTGCCTGAAGCATCGCAGCCAGCAGCGTGTGCTTGTCCTTGCAGTCGCCGTACTGGTTCGCGAAGACCTCGCCCGCCGAATGCGGTTGGTAACGTCCCACTCCGAACGAGAGGCTGACGTAGCGAATGTTTTTCGAGACGTAATTGTAGAGCGCCTGGATTTTGTCGAGATCGGTCGCGCGCCCCTGGATCAGCTCGTCCGTCTTCGCGCGGATTTCAGGCGTGGGATCGGTGCGGCCCTGTTCGAGCTTCGCATACCAGCGAGCCACGTTTTCCCAGCTCGTGAACGTCGTGAGTTGCACATCGGGCTTTTTTTCTTCCGTTCGCTTGGAACTCTTTTTCTGTGAATCGCCCTCGGGCGGACGCGTCAGATTCGAGTGCTTCCAACGGTAGATCGTCCGCCCGTCTTGCGACTGCTTTTCGTACGGAAAGTCGGGGGACGATTCAAGATTGATCTTACGGTGTTCGGGAAGGTTGATTTCGAGGCGTTCGTCGAGCACGATCGCGGTAGCGACGAAATTGTGCTGGAGCCAGAATTCACCGGGAGCGAGCGGCGTGACGAGCCGCGTCGCGATCTCGTATTCGAGCGTCTCTCCCGGCGCGAGCGCGGGCACGGTGATGTGCTTTTCCTTGTAGTCGGTGTAGACAGGAGCGTCGCGCGCAACCGATCCGGTCATTTCCTTGATGGCGTCCGGACCCGCGGCCACAACGCTGCCGTCGGATTTGCGCACGCGGACGTAGCGGACATCCATCTGCTCGTTTGCCGAGCTGTAGCCAAAGACGAGCTGGCCCAACTGTTGCACGCCCGCGTCGCTCTGCACGCGGATGCGAACGGCGACGTCTCGTTCGCCTGTGCCATCGTTTTCGTAGCGCGCCGTGCTGAAGTACTGTTCGATGACGAACGGCTCCTGCGAATAATCGGCGGGAGTCTGCTTCTGCGCTTCAGTTTTTGTCGCAGAGGGGTTTTCGGATGAGGCCGGAGGCGTGGGGCCGTTCTGCGCGCGAGCCAGCAGCGGCAGGCTCAGAAGACACAACACAGTCACCCAGAGACCCTTCATGCGCGCTCCCTGTTGAAATCCGACGCTTCAGTTTAGGTGTGTTGGCGACCGGCGTAAAGCGCTGACGGGGGAACGGTTGAGGAGTTTCGAACTGGCGCGAACGAATTCCGCGTGTCCTGGCCTTGGATGGCTGACCGACGAAGCCCTGCAGAATCCCGCTAGAGATGTTTTGTAAGTGCCGTGGTATCTTTCAGATACAATGCTACTGAGCCCCCGAAGCTGCCGTGGCTTACCGGACGGCCGTACGGCCACGGAGGGTCGAGCGAGCATCCAATGGAACTATATGGTGAGGTGAATCCGGTCCCGAGCGAGTTCGGCAGGTGGGATGCTGGGTCGGTCCGAAATCCCTGGCACGTGGATTTCCACAAGGGAATCGAGTTGACATGACTCGTTACTTTACCTATACTTACGCGGTTGTCCTGAGGGCCTTGGGCCCGGTGGTGAAAGGGAAGTCTTCCAGCCCCGGAACAGAGAACGAAGGAATGGGGTAAGGAAGAGCGGCCGAAATGGGGCGCCAGCCCCGCAAAGCCGTGAGAGCCTCTCCGCAGTAGGCTGATGTAGTTCACTCCTTGGGGTGAAGCGTCAACGCGGAGTACCTGGTAGTTCCTTCGGGTTTGGCGACCTTTTCTGTTCATTCACCCGCAAAGTTCTGCGCGGGCAGGTTTGGGCTGCGCGAAACTGACAACTCAGAGTTCTGAGAAACGAGGGAAACGTGCCGACGTTTGCGCAACTGGTACGGTATGGCCGGGAACAAATCCGGACGAAGACGAAATCGCCCGCGCTCGAAGGATGCCCGGAGAAGCGCGGCGTGTGCGTTCGCGTGTATACGCAGACGCCGAAGAAACCGAACTCGGCCCTTCGAAAAGTGGCGCGCGCGCGCCTGACGAACAGCGCGGAAGTGACAACGTATATTCCGGGAATCGGCCACAACCTGCAGGAGCACTCGATCGTGCTCGTGCGCGGCGGCCGCGTGAAGGATTTGCCCGGCGTCCGCTACCACGTGATCCGCGGGACGCTCGATGCCGCCGGAGTCGAAAATCGCAAGCAGGGGCGCTCGAAATACGGCGCCAAGCGGCCCAAAGCCGCGCAGAAGTAGGAGAGCGGAACGATGCCACGTAAAGGATGGGTTCTCCGTCGCAAGATTCCGGGCGACCCGGTGTACGGCAGCGACCTCGTGCAAAAGTTCATTTCGAGCATGATGTACGACGGCAAGCGCTCGACCGCGCAGGCGATTTTTTACAAGGCGATGGATCAGGTCGCGAAGAAGGCGAACGACGACGCCTTCAAGCTGTTCAAGAAGGCCATCGAGAATTGCAAGCCCGTGCTGGAAGTGAAGTCGCGGCGCGTCGGCGGCGCGAACTACCAGGTCCCGATCGAAGTGAATCCTTTCCGGCGGCAGTCGCTCGCGATCCACTGGCTGGTGTTGTATTCGCGGACGCGGTCTGGGAAGTCGATGACGGACAAACTGGCAGATGAAATCATGGACGCCGCGAACGGACGCGGCGGGGCCGTAAAGAAGAAGGAGGACGTGCACCGCATGGCGGAGGCGAACAAGGCCTTTGCGCACTATCGTTGGTAAGGGCGCTGGTAAGAGCGCTAGCGAGCGGACACGCGAACCGAAGCTTTCACATGGCACGCCAAGTACAACTCGATCAGACGCGCAACATCGGGATCATGGCGCACATCGATGCGGGGAAGACGACCGTCACCGAGCGCATCCTGTTCTACACGGGTGTGACCTACAAGATCGGCGAGGTGCACGAAGGCACCACGGTGATGGACTGGATGGAGCAGGAGCGCGAGCGCGGGATTACGATCACGTCCGCGGCGACGACAGCCTCCTGGAAGCGCTTCGACAAGATGAATCGCATCAATATCATCGATACGCCGGGCCACGTGGATTTCACGGTGGAAGTCGAGCGGTCGCTTCGCGTGCTGGACGGCGCGGTGGCCGTGTTCGACGCGGTGGCGGGCGTGCAGCCGCAATCGGAGACGGTCTGGCGGCAGGCGGACAAGTATCGCGTGCCGCGCATCGCGTTCATCAACAAGATGGACCGCATCGGCGCCGATTTCGACCATTCGATCCGCTCGATGCGCCAGCGGCTTTCGGCCCACCCCGTTCCCCTCCAGTATCCCATCGGCAGAGAAGACAATTTCATGGGCGTGATCGACTTCATCGAAGAGCGCGCTATCATCTGGAAGGACGAAACGCTCGGCGCGGAATACGAAATCCTGCCGCTCGAAAAACTTTGGGATGCGGCTTATCTGAAGACGCGGCCGGCGCTGGAGACCGCGGTGAAGGCCTCGGCGCTCACTCCGGAATTCTATAAAGAGCATCGCGAGAAGGTCGTCGAATACATCGCCGAACACGACGACGCCATCCTCACGAAGTACCTCGAGCAGCACAAACTCGAGCCGGCCGAACTGCGGGCATCGCTGCGCCGGTCGACGATCGCGCTGAAGCTCGTGCCGGTGGTTGCGGGCTCCGCGTTCAAGAACAAAGGCATTCAGCCGCTGCTCGACGCGGTGGTGGACTATTTGCCGTCGCCGATGGACGTGCCGCCCGTCGAGGGTACGACGACGGACGGAAGCGACCCCGAGCTGCGGCGCGCGTCAGACGATCAGCCGTTTGCGGCGCTGGCGTTCAAAATCATGACCGACCCGTACGTCGGCCATCTGACTTATATCCGCGTGTACTCGGGCGTCCTGAAAACCGGGCAATCAGTTTACAACTCGACCAAGAAGACGCGCGAGCGGATCGGCCGCCTCCTGCGGATGCACGCGAACAAGCGGGAAGAGATCGAGTCGATCGAGGCAGGCGACATCGCGGCGTGCGTCGGCTTGAAAAGCGTAACGACGGGCGACACGCTGTGTAGCGAAGAAAAACCGATCGTCCTCGAAAACATCGATTTCCCCACGCCGGTTATTTCTGTAGCGATCGAACCCAAGACCAAGGCCGATCAGGAAAAAATGGGCACGGCCCTGGGCAGACTTGCGCAGGAAGATCCGACGTTCCGCGTGCACACGGATCTCGATACCGGCCAGACGCTGATTTCGGGGATGGGCGAGCTGCACCTGGAGATTATCGTCGATCGCATGATGCGCGAGTTCAACGTGCAGGCGAATGTCGGCCGGCCGCAGGTCGCGTATCGCGAGACGATCATGAAGACAGCGGAAGCCGAGCACAGACACATCAAGCAGAGCGGCGGGCGCGGCCAGTACGGCCACGTAAAGCTGACCGTCCAGCCTTTGCCGACTGCGGCCCACGAGGACATGCACGAAATGTCCACCGATGAGCTCGACGAGCTTGCGAAACAAGTGGCGGGCAAGGGTGGCAAGTGGCGCTTCGACAAGGAGCACCGGCTGCTGTTCATCGATAAGGTCGTCGGCGGCGCGATTCCGAAGGAATTCATTCCTCCCATCGAGGATGGCGTCAAGGAAGCGATGGAAAACGGCGTTCTCGCGGGCTACGAAATGGTGGACCTGGCCGTGGTGGTGATTGACGGCACCTACCATGAAGTGGACAGCTCCGAGATTGCGTTCAAGATTGCGGGTTCGATGGCGTTCAAAGAAGCCTGCCGCCGCGCCAATCCCAAACTGCTCGAGCCGATCATGCGCGTGGAAGTTGTAGTCCCCGAGGAGTACATGGGGCCGGTGATTTCGGACCTGAACGCGCGGCGCGGGCAGTTGCAGGGCCGGGAATCGCGCGCGGGCAGCGAAATTATCAACGTGCTGGTGCCGCTGGCCGAAATGTTCGGCTACGCCACGGACATTCGCAGCAGAACGCAGGGCCGCGGCAGCTTTACGATGCACTTTTCGCATTACCAGCAGGCGCCGCCCAACGTGGCGGAAGAAGTGATCGGCCGCGCGACAGGCAAAGCGGTGAGATCGTAGTCCAGGCTTCAAGCTCAGGGGTCAATTCGAGGAAGTTGAAGCGGAGGGGTTGAGAGATGGCGAAGGAGAAATTCGAGCGAAGTAAGCCGCACGTAAACGTGGGGACGATCGGGCACATCGACCACGGGAAGACGACCTTGACGGCGGCGATCACGAAGGTGCTCAGCAAGAACAAC
>Ga0187864_10002238_pt1 | contig 17015 bp, 14 predicted proteins | sample June2016WEW_11_4_FD_132985 | JGI IMG/M metagenome (GOLD analysis project Ga0187864, IMG submission 132985) | Peatland microbial communities from SPRUCE experiment site at the Marcell Experimental Forest, Minnesota, USA - June2016WEW_11_40 | ecosystem: Environmental > Terrestrial > Soil >...
CCCGTCGAGGAGGAAGAGCGGCCCGCTGCCGGACATCAGCAGCAGCCTACCGAGCAGGAGCTGGAGCCCGGCGTGGCCCCGAGACTTCCAGGTTCAGGGTGTGAGCGCTTCGTCGATGATCTCCCGGGCCACCTCGCGCATCGAGGTCCGGCGTCTCGGGCCTGTTCCCCTTGTAGTCCGCCACCATCTCGTCGCGAAAGGTCGGCTCGGGCCGGTCGAATGCCACGGCGACGCCGCTCGGGTCGTGGTCGCGCAGCAGGTTCACGAAGATTGAGCTGAACCCGAGCACGGCGTTTGTGACCTGCCCCCCGGTCGTGGCCAGATCAGTGGGTAACGCGAAGAACGCGCGGAAGATCAGTGAGTTCCCGTCGAGGAGGAAGAGCGGCCCGCTGCCGGCCATTGGTAGTCAGCCTACGGCGTCAGGGCTCCGTCGATGATCTCCTGGGCCACCTGGCGCATAGGTGCCCGTCGGTCCATGGCGGTGTGTTGGATGAAGGAGAAGGCCTCCTTCTCGCTCATGCCGTCGCGGTCCATGAGCACGCCCTTTGCACGATCGACGAAGCGTCGCGTCTCGAGCTTGTCCTCCAAGGACGCGACCTCCTTCGAGAGCCGCGCGTGCTCCTGCTCAATGGCGCGGAACTCCTCGAAGCGGGCCAGCGCCACCTCGATGGCCGGCACGAGCTCGCCGCGCTGGAAGGGCTTGACGAGATAGGCGACGACCCCGGCGTCACGCGCGTCCTCGATGAGGTTCCGCTGGCTGAAGGCCGTGAGGATCAGAACGGCCACGTCGTAGTGGTTGGCGGTGATACGCCGCGCCGCCTCGATACCGTCGATGCCGGGCATCTTCACGTCCAAGATCGCCAGGTCGGGGTGCAGTCTGGCGACGAGGTCGACCGCCTCGTCGCCCCGTGCGCTCTCCCCGACGACCTCGTAGCCCTCGGCCTCGAGGATCTCCTTCAAGTCCAGGCGAATGAGCGCCTCGTCCTCCGCGATCACTACGCGCTTGGCGACGGCACGGTGTGGCATCGGCGAGCCCTCTCCTTGCGACGAGCGATCTATCGGGGACCTGCGACGAGCCGGCCGGGAAGCTCGTCCTGCCGTCGCTCGAGCTCCTCGATGCTAGCAAGCAGCGAGGCCCTTTCACGGTTTGCCGCGTCCGCTGTGCGCTGGGCGTCGGAGTAGTCGTGGCCCGCGAGCGGGGTCTCGGACACGAGCGAACGTATCCGGGCCTCGTCGGCTGCGTCGTTGAACACCACGAGCTGCTCGTCGAGCACGGACAGCTCCTCGCGGGCGCGCACGAGCCGGGCATGGACGTCCCGCAGCGAGCGTTCGACCAGGGCTCGGCGCATGAGAGGACGATTGTACGCGGGACCCACGTCCGTAGCGCCGGCTCGTGCCCCATCAGCGGTGCACCCACATCGGACCCGTGCAAACACCTGTTCGCCACGGTGCCATGGAAGATCTCGCAGGTCGTGCCTAAAGCGTGTGGGTTACGGACCAGATCTCGTCAGAACCGTGCTCGATCTGGTCGAGGGGACCCACAGCTTCTCGGAGCGCTCACACCAACTGGAGTCGACCGGAGCAACGCTCACCCGACGGGCTGGTTCGGCCTTGGATCGTGTAGACATGTCGACGGCAAATGTAGAAATCCAACATCATGCTGCTGGGCTCAGGGCGACAAAGAGACGACCGGCTCCTCCATGAAAGGTGTGAGAGGCGCAGATGTTCAATAAGACCCTGCTCGTATTCGCCTCACTGGCACTGGCACTTGCACTCGCAGCTTGCAGCTCGTCGCCTTCCTCTTCCAAGCCGGCATCCACCGGCTCCACCCAAACTACCGGCTCGGCGACTTCCAAGCCGGTATCCACCGGCTCCACCCAAACCACCGGCTCCGCGACTTCCAAGCCGGCATCCACCGGCCTCGCGGCATTGAACGGCAAGTACCTCCCCGGTACGTCCCATCCGACCTGGTTCGCTTTTTCGGCCGGCTCGGCACCCAGCCCAGCTACTGTCGAAGAGGTCGCTATGGCCCCAACACTCGCAACGTCGGTTGCCTTGCTCGGTTTTGCTTCGCAAACAGACGCGACCTCTTTCTACAACGCCCCACCACCAGCCATCCGCAACTTCGTCGTGGGAGCACTCGGTTACTCGCCTCTCAGCGCGTCGACCGGGATCGCCGCTCCCTCACGCGCTCTCGACCTGCGGTCTTGTCCCGGCGAAGGGCACGGGCCCTCCCTCCTGTCGTCTGGTCAGTGCAGCAACGGCAGTTCCTCGTTCTCGATCGGGGTAAGCGTGATCTTCCAGCGAGGCGACGCTGTCGGCTTCGTCGCCTTCCTCACGAGCAGCCGTCCGACCAAAGGCAACGCTGCAGAGCTATCGAACATCTCGACGCCGGTGAAGAGTGCTGTGAGCCTGCTCGCTCAACTCGGACACTCGTAACCGACGCAGAAAGATGGACCTGGCCCCTTGAAACGAGGCCACCTGCTATGAGGCCACCAGACGCCCCTTTAGCCGGGAGGTCGGATCTTCTTGATTGATAGCCTGAAGACACCCTGCCCGGATGGCGCAATCGGTTGACGCGATGTCCTCAAAAGGCATTGTCCTTCGGGGCGTGCGGGTTCGAGTCCCGCTCCGGGCACTCTGATCCAAACACTCAACCCGCTGCTCAGGGCAACCACGGCCGCTGGAACACGGAAGGTCTTCGGTCCCTTGACCACTGCGATCGCTTTCGCGCATTACCTGGCGGTAACGTGAATCGGCCCGCAGCCCTGTGTCACCCTGTCCTTCGTCAACCCTGTATTCCAGCCCTGGCGCCGACCGTAAGACTGGGTCTGAAACTCAGTCCGAAACCGGGTCGAGAGGAGTCGGATTGCTGGCTTTCACCTTCCCGGGCCAAGGCTCGCAACGCCCGGGCATGGGCCGTCCTTGGCTCGAGCATCCCTCCTGGGAAGTGGTCACCGAGGCCTCGGAGGTCGCCGGGCGGGATTTGGCTCGCTTGCTCCTAGAGGCGGACCAGGAGGAGCTCACATTCACAGGCAACGCGCAGCTGGCAACGTTCGTGCTCAGCCTCCTCGTGTTGGACGCCATCGAGCGTGTCGGCGTCGAGCCCACACTCTGCGCCGGGCACAGCCTCGGCGAGTACACCGCCCTCGTCGCCGCAGGTGCGCTCGCGTTCGAGGACGGTGTGCACCTCGTGGTCGAGCGCGGCGAGGCCATGCACCACGCGGCCGAGGAGCGACCGGGCACGATGGCCGCGGTGATCGGGACCTCCGACGACGACGCCGAGGCCGCTTGCCAACGAGCGGAGGGCGACGTCTGGGTCGCCACCTACAACGCGCCCGGACAGGTCGTGATCTCCGGCGACCCTGCGGCCGTCGAGCGTGCGAGTGAGATTGCCAAGGAGCTCGGCGCGCGCAAGGTCATGCCCTTCCCGGTGGCCGGAGCGTTCCATACGATGTTGATGGCCCCCGCCCGTGCTCGCCTGCGAAAGGCTCTGACTGACGCGCCTTTCATTGAAGCGACAGTTCCCGTCGTAGCGAACGTAGACGCCCGTGCTCACAGCACCCCTGAGGACTGGCCGGGTCTGTTGTCCGCGCAGCTGTGTGGCCCCATACGTTGGCGCCAAAGTCTCGAGACCCTGGGTCGTGCGGGCGCGACCCATGTGGTGGAGGTGGGCCCTGGCGGTGTCCTGACCGGGCTCACCCGCAGGACTCTGGCCGAAGTGACTGCCGTGTCGGTCAGCGGCCCCGACGAATTGGAGAAGCTTCTCGACACGATGTCGGGCAACGAGAGCTGGCACTTCTACGCCGCCGCGCATCGGGGGGAACACCTCTACACCTCCGAACGCGTCGTGGTCTCCCCCGCCGCCGGCATCTTCGACCCCGGGCCTGGACTGTCGGTCCCCGGGCCTGGTGGCCTCCCAGGCAAGACGGCACGGGAGATCGAAGTAGAGGTTGGCACCTTCTTGGGTCGTGTGGGCGCGGTGGAGGTGCGAACGCCGTTCGCAGGGCGCCTTGTCGGTTTTCTCGCGCACCCTGGGGAGCGGGTCACGGCTGGCCAGCCCGTGGCGTGGCTCCACGTGGTCTCGGACGAGACCTGAGCCCGCACCCACCCCGACAGTGCCCTCATGACATACCGACTGCCTCGTGTTCAAGGTCCACCCGCCCCATGACGACGCCGGCCCAACCCCGTGAAGACGTCGCCTTGCACCGTGACGACACCGTGATGCCGGGCCGCGTCGTCTTGGTCACCGGTGGCTCTCGGGGCATCGGGCTTGCGTGCGCGCGACGTTTCCAAGCCGCAGCCGAGCGTGTCGTCGTCACCTATCACAATGCGCCCCCCGAAGAACTCGCCCACAGCGACCCCACTTGCCCAAACCTCCTCGCGCTGCGCTGCGACGTGACCGATCCCGAACAAGTCGAAGCCGCCTTCCGCACCGTCGAGTCGGAGCTCGGGCCGGTAGAAGTCCTGGTGGCGAACGCGGGGATCACGAAGGATGCCCTGCTGCTTCGAATGAGCGAGGAATCCTGGCAGGACGTGATCGACACCGACCTGACGGGTGTCTATCGCGTCGTGCGTCGCGCTCTCGGCCAGATGGTGCGCGCGCATCGCGGCCGGATAGTCCTCGTGTCCTCCGTGGTCGGGTTCCTCGGCTCGCCCGGACAGGTGAACTACGCGGCAGCCAAGGCCGGCCTCGTGGGGATCGCTCGGTCGCTCGCACGCGAGGTCGGCAGCCGCAACATCACTGTCAACATCGTCGCTCCCGGTGTCGTAGAGACCGATATGATCGCCGCCCTGGGAAAACAGCGGGTGGAGCAGTTCAGGTCAATGGTCCCGCTCGGTCGCAGCGCCTTGCCTCACGAGGTGGCAGCCGCGGTGGTGTTCCTGGCTTCGGAGGAAGCCTCGTACGTGACTGGTGCGGTTCTCCCCGTCGACGGCGGCCTGGGCATGGGACTCTGAACGGTCGAAACGAAGTCGAACGGTCGAACGAACATCCTGACAACCTGCCGGACCCGAGAGCCGGAGGCCCCGAACCCGACCCGACGCGAAACGAGCGAGTTGAGAAAGATGAGCGAGACGAGCAACACGAGCCATAGAGCGACACAAGGAGACGACCCGGTGAGCGACGCCGTGTTCGAGAAGTTCAAGAGCTGTGCGGTCGAGGTGCTCCAGGTTCCCGAAGAGAAGCTAGTGCTCGAGGCGCGCTTCGGCGACGACCTCGATGCCGACAGCCTCGACCTCGTCGAGTTCGTGATGGCGCTCGAAGAAGTCTTCGACATCACAGTCGACGAGTCAGAGCTCGAAGGCATCGAGACCGTCGGTCAGGCTTACGACCTGATAGCAGCGAAGCTCTGATGCTCCTGGGCACTGGACCCGACGGGCCGGCGCGGGGCCGACGAGTCGCGATCACCGGTCTCGGCGTCCTCGCCTGCTGCGGCATCGGCACAGACGCCTTCTGGAACGGTCTTCAACGCCCGGCGCCCGAGGGCGAGCGTCGCGTTCACGGGTTCGACCCTTCCGCATGGTTCGGCCCCAAAGAAGTGAGGCGAGTGGATCGCTTCGCCCAGTTCTCCGTCGCCACGGCCGAGATGGCCCTCACCGACGCCGGCGATCTGGGCATCGACCCTGACCGCGCCGGGGTCGTCTTCGCCACAGGCGTAGGCGGGCTCGGCACGCTCGAGGACCAGATCGAGCTCTACCTGCAGAAGGGCCCGCGCAGGGTCTCACCGTTTCTCGTCCCGATGATGATGCCCAACGCCGGGGCGGCCGCGGTATCGATGCGAGCAGGGTGGCACGGCCCCTGCGAGACGATCACCACAGCGTGTGCGGCCGGCACCCATGCGATTGCCGCCGCCGCGCGCCTCGTCGCGACCGGGCGCTGCGACGCTGCCATCGGTGGCGGTGCCGAGGCCGCGATGACCCCCGTGGGGATGACCGCCTTCACGAACATGACCGCGCTGTCGGCCGACGGATGCTCGCGCCCTTTCGACGCGCGTCGAAACGGGTTCCTCTGCGCCGAAGGCGCGGCAGCTCTGGTCCTCGAGGAGCTCGAGCACGCTCGCCGTCGCGGTGCGCGCATCTACGCGGAGCTCCTGGGGGCGGGCTCCACTGCCGACGCCCATCACATCACCGCCCCCGCCCCCGGCGGCGCCGGTGCGGCCGCGTGCATGGAGCTGGCCCTCGCAGATGCAGAGGTCTCCACCGACGAGCTCGGCCACATCAATGCCCACGGCACCTCCACGCCTCTCAACGACCTGGCCGAGGCGCAAGCCATCGCCAAGGTCTTCGGCATTCCCGGACCCCCGGTCACCTCCACCAAGGGAGTTACCGGCCACGCGCTAGGCGGAGCGGGGGCGATCGAGGCTGTGGCCACCACACTTGCGATCGTCAGACGCCTCATCCCCCCCACCGCGGGCTACGAGGTGCCCGACCCCGAGATCCCCTTGGACGTGGTCCACGGCGAGGCCAGGCCATGGGAACCTGCTCCTTCCCTGTCGAACTCCTTCGGTTTCGGCGGCCACAACGGCTGCCTGGTGATCGGCCCCCTCTCTCACTGACCGCTTGAGACGGCCCGGACTCCCAGTCAACCCACGAGTACCATCGACAACCGCCGGAGCCATCTATCAGGACGCCGATACCTGGGTCTCGGCTGGGTCTGACTGATCCTCGCGCTCAACGATCAAAGGGGGGCTTCCATGCGATTCGACCGTGGTGTCCCTCGTCGGTGCGCGGTTGTGGCGTTCTCCTTCGCATGCGCCGCACTTCTCGCGCAGTGTGGATCCTCACACGCCCCTCCCAAGTCGGCACTCCCACGGTCCACCACGACGTCGGCTCCTCTCGCTGTCACGGCCCGCGCGCCGACCTCGTGCGCCGAGATACCGGTGTCGTTCATCAGGCCGTACATAGGACCTATAGCGACTACAAAGTCGCTCACCGCGGCGCCTAGAGCCCTGACTTGCCAGTTCACGAACTCCGGGGCATCGAAGACCCTCATCATCACCATCGCGCCCGGTAACATCTCCGCGTTCGCAGCCTTGAAGACGACCTCCAGCACCGCCGCCAACACAATCACCCCGGTCAGCGGGCTCGGGTCATCCGCATTCTCGATCACCAAGAACCGCGTGCCTGCTGGTATGGCTGTCCTCAGCGCCCACGGTCTCATCATCTCGGTCACCGCGAACCTCTCGCTGGCCCAGGACAAACAACTCCTCAGCGAACTCCTGATCGAGCCCTGACAGGTACCGGTTCTGCAGCTGCCCTTCGGCGCGTCTGCATCCTCAGATGCTGTACTGCCGGTGTGAGCACACAGCTCCCGCGCTTGACGGCCCCACAGACGTACTGCCACTGTGAGGGCACGGATCTCAAAGAACAGCGCCTGCAAATCAGGATCGACTCAGCCGCCAAGCGCCGTCTCGAGCTGGCCGCCGCCACTTCTGGGCTCACGGTGTCGAGCTTCGTGCTGCGAGCGGCCGAAGCCAGGGCCCACGAAGTGCTGGCGGACTCCGGTGTTCTCCAGCTCTCCCAGGTGCCAGGGGTCTCTCATGAACCACTAGCAGCGTCTCCCCCGCCGGACGAACGCCTCGCTCATGCGCTTCGCGCCCCTAAGAAGCACCCGAAGAAGGACGCGAAGAAGTCAAAGAAGAAGGATAAGAAGAAGCAGCTCCCTTAGCTTGAACGACTACGACACCCGTGCCCTCTATGGTCGGCGCCCGTGGCATCAGAACCCGATCACCGAAACGAGCAGCCCCCGCGGTCAGATCATCGCCCAGCGGATCTCGCGATCGGGGCCTTCTCCGACGACCCGCCGTGGCTAGTCGAACCGGCCGACCTGATCTGGCGAGCCGGCATCGACGAGCTGCGAGCCTCCACACGCGCCGAGGCCCCTGTGCTCACACGCCGGCGCATGCTGCCTCCCGGCGTGCGTGTGCTTCGCGTCTGTGCCTTCTTAGGCAGGGCAGTCGCGGCCTGGTACGCCCTTGACCGTCGCCGTGGCACCGTCGCCTCGCGCGCAGGGCTCTCGAGGCGCTTGCGACGTGCCTTCGAGCGCCTCGGCCCGACCTACATAAAGCTGGGCCAGGTTCTCTCCTCGGGTGAGGGGGTCTTCCCCGAGGAGCTCGTCGCCGAGTTTCGCCTTTGTCGCGACCAGGTGCCCGCCGAGAGCTTCAGCCTCGTACGCAGGATCGTGGAGGAGGACCTCCGCAAGCCGCTTCACGAGTTATTCGTCTACTTCGACCCAGTGCCGGTCGCTGCCGCCTCCATCGCCCAGGTGCATGCGGCTCGCCTCACGAGCGGTGAAGAGGTCGCCGTGAAGGTCCAGCGCCCGCAGGTGAGCCAGCTCGTGAAGCGCGACCTCGCCGTTATGAGCTGGATCGCGCCTTTGCTCGTGGGACGCATACCCGCCGCTGCTCTTGGCAACCCTCCTGCGCTCGTGGACCTGTTCGCCGAGACGATCGTCGAGGAGCTCGACTTCCGCCTCGAGGCGCAGAACATGCTCGACGTAGCGCGGGTCCTCGTGGAGACGGACCAGCACGCCCTCGTCGTCCCGCGTCCGCACCCGCGCTTCGTGACCCGGCGCGTCCTCGTGATGGAACTCCTGGAGGGCTATGCCTGGGGCGACGTCAAGACGATGCGAGCCGCGGGCATCGACACCGAAGCCGTCATCTCGAGCGCTCTCATCGCCTTTTTGGAAGGCGCGATCCTCTTCGGCGTCTTCCACGGGGACCTGCATGGAGGCAACCTCTTCGTCCGCCCAGACGGCCGTGTGGCGCTCCTCGACTTTGGCATCACAGGCCGCCTCGACGAGCCGAGCCGTCTCGCCTTCCTCCGGCTGATCATGGCCGGCGCCGCGAACGACACCACCGGCGAAGTGGCCGCAATGCGCGACCTCGGTGCGTTGCCGGCCGACGTGAACGTGGACGCGGTAGTACACGATCTGGGGCTCGACCGGCCTCTTGTGGATCCAACGACGCTCAGCTCGGAGGAGCTCAGCTCTGAGATCCGCAACATCACGAAGGCCCTTTTCGGTTACGGGGCCCGGATGCCGAAGGAGCTGATGCTGTTCGTGAAGGACATGCTCTTCCTCGACGGGGCGATGGCCACGATGGCACCGAGCATCGACGTGCTGGGCGAGCTGGTGAAGATCCTCACCCATCTCCAGGTCCACCACGGGGAGCGCATTGCCAGGGAACTGGGCCTCGTGCCCGGGGACATCCCTGCGATCGATGTTGGAGCGATCCGAGCCTCGTTCGCGCTCTCAGAAGACGTCGAGCGCCTCACCCATAGCGAGCTGATCGAGCGCCGTGAGCTGATCCGTCGCCGGCTCGAGCAAGCCCAGCGTCGCAAGCACCGCCACCCCTGACTCCCAGGTGCGGCCCTACAGGGCGCTCTGGCTCTCCTCCTCCAAGAGCGCTCCGTTCGCGAGAGCCACCGCGGCGAGCTGTGAGCTCACGTCCAGCTTTCGCAAGATGGACCGGATGTGGGCCCGCACCGTGGTCAGCGAGACGAACAGCTCCCTCGCCATCCCCGCGGCGGAGCACCCCTCCATCATGTGGAACAGCACTCGGCGCTCGCTAGGTGTGAGGTGCACCAGGGCGTCATAGGGAGGGGGGAATCGCCGGGGGCTTCTTTCCAGGCGCCCATGGCCGTTGCCTGCGCCGAGCACCTCCTCTGCCAGCGAGGCAACCCGTAGCTGGCCACTCTCGGCGAGCCGCGCGAGCTCGTGCGGGAGCGCTTCGACGTCGAGCAAACCGATGGCGCCCTGTTCGACGCAGGCGGCGACGGTCGCCGCGCTACACCCCAAGCTCACGGCCAGGACGGTCGCCCCGGTGTCGCACAAAGCGCGCGTCAACTGAGCGGCTCGCTCCCACGGCCAGGGCGCCTCGGGTGAGGCCGGTCGGCGCAGGCCGTCTGGCTCGAGAGCCACCACCACGGCGTGCGGCTCGGCCACGTAGTGGTCGAGCACGACCGTGGCGGGATCCGACGCCCGCGACACGGTTGCTCGCATCCCGAGGTTCCGGGTCGCACCTGCGACGGCCTCCACCGCCAGCCGGCAGGCCCCAGGCACCGAGGGCGCCGGGTCCACCACGAGGATTCGAAAGACCGACGTAAAGGCGCTCGCAGCGTTCCCGTTCGCTGTCAACCTTCGCGCGGCGTTCGGCGTACTCCAGTTCGAGCACCCAGCGTCACCGTCGGAGGAGTCCGGGTCCTCCAGAATCGGGAAGAGGACCCGACGAACGAGGCTGTGGTTCTTTCCACCCCGGACATGGGCGACTGCGACGAACGGGCGCGCCATATCCGAGCCGGTTTCCAGGCGGCTCATCAGGCGGGATTGTCCTGACTTGATCGAGGCAATCGCCGCGCTCGTGAGCTGTGTGCCCTCGGCATCGGAGGTACCTGTGCTTATACCCACAGCGACCTCCAGATCCAGCGATGTACTGCCCACCGACAGGCGTTCGCCCATCGCCCTGACCAAGCGCCTGCCCAGCGTGCTCGGCGCGATGCGATGGGCGCCGTTGCCGAAATACACCGCCAGGCGCGCTCCGCCCAACATGCACATCCGGTCATCCGGCCGGACGCAGTGCTGCATCCGGCGCAGCGCCAGGTCCCACAGCACGTTCGGGGCAAGGGGCTCAAGGCTCCCCCTCAGGACGGGCACGACGTCGACGAGGGCGATGACCCGATATCCACCGTCCGGCGTCCACGTCCTTCGCTCGGGCACCGCGGACCGTGTCGCCACCGATGCGGTGGGAATCTTTGACGCGGTGGGAATCTTTGACATTGTCGGGAGGGCACGCACCAGGGCTCTGGGGGCATCCACGACAGGCACTGGCGTCACCTCTACCCGAGGCTCGCCTACACCTCCGTCCCGGCTCTTCCTTCTGCCGCCACTTCTCCCGGCGAGCACCGCCATGGAGCCCTCCGCTTTAGGCCTCCGCCCGCATCGACCCCCCCGGGCCGTGCGCTCCTGGCCGATATCTTACGCCACTTCGGCCCCAACGATAAGGGGAGGCCCGAGGGTCTCCCACAGCAGCCTGGCCCACCCCTCGCACGCTGCGTGTTTGCAGATGCCCGCCAAGTAGGGAGGTGACCGAGGCGATCGCGCCGACTACGGCGAGCGGCAATTTCGTCAATCCTGACGATGCTCTCACCCTCCGGTTTCCTTACCGTTAAATCATCGGCTGCAGAAGTCTGCCGCGCGTCATGAGCCGTCTTCGGCGAGGCGCATGGGGGGTCGAAGCGCCGACGAAGAGCGGGCAACACGAGGACGAGGTCGGGTCAATGACCAGATCGAGCCGAGTCCGGCGGTAGCTCGAGAAGAGACCAGAAGAGAAGACTAGAGAAGAAAGAGGAAGGGAAAACTCGCCGGTGTTCACAGATGGAGCGATGGATGCTCCGGTAAGCCGGCCATAAGCGGAGGGGTTGAGCATGACACTGATACGCAAATCTCGCTCGCGTGCACGCGCGCTGTTCGGCGTGTGTATCGCGGCTTCAATGGTGGGCGGAGGCCTGGGTGTCATAGCATCCAGTCTCGCCGCTGGCCCGGCAGGGGCTACGCAGAACACGACGAACGTCGCTAACTGCACCTATATCCCTGTCACCAACGGCGTCCTCACGGTCGCCCTTCCCAACGGCTCTGTAGTGGCTAGCGTCAACGAGCCAACGGGCTACCCGTCCTCGATGGGAGACATCCTGTTCGCGCAAGCCGGTGAAGAGGTCACGGTCGAGTGCGTGACCACCAGCTTGCCTACGTCGATCGGCGGCCAGCCGGTGCAGACCACTGTCGTCGTCGAGACCTCGCCGATCGGCATCGTGATCAACCAGAACGGCGACTCGGTCTACGAGTCCTCCTGCGGAGCTGACGCAGCGGCTCTGGGCCCGGCGGCATGCCTGAGCGACGGGAACGCCCCCTCGCTCCTCGCCTCCGCCCACTTCGGGGCGTCGCCTGGTAACGATGGGAACGGCAATCCGATTACGTGCCCATCGGCTGACTCGTGCATAACGTTCTTTATGCAGGCAACCGGTGACGCCAACTTCCCGTTCAACCCGGCCGACTCGAACGCCCAATGCCCGCCGACGGCGGCCCAGGTGAACGCCGGCCTCACGAACTGCGCGCTGGCAGTCTTCGGCACGACGAACACCACCACCGGAGCAGGCACGTCCGTCAACGCCAACCTGGTGACTTACGCCAGCCAGGCCACGAGCTATCCGACGAACCCGTTCCCCACGCCGAACGTCCCGACGCTGGCGCTATCGCCAGCTAGCGGTGGCGCGGGTGCCACGGTCAACGTGTCGGACGCAGCGAGCACCGGCTACTGGTGGTCAGACGCCATGTTCAGCGACGGCTTCAACCCCGCTGACGTGACTGGCAACGGCGAACCGATCCTTCCCTCGCTCACTATCCCGGCGAATAACATCGTCATCGACGGTGTGATGCCGGCGGCGAGCTCTAGCGTTGAGGTGAGCCCCGCCGCCTACAATGTGACCGTCACGGGGACGTGTCCCGTCGGCACCAGCGGCGGGTCGTGCAATGTGACCGGATCGCTTGTCAACCCGGCGATATCAGGCAGTTTCGTGCTACCTGCCTCGATACCCGGCGGGATGAACGTGGTTAGCATCTTCGAGCCCGATAACGCGTTCGCCGATGGCAACATCGACCCGGCGCACTTGCCCGCGGGTGTGACAGTGGGTGCCAACCCCAACACGCCTGACATCTACGCCAACGCCTACTACGACAGCGTGGTCAGCATCACGACGACGAGCCTTCCCGCCGCTACTGCGGGAACCCTCTACTCAACGACTCTGGCTGCGAGTGGGGGGACCTCTCCCTACACCTGGTCGTCAAGCGGGCTTCCGGCATGGGCCAGCCTGGATGCCTCCACTGGGATCATCTCGGGCACACCGGGCTTTGGTGATGTGGGCACCTCACCCAGCTTTAATGTGACGGTGACTGACTCCACGAGCCCGACACCTGGGACCGCGACCAGCAGCTTCACGATCACGGTTCACGGGGTCGCAGCTGTGCTGAACGTCAGCCCATCCAGTGGTAACGCCGGCACGGGCGTCACCTTGACCGGTTACAACTGGCCGCCGGGCCCGGTGAGCGTAACGTTCACCACCGCCTGCGCGACGTGCAGTGGACCTGACACAGCCACCGCCACGGCTGACGCCAGTGGCAACCTCACTGGATCCATCACGATCACCGCCGTCTCTGGTACGGGCACTGGTGAGGCCGTCGGGAGCGACCCGATCGTCGCCACCTCGGGCGCTAGCCACGCCTCGGCGCCGTTCACCGTCAACTCGGCGACGGCGTGCTCGGTCCCAGCTGCAGGGGCCTGCACCCTCAACCAGATCATCGGGACCACGGTGTCCGGCACGAGCCTTTACGCCTCGGAGTCGAGCGGCAACGTGACTCTCAGCCCGATCACACTGGGACTGGGGACCGGCACGAACAACCAGCAGTTCGAGAACGCCACCGGCGCTTTGGGAGTCGTTACGATCTCTGACGACCGGGGTTCTCTCGCTGGTTGGACCGTGACAGGTCAGATGGAGACCAACTTCACAAACGGCACGCCTTCGGGCAACGCGATTGACAACGTGATCCCGGCCGACTTCCTGACCTGGATCCCGACGTTGCAACTCGAGACCCCAGGCATGATCCCCGCCGACAACGCCAACACCGTGATGTGCCCGAGCGCGACTGGTTCGTGCCAGGGCCCGAGCGGCCTGCCGGCTGCGTCGTCGGACACCAACCCGACCATCGTCGGTGGAACCCTCCCGGCCGGCTTCAACGGCACGGACCTGGGCACCGGTGGTGTCTCGGTTGTCCCGGCTGAGGTCTACGTCGGACCGACCACCGTGCTGAACAACAAGGATGCCAACGGAGTGGCGAAGGTCCTCTGCGAGGCTCCTGCTGGCGGCGGCGGCGGCGGCTTCCTCTGCGGCGCCGGTCTGTCCCTCGCCGTGCCCCCGTATGTTGCGGCGGGCACCTACTCGGCGACGATGGACCTCGTCGTGACGGGGCTGTAGTCGAAGGCGGTACCACAGAGGTACCCAACAAACAGTGATACGGACGATAGGGGCGGTGCGAACCGCCCCTATCGTCGTCACTGAGGACCGCTGTCCGCGCGCACGTAGAGCACGCGGACAGGCCAGCGGCAAAGCTGACCGACATGTGAGAGTCCCACTCCGGCCGGCTATGTGCTCGCTGTTGACAGCGCCCGTAGTACGCACACAACGGACACTGACGGTGGTCAAACCCATGCATGGCGGGATAGACTTTTAGGGGCGTTTACCGGGTGACAGGGGGCTCAGGTGCATCCATGGTGGGTCGTTCGGAGGCTGCGAAGACTGGCGGTGCTCGCCGGGGTGCTACTGGCGGCCGGCACCATGACGCTCGTGCTCCCACAAACCACGGCGGGCGCTATCACGACCGCGAATTTCTCGCTCGAGCCGGTGACCCCGGCCGGCAGCACGACCCCGCGTTCGGACTTCAGCTACGCCTTGCCACCGGGCCAGAGCCTCACCGACGAGTTCGCCCTGTCGAACTACACCGACCAGCCGCAGTCGTTCTTCCTCTACAGCTCCGACGGCTACAACGTCAGCCAAGGGGGCGCCTTCGCGCTTCGCCCACGCACATATCACCAGGTCGAGGTCGGGGCGTGGGTCACGCTTCCCATCAGCACCTACACCGTACCGGCACGCACCACCGCCACCTTTCCCTTCGCGGTGCACGTGCCGGCAAATGGCTCACCGGGTGACCACGTCGGGGGGATAGTCGCGCTCAACTTCGGCTCGGCCTCGACGACCAAGGGCCGGGTCACCTTCAACATCCGTCAGGGACTGGCCGTCGCGCTCTACGTGCGGGTCAGCGGCCCTGCCCACCCCGGAGTGGCGATCACTCGGGTAGGCGCTCTCAGTTCCGTGCCTGCTCTCGCCTTCGCCGAAGGCAACAGCCGCGCGAGCGTCTTCTTCACGATCCACAACATCGGCAACCTAGAGTTGCGCGCGACCGCCAACGTCAAAGTCACCGACATCTTCGGCCGCACCGTTAAGAGATTTCGGCCCGTAAAGCTGTCGCTGATCGCGCCCGGCGCGATCTTCACAGTGATCGAACCGGTATGGAAACCTCTCCCGATCGCCGGTCCGCAGCACATCGTCGTCAGCCTCGTCACGAACAGGGCGGGCACGGTGAGCGCAGGAGAGGACCTGTGGGTCTTCCCGTGGGTGATCATCGCAGTGCTTGTGGCGATCATCCTCGGCATCGTCGTCTGGTGGCGCTTGCGCCGCCGCCGCCAGCGGCTCCAGCCGTCTGAGGTCCCCGAGCCCGAACCGGCCGAAGTGGTCGGTGTGGCCGAATGAGCTGCTGACGGACGGCCAGAGGGCGGTGGCGAGGTGAGAGAAGACCGATACCCGCGGAGGCTGCTTCGGCTCGTAGGACTGGGGGCCGTCGCGCTCGTCGTGCCGCTGGTAGTCACCGGGCCTGCCGCCGTCGCGTGGGCCGCCTCCGACGGCGGCTCGTCGATCGAGCCGGTCCAGCTTCAGGCAGCGCCTCTTCGGTCGGCGTTCACCTACGAGCTGGGCCCGGACAAGTACGTCGTCGATGCCGTCGTGGTGAAGAACTCGACGGCGACTTCGCAGACCTTCGAGCTCTACGCCGCCGACGGCTATGACACCGCACACAGCGATGTGTTCGCTCTGCGCTCTGCGACCCAGCCAAAGCTCGGGGTCGGCGCGTGGGTCCATTTGCCCAGTGCCTCGGTGACGGTACCAGCCCACAGCAGTATCGGCGTTCCCTTCTCGCTCAGCGTGCCCGCTCACGTCTCACCGGGTGACCACATGGGGGGGATCGTCGCCCTCGACGAGGAGCCCGCAGCGGTGACGGGGAACGGGTCGCGTCTGCTGGTTCGTACCGGTGTCGGGGTCAGGATCCTCGTCCGGGTACCCGGCCGTCTCCACCCGGGCCTGTCGGTCACGGGTGTGCGCGTGTCGGGGTCGGTACCGCCTCTGTCGTTCCTGAGCGGATCGAGCCGGGCCACGGTGCGTGTGGGGATCGCCAACACCGGCAACACCGTGCTGTCCGGGGTCCTGCACGTCGCGGCTACCGACAGCTTCGGCCGGACCGTCGCACGCTTGGCGCCTGTGCGGTTCAACGCGCTCCTCCCCGGCGCGCGTGCCACGCTCGTCGTGCCACCGTGGAAGCACCTGCCGGTGCTCGGGCCCACGATCGGCGTGCACGTGAAGGTCGACGCGGGCGTCACAACCGCCTCGGCCGTCGCCCGGTTCCACGACGTGCCGTGGGTGTTGCTCGCCGTCGTGCTAGCGGGCGTCCTAGCGCTGGCAAGGGCCCTCTCGCGCGTCCACCGCCGCAGGCGGGCCACAGCACGAACTACATCACAGTCCGTTCAGGTCGACGATACCGCCAATCTCGCCGAACCCGTCGTGGTCGCGACGGTCAACAGGGCGCTCTTTGTAGGTGAAGTCAATTCTCGACTAACCGGACACTCGCGCCGAAGACGACCTTCGACATGTGGACGACATGATCGGCGGGGAAAGCGCGGTGATGGCACAGGCTGCGCTGGCGCTCCGGCAGAAGGACACGGAGGCTTCAGCGCCACAGCTCCAACCCGCCGCCATCCCTGTCGAGGGGCATCTCGCCGCCCCGCCCGCAGGACCACGGGTATGAAACGGCGCGCCATGCGAATGGCCCGCCGTATGCCGTTACGGTCGAAGAAGGTACTTGCCCCGTTGCTCGTCGCCCTCGCGGTCGTCATCCCCATGGCGATCTTTGTGTCCGACGCCAGTGCAGCCACGTCCACCTGGACGCTGATCCCCAGCCCCGACCAGAGCGCCGGGTCACCCCCTGCCGCCACCGCCAACACGCTGACAGACTTGGCCGCCGTCTCGGCCGCAGACGTGTGGGCGGTGGGTTCCTACAACGCCGGGACGCCCAGCGCCCCGCTCACCCAGACCCTCGTCGAGCACTACGACGGCACGAGCTGGTCGGTCGTGTCCAGCCC
>Ga0187864_10002239_pt1 | contig 17010 bp, 13 predicted proteins | sample June2016WEW_11_4_FD_132985 | JGI IMG/M metagenome (GOLD analysis project Ga0187864, IMG submission 132985) | Peatland microbial communities from SPRUCE experiment site at the Marcell Experimental Forest, Minnesota, USA - June2016WEW_11_40 | ecosystem: Environmental > Terrestrial > Soil >...
CCCGCCACCGGTCACGGTTCCGAGGTTAGAAGGGTTCGTTGCCACAGTCAACGTGTAGCTTGACGGAGACGAGTAAGGGTAGCCGTAACTAGAGTAAGGATACCCGTAACTGGAGTAAGGATACCCGTAACTGGAGTAAGGATACCCGTAACTGGAGTAAGGATACCCGTAACTGGAGTAGGGGTAACCATAGTTGGAGTAATAGTACGGATAATAGTAGCTGCCGTAATAGTAGCCGCCACCCCAGTGGTGATGGGTGTAGCTCGTAGGGGGTGTGTACGACGAAGGATACGACGGATACGACGGATACGATGTATGCGGAGTGCCGTACGTAGCCGCCACGGTGCTTGGTTGCGCGGATAGGAGAACTAATGCAATGCTAAGCACGAGTATAGCGATTGTAAGTTTCGGTAAATATCCTCTCGCCATTATAATCAACTACCAGCTGTAGTTAGAGACCTATTTTTCCTTTACTGCGATTCAAGAATCGAATGGATGGGATGTGTTACGTACCCAGGTGACTCCTATGGTGGTAAAAGCGTTCGTATTGGTTCAAGCGCAGCTTGGACGATCTCGTTCAGTGGGCGAGAGCCATTGAGAAAGTGAGGGGACGTGAAAAAGGATCAGACTCCCCCTCACCATCTCTAAGCGCGTCACTTGACGACTTGTTCATTCTGTCGTGAGTGGATGACCATAGACCACCCACTCTTAAGTGAGTTAGCGAGCTGAGAGGTAGGTACGAAAGAGGGCACCTTAGAGAAGCCATACCCACTTGGAGACCGGAGCGCTCCTCCCATAAAATGTCTCAGTTGCGATAGCAAATCCTTCGCTATCCATCTTCCCAAGGACCTCGACGAATACTACAAGGAATCATTTGACCAAGAAGAACGAGAAACAACGTTTCCGATACTATTCAAAGACATTCTAGATACAGGTGAGCATTACTATCGTATCCTCGTAACCTGCGCCAAATGCGGCCATTCCCTAGCAGACGAACACCTACTCTACAAATCGCTTGGCTCATGGAAACCACCAAAAGTAAACCCCTGAAGCAGCGCCACCTGCCAGCCCCATGAGTCTGAGTTTAACATGTACAGGTAAATTAGGGTCAGAATCCCCTTCCTCACTCCTGTTTACCGGACGAATTCCCGATCGCGCTTTCTGAAGTTCATCCAACTTTTTCCGATTTTTCAGAAATCCGTCGCCTGAAGTATAGGAACTAGCTAATCCGAGTCTTTCTTGCGAGGGAGAAGGCGTGAAAGCGAAAACTCGTAATACTTGTTCCGCGTAAGAGTGTAGGAGTGGTCAAACTAGTCACGATGTTTAAAAGCGAAAGCGCGAGATTCGAAAGAATTCTTTCGTCTTCCCCCCGGGCTACCAACACTACAGTTCGAATCCCATGTATTTCCCTGTATGAGGCTTCTGAAATGGCTAACTTAATTTAACGAGTTGCCGCAAGAATACTCTACGACTCCGTAGCCTTCTGGCTTAGAGATTCGACCGGAACACTCGCCCAGTTTGCAGGCCTCAGCACGAGGGTCTATTCGAACTTCCCGTAGTACTTGCGTTTGACTAGATGAGTTGGGAGAAACATTCTAGCGTTTCTTTCTTCGCGAAACTCCTCTACTTTCCTCCGCGATGCGAATGAGTGAGTCTCCTGACTTAACGGGAGGCCAAGTGTTAAAATAAAGTACGCATCCGTCGGCTGGTGACACGAGAGTTTCAAGCGGCTCACCAAAGATGGTTTTGATTTCTCCAACCATGTCGCCCTTCATTACCGTCTGATCAACATCAACTTTGCATGTGTAGAATCCGCCAAAGCTTGCTTTGATTTCATGTAACTTTCCAAATCTCCTGTGAATTGGCTTGATGCCTTCAGGCGATCCTTGTATCATCTTGAAGTGTTTCATAACATTTAGTACACCTGTAAAATGGAAATTGACTGCTGACTCTTCGAGAAGGCCCGCGCTACCTGCTTCACTGAGCACTGCAGGGATCCCTTTACGTGTACACTCTCCTACGAGTCCAACGGCCTCACCTCTCTTCTCCTCCTGTTCAAGGGATTCTGTCATGATGAAGTCGGTAGGGTAGCATTTTGCCATCGCTTCCGAGTCTCCGTCTGCCCTTTTGTTTCCAATCGTCCAATACCAACTCATCGGGAGCATCTTCTCCCAAACGTCACCTGCGTGTAGATCCATCACAAAGTCAGCCCTCATGACGAGTTGATTGAAGATGACGTGAGCGATCCGCTGGCTTATCGTTCCATCTTCTTTACCGGGATAAGCGGAGCTCAGGTTCATCCCGTCAAGTGGATTAGACCCCAGGTTTGGTCTTCCGACTCCGTGGTCTCCAATGTTCGCGTTGCCTTGGAATCCTGGCAAGTTCTGGTATGGGCACGATATAACAGTCCCCGCGAGTTTCTTTGGATCAACGAAATTGTAGATTCTTACTGCGGCGTCCATCCCTTGCCATTCATCAGCGTGATCGCCCGCAACCACGCAAAGGGTTGGTCCAGGCTTTGTTCCATTTATAATGTAAATTGGCACGCGGACGTCGGCTGCAGGTAACTCTCCTGCTTTCACGAAGCCGTGGCTCTTCGAGCCTGGCATCGCCTTAACTTCACCTATCTTGATTGAACGTTGTCTCGGCATAATCAGCTGAACCCACTTAGACGCGACCTCGGTCGAGTCTTAAGCTTTTGTCATAATAAACAAGTCAGAGGTTAACGTACATTTGTGATTTAACGTGTCAGAAACCGTCGTTATACGAAAAGCCTAGCTGTATTTACCTTCGCCTCAGTTCGAGAATGTTGCACTGTCAAGGATTGCGAACGAGGAAATGAAGAGCAGCATTCACTTCTGTGTCAGGCGGCAACTTTTCGTTCTTCACGGAATTCATCAGGGGCTATCATTGGGGCCATCATTAGCTTACTTAACTTCCTCGATCCAAACTTACCTAGCGAGCTTACCCGTCACACATTCCAACTAATGTGTGACCACTTGCCAGGATATTCTGTCGAAATATGTCAACTCCGTTCGGCTAACGAAGATGAATATCGACAGGATGATGCTTAGGACGAGCTACTGCTGGTTGTCCGTGCGAGCACCATGCAAGCAACTGTGCACCGCCAGTATTGGCAGTCGCGTTTAGGTTCGATGCCCTTCAACGCAATACGGCGGCAGCTCATCGTCGATGTTCTAGCTGCTGCTGTAGTACAACGTGTTGAACCAGTACTCACCGTAGGGTGTTACGTAAGGACTGTAAATCATTCCCTGGACGTACGGTTGTTTGAGGACGTAGTTGTCGTAATTGGGCAACCATATGAAAGGGGCGTAGTTATAGCTCATGTTGTAAAGTTGCGCTATACCCTGAATGTACGTGGTCTGGTTAGTATCGAATATCAGAGAATTGCTAAGCTGGTTCACTTCGGTAACGTTCATCAACGAGGTTGGAGCGGCGAACAGAGTAAGCAACGGCATCATCTGCTGGAATACCGGGTCAGGCCAGTCTGGACCCCAACCACCGTTGTTCAAGAGACTGGGAGTGTTCTGTGTGTTTGTGTATGTAGCCATTTCCGCGGAAGTCACGCCCTGCACCGCGACCGGCAGCCCGATTTGTGCCAGGTCGGTCTGGACTATCGTGTCTTCCGTTTCCTCCTTCGGCGTGATTGGAGCTCTAAACACTAACTGGATGGGGGCGAGGGTTGGCGCGGAGGTGTCACCGATTACCGTGCCATTAGGAAGCGTCAACGAGAAGTGCTCCTCCTGCCCTGCCTGGTTCATGTAGTTAATCGCGAGGGGGATATCGAAGCTGTACAAGGAAAGGTTGCCAGGGTCATAGTACTGTCCCCACTGTTGATTAAGCGGACCGAGATAGTTCTCTCCGTAGACCGTCCCGTTGAAGGTATAAGACTCGTCCAATATCTGAGTGTAGTTTATGGCGTGGACGATAGCCAACCTAAAGTTGTTGTTGTCAGTAGGAAACTTTCCCGGATTTATGTTCATGAAAAAGGCATTTGGACCTGGTCCAAAGTTATCAAAGATCTGACCGAACGTCGCATACTGTTTGTACCCATATGCGCTCCACGCCTGATTCAGTAGAGGGAAGTCAACGTAGGATATCTGCGCCTGGTTGGTCGCGAACGCCTCCGATCTTTGGTTGGTGGACAGACCGAAGTTAATCACTATAACAGGGATGTGTGCGGGCTGCAAAACAGGCGGAACATTGCTTGCCTGCAGGCCCCAGTAAGTCGGGTTGGCCTTCAGCAGGACAGTGCTAAACCCTGTCCCAACCGAGGCAATGTAATAGGGGCCGGTACCAGGCCCACCATTGACGTTGAAGTATGAATCGGGAGTATTCGCTTGCACTCCGCCATGGGCATCGATGTATACCGGATCAAGAACATCGCCCCACCATTGCGCAATATCGGAAAGGAAGTAAGAAGACGTGTACGGCTTCAATAGATTGATGACAAAAGTCGTCGGCCCCGTAACCACATAAGCCTGTTCCGGGTAACTCATGATCTTCTGAATCGTCGCGTTGTTTGGGTTGAAGTTGCTGAGCATGTTGTTGAGTACATTTTCAGCAAGTGCATAGTTAGTCGTGGTCGGAAGACCAGTCACGTTCTGAACCGCGTCCAACAGTCCCCATGGAACAGAAAGCCCAGTAGTAGGAAGCGTAGTCTGGTTCTCCGTCAGGTAAACGAAATTAAATGCAACAATTCCTTGGTTCATATACAGGTTTCTCACGAACGAGAACCAAACAACGGCGGCGCTCACCGAATTACCGTTCGAGAAGGTTACGCCCGGCCTCATGTTGAAGGTGTAATACTGATTGTTTTGCACCGTGTAACTCTGAGCCAGGGCCGGGGTCACGACGCCTTGAGTGGAGTTCGGACCAACAAACGAATCCAACCCTTGAAACACGTTGTTAAGCACATAGTTACTCGAAGCCTCATAGGCGGCAGCGGGGTCGAGCGCGTCTGGAGCAAACGCTTGCGAATCGTCAACCAACACGCTTGAGTTCGTGGGTCCGAAGCCGCTTACCGGCGACGATGAGGTTGAGGAGCTAGTACTGGTAGGTGTGGTTACTCTTGGCGAGAATACATAAACCCCAACCGCTGCGGCAACGATAACCACTATGACGAACACAACGGTTACAACTCGAGAAACAGCAACTCTCCTTTTCAAAGATCGCATAAAGGCACGCGCCCCGTTTTCGAGATAAAAACATTCGCAGTAGACCCCACCGTTGGAGAGGATTAGAGCAGGATCAAGATCGGGAATCCGGGTAGGTCAAGTAGTTTGGAAGAAAATATCCGTACAGGGCGATTCGCGAGGGAACCTCAAACCGTCCCAAACAATGAACAGTCACGACCAGCTCCAACTAATTCTCCCTTACTTCTAGGGAGGATTGTATTGGGAATCTAAGCTCAGGCCTTTTGCCAACAACATCACGAATAGCATCCAAGTAGCATAGCATAGCATCTTCAGCGGCTACGCTTGCCACCAAGGTGCCGTCTATGTCGAAGAGAACCGCGAACGTGACCAATAATCTCAAACTCTAACGGTTAATTCATACAACGAAGACCAGCTGAAAATTGGAAAAAGCCTCATTGTTGAGCTCAGGTGCATGAAAATCACTCATCGCTTCGTTCAATTTTGCATACAGTGCTCGCTGGAGATTAGAAACAGGCTAAAACACATTATGCCAAGATTTGGAAATAGTGTGGGAACGACTGATTTGCGGAAAGTAACTACGTTAATGTGATTGTTATCTGTTCGCCGGGGGCGACTACATGATTTTCGAATTGAAGGTTAGGGATCCCATTTACTGCCATTGTAATCATGTGATTTGAGTCCGCGTGGAGGGTGAGGATCTGATCCTTGGTGAACACTTGACCCCAAACGGCAAAGAAATCTCCCAAAGTGTACTGGTAGTAAATCGGTGATTCAACATAGACATCTCCTGAATTATCAATCGTATGCATCGGTCTCGTGCAGCCTGCCTCGTCTCCAATCTTGGCAGGAATTATGATCTGTGTGCCGTTCAAGATTATGCGAATGTTGAACTTGAATGTGAGTAACACATCACTTAGGGAAACACAGGTTGTTAGAGTTGGATCCCCAGCTGGTAAGCTGTAAGCACTAGTCGTCTGAAGTTGCTGGCCGGGAGGAATCAACAGCCATATGCTGCCGATGGCAATGATGACAATTACAAGGAATAGGGCGATGCCTACGATTCTGTTGCCATTTTTCTTCTCCTTCTTCTTTCGGGTTCTTGATTTCATAACGTTTCCTCGGCGTTCATTCCTTGGGAAGCGTGGTTATCTAATCAGGAACAGCAAAACGAAGAAGATAACGATCACCACTAGAAACGGCACAAGAATTGTCTGAAATGAGGCGATTGTAAGTGCAACGTAGTCTCGCCAGTCTAGACTATTTTCCTTGTCCTCACCAGAGTCATCCATCTTCTCTTTCGAAAGTCATCACCTATGAAGTCTCCAATATCGGAATTGGTGGTGGCAGTTTGAGATCGAAGTGGCAAGACACAAGATGACCGGGCTGACGCGTTTCAAGTAGTGGTTCCTTCTCAGCGCAGAGGTCCTTGACGTAAGGGCATCGTGTTCTGAACCGGCATCCACTTGGAATGTTAGCCGGGCTTGGAATGTCTCCGGTAAGAACCACTCTTTGTTGCGATAATGCTGGGTTGGGAATCGGGAGCGCTGATATGAGGGCGTGGGTGTAAGGATGTTCAGGGCTGCGGTAAACTATGTCTTTCGGTGCTGCTTCCATAATTTTTCCAAGGTACATGACTCCGACTCGGCCACTCATATGTTCGATGACGCTGAGATTGTGTGATATGAACAGGTACGTTAGATCGAGTTCCTCCTGTAGATCCGAGAGAAGGTTCAGGATCTGAGCTTGAACAGAGACATCAAGAAAGGAAGTGGGCTCGTCCAATATGATGATCTCAGGGTCTGTCGTCAGTGCACGTGCGACGGCTATTCGCTGGCGTTGACCTCCGCTGAACTCGTGAGGAAAACGGTAGAGATGATCCTCATTCAAACCGACCCTCTTGATTAGGTCTTTGGCTTTCTTGATTGCCTCTTCGTGGTTTTGAGTGAGTTTATGGTATATCATTGGCTCGATCAGTGCGCTCTTAACTGTCTGTCGAGGATCGAGTGAGGCGTATGGATCTTGAAAGACTATTCCGAACTTTCTCCGAATCTTTCGGAAGGTTTCGCCCTTTAGCTTAGTGATGTCTTGGTCTCGGTAGATCATCTCTCCAGAAGTAGGCTCGATAAGGCGGAGGATGCATCTTCCGAGAGTTGTCTTGCCTGATCCAGATTCACCGACGAGCCCGAAGGTTTCGCCTTTCTTGATATCTAAGTCAACCCCGTCTACTGCCTTAACGTACCCTTTAGTCCTCCCAACCAACCCTGCAGTTATTGGGAACCATTTCTTTAGGTTCTTGATTTCGAGAATGTTCTGCATCATGGTTTTCCTTCGTCGTAGAGGTGACATGCAACAGTATGGCTGTTGCTCACGTGCAGAAGTTCAGGTTTTACTGACTTGCATTTCTCAAGCGCGAATGAACAGCGCGGATGAAAGCGGCAGCCCGAGGGCGGATTTATGAGATCTGGGACTGCCCCCTGAATTGTCTCAAGTCGGTTCATTCTTCTGTCGAGCATTGGAATTGCTTTCATCAACCCTTTCGTGTAGGGATGAAGGGGGTTTGCGAACAAATCTCCTACATCAGCAAGTTCTACGATGTTTCCCGCATACATCACTGCAACCCGGTCGCATAGCTCGGCGACAATTCCAAGATCATGAGTAATGAGCAGCGTGGACCCGCGAAAATCCCGCTTTAGGTCTCTAAGCAGCTCAAGTATCTGCGCTTGTATGGTCACGTCGAGCGCGGTTGTTATTTCGTCGGCTATCAAAAGGTCGGGGTTTCGAGCTAGAGCCATGGCGATCATGCATCGCTGACGCATTCCTCCCGACAATTCATGCGGATATTGTTTCAGGATCCGATCCTGGTCGCCCAGCCTCACCTGTTTCAATACGTCAATACTAAGGCGTTTAGCAATCCTCTTTTGCTGTTGCTTCGAAAGGTTCGATATGGTTTTATTTTCTGATTCGTCGTCTCGAGATGCAACTGCGGCTAGGTGCTCAGGATTTAGAAGAAACACCTCTTCGATTTGTTCTCCGATCGTGAGTACCGGATTCAAGAAAGTAGTTGGGTCTTGAAATACCATGGCAATTTGACTCGCACGTATCTTTCGCATCTCCTCTTTCTTGATCGTTAGCAGGTTCTTGCCCGCGAAGATTATTTCTCCGTTCGTTACTGATGCGTTTTCGGGTAGCAAACCGTCGATGCTCAGTGCAGTTACTGATTTTCCGCAGCCCGACTCTCCCACTAATCCTAAAGCTTCACCTTTTCTGACTTCGAACGTGACGTCATCTAAGGCTTTGACTTCGCCCGCGTAAGTGTGGAAGTCGAGCTTCACGTGATTCACTTGGATAAGTGACTCCTCTGCCATTGGGTTATCTCCTCAGCCTCGGGTCCAGAACATCACGAATGCCGTCACCCATCAGGTTGAAGGCGAGTGAGATTATGAGGATTGCTAAGCCAGGGAACGCGGTTAGCCATGGAGCTTGAAAGATGTAAAGCTGACCTGCGGTAATTAGCCTCCCCAAGTCGGGAGTTAGTGGACTCCCGCCGAATCCTAGGAAACTTAGACTTGCAAAGGTCAAGATGACGCCTCCTAGATCCAGGGTGCATTGAACAATTACCGGATAGATCGTGTTTGGGATTATATGCCTAAGAATCACTCTCACTTTACCAATTCCCAGCGCGCGCAATGCGTCGACGTACAACCGTTGTTTTTCAGCGAGAACCTGTCCTCGAAGTATCCGAGTGTACCCAGGCCATTGCACGACGATTATTGCAAGTATGAGATTGTTAAGTCCGGGTCCTAGTGCTGCTGCAACAGCCAATGCGAGTATCAAGCCTGGAATCGAGAAGAAAATGTCTGTAACTCTCATCAGCGCCTCATCCAACTTGCCGCCGAGAAATCCCGAGAAGGCGCCTAACGTTACCCCTATGGTCACTCCAGCTCCGACTATCTCAAGCATCGCAATCACGTCGAGTCTAGTTGAGAGGATTATCATGGCGAAGAGATCGCGGCCGTAATCGTCTGTGCCAAGCCAATGTGTGATGCTAGGAGGCTGTAGTCGATTTGGTAGATCTATTGTTACAATGACTGCAGGAGACACAAGTAGGGTACTAAACGTTGCAGTCATTAATACTGCCACCGCGATAACCGTCCCTACTAGTACGAGTTTGTTCCGAACGATTAGGTGCCCGGCGAATTTCAGTTCTGAAATTGCTGGTGACCAGTTTGATCTTTTCATTTTCGTCGAAACCTCAGTACTTAATGCGTGGGTCAAGATACCCGTAGAGAATGTCTACGACCAGATTCGCGAGGACAAGCATCAGGGCGGTTATGAGCGTGAAACCCATGATCAGCGGAGCATCGTTTCTTCCAATCGCGTCCACCGCTAGTCGGCCCATGCCCGGCCATCCGAAGACTGTCTCAGTTAGTGGGGCGCCGCCAAGTAATCCTGCAATTGCCAAACCTGCAACGGTTACTGTCGGAATCATTGCATTCTTGAGTGCATGTCTGTAAATCACTACTCGTTCAGGCAAACCTTTCGAACGCGCCAGAATTATGTAATCCTGTCGAAGAACTTCAAGCATACTCGATCGCGTGATTCTCATTATTATTCCTAATGATACGAAGGCCAAGGCAAAGGAGGGTAAGACTAGGTGGGCAAGCGAGTCTTCAAACATCACCCAATTTCCTGTGATTAAAGTATCCAAGACCGGAAGCCCAGTAATTGTCGCGACGGGGTATTCGAGCGCTAACGTTGTATCATATATTCCACTTGAGGGCAGATGCGGTAAACCAAGCTGCGCAAAATAGTAGAAGAATACGAGCTGTAGAATTAACCCAAGCCAGAAGACCGGCGTAGAGACACCAGTTAACGCGACTAGCCGCGAAATGTGATCTGGAGCCTTGTTGTTCTTTAGCGCTGAGATAATCCCGGCAGGAATGCCAATTACTAGAATCCAAAGGATGGACGCTGTAGTAAGTTCTATTGTTGCTGGAAATCGCTGGGAGAGCGCTGAAAGAACAGGTTCAGATTCGGATTGGGAGAAACCCCAATCTCCCCTCACAAGGTTCGAAAGATAAACAGCGTACCTTATGGGCCAAGGATCATTGAGGTGGTAGTGTGCAATGATTGCGGGAATAGCAGCCTGCGTAGTCTTGTCCGTAAGGTAGAGCGCAAGCGGATCCATCAAAACCTGAGATAGAAAGAATATGATTATCGTGACTCCGATAAGCACGAAAACTAAAAGGAACAACCTACGGAGGATGTATTCCCATAGTTTCGTAACTCACACCCTTAGGCCGGGTTAGCCTTTTTGAGGCTCTTAACTTAATCTGACGTGTTTAAGGACTGGAAAGCTATGAAACCAATCTGACTGTTACGCATCTGCAGAATAAATCTGTCGCAACCAATCTCATTGATCAAGGGTCAGGCCTTAAAATAAGTGAGGCATAAGATGAGTGGATTTCGTAGTCGAAAAACGACTCTTGCGATCTTAAAGAGATCAGCATTACTTACTTGTGCGATTACGTTCGCCGACGCGGCGGGAACTGCGGCAGCATCGATTTTGTTCTTGCAGAACTTCTTTCACTACTACACGCTTCTAACATTGCTTCAAGCTGCTTTGTTATTCTTGATTGGAGGGGCTAAGGACTTGAGTGAGTCTCTTGCGTTCACTAGGATATTCAACGGCATAAACCAACCAAAGAAAGCGTGGACGATCGATGGACATAGACAGGCACAGGAAAAAGCTGCACCGTACGTAGTTACTGGGATCATACTACTTTTCCTCAGTTTCATTTTAGCCTACCCGCTAGGCTGAAATCGGAAGGGGTTGGTCTAGAAGATCCTGTGAGTGTCTCTAGAGGCACATGCTTGCGGAACTGAAAGCACGGGGTTCAATGCGTAAAATCGAGGAGTGTGCTCCTTCCGACTAATTTGGCAATGTTCTTTGCAGACAGTGCCGTATTGGCATAATCGTCCTTTGCGCGAGTTAGATAAAACTGGGTAAAAGAAAATGGGAGGTTCTAGGTTATCCTAGAACCACTTCTTTGGGATTAAGGCAATTGCAGCGAGTTCAATGAGGCCTAGAGTTAATCGATTCAAGTCAAGTAGCGATGCGTTCGTTGCACTGGAGGTGGACGGTGCTGGGTCTCCTTTTTGGATTTCATAGAAGTAGTATCCGTCGATTACCTGGTTGTAGTGATCAATGCCCGAAGCCAACGAAGCGTTAGCTCGCTCGTGAACCCAGGACCTTGAAAGTGAGTATGCGGCACCGTAGCTCATCCAGATGTATGCATAATCGTTGTTCACCAAATGCTGGATTTGACTGATTAGCTGCAGTCGCTGGGTTGGGTTCGTAATGGCAGATTGTTCCGCGATGAGTTGGGTAGCGTTCGGGTCATTGTATGCCATCGTTGGTGGGAAGTAACCTGCTGTGGCAGAACCATAGGGCACTAGAAAGTCGTCAGGATCTGGGTAGTCCACGTACCATGCGAGGAAGAACGCCTGTAGGCGATGCTGGTGTCGCAATGCGTGGAGTTGCGGGCCTGCGATTCCAACCACGGTAGCTGAGAGGCCCGTGTCGGAAGACATGCTATTGATTGTGGTTGCGAGCAATGTTGCTGCTGCTTCATCTGCTGTATAGCCTATGATGTATTCGAATTCTACTGATTTTGGATTCTGAGGGCTGAACGCATTATTCGGCGTCAGTGGGTTTGTTCCCGCGGCAATGAGTAGTGATTTTGCGGTAGCTAGATCGTACGGAGTTGGTTGCATACTTGGATCATATCCAAGCATACCTGGCGGTACGATCTGGGTCGCAGGTACCCCGAAGTCGTCCAGGACATCATGAATGTACGAGGTTCTGTTGAATGCGAAGGTGAAGGCCTCTCGTATCCTGATGTCGGAAAAGGGCTGGAAGGCTAAAGGAGTTCCGTCTGCTCCGAGAATCTTCTGATTGAATGCAAGTATTTCAGAGCTGAATTGAGGCCATACTCCGTTTTGTGGGAACAGTTGATAGTCGGGACTTAGCGAGACTAGTGTGTGTTGACTATACCATGTGGTCTCGTTAGCGAACTGGAAGATCAGGCCGCTGGGCAAGTAACTTGTGATGGTTGTTGGAATTCCGATAATGTCCGCCGTTCCTGCCTTGAAGTCGAGGATAGCTGTGTTGGGGTCATCAACACCCTTGATGACGACATTCTTTATTGGCGCTAAGCCTCTGTTGTATGGTCCTCCCCAATAGTTCGGATTTTGAACGAGGACAACTGTCTGCGTTTCTTTGTCCCATGATTGAAGTATGTATGGACCTGAACCAACTGCGTTCGAGCCGGCCCACGGATTTAACTGATCGCTGTAGTCGCCCGCCGTGACACCTTGAATGTAGCCGGTTCCGCCGGTCGGGGCGGTCCAATGTGCCGTATAGACTGTGGGGCTGTAGATCGCTGTTCCAATGAATGCGATTACGAACGGCCACCCTGCGTAAGGTCGTTGAAGATGCAGTGCTACAGTCTGATTGTCTATGACCTCAACAGGTTTTGCGTTTACAAAGTCATTTACTTCGGCTTGAGTGTACGTGGAGCCATATCCATTCGGAGCGCTGGGGCCAGCATTATTGTACTGTTTGCTGTAGTTCATGCCTCCGCGCATGACTTGCAGCATCGCCCATGATGGACCGTTCGGATCATCAATAATCATTGTGCGCATTAGGCTGTAGTACACGGCGTATGCGTTGACAGGTGTGCCGTCGCTGAAAGTGATACCGGTTCTTAGATGGAAGGTGTAGGTTAATCCATCCGGTGAGACGGTGTATGACTGTGCTAGCCAAGGAACAACCTGACTGGCATTATCCCCTACGAAACCCAACAGCTCTTCGAAGACGTTCTGCGTAATCGGAGTGTCGCGAACTGTGTAGGCGGTAGCTGGATCTACGCTGTCCGGTTGCCCAAGTGTCTCAACGACTAGCGTATCTGGATTCGGAACAGAAACTGCGCCGCTTGTCATCGAAGTTGCAACTTGCGGGCTACTTGGGCGTATGCCAAGGTAAGCTCCAGCTGCAACCGCCACCACTATGATAATGATGACGATAGACATTTTGACTTGCGAGATTGCTAGTTTATTCATTTTCAAAATACCTCAGCCCGCCTTTGATTATCGAGTACAAAAGCTTTCCAAAGGCTTGAAAGTACAGCAAACATACCGTATGTAGGGTATTTACGTCGCGGGTTGAAAGCGTCGCACTTGGCATCAGATCAATTGGCCTTTATCGAACCGCTAACAGCAGTCGTTGAGACCACTGCGAGGATGACGGTAGATATGGTGAAGATTGAATCGAAGAGATTTGATGCAATCAAATCTGATGTGCTAGTCGTCAACATTTTTGAAGACGAGACCGTTCTTCCGTCCGACTTGATGACGATCGACAGAGTCACGGATGGAGTAATTAGCAACGCAGTAAGAAATGGAGACATAACTGGAGCTCTCTTTGAAGTTACAATCTTCCTTCGAACTGGATCGCTGCAAGTTGGCAGACTCCTACTTATCGGCTCGGGAACGAAGGCCCGCTTCAATTTTGAAGTTGCGAGTCGAGTTGCTGGGACAGCTGCCCGAAGGATTAAGGGAACAAGTGCGCTTGAAGTTTCATTTTTCATGCGTGGTGAGTTGTCGGCAGAGCGAAAGGGTCAGGCATGCGTAGAGGGAGCGCTCATAGGTCTTCTGGAGATGGGAAAATACAAGACCATGAATCATACCGAACTAGCTCTCCGATCGATCATACTCCTATCAACTCAATCGAACGAGGAGGAAGCTTTGAAAAAAGGCGGCGAGCTTGGCCGCATCTTCGCAGAAGCTACGAATTACACCAGAAACCTTGTGAACGAACCATCAAACATCCTCACCCCAAAACGCCTTGCTGCGGAAGCTGTCTCGCTTGCGGAGCAGTACGGCATGGAGGTCGAGATCGTTGGGCCAGACCGAATGAAGGAGCTCGGTATGAACGCGATCCTAAACGTCGGGAAAGGAAGCAGTGAGCCCCCGCAGCTATGTGTTTTGATATACAAGTGGCAAGGTTCAGAAGCGCCAAAGATAGCATTAGTTGGAAAAGGTTTGACGTTTGACGCCGGGGGGATTAGTCTGAAAAAGGCAGAAGGAATGCAATACATGAAATACGATATGGCAGGCGGCGCGACGGTCCTAGGAGCGATGAAAGCAGTTGGAGAGCTCAAACCCCGAATCAGCGTCCTCGGAATTGTCGCCGCCGCTGAGAATTTGCCCGGAGGACAGGCGCAGAAACCGGGCGACGTTGTCAAGGCATTCAACGGAAAGACCATTGAGGTTGTCAATACCGATGCCGAGGGAAGACTTGTCTTAGCCGACGCGCTCTCCTACGCCACTCAACTTGGAGCCACTCACATCGTTGACGTCGCTACGCTCACAGGAGCTTGCGTTATTGCCCTTGGCGACACCACTACGGGCATTATGAGCAATGACGAAAAATGGGCGGCACAAGTTCTGAACAGCGCGGCGTCCGCCGGGGAGAAATTGTGGCTACTGCCGACGTTTCCGGAGTACAGAGAGTTGATCGAGAGTGAGATTGCTGATATCGCAAACATGGCGAACAGGAATGTCGCTCACAGCGGAGTTAATCCCGCAGGCGCCATAGTTGGCGCGATGTTTCTGAAAGAATTCGTCGGAGACACTAGCTGGGTCCACATGGACATTGCCGGAACGGCTTGGAATTCGAGAAAGCTTCCCTACGTAGCATCAGGTCCGACAGGAGTTGGAGTACGGACGCTGGCCTCGCTAGTACTCGCAAGAGCCTCCGAGAAGGCACAGTAGATTAGCGGCCAAACTGTGCGCTATTATTTCGTCGCCCTCTGATTCTGAAGCCACCATCCCGTCAGGTTCAACATTAGATGTTTAGATAAACAACAATTACGCATTTCTGCAAAATGCTTTCTCCCCGCGCGTAGAGCGCACAAAAAGCTAAAGAGCAGCAACGTAGGACGGCGAATTGAGAACCTTGCCAATATCGCTGACGGTCAAACAGGTAATGGGTCCTGTTGTTACGATCGAGTCCGACCAGACAGTTAAGCAAGCGCTCGACAAGATCATTCAGGCGAAAATTTGGTCTTTGCTCGTCGAGAGTCAAGGGCTCCCTGTGGGCGTGGTTACAGAGCATGATATTCTGCGCCGATGTGTAGCCAAAGGCTACAACGCTGATAAAGTAAAGGTCGAGGAAATCATGAGCTCTCCCCTCGTTACGATCGAGCCAGACAGGCGTGCTGGCGAAGCTCTGGAGAAGATGCTTCAGATGAATGTGGGACGGCTCTACGTCGTGGAAGGAGGCAAAGTCATCGGAAGGGTAACGCAGACGGGACTCTCCACGAATCTACTTGACGTTCTGGTTGCTCTCACGAACCTAGTAGCGACTCCTTGAAAACTCACGCCACTACGTCTCGCGGGAAACGCAATCTGCAGCTCATCTAAGACTTGAATTAATTGCCATAGCGACTTACCTAATTTCGTGAGCGATCATGTCCACCAGACTATATCCAAACATGTCACACTTTCCCAAATCGAGAACCTAATGTTCCTGGGGAATTATGTTCACCTAACCGCGTTTGTTTTTGAAGCTCAGTAGGGTAACGCTTCACATTCAAGCCCTCAATCTTCGAATGCCGGGAATGTCTAGGTAGGTAGATTAGAAGCCTAGTTGGGTTCATGCCCTCAAAAAGACATAGCTGTCGAGACGCCTTGGCCTCTTATCTAGTGTCAGAGTACGTTTCGGTTTTCATCACTCTCTTATTCCTCACGCTCGCTGCGATTTTTGACTTCAGAACTCGTGAAGTGCCCGATAAGATCTGGTTGGTGTACGGGCCGGTCGGCCTCATACTCACTATCTACAGGATATGGGTTGAACCAGCCCTTCTGTTACTTACCGCAGAATCAGTTTCCCTCTCCATTCTGGTTGCGTTTGGACTTGTGTTCTTCGGCTTGTCTGGAGGCGCTGACGCAAAGGCGCTGATCTCTCTTGGCATCACACTCCCTCTTCCCCCAAGAATCGTAACCCCAATACTCGGCTTTGCGTACCCCTTCTTTCCGATCGTCGTTTTTGTTACAGGCTACGTCATTTCCTTCTCGGTCGTTGTGTGGATATTGGTTAGAAACCTAGTCGCCCTGACACGACACGGCTCAGGAATGTTCGATGGTTTGGAACGAGAGCCGCTTTGGAAGAAGTGTTTTGCTTTCATCACGGGTTTTCCAATCGCATTTGCAGATTTGCAATCGACTTTCTACCTCTACCCCATGGAGGAAGTTATAGGGGACGCGAACGGCGCTCGACGAACATTCCAAGTGTACTCTAATGCGAATGTCGATCGTGAACAGGTTATTTCTCAGTTCCGCGAATCCTTGAAAAAGGTCGACTTGCCGGACATAGTTTGGGTGACTCCAGGGTTGCCTCTGCTGGTCTTCATGCTAGTCGCTCTGGTGATAGCGTTGACGGTTGGGGATCCAGTCTTCGCTGGAATCCTCTCGATAGTCCGGTGAAAGTGGGGAACTAAGACGCTGCTGGTTAGCGGATTGACCAGCCGTTCACTGGTCCGCTGTGCAGGAATCTTTCCGGCGTCATGACTCCGTCACGTTTGAACACTAAACCATCCTTCATAACAAACACGACCGTCCGGAGTGCGTCAATCTCCTCCAACGGATTTCCTTTCACCGCTATGATGTCAGCGGGGAAACCAGGCTTGATGGGTCCACGTTTGTCGTAAATGTCTGAAACCTTGTACCCATTAACAGTCATTATCTTCAGGATTTCCTTCGCAGG
>Ga0187864_10002241_pt1 | contig 17009 bp, 17 predicted proteins | sample June2016WEW_11_4_FD_132985 | JGI IMG/M metagenome (GOLD analysis project Ga0187864, IMG submission 132985) | Peatland microbial communities from SPRUCE experiment site at the Marcell Experimental Forest, Minnesota, USA - June2016WEW_11_40 | ecosystem: Environmental > Terrestrial > Soil >...
TAGGGACTCCCCGGCTTCGCTTGTCTCCATTCCGGAGACAATGACACACACCTATGCCCTAAGCCAATAGCGGCTTGGTTTCAAGCCGGCCATTTTGGCTGGTTTCTTGACCGGCGCCAATAACATTCTGCCGGATGTACTTCTCAGTGCGTTTATACATGAGGATGTCACGGACAAGGCGGTCATCGGGCGGCATGATGACAAGGAGCTCATCTCGCCCCATGCTCCGCATTCGCAAAATGGACTCGCTCTCGGCGCTTTCATGAAAGGGAGTGACCACGTGAATGGCGAGTTCATAGTCTCGACCATGGAGCCGGTCATCGAGTTTTCGAGAAAAGGGATAATCCTGACCGTTTTCATCGAACCTGATTTTCCGGTTCTTCAAGATATGATCAAAGATTATCTTCTCCAGTTCACCTGAGACATCGGCCGATTCGACTTCAGTATTCTTGATCTCCTGCTCGACATCTTTCTCATCATCAGTTAGGTATTGGTACTGCTCACCACTACGTTGAATGTAAGTTTGCTGCTCCAAAAGATTGAGTGCTTCCTCGACCCTCTTTCGCAACTGTGGCAAGTCTCGGTCGAAGCCGTCAAGCATCAGTACGCATAGGTTGCGGATGGTGGGCTTGAATTCCTTGACGTATTTCACCAGGAAAAGTGTTTTCAGCAGGCGGACGGCGAAGGGATTACCGAGGTGCTTTTCTGCCAGCAAAATGGCTCGCTGAATATTTGACTTGAGAGCGGTTCGAATCCCTTCAAACATGAGATCGAAGGTTGCAAGCTGCCCCAACTCATGGTCACCGATTTGAATGGCGACCTGTTGGAACACGCCCAGCATGGAGCGCTCACCAACCGAGCTGTGCTTGCCTTCAAAAGCGTTATGCTGAGACAGGTTCTGAATTACCGACTGAAAGAGGGCGAACTGGTATGGAATGAACGGGTAACTGTGAATGAAGTGATCCCGGTCCTGAAAGTTGCGGTAAGATTTCGATCCATCTGCAAAGTCAAAGAGGGTCTTCAAATTGTTCGCTTGAGCACGGTAAATGTCTGAGAGAAGGGTGACACCGTTGTCATCTTTAAGAAGAAGTCGTTTTTGAATGACCTCTGCCACATCCGCACTGGTAAGTTTCATCCGGCTGGCAAAGCGATCCTGAATCTTTGAGAAGTCATTACTCTGCTGCTTGCTCATTTCGCCAAGAACGGTATCCATTTCCTCCTGGGCTGTAACAATGACCCAGGAGCGCCCGCGACATTTGGTTGCAAGGCTTTCCGCAATCGTCTGCAGATTGGTCATCAGCTTTACGTTGCCTGCGATATACTGCCCGGCCTCATCGACAAAGAAGTTGAGGCGAAAAGTTGGACCCTGTTGATCGATGTATGCTCTGACCTGTTCTGCAAAATCCTCGATAGAAACCCGGTACTCACTCCGGTATTTATCCAAAATTCCGGTGGCTGATTCCTCCGGGTTGCCCGTGACTTTGGCATAGGCACTCGCAATGTTCTGGGATTCCAGCAGCGCCTGTTCCCGACCTTTGTTCCAGTCAATTCCGGCGATGTCCTGGTATACGGCTCTAAACTTTTCTAATAGACCACGGCTATCAAGGTCCCTTTCGAATTGAGCGATATGCCCCTGTTTGCCGTAGTAGCCGCACATTTCATCAAACACTTTGACGAAAACGGCGAGCAGGGCATCTACTTGGGTCTTGCTGATGACATCCGCTTTCTGATCGATATTAAAGAGAATGCTCTTGGAAGGTATGGATACGGCGCGTTTCAAATCACCCCGAAGGATTTCGTTATCTCCGCACTTTGGAAGGAAGAGATCCAGTGCGGCGACCCCTTCAATCTGCCGATTTTCTAGCAGGAGAGCAAGAATCTTAAGCAGATGAGATTTACCCGATCCAAAGAAGCCCGATACCCATACACCGTTTGCTCCTTCGTAGTTGTTGTAGGCATCCAAGAAGGATTCGAGGCGTTTTTCCACCTCATTGGTCAGAACATACTCCTCCATTTCGAGATGGAGGCTCGCCTCATCATCGGCTTTGATGACCCCTTCAATCGGGCGGCCAACCGGTTTCTCGAATATCGCTTTCAGAGTCATCACGTTCCCCTCGTTTAAACTTCGCAGTGAAATATATTGAACGCCCTGTAATACTTGTCGTCATGAAGCCTTCCGAAGAGGTCGAGCGAAGCGCCGGACTCCAGAGAATGGGTGTAGGCACCAGGGAAAAACATAACGGTCGGCTTGTCTTTGGCAGTGCTCTGCAGATTATTCAGGACATTGTGCGACCTGATGTACGGAAAGACCTCACCAACGCCTGAAAGAAATATCACATCGAACTCGGTCTCTACGATCTTCCTTGCGATGGCGGGAACCAAATGCGCTTCAGGGTCGAGCACGCCCTGGAGCAGTTCTTTAAGCTGATCTTTGGTAACGCTCTCTTCCATTGACAAAACCCGGTCCCACACGCCGCGCGCTTTCAGCAATTCGATGGAAAGGTCATACAGGTTGATTTCAAGGATGCGGATACCGGATTGAGCCAGCCTATTGACAAGCTGTTTTTGTAGGCGCTCCATTTCAGATGCTTCCTCAGGTCTGTACGGGCAGATGAAAAACGGGATCTCATTGCCGAGCCCCTGTTTCTGGAGAAAACGTTGACTGCCTATTACCGTGAGAAGATGTTGGAACTTTTCCTGCATGGGTTTCTTGTTAAATTCCAGGTTCATCGCACCAGTTCCTTTAGCTCTGATTCCGCAACTGGGAAAACGGAAAAATCTTGATATGCATGACCACCGATAACGTTTACCAGGCGAGGGGTGAGCATGGCGGCATTAATGGTATTGTCGGCAGCCACCAAGTCTGCTTCGCGCAAGATTCTGAAAAGCACCTGGCGAAGTTTCTTATGGGTTGCCGGGGTTATTTTTTCCAATTCTTGGTGCCAGTGTGCTTTCGCATTAAAAAAAGCGTCGTAATCTTCGTTGTTGAGATCACGACGCAAAGTGAGAAAGCGCTCTCGGATGACCTCAATGGCGAAATCCCGGATAAACCTGTAGTGACGACAAACGGCCAGCCAAAGAAGATAGGCTTGCTCCTGACTTGCTCCGCTTATCAGAAGCTTCAGTTCGCTGGGATGAAGGGTTCTTAAACGGAAGCATATCTCTCTGCAGATACGTTTGGAGGAACTGAGGGTTCTGACCTGTAGAATATTCTTTTCCATCACCTCATGGCGGACCTTATCCCAGTCGCCTGTCTCGAAATAGAGTGCGGCGATTTTCACCGATTCCTGGTGAAACAGCCCGCCCGTTGTGAAGGACATATTATACTTCCCGGTTTTCATTCCTGATTCGCATTTCTCTTGGTCCGGCCTGTTGCACCACCGGCTTTTACCCAACCATCGACCTCATCCTTTTTGAACTTCCAGAGACGACCCATGCGGTGGCCAGGCATAGCGTGCTTGTCGATCCATCGATACACGGTGTCATTGCTGACCCCCAGGTGCTTTGATATTTCATCCACCGAAAACCACCGGTCTTCAATCTCGGCCATTCTTAAGCTCCTCACGCTTACGATCTTCAACAGGAGTTATGGGCACGCCCGTCCCCTCAGTATGGTGTATTACGCTAAATCATTCCGATTGTAAACCGCAGTTCACCGCAGCTTTACGGTTTAGGATGAAAATGTCAGCATATGAAGACAACCTGGCGCGTCTGAACCCAGGCAGTGGTGCAAGTGACGTTTTTAGGGGAGATTGGTGTGTATACATTCCACTACCGGGGACACTTCATTTCAGGGCAGATAGGGTGTCAAAGGGGGGTGGCTCTTTCAGAAATTATTTCCCTAGGAGCGTGTCGGAATATTGATTAGTTTGAACTAACTTCCCACTTTGACCCCTAATTATGGCGCCAGGAGGTACTTCACCGAGCGAAAACAGGTCGCAAACGTGTGCCGGTTGCCACTTTTACCATAAATTTTTTGAAAAAAGCCGTTATCCCGACACGCTCCTAGCTTCTCTTCAGCCCTGGCTTTGCATCGACTCAAACTCTGAACATACCAAAGGTACGTAAAGACGTGCCGGTTACCAAACCAGCGCTTGGCCCAGCCCTCGAATGGATCACCCCTGGCCTCAGTGCCGACCGCAGACGCCTCGCCGCTGACAGAGTTACGGGGAAGGGACGCCGATCATCAGGCAATGATGGGACCAAAAGAAAACCGAAAGACGTACCCCCAATGACGATACTACCCCCAAAGGGAGAAGACCCCAAGGGTCAATCATGCTAACATCTTCTCACTCACCATTTTTCAGTTGTTCTGGGCCATGCGCGTGGCTTCCATAAGCGCCTTTAATTTGAGATCAGCGCCCGCACCAAACCAAACACGGTTCAGCCGATTAGCTTCGTTCTCGGTTTTCACCACTCGATAGTCTTCAAATCGTGTGACCGCATTATAGGCTGCCCAAAGGGTTCCTTTGACTCCGGAAATTTGGAGATCAGGAATGGTGTCGAAAAGCTCTGTCACATGCTCCCATTTCGGAGGATATGTTTTATGCTCCTTTTGAGACTCGGTCATAGGAAACAAGGCAGCAAGATATTCTTCAAGCATTTGCTGGTTCTTAACCGGAGTCGCCACCAACTTCTGGAAACACTTGGCCGCTTCTTCGTATATTTTGTTGGCGGTGGCGATCAACTCTCCTACTTCATCTAGACGCTTGCCCATCTGGGCGCTGTGGCGTACGCGAAAGGCTGATTGTCCGTCTTGCATTGCCATTAGCAGCGTATTTTGGCAGACGACTCGAACGGCTGTAAACTTAACGATTACTGAGCCTTGCCCTGTATGTGAGTTGGAGAGAAGAAGATACTTCTGACACTCGTCTCCGAGGACAACTTTAATTGCGCCTGGCATCTGTGCCATTAGCCAAATACGCTCTCCGTTGCCCAGGGCACCGGCTGTTTCGTAGGTTGCGGTTTTCCGGTTCACAATCGGATCGAAAAAATTAAAAGCTTCGGTATTCTGAAGAGGCTTGTAGCGATCTGAAACTATCCCCAAAACTACTTCTTCCTCTTTTCTGTTTGGTCTGGGAACACGAACCAGTTCGTGTCGGGAGAATTTTATTTTACCCCGCGAGTTCACCGTAGATTTGGTCCCACGAGCAGGTCGTGACTCAACAGTCCAATCCAAGTCGGCAGCTTGAATCATTTCTTTTGCGGTCACAGTGGGTGGAACTTGTTTCCCTTGCCCATGCCATGGCACCGTTCCAACGTAAGCCATAGTCTCAACGTTTGCAGGCATAGAGTTTCCTCCTTGTTAGGTATTTAATTTATCCAGCCACTGCTTTTTAACGGAGTTACTGCTTAATCTTCCGCACATGTTTGAGGCAAAAGAGGCCCGAGACAAAAGTGTTTAAATCTCAACACTCTCGAAGCCAGGACACGAATACACTCTAATTCATTAGAGTTTACCAGATCAAGCATTTTCCCCTAGTAAATTAGTGCGAAAGGGGGATCATGCTTGTCAGCCGGGTCAAACAAGTAATGGAAGCGCGGGGTTTTACCATAAAGCAACTGGTGGAGGCCAGCGGGCTGGCGGAGGAGACTATCATGAGAGCCAGACGCGGTGGCGGCACCGGCCAACTGGGGAGTTGCACACTTCAAACTTTGGAAATAATGGCAAATGCCCTTGGCGTCAAGGTGAAGGACCTGTTCGAGGAGGTTTAGGCACATGGGCATTCTCGCGACATTGAAGGATATGTCGATTTTCGGAACAGCCCTGCTGGCGGCCTATTCAATTGATTCATGGAGACGTGAATATAGGGCCAAGAAGCAGAGTGAGTTGGCAGAGGAAACTTTGACACTCTTCTATGAGGTACAGGATATTATCCCTGTTATCAGAAGTTTTGGCGGGTTTGAAGGGGAAGGAACAACAAGAACGGTCCGCCCTGGAGAGACGGACGAGCAACGTGAAGCCAGAAATAGGGCCTATGTTCTAATCGAGAGATATCAAAAGCATCGTGAGCTCCTCAGTAAAATTCACTCTATGCGATATCGATTTATGGCACAGTTCGGCAAAGATGCAGCAAAACCCTTCGATGATCTTCATCGGCTTCTCAGAGATTTGTTGTCGTCTGCAAGAAGACTGGCGGACCTTTGGACCACAGATCTAAATGCATATTCCCATGAACAACGTGAAAGGCATTTTCAAAGACGTGAACAATGGGAAAGTATCTTCTGGGAGGAATCTGGGGACGACGAAATTAATCGGAGGCTCCAATCAATAATTGAGGAAATCGAAAAGACGTGCCGAAATGTTATCACCGCAAAGGGAACCATCTTTTCCTTTCTTAACTACCCCTTGGAATTTATTGCTAAAAGATTCAGAAAGAGCTAATCCGGCCTAGAATGTTGCAAGGTCCACCTGGGGTGCAGAATCCTCTCAAGATGGAGCACGATTGGACCCGGCCTGCTATCTTGGACTGGCCGAAGGTGAGGACCAATAAGGCTTTCCCCTTGTTTCTGAATGTGGCCGAGTGTGCCCAAAAGTGTACCCAACAGACCTCGAAAACCCAAAAATTTCCTAACATTTCCCAACATAAAAAAAGAGCCGAAATCCTTATCTATCGGGAATCTCGGCTCGGTGTCTGACTTTACGAGAATGCTAATTTTTCGTTCCTAAGTCCAGTGCGTATGCCATTTTCGCCACTCTCGCACAGAGACTCGTATGATAGACTTATATAGTAGCCTACCGAAAAAAAATAACCACTCTGCGTCGTGTGAGCGCGTAGCGGGCAGGCCGACCGCCACCATTCTCGACGCTCTCCATTCCTGACCTGTCTATGATCACTGTCCATGACCAGAGACGGGGCGTTCCCGAGAGGCCTGGTACTCACCACCCGATGATTTAGCACTTTCCCGGAATCGCCTGTTGCAGCCGTTTTGGTCACCGTCTTGACTCTTTGGAAAAGGAGTTATCACTTCCCGGCTTCCACGGATGCTCTGTGCCAAGTTTTCCCTTAAACTTTTTATTTTATCTCATTGTTTACCATTTGTTAATAGATAAGCTCGCAACATCCCCACTGACAGCCAACAGCGGATTTTGCGCGGCTTTATGTCTGCCCCCCAGGTTCGTCCACATGGAGGCATCGGGTCCCGTCAGGTTCCTCCGCGACTCTGAATCCAAACAGCGTGCTCATCTGGGCGAAGCTCCTGCCGAACAGCAGTTCCATATTCCGGGCCGGAATTTTGAACTTATCGCTCACAAACTGCCTGAAATGCTCCTCGTATGAAAGGAGCCTCAGTACCTCCTGAACGTTTCCTCCATTACTCCGGCTCAGCTCTTCGAAAGTGCCTGAAAGTACTGCGAACCCGCATCGGGCTTCGTGTTCGGCGATTATCTCCAGCAGCACCTCGACACCCTCGAAAATGTGATCCCTCAGCAAGAAAGGCAGTTCGGCCGTGTCACGAGCGGGGATCGGGTCCCAACACGCCTGGGCCCGGCATTGAAGAGGCCGATCGACATAGATGGAGCACCGGTCGATTTGGGAAATCAGGAACGCACATTCCCGCAGGCCTTCTTTTTCCCTGACCTTGATTCTCTCTTGGGGAAGCACAAAGGGCCTTCCATCGAAAGGCGATCGCGCGGGCTCGCCTTTCCTCAGGGTTACGAGCTGGTCCCACGGGATTTTGCCGGACTGAAGGAGCACAAGATCTTCCAGGTGAAGGGTCGGGCTCCCCATCCGGCAGCACTCGCCGCACTGGACACAGGCGGGCAGAATCGTCCGGCAGGCCTCCTCGGCGCCCAGCAGCATCCGCTTCCAGGCATCGAGCCGATGCGATCCCTTCATCTTGTCCCAACCCGACACCACTTCCTGAAAGACTGGTGTCTGCTCGATTTGCCAACGGACACGCCGGGAAGGGATGAGCAAGTTGGCTTCCTCTTTCAGGAGCGCTTCCACAAAGTCAAACCAGTTCGCCCGAAATTGATCGATATCCCACGCGGAGGGATGATTTATAGAAAGTTCGGAAAGACGCTCTGACTCTTTTTGCATAAAAATTTGCACCTGTCGAATCGAGAAAGATAACAGCCCAAGACGGCTGCTGATTTTATCTGCCGGTTCGCAATCTTAGCCGATTCAAACAGATTAATAAACCCTTAGAGAAAAATTTGGGGATTGAAGAATTAAATCAAACCGCCGGTTTTTCCCAGCACGCGACCAGAAAGGCCCCGGTATCCAGCCCTCGGGCGTCTCCATCCCTTTCTATGTCAACCGCTCGCGATGGATCATCATGCTTGTGAAAGTGGACAACCGTCCTGATCGAAGTCGGCAACGGCGCCAGGCTTTTCATCTCGGATGGGGACCTGAAGCGGGCGTGCGCGAAAATCGGATGGTCCTGTTCTGCTGCGGCCCTTCTTCGGGCCGCCCACGGGCTAAGAGAGTTCAAGGAGGCAACCACAACCAGACCCCCAGGCCGGGTTACCCGGAACATCTCGGCGACGGCGCTCGGGGCATCTTCATCAAGAAACTCGATGGCAGTAACCGACACGGTTTTGTCGAAAGATCCCGTGGCAAACGGGAGGTGGAGCATATCGCCCCGGACCATGTGGAAAGGGAGCCCGGGCGCCTTCTTGCCGGCACGCCGCAGCATGGGCAAAGAGAGCTCGAGTCCTGTGACCCGCGAACCGGCCGCCAGCAGGTCTGCGGTAAAGACACCCGTTCCGCATCCCACATCCAGAATCTTTTCCCCTTGCCCCGGGCGAGCCATACCGAGCAGAAGCCGGCTCTCATACTCCCTGACCAGCCTGCCTATGGGGGTCTCGAACCACATATCGTACTTTTCCGGCCATTCATCGAAAATCTCTGCCATTCAGATCAATCCTGCAGGTAGGCCCTGCCCTTCTCTAGATCTATGTCATTTCGATGTCGCATCTGAAAACTGAAGTATCTGAATACCGGTTTCAGGATCTTTTTTTCGAAAGCCTCCAATTCCGCAGATTTCCAGCAGAATCACTTCGCCGATCAGCCATACATCTACCCCTGCCCTGGTACAGCCAACGGTCGCCGTGCCTTCCCTGCCCGTCGCGGCGTGCATGTGCAGCTCAGGATGCCCGTTCTCATCGGGAAAAAGCGTCCCCACCGCAAGGACCTCGTGAATTCCGCCTAATCTGTGAATTATCGGAATAATGTCATCTCCCCTGTTTTCCTCCGGGCCCACGACAAGGCGGCTCGTTGCGCCGGCCCCTCCAACAAACATTACCATTGCGTTCCGGACCCCATGCTCGCGGGCAAAATCAACCACTGCGTCGGGAAGTCGTTCTCCGGTCTCGAGCTTCAGGACAAAAATACGTCCGATAGTTCCCTCGCTATACTGCATAATGCGCCACTTCCCTCGTATTACAGACTTGAAGAATAACCGTCCAAGGCTGCTGCAAAAAAAAATCCCGGGCAACCAGAAAACCCGGGACTTTGCATTCTTCCTCACATTCCAAGGCAGGATTAAATCGCTCAAGCGTTCCAGTATTGTGAGAAGGCCATACTGGCGGCGCTGTGGATCATGCCGAACGCATCATGCGACGTTCCCTGCGCTGGATGCGTTTTATCGCTTTTTTCTTCTTGATTCGCCTGCGCTCTCCTTTGGACAGATAGTAGTTGTGCCGGCGCAAGACGGGTTGAACGTTTTTCTGGAAGTCTTTGCGGAGCTTGCGAATCTTTTTCTCAATGTTTTCCCTCGGTTCAGCCTCCGTGCTTACCAATAAATTTCACCTGCCTTTCAAAACGGCCTCATCCGGGAGGCAATAAAATAATCCGGCCGGCGCATAGCTTCACCTGACCAGAAGTAATCAAACTTATATCAGGGTGTAGATTAAATCAAGCAAAATAGCTCTGAGCTTGGGCATTTTACTGCGACGCAAGATCGTAGTGCGAGAAGTGCATCGTGAAGGTTGCCCGCCCCTGGGTTGATGACCTGAGCGACGTGGAGTAGCCAAACATCTTTGAGAGCGCAACGACCGCCTCAATCACCTGGATCGCCTTGCGTCCTGTTATGCTCTCGATTCTTCCTTTCCTCATATTTATGTCGCCCAGCACTTCTCCGAGAAATTCCTCGGGCGTGAGGATTTCCACCGACATGCAAGGTTCGAGCAATACCGGGGCACCCCGCTCGAAACCGTTTCTGAAAGCCATCGAGGCGGCCACCCGGAAGGCAAGTTCGCTCGATGCCGCTTCCTGGAAAGTCCCCGCGAAAACGGTCGTCTCGACGTCCACGACAGGATAGCCCGAAATAGTCCCGCTGGTCAGTGCGTCCTGTATCCCTTGCTGGATTGCAGGGAAAAACATCTCCGGAATGGATTCGTCGCGCACCTTGTTCACAACTCTATTGCCAAGTCCCCTTTCCCTTGCGGCCAGGTGCAACTGAACCTCAGCAAAATGCCTGGTCCCCCCGATCTCCCGGTCGAATACCCCGATTCCCTCCGATGCATGGCTGATGGTTTCGCGATAGACAACCTGGGGCTTCCCGGCGTTCACAAGGACATGGTAGTCTCGCTCGAGCCTGTTCAGGACGACTTCCAGGTGCAATTCGCCCATTCCGCTGACGATCATCTGACCCGTATCGGCGCTTTCGACAAACCGGAAGGTAGGGTCCTCTTCGGAAAGCTTTGACAGGCTGTCGAAGAGTTTTTCCTGGTCTGCTCTGGTCTGTGATTCGACGGATATTGAGATTACCGGCTCGTAAACTTCCACGGGCTCGAGCAGCACAGGCCGATCCGGGTCGCAGATAGAATCGCCGGTGGTAGCCGTTTTCAGCCCGAGTACCGCGACCAGATTGCCGGCCCCCGATCTTTCGATCCGTTCCCGCTTGTTTGCGTGCATCTGAAATATGCGGGATATTTTCTCGCGGGCGCCTTTTGAAACGTTCAATACGTCGGAGCCAACCCTGAGTACCCCGGAGTAAATCCGCAGATAGGTCAACTTGCGGCCCTGGTCCATGAATATCTTGAACGCAAGCGCCGCCAGGGGTTCCCGTTCATCGGACTTGCGCTGCTCGACAGCACCGGTCAGGGGGCTCGTACCCTCGATCGCCGGTATATCTAGCGGCGAAGGCAGAAAATCGACAATTGCGTCCAAAAGCGGCTGCACGCCTTTGTTTTTCAAGGAACTGCCGCAAAGCACCGGAACGGCTTTAAGTGCAAGGGTCAGACGCCTTATCACCGGAATGAGCTGCGCTGCCGTAATTTCATCGCCTCCAACATAGCGCTTCATCAGCTCGTCATCAAATTCGCCGAGCTTGGCGACCAGGTCTTCCCTGGCCTCGTTTGCCGCAGGCATAAGATCAGGGTCGATCTCCCCAATTCTGAATTCCGCGCCCAGGGTCTCATCGAGCCAGAAAATCTGTTTCATTGAAACCAGGTCGATTACGCCCCTGAAGTCCGATTCTACTCCGAGGGGTAACTGGATGGGCAGAGGGATGGTTTTGAACTTGTCAGCGATCTGGCTCACCGTGTTATTGAAATCCGCCCCTATTCGGTCCATTTTGTTCACAAAAGCTATCTTGGGTACCTGATGGCGGTCGGCCTGATGCCAGACGGTCTCCGACTGCGGCTCGACCCCATCGACTCCCGAAAATACGGCTATCGCCCCATCCAGGACTCGTAGCGAGCGTCCTACTTCTATTGTGAAATCAACGTGACCAGGGGTGTCTATCAGGTGGATTTCATGGCCGCGCCACTCGCACGTCGTAACGGCGGAAGTAATGGTGATGCCGCGCTCTTGCTCCTGTTCCATCCAGTCCATCACGGCAGTGCCATTGTGCACTTCGCCCATCCTGTGGGAACGGCCGGTATAGAACAAGATACGTTCGGTCAGCGTGGTCTTGCCCGCGTCTATGTGCGCTATTATTCCGATATTTCTATATAGTTTCAAACGCTTTGGGTCGGACATAAACTCCACTTTCCCATGCGGATCTGAAGATCATCCTGCATCAAACTTTAAACAAGCGCGTAAGTTTAGGGAATCGGTCCATATATGTCAAGGGCGCTGCCCGCGCCAAAGGGCGGCTCAATGCGTGAATAGGAGAATAATCCGGTCATTCCTCTTTGACAGTAGATTGATTAGCTCCTCGATGGCAAATTGCCATCGCAAACGATTCGCCGGCGGCCGGCGCCTGAGCCATGAATCCGGTGTAATCACAGGCACTTGTGATAGAAGAAAGAAAAATAACGCAATATCAAGATTGCCTGCATAAGAAAGAGATTGCGTGAAAAACACTCAGTAAAACGATTCAGTTCAGACTAAGGCTGGACAGGCTTATCCTATTTGGTCCGAATCAGGCACTATGTTTCCGGATATCTCTCTGTGCACCCATTAATCAGGCTTTTTCCCCGATAATCCGGTCTAATCGTGAATAATCCCGGATAACCCGATTTGATTTTTCCGGGCAGAACTGTTAAAAACCTCACAATCCTATTACTCTTGCGGGTATCGTGAGTGCCATAGGGGCCTCTTTGAAAAATGTGAGGAGAAACCAGTATGGCGCCTGATTCAAGCCTCCACAGGCACCATGCGGCGGGATCCGAAGCAGGCCTTCGCGTTTTTGTGAAGGTCGGTGCTTCACTTCTACTTTCCCTGTTCATTTTACACTTTCCAGCTCAGGCAGGGGCAGAGAGCACGGAAATCCTCGGGGCGCTGGCAGCGCTGTCGTTGCCCGGCGATTCACCGAAAAAGGATATTTCCGCAGTGCCGCTCACCCAGCCCACTCCTACGGATACTCTGAAAGGGACCTCCGCGGTGCTATGGAGAAACGGAATCCAGATACCCCTACGTGAACCACTTGTTGAGAAATATATCCGCTTCTACCAGGGAGAAGGCCGAAATACTTTTTCGGATGCCATGGAAAAGGCAAAGACATGTCTCCCCCGAATGACCGAGATTCTGGAGAGCCAGGGCGTACCGGCTGAAATGGTTTCCATTGTGTTTGTTGAGAGCCGTTTCGTGCAGAACTCGTCATATCGAGGAGCGGGTGGTTATTGGCAGATGATGGCGGCAACAGCGAGGGACATGGGATTACGGGTCGATCGTTGGGTCGATGAGAGACGAGACCCCATTAAGTCGACCAAGGCTGCCGCCAAATACCTGAAAACACTCTACGAACAGTACGACTCATGGTTGTTGGCCCTTGCCGCATACAATGCGGGAACCAGGCCGATTAATTGCGTGGCGAGAAAGTGCTACGTTAAGGACGGGGAGCTTTATGGGCGAAAGTTGCCCGCGTATGCGGCAGTTTATGTTTCAAAAGTGCTGGCCGCGATGAATATAATGCGCGAGCCGCAAAAGTACGGGTTTGAGTATCCCAACTATTGTAGTCCTACGGACTTCGATCCGGTTTTGATCAATACGCCTCTGAAACTGGAAGAGGTGGCACAATGGATCGATGTACCCGTCAGTCGTTTACAGGAACTCAATCCGTCACTGCGACTGGATGCGATGCCCCCCGGTTCCGGATTTGCACTGCGTTTGCCTCCGGGTTCCAGAGAAAAATTCGACCTCGCCTACGAGGTCTATACCCGAAGGTAAGCCTCTAAAAAAGGGGACTATGGCGCCTCACGAAACAATCTTCACGATATGGAAAAATTGCCCGTATGAGTATTAGGATGGTGGCTCTCGAGCTTTATCGGGTCATGAAAAAGATAGAGGAACTCGAGAAGAAGTTGGAGAGTCTGGAGGCCGGGTCACAGGAAAGAGTGGAAATCGAGAGGGACCTCAGAGAAGCCATGGTCCAAAAGGACCGGGTGAAAAAAATGATCGAGCGAGCCAAAGGTGGCTAATCGAAAAACCCCCTCAAGTCGGTTTCCATGACCGGCAGCCAAGACTTGCAATGCCACAGCTAGATTAAAGGCCCTCCTCCCCCGGAGGGCCTTTTCTTTTGCCTTTGCCGCCCGGCACGAACGAATCTCATCAAATGCCGGTTCCTTCAGGAAAACTCACCTCGAAAATATCCAGGTCTCTTCCGATTCTGATGGACTGAAATTCTTTGCGCGCCTCCTCTTCGAGTTTCCCGAGTTCACTGTTTTCGTACCTGGGGCTTATATGAATGAGGATCGCCCCGGCAGCACCGGATTTCCTGGCAATCCCTGCTGCTTCGGCAACCGTCATGTGCCCTTTTACATCGGCGTGTTCGGAGTGTTCGGTGAGAAACATACCTTCCAGAAAGGCCAGGTCTGCTTTTTTGCACAGAGAATAGACGCCGGGGGCGGGTCTGGTGTCCACCACGAAAGCGATATGCCTGCCCCTTCTGGCAGGCCCAAGCACCTCGGAGGGTTGCACAGTCTTAGCTGAGGCAGTCTTTACGCTTTCGCCCTTCTGGAGTTTCCCCCAGAGCGGTCCCATCGGTACGCCAAGGGTCTGCGCCCGCGCGGGGTTGAATTTTCCCGGCCTGTCCAGCTCTTCGAACCTGTATCCAAGGCAAAACCGGCTATGTTTGACCGGTTGCCACAGAATCCTGGCCTGGCCGTCCCGGTATGCCGGACCAGTGTTATCTGAGGACCATTCGGTGATGTTTATTGGGAAGTTGACCTTGAACTCAAGCGTTTTTTGACACTGGGTAACGAACTCCCGCGTCCCGGGGGGACCGAGGATTGCAAGGGGGGCCGGGTCCTCCATCTGAGCCCGGAGCATGATCATACCCGGAATCCCCAGGCAGTGGTCGGCATGCAGATGGGTTACAGCGATCAGCTTCAGCCCTCGCACCCCGAGCCGCGCCCTTTTCCAGTTGATCTGCGTACCCTCCCCGGCATCGAACAGATATATTTGGCCATTGAGCCTCACCGCCAGGGAAGAAAGCATCCTATAGGGCATCGGCATCATCCCGCCAGTCCCGATCAATACGCATTCCAATTCGCGATCCTTATCGCAGGCTTAGTGAGGGCAGCGCCGCCGATTTTGTTTGGTTGCGCCTTAATCCTTCCGCTACCCTGATTGTAATAATAAATCTCACGCCATACAAGCAACACATCAAGGTCGGGCTAATCGAGGCAAGGTGAGTTCTGAAGGGTATCGAGCCAAGAAAATAGGCAAGCGGAGGCCTTTTGATGGAATTTTTTCCTCCTGTAAAGTATCATTGAATCAAGCTGGATTAGAAACCCCACTTACAAGGGAGCACAGAAATGGCCGATGAAAACGCGGTTTGCAGTGGTTACGAAAAAATGCCGGTCAGTCGGCTCGAACCTGGAGAGATGGGAGTTCTGCTGGCTCGGGCAGGCGCCGGCAAAACAGCATGCCTCACTCATCTTGCCCTGGGATACCTGCTCGACAAAGAACCTGTTCTCCATGTGTGCGTCGATGTGGTCCCGGACAAAGTGAAGCTCTGGTACCACAGACTGCTCAAAGATATCTTTTCGAACCAGCCCGAATGTAAGGTTACCGAATTACAGCACGCTATCGAACCACTGAGGTTTATAATGTCATTTCTCAACCGGACATTCAGTCCGGAAAAGTTGGAGATAAGCATCGACAGTCTCAAGCAGCAGGCTAAGTTCGTGCCTGCGCTCATCATTCTGGACGGTCTGGACTTTGGCCGTGCGCATGCACTCTTCGAAAAGATAGGCGGTATCGCCCGTAGGCACTCGGCGTCGGTCTGGGTCTCCGCCAGGTCTCATCGGCATATACCGGACGTAAATGAAAGAGGCATCCCATACCCCATCGACGCCATGGACGATCTTTTCAGCTCCGTTTTCATCCTCCAGCCGGAAAACGACGGTATCAGGCTGAAGGCACTGAAGGAAAAAGGCAATTACAATCCGGCTGAAGATTGCGAGTTTTTACTTGATCCCAATACTTTTCTGTTGCTGAAAAAATCCCACCTCGCGGAGCGTGGAGATCAATGAGGTTTGCCATTCGTTGATGGAAGAAGATCTGGTCACCAGTCTGACGCGACAGGTAAAAGAGGAAGTAATCGGGAACTACCTGCTGGAGCGTCGTCTGATAGAGCTTCAAATCGAACACATCAACACACAGGCTGCTGAAATCCAGAGGCTGGCCCGGGTGGTCGGCCAGCGGTTGGCAAGGCTTTCAAGTCTCATGATTCAGCCGGACATGCAAAGCCGGCTCCAGGATCTCCTTGGAATGGGGTCCTGCTACTTCTGGGTTGGCTGTCTGAATGCAAAATTCAAACGGAGAGTGCGGCTGATATGGGTGAGGGCGCTGACCAAAAAAGTAAAATTCCGTAAGGTGATCCTAGAATCCTACTCCCGCCTTCATTACCGGATGACACAATATAAGGAGCAGTACGAAGAACTCACAAACGAGTGCTCGGCAGTCAACAGGAACATCGATTCCTTCCAGAAGAATTTCGACCTGCTTTCGATACTCAATTTCCTCAGGAATCTGGACACGAGTGGGATCGAAAGAAAGAAGATTCTGGGGGACAACTTTACAGCGATGGAAATGGCCGAGTTGGACAAAAATCTCTATATCAGCCCTGTATCGATGGAAAAACTCGACGTCCCCGCCCCTCTGGACCTTCCTGAGTCCGGTTCGATCCGTGGGGAACTCAGCAACCTTGCAGAGGAAATATTTCAGCATTACGGCAAGGAGGTAAAAAAAATCCTGAGGTAATTCTCCACTCCCGCCGTCACGCTCCAACTCAGAAACCCGATTTCCGATTTGACGCACCGCCCCTTTCGGTATATCTCTCCAGCTTGCGGTTTGGGTGCTCAACAGTTAAACTTATTAATTTTGGAGGAGAGTTGGTAAGTATAGCCACTCGGAAGAGGTTCTGGGTTGCCGCTGTCTTCGGCATGATCGTTCTCTTCTATACCGTCAAGCAGGCCAACCTTCACAAGTTTGCGCAACACCTGGGAGAGATAAGCCCTTTTTGGGCACTTGCCGTAGTAGCATCGGCTTTCTTAAGCTATGCCTGCGTTGCAGCAGTTCTTGACAAACTGCTCAGGGGCATTGGCCTCTCGATCTCCTTTTGGTCCTGTGTCAAGATTTCGCGGTTTTCCTGCACCCTCAACTACCTGA
>Ga0187864_10002242_pt1 | contig 16992 bp, 11 predicted proteins | sample June2016WEW_11_4_FD_132985 | JGI IMG/M metagenome (GOLD analysis project Ga0187864, IMG submission 132985) | Peatland microbial communities from SPRUCE experiment site at the Marcell Experimental Forest, Minnesota, USA - June2016WEW_11_40 | ecosystem: Environmental > Terrestrial > Soil >...
AGCGTCGCTATCTTTCCCAGGCCAAGCAGCCGCTGATCCGCGGTCACAAGGGTCAGTTCGAGTACTTCCACAGTGGCAACCAAGAAACGGTCCGCCGGATCCGGGTGCGAAAGCGGCAGCTCCTGCGCTGCGACGACGATTTCATGTGTTAACGGGGCTTCGCGCAAGTGCTTGGTCGCTTCTGCAGCCCATTCTCGAACATTGCCCCGCAGGCGGATTCGACCCTTGGCGTGTAGCAAGCCAAGCCTTATTGAAACATATGGATTCCTGTTGATTCTAAGTGATTGGTGTTGAAGCGTTTGCGGCCTGCTTGTTGAAGCCTGTTGAATCTTGTTGAAGTTCGGTGCTTTCGCAGTTACAAAATTATCTACATTTCTCTCGCGAAAGAGAATTGAGCCATTGTCGGCGCGGATGAGGTTTTGGCGAGGCACAGGGAGTCAGCGCTTCTCCTGTGGCGCATGCGTGACTCATCGAGGAAACCGCTACTTTCTAAAGAAGGGTGCCTCTTTGAATAACCATCCAAGAGATAACTCATTTCATCCGAAAGATAGCCTTAGCTAATGGGCGTCAAGGGATAGACTTAACGAGGTATTGTTAATTGGTGCTGAGAGTGAATCAGTCCCCTATGGACTGGAGATAAGGCGGACTGTTGCCCAATGTTACTCACGCCCTGACGCCGACGCATGAATTCCTGTTTACTCGGGGGTTTTAACGGATGGCGTCGAGGAATTCCAAAGTCGTGGCACAGGACCTAGATCGTGGATAACCTTGCTCCCAAGTTCAGTTTTCTCACTTTCCTGAGGGACAGCCTCGTGACGAGACGCTTTCTCCTCTTTCGGTCGTTAATAGTTTTATTGTTGTTCCACGGTCTCTTTGGCGGCAGAGCGGCAGCGAGTGCAGATGTTCAGAATCCGCCTGTCACCTCGCCTGGACCGGGCCTGCCATTTGCGATTGCCGACTTCGATGGGGACCGTCGTCCCGATCTTGCCAGCGTACAGGGTGGGCGAAGCGACTCCTTCTCTACTGACTACTGGATTCAACTTCAACTCTCCGCGCTCGGACGACAATCTATTCGGCTTGTTGCGCCCGCAGGCGGCCTGCTAATTGAGGCCCGCGATGTCAACGGAGACCACGCTGTTGACTTGGTCCTCGCCACCGCGTGGTTCAGACAGCCCGTAGCGATATTTCTTAATGATGGCCACGGCAATTTTTCGCGGGCCGAACCAACTGCATTTCCCGGAGCATTCGGCGAGTCCAAGACGAATTGGGTTTCTGCAACGAACCTGGCGACAGACAGTGTTGGCGTGCCGACGGAGTCGGGCGCTGGCATTTTCGCCGGGGAAAAAGATTTACTACACGACCCCTCGCCAGCGGGATTGATTCCGCTTTCGAGTGCGGGTTTTCCGATCAGCCCTTTCTTAATCTCCCAGGCAGGGCGCGCACCCCCCTCCGAAGTTCCCCACTTCTAAGTACTCGGCTCATCGATCCGGAAACCTAAGCTTTAGCTCCATCGCGTAGGTTTACCGAACGAAGCCGCAAATCGTCTCAAGATCTACATTTCTCGAGGGCGCGGTCCCTCTTAGTAATTGCTGCCGCAAATGAACTGCATTTTGCAGTCAGTGCGAGGTCATGCGATGAGATTCACGCAGCGAGGAGCGCTTGCTCTGCTTTTCGCCGCGGTGCTCACTTTCGTGGGGTGTGGCAACGGCAAAGGAAATCCAGCAATGGAAGCGCCGCCACGCGCTCAGGTGGAGCACGAGCAGGATCTTAACGTCATCCAGGTTGATCATCCCGAGCAGTTTCCAGTAGCCGCGGCGGTCGAGCACGACGCCGCGTCCCAGTTGGTCGTGACGGGCGTGGTGAACCCGGATATCACACGGACCGTGCCAGTTATTTCGCTGGCCTCCGGGCGGGTCGTCGATATTCGCGCGCGCCTCGGCGATACGGTGAGAAAAGGCCAGCTTCTGATGCGCGTCGAAAGCGCGGATGTCTCTGGGGCTTTTTCCGATTATCGAAAAGCGCTGGCTGACGAAGTTCTGGCGCGCACGCAACTCGACCGCGCGAAGGATCTGTATGCCCACGGCGCAATCTCATTGAACGATTTTCAGATCGCGCAAGACGCAGAAGACAAGGCCAAAGTCGATGTCGAAACCACGGAAGAGCATCTACGACTGATTGGCAACGATCCAAATCATCCGACCGGAATCGTCGACATTGTCGCACCCGTCTCGGGTGTGATTACGGACCAGGAAGTTACCAATGCCGCTGGAGTCCAGGGTTTGTCTTCCCCGAACCCGTTCACGATCTCTGATCTGTCCGACGTCTGGGTGGTCTGTGATGTGTACGAAAACGATCTCCCGAGTGTGCGCCTCGGTGAGATAGCCGACATCAGACTGAACGCTTATCCGGACCACGTTCTGAAGGGCAGGATCAGCAACATCGGCGCGATTCTCGATCCAAGCATTCGCACGGCAAAAGTTCGCATGGAGGTCCGCAATCCGGGAATTATGCGCCCGGGCATGTTTGCAACGGCGACATTCTATGCTTTGAAGAAGGAAGTACACGCAGCCATTCCTGCATCTGCGATCTTGCATCTGCACGATCGCGACTGGGTATACATGCCTGCGGACCACAACAAGTTTCGCCGGTTGGAAGTCGTAAGTGGAGAAACACTTCCGAATCAAATGCAGGAAATCCTATCCGGACTGCAACCAGGCCAGAAGGTCGTAACGAACGCGCTAGCCCTGCAGAACACGGTCGACAATGAGTGAGACCCTAAGCGCGGGACCCACGACGAGGAACGGCAAATGATTCGTAAGCTAGTAGATTTTGCGCTGGGAAACCGCTTTCTTGTCCTCGCAGCGGCTCTTCTGCTGTTTGGCTGGGGCGCGATTTCCTTCCATCAACTTCCCGTCGAGGCGTATCCCGACGTGGCGGACAACTACGTTGAGATCATCACACAGTGGCCCGGAATTTCAGCGGAACAGATCGAGCAGCAGGTCACGATTCCGCTCGAGACTGTAATGAACGGTGTCCCGCACGTGGTGCACCTGCGCTCATTTTCCCTCTTCGGACTTTCAGACATCAAGTTGATTTTCGATGACGAAGAGGAAAATGCCTGGAACCGGGAACGGGTTCTCGAGCGGCTTTCCCAAGTGACCTTGGCACCGGGAGTGCCGCCCTCCATAGTACCGGGACCGCAACCCCAGATGGGCACTGACTGGAGTCCCGTCGGGCAAATCTACTTCTTCACGCTGCACAGCACCAATCCCGAATACGACGTCATGGAGTTGAAATCGCTAGAGGACTGGGTGGTCGAGAAAAACTTCAAGGCGGTGCCCGACATCGTCGATGTGGCCAGTTTCGGTGGCCCGACCCGCGAATATCAGGTTCGCATCGATCCCAATAAACTCATCTCCTACGGACTCAGCCTGGCTCAGGTCGAGCAGCAGCTCACGAACAACAATGTCAACGCGGGTGGCAGCTTCATCGAATCCGGCATGCAGCAAGTCAATCTTCGGGAAGTTGGCCTAGTCAAGAACGTGCAGGACATTGAAAAGACGGTGATCACCGCCAAGAACGGCACGCCGTTGCACATGAAGGACATTGCTGTCATTGCGCAAGGCCCGAAGATACGGCTCGGCCAGTTTGCCAGGGCGATTCATCGCGAAGACGGCAAGGTCATCGATAACGACGATGTGGTTTCGGGCATCGTTCTCTTGCGCAAAGGCGCGAATGCGGACGAGGCGCTCGCTGGAATCCACGCGAAAGTCAAAGAATTGAATGACCGCATTCTACCTGCCGGCGTAAAGGTGATTCCGTTCATCGACCGCAGTGACCTGGTGCACTACACGACGCATACCGTGCTCGACAATCTGACGGAAGGGATCGTTCTGGTCGTGATCGTTCTCTTTCTGTTTCTCGGGGACGCCCGTGGTGCATGTATCGTCGCCCTTACGGTACCGTTCTCACTGCTATTCGCCGCGACGTGCCTCAACCTAAAAGGTATTCCCGCAAACTTATTGTCTCTTGGCGCTTTGGATTTCGGAATGGTCGTGGATGGCTCGGTAGTGATGGTCGAGAACATTGTTCGCCATTTGCACCTGCGGCAAAAAGGGAATGGTTCGAAAACCACCTTGGAGGTGATCCGCGAGGCCGCGCACGAAGTCCAGCGCCCGGTCTTTTACGCGATCGCCATCATCGTCACGGCATACCTGCCGATCTTCACGCTTCAACGAGTGGAAGGGCGCCTGTTCAAGCCGATGGCCTGGACCGTGGCGTTTGCTCTGCTGGGCGCCTTGCTATTTTCCATGCTGGTTGCGCCTGTGCTCTCAAGCTTTCTGCTTTCCGGACCTATGCGCGAGTGGCGCAACCCAGTGATGATCTTTCTCACGGATCGATATCGCAAGGCAGTTCGGGGGGCAATCGAGCATCGCTGGGTGACGTTGGGGACCGCGGTATTCGGCCTGTGTCTCGCTTTGTATCTTACGTTCGGCGGGGTCATCGGTTCCGAGTTTCTTCCGCACCTGGATGAGGGTGCGCTTTGGGTACGCGGTACTCTTGCTCCGAGCACCGGACCCACTGAGGGTATCCGGGTAGCCAGCCAAGCCCGCATCCTACTGTGCTCTTTTCCTGAAGTTCCCCAGTGCACCAGCCAAGTGGGGCGTCCAGATGACGGCACGGATACGGCAGGCTTCTTCAATACCGAATACTTCGTGGATTTGAAACCGAAGGAACAGTGGCGGCCTGTTTTTCACCAGAACAAAGATGAACTGATTGCCGCCATGAATCGAGAACTGGACAGAATCCCCGGTGTCGTCTGGGGTTTCTCCCAGCCTATTGAAGACAACATGGAAGAGGCGGTCAGTGGTGTAAAAGGCGAGCTCGCCACCAAGGTGTATGGCGACGACCTAAGGCTTCTTGAGGAAAAGGCCGATCAAATCGTCGGCGTGATGCGCCAGGTCAAGGGGATCCAGGACCTCGGTGTCTTTCGCGCTCTCGGCCAACCGAACATCAACTTCGAGGTGGACCGCGATCAGGCCGCGCGTTATCAAATCAACGTCGCGGACGTCCAGGATGCCATCCAAACCGCTGTCGGAGGCAATGCTCTTACTCAAGTGTTGCAAGGCGAGGCGCGATACGACCTAGTGCTGCGCTACCTCCCGCAGTACCGCACAACCAAGGAAGCCATCGAGAACATTCGCTTATTGTCTCCTTCCGGCCAACGAGTCGCTCTCTCTCAGCTCTGCAAGATCGAGGAGCGTGACGGGGGTTCGGAAATCTACCGCGAAGGAAACCAGCGCTACGTCGCGATTAAGTACAGCGTGCGCGGTCGCGACCTCGGCGGCGCGGTCGAAGAAGCGATTCAGAAGGTAAACGAGCAAGTTCAACTGCCGCGTGGGTACCACATCGACTGGGAAGGCGAATACGAAAGTGAAAAGCGCGCCCAAGCGCGCCTGCTCATCATCGTGCCGCTAACCGTCCTGGTCATCTTCCTCATTCTCTATACGATGTTTCGGTCGCCCAAGTGGGCTGTGCTTATTCTCGCCACTGTTGCAATGGCCAGCGTCGGCGGGCTGCTGGCGCTCCTGGTCACCGGAACGCACTTCAGCGTTTCCTCCGGCGTGGGCTTCTTGGCGCTCTTCGGCGTATCGGTTCAAACGGGAGTCATCATGCTCGAATACATTAATCAGCTTCGGGTCCTGGGGCGTCCGATCAAAGATGCCGCGATCGAAGGAGCCGTCCTAAGGCTTCGCCCGATCATGATGACGATGCTGGTGGCGACGCTGGGTTTACTGCCCGCCGCGCTATCACACGCCATTGGCTCCGATTCGCAGCGGCCCTTCGCCATCGTCATCGTAGGAGGTTTGATGGTGAATTTGGCAATGAGCATCTTCATCTTGCCCACCCTCTATGTGTGGATCGCGCGCGACGGCGACAGACTCCCCGAGCCGGAGGAAGCCTTTGAAAGTTAATCCTACGATTCAGCGTTCCCGGAGTATCCGCAGAGAATTGATTGCATCGGTGGGGTTAGCTTTTGTTCTGCTGGCGAGCCCCGCGTTCGGCCAGGTGCCGGTGAGGGTAACGCTCGATGAGGCCGTTCAGATGGCTCTCCAGCACAACCACAACCTGCTGGCTGCTCGCACAACGATCCAGCAAAGCGAGTCCGAGGAAATCACTGCCAATCTGCGACCGAACCCCGTGTTTTTCGCAGACGCGGACTACCTGCCGCTCTTTTCGCCGGGCAAGCTCAACAACGATTACATCGAAAACTCGGCGGAGTTTGACGCAGGGCTTAGTTACCTGCTGGAACGCGGCAAGAAGCGTCAGCACCGATTGCAAGCGGCGAAAGATGTCACTGCTGTCACCCGTTCGCAGGTGGCGGACAACGAGCGTACCCTTGCGTTTCAGGTCGGCTCGCAGTTTGTTGACGTGCAGCTCGCCGAATCGACGCTCGATCTCGCCCAGCAAGACCTGAAGAGCTACCAGAACACCGTGGACATAGCCGAAATCCGCTACAGGTCGGGTGCGATCGGCCAAGACGACTACCTGAAGATCAAGCTCCAGTTGCTGCAGTTTCAGAATGACTTTGCGCAGGCGCAGCTCGCAAAAGTCCAGGCGCTCTCGGACCTGCGACAGCTGCTCGGGCAAGAATCTGTTCCAGTGAACTACGACGTTGCGGGACCTTTTGAATACGAAGCGGTGAAGCTCACTCTTGAAGATCTCCAGATTAAGGCTCTGCAAAACCGCCCGGACTTTCGAGCCGCGCAGCAAGGAGCAATAGCGGCGAACAGCCAGTACGAACTGCAGAGGGCGATCGGCAAACAAGATGTCACCGTTCAGACCAACTACACCCACGTTAACGGCATCAATGGCATTTCCTTCCTTGCGAGCATTCCACTACCGATTTTCAACCGCAACCAGGGCGAAATTGCGCGCACGCGCTACGCCATCACGCAGTCGCAGGAGCTGGAGAAGGCAGCAAACGAACAGGTGATGACTGACGTGCACGACGCCTACTACGGCCTCCAGACGAACGACCAGGTGGTCCAGTTTTACCTTTCGGGTTATCTCGCTGAGGCGCAGGCAGACCGCGAGATCGCCGAATACGCCTATCAACGTGGCGCGGCGAGTTTGCTCGATTTTCTAGACGCGGAGCGCAGCTATCGCGCCACGGAGCTCGCCTATCGCCAAACGCTCGCGTCTTACTTGCTTGCTCTGGAGCAGCTTCGCGAAGCCGTCGGCACGAGGAGCCTACCGTGATAAAGGGCTCACTGATTTCAACGGGCTTATCGACCGGCAGACGCGCTAGTGAACCAGGCACAGACGGAGTAGCCATCGGCAATTCAAGTCTGATCCTTTTCGCTAGCGGCCGAGCGTTAGAACTTGTCCGCTCAAGTTATCGTCCAGTTGGGGAGTTCGCAGGCAAATGACAGCGCGCTAGGGGGCACGCCACATGTTGCGATACATGCTCAAACACCGAATGGATCCTTCAGCCATCTATTCGCAAGAGAATCGAAAAAGGTTTCTGGCTGCGGGAGCGCTGTCGGTCGTCGCCATCGCGCTCCTCGATGCACTCACTCCAAATCTTCCTCTGGGATTCTTATATCTTTTTCCCATCCTGCTGATCGCGGGCTTTGTCTCTCGCAAGACGATAGTCATCGTTGCTCTGGTCTGTGCGCTGCTGGCCGGAGAATACAGCGACTATCACTTAGGAGAAGCACTTTCAATGAGTCTGATGGCTTGCATCGGATTTATGGGCACGGGATTCTTGGTGTCCGAAATTCTTCGCAGTCGCCGACTGGCGCTAGAGCATGAAGAGGAACTACGTGGTTTAGTCGAGAGCAGTCCGCTGGCGATCATCACCATTGATCCTAGCGGGCGCATACGCCTCGCAAACGAGGCCGCCCAGAATCTCTTTGCGCCCGGGGATGCTCCGATTTCAGGTCAATCCATCGCCGAATTCCTTCCGTCCCTGCAAATGGCGGTCCAACAACATCGATCTAGTGTATTCCGCACCGAACTCCGCTGTCAGGGGAAGCGCAGGAATGGGGAACCATTCCTGGCAGCAGTATGGTTCTCCACGTCCGGATCAGTTCACACCCCTTTGCTGGCGGCGATCGTTGTCGACCTTTCGCAGGACTTGCGGGATCGCGAAGATCTAAGTCTTGAGTATCTGCTAACGAACGCTAGGATCCTCCTGGGTGCGATGGCACACGAAATCCGCAACGTGTGCGGTGCTGTTCTGGTGACATACAGAAATCTATCGCGGCTCCAGGGTCTCAAGGAAAACGAAGATTTTCGCGCGCTAGGCAGCTTAGTCGAGGGATTGAAAATGCTCGCAGCAATGGAACTGCGGTCGTCGGACAAAGGACCGAGTTCTGTTGAGCTCTCTTCTGTATTAGATGAGTTTCGTATCGTCGTCGAGCCTACCTATCGTGAATCCGGCATGGAGATTCTTTGGTCACTTGAAGGAGATCTCCCGTTAATAACAGCGGATCACTACGGTTTGCTCCAAGTATTCCTCAATGTCGCCAAGAATAGTCACCGAGCGATGGAGCACACGGAGCGGAAACAACTGAAAGTGATTGCGTGTGTTGAGAAGAACTCGGTAGTCGTCCGGTTCGAAGATACTGGCATTGGTATCGCCTGCCCTGAAAACCTGTTCCGTCCTTTCCAGCCAGATGCTGCTTCCACGGGCCTTGGGCTCTACGTATCACGTGCGATCCTCAAGAGTTTTGGCGCAGAGATCATTTACGAACCACGGTGTGAAGGTTGCTGCTTTGCAGTTGTACTCCAGCCAGTTTCCCTTCCGGAGACGCTGAATGCTTGATTCTCAACGGAACACGCTTCGGATTCTGATCGTGGACGATCATGGCCTGTTTCGCGAGAGTTTGGCCCGGCTATTGGCGGCAGAGCCAGATTTCCAAATTATGGGGCACTGCGGCACGATAGATGAGGCCACCGGCGTGCTTAAGGATCATCAAATCGATATATTGCTGCTGGATTTCGATCTCGGTGTTCACAATTGCACTGAATTCGTGCGTTCGGCAGTAGAAGGAGGTTTTACGGGCAAGATCCTACTGGTAACGGCGGGCGTCAACGCGAGTCAAGCAGCCGAATTGGTCCGTTTGGGAGTTGTTGGGATCTTCTTGAAGCATGACTTGCCAGCGCTCCTCACCGAAGCGATCCGTGATGTTGCGGGTGGGAAAGTATGGCTTGATCAAAAAGTGTTGCAAAGCACAGTCGCTAGCGTCGATGCTAATCGTGCGCCAACGCCCCTTACGGCCCGCGAGCGCCAGGTCTTATCGCATATTTTCGAGGGATTAACGAACAAGGAGATCGCTGAACGGCTCGGTGTTTCCGAGGGCGCAGTTAAAGCAAGCATCCAACAATTGTTCTCTAAGACAGGCGTCCGCACCCGGAGCCAGCTTGTTAGGGTGGCCCTCGAACAGTACAAGGATCTGGTTTGATCTCGGTTTGCCGTGCAGAGTTACTTCGCGCACCATGGCCGTGTGAAAGTCAGAAGACCGTGTGTCCAGCGGCGGCATCAGCAACTGGTCATTTGAGTGTCAGCACGATGTTGATACCACACCGGGCCGCGCTCCTTTGGACGCGGATCGATGCCCCCACAAGAATCGCTCCGACAGAGGATTGCCACACAGGCAGGTCGCTTTGAGAGTTACCAGCATAGTAAAAACCGCCCGGACAGCATTCCAACAGTCGCTCTCGTTTCGCTTTCCCCGTGAGGTTCTCTCCATCGCAGGTGCTCAAGATGGTGTCGAAGCACCTCACGTGCTGTGCTATCGCTTCTGCTGTTCGCTGATGGGCGCCAGTCACGAGCATTATACGGCGTCCCTTTGCGCGTTCTCTGTGGATGAGTTCCAAGAGAGACTGGCGGTACGGCAGATTTGAAACATCGAGCAAGCGGAGCGAGGCAAGGCTTTGTTTGAATTCGGCTCTTCCCCAAAATAGTTTTAGACAGGCTCGCAACAAGTGAAATGGCTTCTTCCGCGCTGCAATGCTGATTTCTTCAATCATCGTATTTGAGCAGACGAGTGTGCCATCGAGGTCGACGCAGAGGGGCACCTCGGAGATCGCTAACGATTCCGTCGAACGCACAGCACTGGAAGTCATAGGCGACAAACCGCAGTGGCTAAGGCCGCCTGGCGCAACGGCACGCCTTTGCTTGAGTGCCCGGCCGAGCGGTGCGGCGGATGGGCTGGGTCAAGGCATTCGCCAGTGGCGAAAGTGAGTGCGTCTGGATGCGTCACTCTAACGAACCCGTCTTGTTCCGCCAGGATTAGTCGACAAACTCGCGAACGCATTGACTTGCTTGCTCCAATTAGCCAATCGCCGGGAGACGTTCGGTAAGCGTTCAGAAAATTGTGAACCGCTCCGTCTAATTGCTGAATCAGCTAACGTGGGTGAGACTCTACCCAGTACGCCAAAAAGAAGATTCCGATGGTGAGTAGGACGCCTACTATTATCATAATGGCTTCGAATAGGCTTCCCCGCCCGAGTTTTCTCATCCACTGCATCGAGTTGGCTGTTGGGCCACCCGGACCCATGATATTTTACTCCCTAGATTCCGAGAGAAATGTGACGTAGTATCCGGTTGTGCCAACTGGGCGCCAATGAAGCGGGGAATCACCTTTTGGCAGTTGTGTTGTGATCAACGCCCTTGCGCCTGTACCTTCGAACGCCCTGAGAACTTCCGATTGGACGGACGGACTTGTCATCCAGAAGGTTTCCTCATCGCTTCCCGGAATCTCGGCAATGATTCTCACCCGTGCCAACCGCGCCCATTCGTAGTTGTGCTCTCGATTGAATAGCTTGGGCCGGATCCAAGCCACTTTCTCGCCCGGCTCAATCCCCATTCTGTTCAATTCCTCCGCGATCTCAAGCTGTAAGTGAGGCCCTTTCCAATTGAAGAAGTCGGGTGCGACGTTCGGCGCTGTGTGCGTCAGCATCAATCCAACAGGGACGATAAACGTGAACACTACCGCAACTACTACAGCCGTGCCGGCGGCCCTTCGGCCTGCTGCAACTTTCGGAACGCGTATCGCTGAAAAGAAACCCATCCAGAGAAGGACAACAAAGGGTGCTACGTACCGCTTTTCCGCATAGACGATTGCATACATGGCCAGAGCAGCGGTCGCAGGGAGAAGCAGCAACCAGTGCTCCACTAAGTCCTCCAGTACGTGTTTCCTCTGGCGCCCGTTCAAAAACAGAAAGATCCAGAGAGCCGCAATTCCAACTTGCATGCCGAAAATAATTGTGCAATAGAGATAACTGTTGTTCACCACCTGTGTGACTACTGATCTGATATCAAACACGGGCCGATAGCCCTCGTACCAGTATGATGGGTCATACCAAGCTGCATACGTCGCGGTCATGGGTCCATCGAACGCATAAACCGCCGGTGTCGCAAACACTCTTCTTGTGGGATGGAGAGGCGTGCCGAATTTCGAGTCTTCGCCTTGCCAATGGTAACGGGGTAGATGGTTAATGTTCCATGCCCAATTCAGTCTCGCATTGTCCCCGATCGTTAGCCGCCCCTTAGCCTCTGAAATTGCGAAAACGAAGGGGACAACGATTAACAGAAAGACTGTCATCCCTAACGCGACCTGCGGCGCTAGCTTCCGCAGCTTCGCGGAATTCGTGGATGCCCCCTCGTATGCCATTTGAGGATGCGAGCTACCGGCAGCAAAAATCGCCGAGACAAAGAACACCAGGCTCAGTGGCATCATGGGTGTTTTCGCGAGATAACCGAACCCAAGAACCCCTCCTAGAAGCGCGAATGTCCGAGCGCTCGGCTCCCCTGTTTTCATCCGCAGCGTTATCCCAGACGCGAGAAAGACAAAGAGCGCAAGCGTGAGGTCAGGGCTGACCGTGCTCAGATTAATTAGGGTCAAGGAAGTCGAGAGGAAAAGTGAATAACCAAGCAACAGCAGGGTCCATTCCGGCAATGGAGTCCAGAACCGGGAAGTGCTGATAGCTTCGCGCTGCCGGAGATACCGGTTCAAGCTAGTCATGAAGAACTGAAAGGAACTCGCGGCTGTGAGGAAAACAAAGAAGTTCACAAAGTGAACGACGGCAAATTCCCAGTAAGCCGATGGCTTGAACAATGCAAGCCCGACGGCCAGAAGGCACGGATACAAGGGGCTCCAGTAAGCATGGACTGCAGTTTTCCAATTACCTTGGGCAATCGAGCTGGCGATATCGAGATAGGAAATGCCATCCGTGTTCATGGTGTGGCGGCTGGCCCAAGACTGCACTCCTCCCAACAGAACAACAGCAATCCAAAAACCAATTGTTATTCGTCTCTCCAGCACGCCGTCTGCTGAGTTCTGCGCGGCAGCATCGAGGAGGATCGCAAGGTCATTGCGTCCTTCGGCCATAGGGCTTGGCAGATCGTGGTTGAAATTACTATTTGCGATCGATCGCATAATGGAGCCACTGGTAACTTCTCGAGACGGGAGCCGTCGGAGTAAATATTTTGTACAGTGTCGGCATATCGACGAGCAGGCAAATTGTCATGACGAAAGCACATCCAACCACCGCCGGCATCAGCTTTCGTTCACGGTACAGTTTTTCAGGATGCTCCACCGCACTATGCGGCTTGAACGCAAGCGAAAGATAAACCGCCATCACCCATGCAATAAATGGGAACGATAACACCAGCTCCATCCGATAGCGCATGATGAAGGCCCCGAAAAACAACATCGAGGCGCAGCCGTAGAACATGGCCGACACCATCAGGCCCTCGGCGGTGAAATAGGCCAGCGAGCTGCGATACTGAGTTAGCCGCTCTTCCGATTTCAGGTGCAGATATTCGGCATACCGCTTCAGCGCCATGAAGTAGCAACCCCCCATCCAGTAGCTAACAAGCAAAGACGAAGGCGCGATCGTGGAAGACGACACTATGAACCAACCAGCCAGCAGCCGAATGGGGTTGTTGATCGCTTCGGTGAGGACATCCACGTATGGAATGTCCTTGGAGCGGATCGGGGGAATGTTGTAAATGCACCCCATGATCCAAAGTCCTGACAGCGAAAGCATGAACGGAAGAGAGACGCTTAGCGCGAGCCGCAGCCCGATAGCTCCCAGAGCTATCCATTCGAAATAGGCCAGCGGAATACTAACTCGTCCCGATGGCACGGGGCGATTACGCTTGAGGGGATGGAAGCGATCAAAGGGCGCATCCATCACTTCGTTAATTACGTAATTGCTGGAAGCTATCAGCGCGGCCGCCAGCAATCCGAGGAATGCTTTCTCCAGAATCCTTGGTGTTACGGAGCATCGGTCGAGCGCCAACGCCGCGACAATCCCCGGAATTATAAACACTGTTTTAATCCAGTGATCGATGCGAGCGATTTGGATATGCCCGTGCAGACTAGGGGCTGGAGACTTTTGTAGGCCAATGGCGGCTATAGTCATTGGGATGCTCCTTTCTAGCGTGGACTGCGATGGCAGCACTGATAGTCGCGCGCGTCACGACGGGCCGAATGCTGACCATCATTTCGCGATACATCCGTTCGGTTTGTCGGACCATGACGACGGCCGAGTAATCACGCTCGACAGTCGTGCGGGCTTGGAATGCAAGCCGGGCTGCCAATTGGGGGTCACTCAAGAGGCGATCGAGCGCAGCGGCGTAGCCCGCGGGATCGCCTAAGGGTGACAGAAGACCTGTTCGGCCATTTTCAATGACTTCGCGGTGCGCCTCAATGTCTGAGCCGACACAGGGCAGGCGGGCTGTCATGGCTTCTAGAATTACCCAGGGAAGGCCCTCACTTTCCGAGCACAACACGAGTGCTCTTGACTGGCGCATCAGCTCGAACACGTCCTTGCGTCCGCCCAGAAAATCAACTCTGTCCTGCACTCCCAATTCAGCAGCGAGCTGTCGCAAGTCGGACAGATAATCAGGGTGGTACACGCTACCGGCGACCGCCAGGCGCACCTGTGGGTGCCGCTTGAGAATTATCGGCATCGCCTTGATCACATCCTGATGGCGCTTGCGAGGCTCAATTTGACCGACGACAAGGATGGTGTTGCCCGGCGCGGATGTCGTTCCCGAAAGTTCCCGGTCGGCCTCTTCCAGGTCAATTCCGTTAAAGATCGTGACCACCTTTGAAGGTGGCGCACCCTGTTCGAAGAGAAACTCGCGAACGTGATTGGCGATTGCGACGATCCGATTGGAAGAACGGAATTTCATTCGCAAAAAAAAAGGATGTCCGTTGTAATTCAGATTCGCCTGACTGTAGACGTAACGGCGGGAGCAAAGTCTCGCGCCAATGGCTTCGATGGGATTAGAAGTGAAGTCGAGGGAATGCTGGATATCGAAGGGGCCGCGCCGCTGGATTTCTTTTTGCGCGTCGTAAACCACCTTCATCTCGCACAAGGACCGATTGCGTGAACGAAAGACGGTGACGAACCACGGTATACCGAGACGATCCAGAATGGGTCCGGTTTCCTCATGGCCGGAATTGCGAAGAGAGCAGATGGAGAGATCGAACTCCTCGCGGCAGAGATGCTTGGCGATCGCCATCATGGCGCGGTACGGATGTGCCGTCCGGTTCAGATGGGGAACTGTAAGTAATATGCGGACTCGTTTAGTTGGGTTCATAAAGATGTCCTCAATAAGCAAGGGCTACTGGGACTGCCAGTCCCGACTCACCATGCAATATTTCCAGACTTGTTTAGAACGGACCGGACACTCTCACAGAGCATTGCCAGGCTGCTCGCGTTGAAAACCTATTGCGCGATAACGTAGCCATTCTCCGAATGCGATTTGCGCTCTGCATTTAAGATTCGACCTCGGTCTAAACCAGAGGTTCGAAAGCTGCCGTTTTGCCCTCACGCCATTACCCGGTTTCAGAGTCATCGAATGCGGAAACACCGCAATTCCGACTCCTACGATCAATATCTTTTGGCGCAACGACTTCTGGGCGCAGCGCTATCGTTTGGATCAGACTGAAACTATCTTTTGGATTGAGAACATGAGAAGACGCTTTCTTCTGTTCATCCGAAGTGCTAATCACAGGGTGGTGGGAGGAGAAAAGACTGAGGAGAACATATCTTTTGAATCACCGCGGGCTATCCTACGGTCCCCACTCCTAAAATAAGGGGTTAAGCAACAATGAGTTGCGGCTGAATGCCGGGTTCCGACTCGGAACATTCTTTCATCTTTTCGCGATCCATTTTCACATTTGTCACGGGTTGAAAGTGGATTGCGAACGGCGCATAGAGAGAAACGGGATCGCGCAAGGCAGGGTATCACTAGTCGCCCCCTTGACTGCCGCGACGTAGCGGTTTACGAATATGAAGTGAGCTATCAGGACCTTGGCGGTCTCGCCGGTGAATCGCCTTGCGACGTGGACGCGCTGCGCGGGCGGCTCGGAAAAATGACGGACACGGAGTTGCTCGCATTCGGCAAGGAAATGCGCGGGTTGGTTTATCCGTTGACGTACGGATTCGACGGCAAGCCGACAGTAGCTGCCTTCTCGATTCAGTTAGATGAACGCCGCGCAGAATGGCGACGGAGACATCCGAAGCCCTAACGCCGTCGCTTCGTTTTTCCCTTCGACTCTTTCTCGGCGTGCTTGTCGTAGCAGACCCGGCAGACCTGTACACCGTTCGGCAACACCAATCCCGCCACGAACGGGCGTTCGTTGCAGTAGTGGCACAGCGTGGAGTCTTTCATCTTTGGCGGGGGCGGTTGATAGCTGTTCTTCGCCATTTCAGTTGAGCAACCCCGCATCGCGCGGCGGTTCTTTCAAAACCCAAGGTGTGTCAGTTTAACAGGGCAGCGTTCTGGCCGCAGCGCGATCACATCTGGCGGAGTGACTCACGCCTCGAGCCTCCTGACGTTCGCGCCTGCCAGCCCGGCGGAGTACTAGCCGGGTAGATGTCCGGTAATCCGACTAATCAGAGTTGATCGCGATTCTGGCCGTCTTGGCAGCCACTTTATCGAGATGTAGTCGCTGACTTCCTTTAGGACGCGTGCCAGACGAAACCGGCGATGCCCCATCGCGCTCTTGCTTGTGATTAATTGGACTGTTTGGCTGGCGTTGTTGCCTTAAATGCTGGGAAAACCGGACTCGCGGGCTGCTGCTCGATTGAACCCAACCACAGGCTGTCTAGGTCCTCGTCCATCATGAATAGCTGGCCGCCGTTAGCCTGATAGACAACGACATTGAAGCTGCGTGGAGCCGCGAAGCCCATGGGTTCGATTCCGAAAGCAGTCGCCGTGGGCATCTTGTAGCGCCCAGGATTGACGCCGTCGGACTCGGCTGTTCCCACGAAGGCCACGCCACTGTCCGTCGCGCCGCCCCCAAAGGCATTGAAGGGATCACTGACATCACCCAAAACTGATGGCCCAAACGCGCCGTTTGTGACTGCTCCCTGACCGAGGAAGTCGAATTCCCAGCCAACAGGGCTCGTGAAGAAATACGTTTGCGCACCAAAGACGTAGTTGCCTGTGAAGCTGGCCGTTGATGTGTCCGTCTGACGAACCAACACGCCCGTACCAATTAGGCCAAAATCGAGATCGGCGACAAGCGCGCCTCCCGATCCGCTGGTCGTGTTGTTTGGATCGTTCAGGTTGAGATTTGGATCGGTCATGTACACGCCTAACACGCTGACCTTCGGGATGTTCCCACCCAAACCGCCATTGCCGATCGTCAGGTTGCAGTAGCCGTTCATCCCCCCAATGTTCACCGAGTAGGTGCCGGAGATCGTGGAGCCGCTCGCAAGACCCGGAAGGTCAGCTCCATTCTCGTAGTCCGCCACGCCGGCGAATGTCGTTGCGGCGGGGGTCGTCGAAAACCTGCCAGCCGCAGCGTACAGAGAGAATGCGAGGGAGTTGCTCTCAATGCCAAACACCGACGGTCCGAGCGAACTGTTCGTGAACGCAGTGTTGCCCTGACCGAAAGCTGAGCCCACGGCCGAATCCATCGCGTCGACGTCGATAAGCCGAATGGCCTCGCG
>Ga0187864_10002243_pt1 | contig 16989 bp, 9 predicted proteins | sample June2016WEW_11_4_FD_132985 | JGI IMG/M metagenome (GOLD analysis project Ga0187864, IMG submission 132985) | Peatland microbial communities from SPRUCE experiment site at the Marcell Experimental Forest, Minnesota, USA - June2016WEW_11_40 | ecosystem: Environmental > Terrestrial > Soil >...
ATCTGCGTCGGCAGCGAGTACGTGATGGAGGGGGTTAGGCGCGACAGCCCGGATATCCAGACCGAGCAAACCAATATCCTGCGGTGGCTCTCGGGCGATTCGAATGGCGGGCAGTGGCCCGACGCCTCGCCGGCCTGGAAGCATCTTTTCGTGCTCCGCGCCGCCGACCTGTCCGAGCCGTTTACGGTGCCCAATGGAGCGGCGGATGGCTGTGGGTCTCCCGCGCCGCCGCCGGCGGTCGACGGCGCAGGCCGAGTCCTGGCATGGTTCAAAACTGCGCATCCCACGCTGACCGCCAAGGGTGCTTTCGGCACCCGCTACTCGATGGACATCTCGGCCATTGACCCGGTGACCGGGCTGCGCGTGCCCATTGACAACGGACATCTCAGCGGCACGACCGGGGAGAGCGACAACCTCTTTGCGCTGAGCGCCGGCGGACCTTTTCTCTACCTGCGCCAGCGCTTTCGCGGAACGAAGGTCATCGACCTGGAGCACAGCACCGCGCATGCGATCCAGGCCGCGTTGCGTTCCCAGGACGGAGGCAGTTGGCTGGCCGACGTGGTCTATCGGGACACGCGCGGCCTGCCCCGCCACTCCCAACCGGCGCTGGCAGGGCGCGAGGCCGTGGTCATCGCCGGGGACAAGCTACTGTTTGCCGAGGAATACTGCGTGACCTGCATCGAGCACCGCGCGCCATGAAGACCATGAACCAACTGCTGCGATCGGCAATGCTCCTCACTTGCGGACTGCTCCTGGCTGGCGTGGGCTTCAAGCCGGTGCCCGGCTGGGCCGCCGAGCGCGGCTGGGACAAGTACCTCTGGGAGACTTGCCGGTGCTCGGCGGTTCCCTCCTCCGCGAGCAACCTGGTGACCGAGCTCCGCGCTGAGGTGGACAAGGTCGTCGCTTCCGGACTGCTGGCGCCGATACGAACCGTTTATGCGGATTCGGAGGAAGATCCCTATTTCATGTACTGGCAGGGTGGCCGTATCGTCGCCACGCTGGCAATGGCGTGGCCGCATTTGACCGAGTCCCAGCGTATCCAAGTCAGGAGCTACATCCGGGCTGAACTCGAAGATGAGCAACGAGCGCCGTGGGCGCCCAGAGGTTTCATCCCCGCGGACCGGGGTTCGCGACGCGAACTGCACACCTTTTATGAGCCGCGTGGATGGGACCGATACTGGTCCATGTGGGGCAAGCGGAAACCGACGATGGGCAGCTTTTACGGCCTTTGGCTTTATGCTGATCGTTCCGAGGATTGGGCCACCCTGCGAACGCATTATCCCAAGGTCGCCGAACTCTACTCGCGGAAGGCGGCCGAGGGCGATCTCTACGGGACGATGGGCGCGCATATCGCCATGGCGCGAATCGCCCGGCATTTTGACGACCAGCCCCGGATGATGCTGGCCGTCAGCAACGCGGTGAACGCGTTTGAGATGGGGACCAATTTCAGCGCGGTCGATACGGCCACCCGGAAGTACTGGCCAGAACGTTACGAGTTGCGTCAGCAGAACCTGGTCTATCAGGGATGGATGTTTCTCGATCTCAGCCCGGAGGTTGGCCGCTACCTGGCCGAGCATGTGAGGGTGGAAACCCTGGAGCGCCACAAACAGGGATTGAAGCAGTTTCCGCTGTTCTGGCTGCGGGAAGTACCCTACTGGTCGCGGTGGACGGGCGATGAGGGACTGGGCATCCCGACGGAGTTGATGGGCATGATTGTGCCCGTCGAGCGGTGGGTGGCGCAGGTCCCTGCCGCAACCCTCGCGAGCTACACCCGCAGTGCCCCCATTTGCCTGGGGGACTGTTATTGGCTCGAAGCCCTGGTGACGGCCATCGAGGCGGCGGGCCAGACCCGGTGGGAAAGCGTGCCATTCTGATCAAATGAAAGCGACACACCTGCTCTTGGCCAACTCCTCAGCCCGGTGGTCCGCTTTGAAATGTGAACACCGATGAGAACCACATTCTTGTTTCTGGCGCTGCTTGGCTGTTTTGGTTCTGTGCGAGGAGCCACGGCCCTGAAAGTGACTTTTACCTTGCACACCGCCGATGCCAGCGCCAGCGAAATGCTCTTTGTGACGAATGCACCCACGTCGGCGCCCGCGTCCGCCGTGGCGGGCACAACCGACGCGTGGGGCGTCGTTTGGCACGAAGTCCGGAGCAATCCGCGGCTGGCCGGCGTGCGGGCTCTGTCGTGGCACGCTGCCGGTTGCACCGATCCGGCACTGGCGCGGGCGCCGGACGGCACACTGACGGTCTGGTTTACCACCATGGGCATCAAACGGGGTAAAGACGGCAAGTTCGCCGCTGATGGGCCGTGGATTGGACGAGCTGCGGGAGCGGACGCGCCGTCGCCGGTCCTCAAGATCGCGCCCGACAAGCCGGTCATTGGGCTTGGGGCGGAGGGCTCGTGGGACCGCTATATCGAAACCATCTGCGTTTTGCGGGATGAGCAGGCCGACGGTTACCAGGCATGGTTCCTGGGCTACCGCGAGCGCGGGGGAGCCACGGGCTTTGTCGCCCCCGCCATCGGGCAGATGCACTCGGCGGATAAAGCGGGCACTCGATGGGAGCGCGCCTCCGCGCCGATATACCGTCCCCAGCCCCACGGCTGGGATGGGCTGTTCATTTCTGGTCCGACGGTGGTGCGGGGGCCCGACAAGTTGTGGCGCCTGTATTATTCGGGCATGGGAATGGTGGACGGAAAAGGGACCGGAGGCATCGGCCTGTTGACCTCGGCCGATGGCGTGAGTTGGACCGCCCACGAGGATTCACCGGTGCTGGGGGTCGAGCCCGGCAAATGGGACAGCCAGGTCCTGGAGCAGACGGTGATCTACGCGCGGGGGAAGTACTGGCTGTGGTATTCGGGTTTGGACAGTCCCCTGTCGCCGCAAACCACCATCGCGATTGGGTTGGCAACTTCTGAGGATGGAATGCACTGGCGCCGGCACCCCAACAACCCGGTGCTGAGGCCGGGAGCGAAAGGCTCGTGGAACGATGCCAGGGTGCTGGCGCCGGATACTATCGTCGAACCCGATGGCTCTTTGTTGATGTCCGCCTACGGGCAATCCAAGCAGGACATTAAGAATAATGCAACGGCTGGTTCCATAGGGTTCTGGCGATCGGGGAGCTGATGGAGTGCCTGTTTTTCCTACAAGAAGCATGGGAATTTGCACAATCGAACGTATGAAGAAGACCCTGATCCTTATCCTCGTGGCGCTGAGCGTTTCGCCGCTCCACGGCGCCCAGGTCCGCCCCACGCCAATCCACCAGGTGGAAATCCGTGACCGCGCATTCTATGTCAACGGCAAGCCGTTCTTTCCGTTGATGGCCTGGCTCCAGGACGCGAGGAATTTTCCGACGCTCAGAGAATGCGCCATGAACGCCACTGCCGGCTACTCCCCCGGCTCCAGCGGCACCAAGCACGTAGCCGAGTACCTGGAACTGGTGCAGCAGGCCGGTTTGTATGGCGTGATGCCGTTCGACCCGCGGCTCAAGGATCAGCCGGCGCTGTTAAGCTATATCCATGATGACGAGCCCGATTTGCTACACCAGGAGAGCGACGCTGTGGTTGAGCCGGGGCCGCATCAGCGGGTCAACCCCAGCACGCCCCTTTGGCGCTTGCTGGATGGAGACGTGAACTCCTGGTCCGTGCTGGACCCCCTGGATGGGGCGAGCCTCACGGTCCGGCTGCCTCAGCCCGTGACCGTGGAGGGCCTCGGCGTGGCGGTCACGGTCTCCAAGGGCCTGGCCATGCCTGCGGAAGTCGCCTTCGAAACCGGCGGACGACAGTTACTCAAGGTCCGCCTGGCCGCCGAGCGCGGAGTGCAGAAATTCAATCTCCCGGAGCCGGCCACCTTCCGGGAGTTGACCCTCCGCGTGCTTTCGGTCATGCCCGGCGAGCAGGTCTGGGGCTCGCTCGGCGAGCTTGAGGGCTATGACCGGCAGGGCAAGAATGTGTTCTTGTCCCCGCCCCGGAAGGTTCCCCGCGCCCTCCCGGAGGTCACGCTGCGCCAATATCGCCTGGTGAAGGCCGGGGACCCGTCGCGCCCGCTGTTCATGACCCTCACGGGCAATTTCCACCCGCTCTTCAAGGAATACACCGAGGAGCAGCGCGCCTGGTATCCGCAGTATGTCCAGGCGGCGGATGTCGTGGGCTATGACATCTACCCGATTTATGGTTACAACAAACCGGAATGGCTCTACTTGAGCCATGAGGCGACCGACCAACTCGTGCGCCTCGCCGCCCCCCGCCCGGTCTATGCCTGGATCGAAACCAGCAAAGGCAGCCAATGGACCGGCGAGTTGGCGGGACAGAAGGACGTGCGCCCCGAGCACATCCGGGCGGAAGTCTGGATGAGCATCTGCCGCGGGGCGACCGCCATCGGTTACTTCACCCATGTCTGGAAGCCTCAATATGCCCAGTTCGGCGTCCCGGAGGAGAATCGCCGCGCCCTCAGGCAGATTAACGAACAGATCACCCGGCTGACTCCGGCAATTCTCGGACGGCCCGCCGATAGGGCGGTATCGATTCAGTCCGCCGAGGCCGTCAAGCTGGACCTGATGGCGCGGCAATCGAGCGACGGCCTGTATCTATTCGCGGTCAACTACGATGAGCGGGCGCGAGAGAGCCTGGCCAGGATACAAGTCGCCGGCCTGGCCGCAGGCGCGGTGGTAAGCGTGGTGGACGAGGGGCGCACCCTGCCGGCGCAGGACGGAGGTTTTTCAGACCGCTTCGCCCCGTTGGCGGTGCATATCTACCGGCTTCCATGACAGCCCGGCGGCCATTGCCTTCGAGACAGAGTGCCGAATGCCCGAAGAGCATTCGGTTATCGAGGATTACCTTCGTATTCCGGCATCGCACTCATCGCGCCTGCGCCTTGGCGTGCAGCCCGTCGATTCCGGCGTTCACCTCTTTCATGCGCGAGGTGAGCGTTCCCCACGGCGTGCCGTCTATTTTCACCACGCCGTAGTTGCTGTTTTCACCGTCGAGGCGGCGGCCCTCCTTGGGCTGGTCGCGGTACTGGAACCAGTGGTAACCCACACACCCCGGCAATGCGGCCAGCGCCTCCACGTACCGGGCAAAGCCCTTGGCCCGGTCTTCCTGGGTGGCCACCGGCCGGGCGGCGCCTTTGGTGTTGGGCAAGCCGCTGTCCATCGCCTTGAAACTGAATTCCGAGAGCAGAACGGGCTTGCCGGTGAGCCGGGTGATCTGCTCCAAACGATCAACGGGCGGCAGGGAATTGTAGCTATGGTATGAAATCACGTCGAAATACCAGCCCACCGCCCGTATCGCGGAGTCGCCCGGATATAACGCGAAACGGCAGCCGAGCACGAGGTGGTTCGGGTCCGCGCGGCGGATTGCTTCACTGGCCACGCGGGCATACTCGGCCGCGACCAGGCCGAGGAACTCGCTCTTATCTTCGGCGCTCAGGCTGTCGGGGCCATGGCCGCGCGCTTTGAGGAACTCGGCGGCCTTTTGGCAGCCGGCGGCAGCCGCCGGCATCTTCAGGTATTGTTCCAGCAGGCTGTTTGTCCCTCGCCAATCGGCGCCCCAGCGCAGCTCGTTATCCGTGAAGTAGCCCAGCACCCACGGGTCCTTGGCGCGCGGGGCGCAGACTCTTTGGGCCGCGCGCTCAGCGGCCTGCTGGAACTCGGGACTGAAATAGTCCACGATTCCTCCCTTGAGCCAAACATCGCGCCCGGCGGAGGCGGCCACATCCACCATTGGGGCATAGGCCAGGCCGGCGGCGTAGGTCTGGGGCGCCGACCACGCGCCCAACGTGTTGAAGTTCCAGCCGCGCAACTGCTCGCCGGCGGCCTTCGCCCACGCCGCCGGGTCATCCGGGGCCTTGGGGGAGGCATCGGACTCCGGCGTGAAAGCGACGTGGTCAACCCCCTTGGAGAAAAACGCGTTTCCCTCGGGCGACACCAGCCACCAACGGCCTTGAATCTGCTCGCTGTGGAAAAAGCCGGTGCGCTTGCCCTGCAACTCCGGCCAACCACCGTAGGCGTCGCCCGGGGCCTCGGCCAGCCACTCCGGGCTCAGGCGGGTGAAGCTAATGAACTGGTAGCCACGCTCCACGCCGTGTTCCCAGATGACGCCGACCCCGCCGCCCGGCAGAACGGCCAGGTCCGAGTAGGCAGCGTACTGGTCCGAGATGAGGCGCTCGCGCGCGAAGGTCCTGCCGTCATCGTCGCTGGTGAGCAGGCGGAGGCGCTTGCGCTCGGCGCCGGTTGGCCCGGTCCAGAGCAGACAGCAGCGCTCGCCGTCGGGCGACGGCAGGGCCAACCGCTCCAAGGCGCAGGCCACGGGCGTGACGGCCACACCGGGCCGAGGCTGGCCCCAGGTGATGCCGCCGTCCCGGCTCTCGGCCAGCCAGCGGTTGGCCCCACGCTGCTGGCGTATGTCCATCAGAATCCTGCCATCGGACAACTCCGCCACCTGGCATTCATCGCCGGCCAGGATGCCGGGCACGCATTGGCCCCGCTTCCAGGCGCGTCCGTGATCGTCTGAATAAATGACGAAATTGGCGTAGGGCATCTTCCACATCGGCACCAGCAGACGCCCAGCCCGGGTCTGGATGGCACCGCCCGGCCCCGGCACACTGACGCGCCAGGCCGTATCGGCCAGGTCCCGCGCGATACCCGTCAAATCCATCCGTTCGGACCACGACCGGCCATTATCGTCGCTCCAGCGGGCCAGCGTCCGCAGGTCATCGGTGCCGGGACGCGCCGTCTCAGTGGAACATCCGGGCCGGGCGCAGACATAGAAGACCCAGAGCCGTCCGTTGGTGCGGTCCAGCAGGGTGGCCGGGTTGGCCGCGGACCAAAACTGGCCGGCGTGGTCCAGCACCGTCATGGCCGACCAGCTTGCGCCCTGGTCGACGCTGCGCTTATAGACCAGGTCGATTTCCTGGTTGGTCCAGCCAGGATCGCTGGCGTTGTATTTGCGGGCCTCGGCGAAGGCGATGAGCGACCCATTCGCCGCCGCCTCAATCGCGGGAATGCGATAGGTGTCGAAACCGTCCTTTCCCGAGACGAAAACATCGGAAACCACCGGCGCGCCGGCCGCCGGCAGACGCAGCGCTGTGGCCGCAAGTACGGGCCAAAATAGTCTTTGCACGGCCCCACGCGTAGCACAAATGCGAACTGCTGGGAACGAGAATCCATCACACGTTTCTGGACCTGTCCAAATGGAACAAGGTACGGAAGTAAAAGAAATGAACTCGAAAGAGACAAGCTGGCTCTGCCTCGATCCGGGTTGGCAACCCGATCCCATGTGGTGAAAGGCCCACAGTTATCCAACGGCCGGGTGCCCAGCCCAAGGCTTGCCTGGGTTTGGACCGCCATACATATTGACACTCCGATGCGCATTCGATTCGCACTCCTTCTCCTGGTCGGTGCGGTGACGGCGGGGGCCACCCCGTCCTGTCCTGAACCAGGTGACCGCCAGGTCAATCTTACCAGAGTGAACGCGCTCACCCTCTGCCTGCAAGGCGGGATGCCCGGCTATGAAGGCGCTGTTAACTCGGCCTTCGAGCCGGACGGCAGCGTGCGACCCGCCTATTTGGCGCGGGTGGAGCGCGTCATCCGCGCCTGCGATCAGCACGGCGTGGCGGTCATCCTCGGCCTCTACTACCAGCGCCAGTCGGCCATCCTGCGGGACGAGGCGGCCGTGCGGGCAGGCGTGGTAAGCGCAGCTCGTTGGGTGCGCGAACGCCGCTTTGAGAACGTGCTGCTCGAAATCGCCAACGAATATCCTCACCGCGGGTTCGCTCATGGCCTAATCCGTGATCCCAAAACCATGGCCGAGCTCATCCGCTTGGCGCGGCAAACCGCCCCCAACCTGCTCGTCTCCGCCAGCGGCTACGGTGACGGACGCATTGACCCGGAAGTGGCCGAAGCCGCTGACTTTTTGCTGCCCCCTTGGAACAGCACCAAGGTGGAGCAAATCCCCGTTCGGATCGAGGCCCTAAAGCAATTCGGAAAACCCATCGTAGCCAACGAAGACGACAAGACCGGGGCCAGTGCTGTAGCCGCGTTACGTGCCAGCGTGGAGAACGGCGCCAGCTATGGCCTCATGCTCGAGCGGCACCACCAGCGATTCCCGCTTTGCTTTGATGGCGCGGCGGACGATCCCTTGTTTTACGCGGAATTGCACAAGCTGACATCGGCCGGGGCGAGGCCCGCGATGGAGGTGAACGCGCGCGATTACTTCCCGCCGCCCGAATCACAAGGCGGCTGGCGCCGGCTCACCGCACCCGAGGAGGTCCGGGATGTCGGGGGGATGGATCCCGCGAAACTGGACGGCTTCCGGGACTGGCTGTTGAAATCAGACGATCGCGATTTCGCTGCGGTTGTCATCCGGCACGGCTATATCGTCTTGCAGGTCGAGCGTGGCAATAGCGCCGCGACCGACTCGCGCCGTGTGGCCTCGGTTTCGAAAGCCGTGGGCGCCACCGTGCTGGCCATCGCCTCGGAGTGGAGCCAGCAAGGGCGGACCCCGCGCAAGATGACCTTTGAGGACGGGGCTTTTGATTTCATCCCCTGGGCCCAGCCGCTCAGTGATCCCCGCAAGGCTCAGATCACCATCAAGCAGCTTCTCAATCATACCTCCGGGATTTGTCCCGAGGCCACCGGCGCGCCCAACGACGGTTCATGGGATTATATTCTCGGCCACACCGGCGACCCGCGCACCGAAAAGCTGGCGTTCGATCCCGGGGCGGGCTGCGGTTATTCAACGCATGCTCTGGACCACGCCGCTTTGGTGTGCGAGAGCGGGACCGGCAAGCCCTACGACCAGTTCACCATCGAGGCGTTGTTCAAGCCGCTCGGGATCGAGCATTGGTGGTTCCAATCGGGATCGCGCCAGATGAGAGAAGAGCCGGTCAGTTTTCCTCGATTTCATCAGAGTTGCGGCTGTGCGTTCCGCAGGACCAGGGCCAGCTCCTGGATATAGAACTCATCGCCACGGCACCACGGCAGATCGATGTAGCGCCGGAGTTGGTCGGCCGGCTCACCCAGGATGAGCGCCCGCGCAGTAAAGATCTCGAGGGGTGTGGTAGGCAACTGCATGGGGGCCTCGTTGCGCATGAGTTGTTCCACGTTCCACGCCAGCCACCAGCCCGGGCGGTGGTAATCGACGTACACGGACATGAGGTGCTGTTGGATGGCGCGCGCCTGGCTGGCGATCAGGGCCGCCACGTCGGGCGTGAGCCGTCGCCAGCGTGCCATTACCATCCGGCCGTTGGGCACCGGCAGAATCACCCCGCCACGAGTGTGAGCGAGTTCATAAACCAGCCGGTCCCGCATGGCGTGGCGAGTGATTAGCAGCGCCTCAGCCAAGGCCGCGTCATCACCGGCCGCCTTGGCCAGGCGGCAATAGGCGATCAGACCTGCCAGTCGCGAGTTCCCGCAGTCATCCGAGGTCTTCGGCGGAGGAGCATGCAGCCGCTCTCGCAGGCCTCTCCAGTTCATTTCCAGGTAATGCTCGCCGCGCGGGGTACGGGTCCAAAGCCAGAGCGGATACAGCCGCGCGAGATCGTCGCGGACGGTGTCTTCAACGATGCGCAGATGCTGCTGGGGAATATCGTAAGCGGTGCGGGATTCTCCGACATTGGCCTCATAGGTACTCCTTAACCCCGTCGCAACGAGTTCCTCCATGCGGGCGTCGGCGGAGGATCGAAGCGGGTCATCCAGAAACGGCCGCGCCAGCAGCAGCGTGTAAAGCGTCTCGCTGGGATCGTTGAACACGCGGTAGGATTCCTCCGGCGCCTTGCCGGTGGGCAGCACCAATGGAGCCCAGTGCTGACCGATCAACTCACGCACCACAGCACGGAGCTTTGCCAGGGTTTCACTCGGAGAGGCCGGCACGGGCGCCGCCGGGTCCCAGACCGGTGTCCAAATGAATTTGTCCAGCACGGCATCGGGAATGGCCGCCACCGTTTTCTGGGCCTCCGCCTGCATGGGTGCCGCGATCGTCCCGGGCACTTTTCCGGGCAGGGCCTCGATCAGGTTTCTCAACCTGGGTGTGGCTAGCGTGTCCCAATCCCAGGGCAGATCCTGCACCTGTTTCCACTCGTCCTCGCTCATGGCCCGAGGGGGCACGAGGCCCTTTTTGGTCTCGCCCGTCCCGGGCGCCATGCGATACGCGATGAGTGCGCAGCCGGAATTGATCTCGTGGGTGGGCAGGTAATAGAAGCTCTCGCCCGCGATCGTCACCGCCGTGTCGAGCGTGGAACCGCCCCCATACACCGCGGTGCCGCGGATCAACCATTCGTTACCCGGAGCTAATTTGTCGGCTCGCCAGGCCGCCAACCGGATCGCGAGCGCCTCGCCCCGGGCGGGTTCGTGGATGTTCGAGGCCAGCGGCAGCGGATAGCCTTTCAGGGTGTCGAGGTCCAGCGCATTTACGTTGTCCTGGTGTGTATTCAGCAGCAATCTGCCGGCCAGACTCAACTGGCACTGCTCATCGTGGACCAACAGCAGGCTGTCGTGCCACCCGTAGGTGCGGGTCTGGTCCATCACCGGAGTGATCTGGCCAGTAGCCGGATCGAGATACCCCACATTAAGAAACGGTGAGTAATGCTCGTAACGGCTGCGCAAGAGGACCTGGTACTTGACGATTACCCGTCCATCCGCCGTGACCACTGGAGGCGCGCCGGGACCGTTCATGCTCTCCGAGGCCACGATCGGCGGCGCGCATCGCTGCCGACCGGTGGCTGCGTCCAAAACGAAGAAGGTTTGAAAGGCCGGTTCAGACTCCAGGCGGCGCCGCAGATAATCCAACTGGGCTTTGTAGGTCTCCGGCTTCTCCATTTGCCGGAAATTCTCCGCGCGCAACCGGTCGTTCTCCTCCTTATTGTGCCGCCAACTGGCAAAGTCGCCAAACACCGCATGCGCCATCTCGAGCAGCAGGTTTTGAAACTGGTCGTAACCCATCACCGGCTGGGTGGTGACCATCACCGAACCGTCGGGGGCGATGACCGGGTGGTAACCGCGCATGGAAGCCCCCGGCAACTTCTCGCTGCGCCAGAGTTCGCGCCCGTCCGCGCACCTGAACGCATGCACCCGCATCGCCTCGCTGCCGATATAGACCTGACCGGTCTTCGGATCGATTGCGGGGCTGTTCAGCAGGGGTGCGCCGGCGTCCGCCTCCCAACGGAGCTTTCCTGTGTCGCTCGCCAAGGCATACAGGTGCCCATCCCTGCTGCCGATAAAGACCGTATGGGTGTGGATCGCCGGCGCGTTCCAAATCGCCGACCCGGTGCGAAAGGTCCAAACCAGCTTGCCGTCGCCCGCGCTGACGGCATACACCAGGCCATCGGCGGCACCGAAGAAGACCTTGCCTTCCCCTGCCGCGGCCGCGTGAAGGATCGGCCCGCCCGCCTGAAAGGTCCAAGCGTCCTTTCCCGTTCTGGCGTCCATCCCATGCAGCACGCCCGCGAGCGTGCCCAGATAGACCCTGCCGTCGGCGGCGATTGGCTGCACGCCGCTCTGGAGGCCCTCGTCCGCAAAGAGCCGGTACCATTGGCGCGCGAACGGTGGACGAAGATCGCCGGCTGAGCCGCCGGAACGCGTCACGTCGTGGCCAAGCATCGGCCAGTCATCAGCGGAGGCGGGCAGTGCCAGGAGCAGCAATAAAAGGCGGATCAAGTTGGTGTTCACGATCGGGTATCCACGCTATCCGTCCCGAGGGCGTGGTCCAAGCCCAATAGTGTCGATCATAAATTGACGGGTGCCGCCGGCCCGTTGAAGATAGGCCGCATGAATGTGCTGCGCGGCTTGCGCGATCGGCGGTTCCAAGTGCTGTTCCTGGGAATGTGGGTGTGCGGCTCGGCTGGGGACAGCCCCGCATCCGACGCTTCGGCGGGCGGGGCCTTCTATGTGCCGGCCGATCCTGCTTACACGATCGTTGATTCAGCCACGGACTCACTCCGCTTTACGCTCACCAGGACCTTGCGGTCGGATGCCGCCGGGCACTTGGTTTCAAAGTCGAGCTTTGTGGATCCCGAAGGGCGGGTGATGGACTGGCACGATTTCGGGAACCTGGAGGGTCCGGGCTGGGCCGCCAATGCGGTAGGCGGCGCATGGGAGATCTACACGATGGGGAGCTTCCTGCACAAGCCGGAGTGGCAAGGCAACGCGCTAGCTGTTCTCGATCATATCCTCGACTTAGGTTTTTTGAACGAGCAGACCGGGTTTATCCGCGGCTACCGTGAGACAACGACCGGCCGGTTCTGCCTCAATTACAAGCATAACTCCGATTGGTTGTGTCCTGGTTCCATGGCGAAGGTTGCCTACCAACTTCTCCTGTTTGCGGATGACTTGGGAGAAGGTCCGCGGGCCAAACGGATGAGAACCGCGGCTCTCCGCTGCGCGGAGTGGATCCAGCATGACCTCGAGGCGGTTCCCAACGGCTGGTTCCCACGGCGTGTGGACCCGGCAGGAAAAGTCTATCGCAAGTCCCCAGAGGGCGGGCAGGACAGCCTCTGGCAGACTTCGGCCGACGGCCTGTTCATCGTGCAGCTCCAGGCTGCATTGACGCAGCGAGGCCTGGCCGATTACGGGCAGTCCGTGAGGGACAAATCGGCCGTGTTCGTTCGCAGCGGAGGCATTTTTGGCAGCATCAACCACGATACCTACGACCCGCAGGAGAACGTTGCTTATTCCGTCGCGTTCCGCACGATGCTCCTGGCTTCCCGGGTGTTGAACGATCCGGACCTCCGGGCCTTTGCAATAGACAAGTGCCTGGACTCGCTCGAGCGGTTCAAGATGCGCGAAGAGCGGAACGGCGTGGCCACTTGTGGTTTGTTGTACATGGAGAAATCCTGGGATACGGCCTACCTCTGGGAAAACGCCGAGGCGGCACTGGCGTATTTTGAAGGAGCGCTGGAGACCCGAACCAGCGAGCTTTCAAGGAGCCGCGCATACGAGTTGGCCGGGTTGGTGATCCTCCGGGCCATCGCAAAACATCACTATGGGCCATACGGCTTTCTGACCGAAGGCGTGGATTGGAATAATCACGTGGGGCAGCAGCACCACATCAACCAGGCCAAATATGGCGCCATTCGGTACACCGAGCCATTCCTGAACAACCAACACATCGTGGAGCCGACGCTGTTCTACCTCAAGCATCTGGCACGGCAGCGGAAAGGCAGCGCCTTTACAGAATGGTCCGACCTGGAAGGGAACCGGCTGCTACGGATCGGCCCCGGTGGTTGACAGTACTGGATGTTTGGGTATGGCGCGAATTTCTCGACGCGGCTTTCTTGCACAGGCGGGCGGATTCATCGCCGCTGGGGCCTTCCCGGCGGTGTGCCGCCCCACTCCCGTCTTCGCGCAGGACAGCCTCCCTCAGCCCAAGCCCAGCGAAGCCGAGGCGGAGGCCATCGCCAAGGCGGCCAGGCAATTCATGGACAAGTACCGCGTGCCCGGCCTGTCCGTGGCGTTTGCGCGCCATGGGGAAGTTGTCCATGAAGCCGGTTTCGGGTACGCGGATGAGGCCGCGGGGCAGCGTGTGACGCCGGCCCATTTGTTCCGCATCGCCAGCGTGAGCAAACCGATCACCTCCGCCGCCGTCTTTACCCTGATCGAGAAAGGGCGCCTCAAGTTGGAGGACCGGGTTTTCGGGGCGGGCGGAGTGTTGGGCTTTGATTACGGGCACAGTCTTCTCGAGCGCGTCCTCAAAATAACGGTGCATCACCTGCTCACGCACACCGCCGGCGGGTGGAGCAACGACGGTAACGATCCGATGTTCCGCAACCAGGACATGGACCACCAGGAACTGATCGCGTGGACATTGAGAAATCAGCCCTTGAAGGATGAGCCGGGGCAGCAGTATGCCTACTCGAACTTCGGCTATTGCATCCTGGGCCGGGTCGTGGAAGAGGCCTCGGGGCGGCACTACGGGGAGTATGTGCGCCGGGCCGTGCTCGAGCCGTGCGGGATTCGTGACATGCAACTGGCTGGCAATACCTTGGCCCAGCGCGCGCATGATGAGGTGTGTTATTATGGCCGCGACGAGGATCCCTACAGCATGAATGTCACGCGCATGGACGCCCATGGCGGCTGGATAGGCACGCCGGACGACTTGGTGAGGTTTGCGCGGCGGGTGGGCGGCTCTAACAGGGTGCCGAACTTACTGAGGGCCGAGACAATCAAAACCATGCTCACGGCCAGCGTGGCGAACGCAGGTTACGCCTGCGGTTGGTGCGTCAACCGCGTGCCAAACTACTGGCACACCGGGAGTTTGCCGGGCACCACCACCATCGTGGTCCGGACGGCCAGCGGTCTGTGCTGGGCGGGTTTTGCCAACGCGCGCGCCGACGGCTCGGGCCTTGCGCTCGACCAAATGATGTGGCAGATGGCCAGGGCCGTCCCCGCCTGGCGCCCCTGACAATGGATTTGGTCTATCCCTCAGGATCGACAAACTCGAGCTGATCCGGTTGGACTGAGTGGACCGCGAATCAGGGCGTTGGTGTTGCTCCTTGCGCCGGGCGAACGGTGTGCCTCACGGGCCAGGAGGCGCGGTTCGTATCGGCGTATAGCCCGATCTTCGCCAAAGGGAGCGGCTGGAAGCCGAACTTGAGCGCCGGGGCCTCGGGCTTGAACTCGTAGTTGGCATGTGCCACATCCACGAATCCCGGATCGGAGCCTACCAGATTGTCTTCGAGCGTTACCATCGGTCGGGCCTGGGCCTCGATTTCGTCCCACTTTCCCCCCAGGCAAAGGTTGCGGGAGACCACATTCCCGCGAGGCGCCCAGGGCTCCTCATCGAGGATCGGAAGCAGCTTGGGATACCGCTCCCGGTAGGGCGACTCGCGGTAGCGGGTGCCGGAGAGGGTGCCTTTCTCGTGACCTTCCTTCACCCACTCGTCGGCGTGGTATTTGGCCCAGCCCATCGCCCGGGCGTCGATGTGGAGCGCCGGCTGGCAATCGACAAACACGTTGTTGGCGATGGTGCAATCGCGCCCGCCGCCAATGAACGCCGCCCGAGTCACCCGCACGAAGAGGTTCCCCGAAATCTCCGTCCCGCAGAACATGTCATCCAGGTAAACCCCCACGCAGCCGCGTCCTTCGAAGCCGGTGATGTCGTGCAGGTAGTTGTGGCGGATGACGGTGCCGCGCATCGTCCAATCGCGTCCGGCGTAGATCGCTCCGGCATCGTTGGACTCGTGGCAAACACTGTGGATTTCGTTGAACTCGATGCGGTGGTCGTTCCCGCCGAAAGCGATAGCCTGGTGCGGGGCGTTGTCGATGAGGTTATGCGTCGCGCGGTTGCCGACCCCGTTCAAACTCACCCCGGCCGAGTACATCGGGCGCCACCGGCCATAGTGGTGAATGTGGTTGTTGTCGGCGAAATGCCCCGCCGCGGTGAGCGTCTTCCGATCTCCGCCCTCGAGCGACACGCCGCCTGCACCGCATTGCGAGATGTCGCAACCCACCACCCCATGGTTCGATCCGCCGGAGATGCTGATCGCCGAGTTGCCCAGATTGCGCAGCGTGCAGCCCAGAATCCGGTTGCCCGCCCCCCCGCGCATGATGATTGCGGTCTCGCGGGCAGCCTCGAAAACCAAACCGCGGAACGTGACGCATGAAACCTCGTCGAGGGTCACCAGCGTCGGCAGTGCCGAAACCACAGCCCGACCGGTGGGGAGCGGGCCCGGCGGCCAAAAGTAGAGCCGGCCCGTCTCTCGATCGAGGTACCACTCCCCTGGCCGGTCGAGCTCGCAGAGCAGATTGAATCCGTAGAACCACTGGCCCTTCCGGTAGCCATAGTTGTGATAAGGAGACGCGATTTCCAGCGTCCCGTTCTCCGCATCGATCGCCTTCACGCGTTGGCGCTGATCCGACCAATCCCAGAACCAATAGCCATGCACCCAGGCGTCGGGCTCGGCCACCCAACGCTTCGGACGATCGCCTTCGAAGCGGAACAGACCTTCGACGCACCCCTTGGTGCCGCGCACATCCACAGGGGTTTTCCCCAGAACCTCCGTGATGTGGATGAACCCCGTGTTCGGCCAGCGGGCCAGCGGCATCGGCTCGTCGTTGAAGAGCACTTCGACTCCGCCGCCCTCCGGGGTGCCGTAGTTCGTCAAGCCCAGTGCGCGCAAATCAGCGACCCGCACGTGGTCGCGCGCGACGACATCGAGTCGGCTCAGAACCGTCGCCTCGGTGACAGCTTCGAAATGCGAGATCGCCCGGCCGCCGCTGATCCGCACTTCCGCTCCGGCGGCGGCGCAATACGCAATCGGAGCCTCTTGGGTCCCCGAGTCCTCCCGCGTCAGGCCCAGCGGTCGTTTGAGCGGATAGACTCCGGCTTGGATGGTCACCCGGACACCGCCTGTGGGAAGGCCCGACGCTCCGCGCAACCCGCGGAGCCCGGTGCGGGCCCCTTCGAGGCTCGCCCAGGGTCCGTCAGTCTGCGAAGCGTTTGGCGTGCTCAGGCTACCCGACCAAGCGTCATTGCCGTTGGTGGCAACGTGGAATTCCACGGGCGCGGCCCCAGCCAGCCAACCGCAGGCCCATGCGATGCCCACCGCCAAGACGCTTCTCCCCAGCGCCCTCGCGAAGGGGGTTGAAGAGATGATACAGGGCATTGGCCTGGCGTGTCGAACAACTGGCCAGAGGCGGCGTTCCGTGACATTGGACATATTCTCGCTGAGTCTAGCAGCCTGTCGGACTTAAAAGATAGATGCAATAGCTAATCTTATCCTCAGATCCAGCAGGCAGTAAAACCTAATACTGTTTGGGGTCTCGCGGTCCCTATCCTGTTCTGGACGCCATTGAACCCTGTTTCTGAGCCTGGATCGGCCCGTTTTGCCCCTTTTAGCCCGCTGCCGCCAGAGTTTTGAGCGCGAACATCCTTTTGAGGTTGTAACTCACACACACCAGCGTCCATTCCAGCCCGGCTTTGACTCGCCCCCGCAGCAGGAACCGCCGGAATCCCATCACTTCTTTGATAATCCCAAAGACCGGCTCCACCGTCTG
>Ga0187864_10002253_pt1 | contig 16946 bp, 15 predicted proteins | sample June2016WEW_11_4_FD_132985 | JGI IMG/M metagenome (GOLD analysis project Ga0187864, IMG submission 132985) | Peatland microbial communities from SPRUCE experiment site at the Marcell Experimental Forest, Minnesota, USA - June2016WEW_11_40 | ecosystem: Environmental > Terrestrial > Soil >...
TAGCACTGGATTTTTCCGAGCCCATGATTGAACAAGCTAGAAAACGATTTGCACAAGATAAACGTGTAACCGTCATGAAACATGATTTTAGTTTTCCGCTTCCATTTGAGCAACTTGGTTGTTTCGATGCTGTTGTTTCTAGCTTGGCTATTCACCATTTGACGAACCCAAGAAAGAAACAGCTATACATGGAAGTATTCGACTTGCTAAATCCAAAGGGCGTTTTCTGCAATCTAGAACGCGTTTCTTCGCCAACACAGAATCTCCATCTAAAGTTTCTAGCAACGTCAAGCTTAATTCCTGAAACAGAAGACCCTTCAAACAGGCTGTTAGATGTGGAAACACAGCTCAAGTGGCTAAGGCAAATAGGCTTTGCCGATGTAGATTGCTACTGGAAATGGCTGGAACTGACCCTTCTTGTGGGCTTCAAACCCTGAAATGTTACTGGCTTTTTTAGTGCTTAATTGCCTGACAGAAAACGATAATAACATCTATAACAACAAATTAATTAGAGGATTTTATCAAATGACAACTAGCAGTAGTGGTGGACAAATTGACTTTATGCATTGGCTGGTACGGTTAATCGCATACATAATTGACGCAATAATAATTGGTATAGTAGCAGAAATATTAGCGGTTATAGTAGGAATCGCAATCATTTTAAGTGGTGCATTCTTTTTGTTCGTGGGATTTGGGCTTTTCTTTTTAGCTTTTGGGATTCTTTCGTTGCTCTACTTCATTATCTTAGACGTCTACTGGGGTGCAACAATAGGAAAAAGACTGATGGGCTTAGAGGTTCAGCTGGCAAAAGGCGGCAGGATACCACTCGACAAATCATTCATTCGCAATATAAGCAAAATCTTCGTACTTTTCCTCTTTCTCGACTGGTTGATAGCAGTTGTGACAGCTGGAGATGACCGACGCCAAAAATTGACTGATCGCTGGGCAGGAACTACAGTTGTTCAAATAAAACAAATATTCCAATCAGCTTCCTCTTCTCCGCCTCCACAACCACCGTCGTCAACACCGTCTACTTAAAATTAAAAATCCCTCCTTTTTTCTTTTTTTAAATAGCCTTCAAGTAACTTTAGAGTTTTTGCACGAGACGCTTGATGGCTTGAAAACACTTTTATCGCTTAAGTTAGGGGACCTTAAACTCTTCCAGCCAAATATTGAGTTGTTTTTCATTTAGACCTACGCTTAACCTTCCATCAAGCCGCCTGCTAACCTTGCCTTTTTCAAAAAATATAACCGTTGGAACAGCTTCTATATCGTAGTCATCCCATAATGGGTTGTTATAGTCGTCAAGGAGGACGCGAATGACGCTTCCAACCTTAAAGCTGCCTATTTTCTTGTCAAAGACAGGAACGAAACGCATACAGTAAGGGCACCATGAAGCATAAAACAAAACGAGAACCTTCTCAGTCTTTTCTAATACGCCGTTTAACTCTTCTTTACTATCAATTTCAATCATGTGTTCTCATGTTAAATCGGTTTTACGCTTTCATAAACATACCGTTTTTAACTTACTTGCCTAGATACCCGAAGAGAACCTAAATACTATAATCGCTAAATAAATCAAGGGAATAAACATGTCGCCGAAATCTTACAGACGCGGTTACCCCGTTGCAGTTCTCGTAGGAATAGAGCAAAATCATGCAGCACTATGGCAAGTTTTTAGCCAAGTTGCCAAACAACAACCAACTATACCCTTAAACGGGGACAGAAGCGACCCTAAAGCAGTATACAACTTTCATGAAGCCATCATAAACGCGTTAAGACCAACATTAAAAGAAGGGGTGAGAAGCACCATAATAGCTTCTCCAGCCAGAACCAGTTATGCCCAAGAATTGCTCAACTACATCAAAGCACATCACACCTGGCTTATTCAAGGCGCAAACAAGGCAGCTTTCTCAACGATAACCGGTTCAGCAAGCACTCCACAGCAGGTAGCTGCCTTAACTAAAACAACCGCCTTCAAAGAATTAATCAGCGAAACCACAGCTCAAGAAAACGAAAACCTGCTTGAAATCCTCGAAAAACGGCTAAACGAAGAAGACAATCTGGTGCTTTTTTCTTTGCAAGAAGCAGAAAACTTTATCCTCAACATACAGGCGGAAGGAAAACCCAAGCCGGAATACCTCATGCTGACGGATGAGTATCTTGCAAAAAGCCGGCAAAAATACAGGATTCAAAGGCTTATGCAAGTTGCCGCGAACAAGGGAGTTAAAACACGCGTAATAAGTGCGGAATCAACCGCGGGCAACCGCGTCATGCAGCTTGGCGGAATTGTTTGCTTAGCAAAACGTGAATAGACTGGTTAAAGCAATCCTGCCTGCTTTAGTTCTTCAATTGAAATTTTGCCTGAATGCAGGGCAGTAGCCACCAACACGCCTGAAACGCCCAAATCTTTCAACTCAACTAAATCTTTTATGTCTCTCACTCCGCCCCCAACATAAACCTCCCCATCTTCTTTAAGCGCCTTCTTCAAAAAATCAACATTAACCCCTTCATCACTGCCAACACGCGCCAAATCCAAAACAATGACCTCTGAGACACCCATCTCCTTAAACTCACGCAAAAGACCCATAGACTCTTTGCAGCCGTCAAACCCCGATTTAACAAGAACTTTGTCACCCTTCAAATCCAAACTAACAATGACTCGCTCGCTTCCAAGAAGCCTTACCGCTTCTCCCACAAAACTTTTACTTTGAAGCGTTTCCGTACCAACTACAACTTTGGAAACTCCGTATTCCGGCAATTTCTTGGCCGTTTCAAGGTCAGCTACTCCAGCATCAACCATCAACTTAAGCCCAGTTTCCGTGGCGATAAGTTTGAAAACCTGAAAGTTCACAGAGCCGTGGATGATTGCGTCTAAGTCTGCAATGTAAAGCTCGCTAAATCCGAGGGCTTTGAATGCTCCGGCAACTTCTAACGGGTCAACCGACTTGCACAGAATACTCTGGAGCGGTTGATACTCTTGCCTTTTTCCTCGTACAGCATGAACCACTAAGCCGTTTAAAATGTCAATTACAGGTATAACCTTCAAGCTATTCAGCCACCCGTGAATTGATTCTCAACGTATAGAAAAACCTAACCGTTTTTATAGCAAAACTTTTAAAGGGATCATCAATGCGCATCAATAAGGATGCTAATTGAAGCTACTCATAAGCCCCATGAATGAAAAAGAAGCCTCTGAAGCCATCGCTGGAGGCGCAGACATAATAGACGTCAAAAACCCCCAGGAGGGAGCTTTAGGCGCAAATTTCCCATGGGTTATTAAGCGAATAAGAGAAATCACGCCAAGGAACATTCAGGTTAGCTGCGCTTTGGGGGATGTTCCGAATCTTCCAGGCTCCATATCTTTGGCGGCGTTGGGAGCAGCATCGCTCGGTGTTGACTACATTAAAGTGGGGCTTTACGGACTCAAAACGCCTAAAGAAGCCGTGTTTCTGCTGCAGAACGTTAACAACGCAGCCAAAGCGTGCAATCCTAAAATCAAAGTCGCCGCCGCAGGCTACGCTGACGCGGAAAGAATAGGCGCAATAGACCCTTTGCTCATCCCTGAAATAGCTTCTAAGGCTCAAGTAGACCTAGCAATGGTCGATACCGCCGTTAAAGACGGCAAAAACCTCTTCAGTTTCTTGTCCGCAAAGCAGCTTGAAAAATTCATCAGTTCTGCGCATAAACTGGGTTTGGAGGTGGCGTTGGCTGGTTCGCTGAGAAAGCAGGATTTACATGTGGTTTATGGTCTAGGCGCTGATGTAGCGGGGTTGCGTGGGGCAGCCTGCACAAACAGCGACAGAGTCAAGGGGCAAATTACCCGAAAACTTGTATTGGAACTCGTTGAAACCGTTAAGCAAGCGGAAAGCCAAGCCAAAAAGAGGGCTTAACTATTGCAGCCTAACGGGTTAAGCAGGAAAAAAGTGCTGGCTGAACTCAAAAGAACCCGCGAACAAGACAAGCGGTATGACAGCGGCAAAATTTTGTGTTCAATGTGCACAAAACCGCATCCCATAGCAGAAAAAGCTTATCGATTATTTTTAAGCTCTAATCTGGGAGACCCAGGACTTTTCCCTGGCAGCGCAAAACTTGAAAAAGAAGTTATAAACCAACTTGCAACGCTTCTCCACGGCGAAAACGGCGTTGGCTTTATGGTTTCAGGCGGAACAGAAGCAAATTTAATGGCTCTCTTAGCCGCAAGGAATAAGGCGCAGGTCAGTCAGCCCGAGGTTGTTTTGCCCGAGTCTGCCCATTTCTCTTTCACCAAAATCTGCAGTATGCTGAACCTGAAGCCAATCTATGCAGGTTTAGACGGCTCTTTCAGGGTTGATTCTTCGTCAGTTGAAAAATGCGTCAGCAAGAACACAGTAGCCATAGTTGGCACGGCTGGAACAGCTGTACTTGGCGCTGTCGACCCCATTGAAGAGCTATCGCGCATAGCTTTGGTACATGATGTTTGGTTGCATGTTGACGCAGCCTTCGGCGGCTTAGTAATCCCATTTCTCACAGATGCCAAATACACATTTGATTTCTCTTTAGGCGCTGTGAAGTCTATGACGGTTGACCCGCATAAGATGGGTATGGCGGCAATCCCCGCTGGAGGAATCATTTTCAGAGACCCAAAAGACCTAGCTTACATCAAAACAGAAACCCCTTACTTAACCGACCAATACCAGTATACGTTTGTTGGAACAAGAACAGGCGCCGCCGCAGCTTCAGCATGGGCAGTTTTCAGATTTGTCGGTACGGACGGATTCAAGAAAGTGGTAGGCAAATGCATGAAAACCACCCAACTTATGGCTGATGAACTCAGAGATTCGGGTTTTAAACTTGTTGTGGAGCCAACGCTGAACATATTAGCTTTCCGCAGTGACAAAGGCACAAAGCATCTGGCAGAAAAACTTTGGGAAAACGGCTGGTTTGTCTCTTATGTGCCACGTTACAACTGTATCAGAATAGTTGTGATGCCCCACGTTAAGAAGCGGCATGCCATGGCTTTTCTGAAAGATTTAGCTGCAATCGAAAAGCTTTAAGGCTACTGTGGGTTTCCATCGACTCCAAAGGAGCTTTGCTTTGAAGCTTTTAGTTTACGAGCACGTTTCAGGCGGCGGATACTCAGAACAGCCTATTCCACCAAACGTTTTGTCTGAGGGCTTTGCAATGCTGCGCTCTATTGTTTCTGATTTTAAGTCGGCAGGCAACGAGGTAACCGTTTTACTTGATGCTAGACTCTCAAAGCTGAATCCGCCCATAGATGCAGACTGCACAATACCAGTTTTTTGCCTCCAAGAAGCCGAAAATTTCCTCACAAATGCCGCTAAAATTAACGATGCCGTCTACGTTATTGCACCTGAAACGGGACAAACGCTGCAGTCGCTCGTAGAATTTGTGGAGCGCACTGGCACGGTTTCGCTTAACTGCGACGCCCGCGCTATCCAAAAGGTTGCAGACAAAGCCACTCTATATGAGACTTTGAAAAAGAATGGTTTACCGACGCCTAACACGGTGGCGTTTAATGTTGATGGGGGTTTAGCTGAAGTCAAGCAGATAATCAGTGGCAAATTTAATTATCCCTTAGTTTTCAAGCCCATGGATGGCGTCAACTGCGGCGGCTTAAGCATCGTTAAAGAAAACGCCCAGATTGAGGCGGCAGTTGCAAAAATAAAGGCTGAATCCTCTGGGAAGCACTTTATTGTTCAAGAGTTTATTTCTGGCGAAGCTGCAAGCGTTAGCGTTCTTTGCACAGGCGGCAAAGCTTTGGCGATTAGCCTAAACAAGCAAAACGTCAAGGTCGCCGCGCCCGAGGCTGTTTCAAGTTATGAAGGCGGCATTGTTCCCATGAATCATCCTCTTGGGCAAGAAGCGTATAGGATGAGTGAGATGGTTGTTGAGTCGTTTCCTGGTTTAAAGGGTTATTTGGGTGTTGACTTGGTTTTGGCAAATGACAAGCCGTTTGTAGTTGACGTTAATCCACGGTTAACAACTTCTTATGCTGGCTTATGCAGGGCTGCCAACTTTAACATTGCAGAAGCAATGGTTAAAGCTGTTTTGAAAGATAAGCTTCCAACTAAAAAAGAAATTAGCGGTTTTGTTTACTTCTCAAAAGTGGAAACTCCTAAGCCGGCGATTAGCGTTTTTCAAAAAGTGGCTCAAATAAGAGAGGTTGTTTCGCCGCCTTTCCCACTTCATAATAATGTTAAGGCTTGTTCGCTGGTCGCTGGGCACGGCAACTCCTTGGACAATGCACGGTTGCGCTTCGAAGAAGCTAAAAAGCATTTACTCACCATTATCAGCAGAGGAAAATAGCTTGGTAAACGTGTTAGGCTACGATATCGGAGGCGCCAACACTAAAGCCGCCTTCATACAAACACAAAAAGGCAAGCTGCGCGATTTCAAGGTAGCAGTGGAGTACTTTCCCGTTTGGAGAGAACCAGAAAAACTCACCCGCGTCCTCCTAGCACTTAAAGAACGGCTAGGCGCCAACCGATTAGACGCATTGGGTGTAACCATGACGGCTGAATTATCCGACGCTTACGCAACCAAAAGAGAAGGCGTCCACCACATTTTAGCCTGCATTAAAAGCGCTTTTCCCGATGTTCCTATCCATGTTTTGAACACTGGCGCACAATTGCAGTCAATCGAAGGGGCTGAAGTATACCCGCTTGGGGTTGCCGCGGCTAATTGGGCTGCAACAGGCTGGCTAGTTGCACAGTGGATGAAAGACTGCGTGGTGGTTGATGTTGGAAGTACAAGTGCAAGCATAATTCCCATTGTCAACGGGCAGGTAGCAACGAAAGGTAAAACGGATTTAGAGAAGCTCATTTGTGGAGAGCTTGTTTACACTGGAAGCTTAAGGACGAATGTTGCTGCAATCGTGCATTCTGTTCCAGTTAAGAATGGGGTTGCAAGGGTCGCTTCAGAACTGTTCGCGTTATCTGGCGATGTGCACTTAGTCTTAGGCAACATCACCACTAAGGAGTATACTTGCGAAACGGCTGATGGGCGAGGAAAAAGTTTGCCTGAAGCTTTGGCGCGGTTAGCTAGAGTAGTCTGTGCTGACACGGAAATGTTGACTCAACCAGAGATCATTAACATGGCTAAGTACATTTATGATAAACAAGTTCTACAGGTTGCCGAAGGCTTAAACAAAGTGTACTCTAAGACGAAAACATTGAAATCAAACGAGGTTTCAGTGGCGGTAACGGGGCTTGGCAAAGATTTCATCGCAAGGAAAGCCGCTGAAAAGATTGGTGTCCATGCCATAGTTGATTTGGGAACGTTGTTGAATAGTGATGTTGTGGTGGTTACTCCTGCGTTCGCTGTTGCCCTGATGACTGCCAATAAACTTGAAGGAGAAATCGTCAAATGGACATGGCAATAGTTAAGGTAGGAGGTAGCTTAGCAGTACACCCTGAAAAACTAAGAACCTTATGTGCAAAGTTAAGCGAAGTCTCCAAGAAGGTTAAGCTAATTGTGGTGCCTGGAGGCGGCGAATTCGCTGACGTTGTAAGAAATTCACATAAGCGATTTAACTTGTCACTTACAGTGTCTCATAGGATGGCGATTTTGGGAATGGATCAATACGGTTTTCTGCTGTCTGATTTGTTGCCGCATTCGTCTATATTAAATCAGCTTGAATATGCGCAAAGAATTTTGGATTTGGGTAAGTTGCCTGTTTTTTTGCCTTCAAATTATCTGCTTAGCGAGGACCCGTTGGAGAACTCGTGGGATGTAACTTCTGACTCCATCGCTGTTTACATTGCAGGTCAATTACATGCAAGCAAAGTTGTTTTGGTGACTGATGTCAACGGGGTTTACACATGTGACCCAAAAAAGTTTTCAGATGCTAAATTGATCAGTAAGTTATCAGCCAATGACCTTTTAAGGATGAATAAGCGGACAAGTGTTGACAAGTTTTTGCCTAAATTGCTTTTACGGTTGCAGATTAAATGCTTTGTTGTTAATGGGCTTTATCCTGACCGGGTTGAGTCTATCCTAAATGGGCAAGATGCAGTGTGCACAATAATTAATTAGCAACCCATAAAATGCCCACTCCAAATGTTTCGTCATATAGACTGCGTCAACACTTTTTGAATCTGGGAAACAGTTATCCTTGGCATTTGGTTATTTTTTTTCCAACGATATTTTGAAGCTTCCAGTACTTTTCTAAGAACACTAATCCTTTTTCCGTTAACGTGAATTTTTTGGCCACCATCCTTTTCCATAACCATTAGCCAATGGTTCCGAAGCAGTTACACAATGCAGTTTTGAAGCAGAACATGTGACGTAGTTGTTTGACGCCTAACATAGCTTTTAGTTTGGGACTCTTGCTTAAACTAAGTATTTCCGTGATAACATGAATGTGGTCTCGTTTCTTTTAGAAGCCGTTGCGGCCTTCCCCCGATGGATTGGCTACTATTCAAGCAATTAAACATTTGTTGCAATTGGGTTATCAGTCACAAATAAACTAGCACATAAAAAAAAGAGAAAAAGGAAAAAATGGAAGTATGCGGTTAGATTTTTTTCTTGTCTAGGACTTCTCGGAAAGTCTTACCGCAGCAGTCGTAAAGCCCGATGGTGAGTTGAGTTCTTTTTCCTTTCTTGTCTGGTTTACCTGCCATCTTCCAAGTTTTCTTTGCAGTTTTGACTTCTTTTCCACAAGTTGGGCATTTTGCCATAATTATCCCTTATGGTTCAATGTAATCATATGAATCAGCATAAAACACTTGCGGTTAATTACCTTCTCAATCACTCAAAACAACCGCGGGCATTCCGATTTTTCAAATAATAATAATTTTTACACATGCGTCTACAGCAGTAATAGCGATATTAACGCTATAGAAGAAAAAATAGTGTAATCCAATAGGACCCAATTAACAAATATAGTAACATAAAATTCGAGGATAATTACCCAATTTTTTCATTTTTTTTTAAAAAAAAATTGCACAAAAAAACATTTTGGTTTTTTTGTATTTCTTTTGTGTACCGCTTATTCTAGGCTTTCAGTTTGTATTGTTTTCTGGTTTTTTGTTTCTAGATAACTTATACGGCCACCAGTTGAATTTTTGCGCTAACCCCATCAATGCGGGTACGAAAAAAAGGATGACGACGGTAACATCTATTAAGATGGCTGAGGCGACGGCGAGGCTGATTTCTTGAAGCATTGGAATGCCGGTTATAATTAGTGACGCGAACACTGTGGCAAGTACAAGCCCTAAGCCGAGGATAGTTACCCAAACTTTGTCGATGGCAGTTACTATTGCTTCGTTGTCGGTTTTACCGTTGAGGACTTCTTCACGGATGCGCGTTAAAAAGAATATGTCGTAGTCGATTCCAACGCCCAGCATGGTTACAACTACAAATAAGGGCGCAAAGTCTAAGATTGTCACGTTAATCGCAAATTAGAATTTGATTGAAACGACAGCTAAGGAGAAAACAACACTGCAAAGTATTGTAATTATCAGGCGAATAGGTGTGAAGGCTGACCGAAGCTGCAAAAACAAAATCACGTAAACCGCTGCTGCAAGGATTACTACAACCTCAGGAATCAGGTTCACCATGAACATGTGATTGTCATAGGCTGACTGAGTTTCCCCTCCAAAGTAAACAGCTACACCTTTCATGAGAGGCAGTTGGTTGATGTTCTTCTCCATCCCAATTAAGGAGTTAGTAGCAGCTGCACCTACGGCTGAATCTGAAAGGCCTAGTGTGATCACTGCCGTTTTGTTATCTTTTCCAATTGTTGAAAACATTTGGCTCTCATACTGCAGGGACAGTGGCTCAGACATACTTTCCACGGATGAGTAGTTGAACGCGTTTCCAAAGGGCCTAGTTGGACCTTTAACAGTAGCAACTCCTTTGGAGTCCACAGCGGCGGCTGTGATTTGCTCAATCTGGTCCAATAAGGTTTGGTTAAACTGGTTGTCTCCATAGGTTATTTGTGTAGGAGTTGTCACAATGATGGAAGTTGGCCCCGTTGCTCCGCTTCCAAAACTGTTAGCTAAGATAGTGAGTCCCTGATTGCTTGGGAAGTTTGGAATAAGCTTTAGAAAATCCTCGTTCGTAGGCACATTATACACGACGACGAAGGCACTTAAGGCTACTATACTGATGATGATAACAATCGGTACTTTCCGTTTAAGTGTGCCATGTGCCAAGCGTCTTAGTGTGTTCTGGTTTGGGTCGGACCGTGCTTTGCCTTGCTTATTCAGTCCCGGCCAGAAAATTCTGTCGCCCAAAGCAATCTCAAGAGCAGGTAATAATGTGAGTGATGCCGTCAGCAAAACTGAAACGCCTAGCGCTATGGCGGTTCCGACGTCACTAAAGATGGGCACGTTAGCAACTGCCATGACTATGTAAGCGACAATTACAGTTGTACCCGCGGTTAGCACTGCTTGCCCTGCCCACTTAATTGAAGTACCCACGCTTTCCTCAGTTGATTTGCCTTTCTGCCGCTCTTCTCTTGTGCGTCTAAGTTGTAACACTGAGTAGTCTACGGCTAGTCCCAGCATCAATAGTATGGTTAAGGTTGGGGTGAGGAAGGTCAAGGTTCCATGGCCAATATCTACAACTGAAACGTAGATAGAAGCAAGTGCAACTGAAACTGAAATGCCACCCAGCAGCACTGGAATCAAAGCAGCGACAGGTGCAAAAAACAGTAGTCCAACGATTAAAAGGGAAACCGCTATTGCTGGTACAACGGTTATTTCGAGCGCAGGTACAAATGCCTTTTCTACATCCTGGCTCAAAACTGATCCACCTGTCACATAAACCGAGCCAAAATTTTGTAATCCAGAATTTTTTACGTCTGACTCTACATGAGCAATTGTGTTTGCGTCTGGATTGGATGAGAAGCTGAAAACAATCAGCATAGTATTATTCTGTGAATTAACGAAATTGCTCGATAACGCGCTTGAGGGAACATAAGGATAACCAGCGTAGGGTTGAGTCGCTATTAAATTGTTGATAGCAACGTTGACATCGGTGGTTGTTGCGTTCGGCGAAAGCCCCGAAAGGAGACTACTTAGAGATTCGGCGTTTACGTTGAAGAGCGGGGAGTCTGAAAAGGCGCTCTTGGTAGCATTGGAAACAAGATCGCAAGCTAAAGTCCATGTTTGAGTATCGTTGGGTGAGGAGCCAAGCTGATAAGAAGAATCCATCAGGTCAGAAACTGAAAACCCCGCATTCCCAGTTGTCAAGTTTGTATAGCTTGTTTCTAAGAGGGTAATTGCATAGTTTCCAAGCGTTACATTTGAAGGCGATGATCCAAAGCTGTACAGTTGGTTGACAAGATTGGTTGGTGAAGCTCCTAAGGCAGATGAAAGTTCTGCAGGAATGCTTGATGTCATAGTTGAAATTGTCAAGTTTGCTACTGCGTCAGGTTGATTCCAAGTTGTAACGCTCAGGCCTGAGGCAACAGCGTGTATCATTTGGCTTGTCTGCGTATCAAGCTGTGGGTTGCTTAGGAATGCCGAGACTGACTGGTTTATTGCAAAGGCTTCGCGGTCGAGCAGTGTGGTGTTGTGTGGGAGGTTTTGGAAACTGGTATTCCAAATTTTGAAGAATGCTGAGTAGTAAGCGATGGATTGAGCGTCGCCTCCGAAATTAGAGGAGGCGCTGAACATGGTGGCGTTCGCCTCAATATTCGCAGAAATTGGATCAGGTGCGCTCTGATTGATTTCCTGCCAAATACCAACAAATGCAGCTGGCAAACCGTATATTAGTTGGGCTGTTTGGTTGATACCTGTTTGCAGCTGAAACAGGTTTGTGCTCAACTCTGATAGGTTGTCCTGCAAAGAATGTAGCCCCGAGTTAATTGTGATTATGTTGGATTGTAGACTTGCCGTCTGGCTAAGTATGCCATATACTGACGAATTAAGCAAGCTAGCCTCCAGCGAGTAAAGGTTTGTTTCTCCGGTGTAATTGCCGATGTCCTGATCTTTGGATATTGTGTCGTTGAGTGCAAGCACGTCCTGTTTTAGCGAGTCAGAATATACTGGAGCGCCTTGGATGACCACAAGGATGCTGTTGTCACTAGTGTTGGTTGATGATGGAAATTGAGCCTGCATTATATTAGCTGCTTTAACCGACATTGTATTGGCAGGCGCCCCAAACCCGCCAGTAAGATTATAGGAAACCGATGAAAAGAAGCTTGGGATAAAAACAAGCGAAAGCATTACAGCAACAACCCAAGCTATGATGACCCATCGGTACCGCCTCCGAATGAAATGGTTTAGCGAATCGAAATATGACCTTGGTATTTACATCAAGCTCCCTGTTAAACAACTCTAATGGTTAACCCTGCAATTACTAGTTATAGCATTTGCCGTTTGCGCCGCCTTTCTTAAGGATTTTCCATAATCCACCCATAAACCCCCAACGAACCATTAAATACAGGTCAAAAAAAGGAGCGCAACCATGAGCGATTGTCTGGGCAATGTGTTAAACGCCGTAGAAGTTTCCAAGCCCTATTTATGGATGTTTTGGGCTTTGGCAAGTGAAAAAATAGGCAAAAATTAAACGGTATAGCGTCCCAATAGCGGAAAAAAGTCCAAAAACGAGTGTTTTCCAAACAATAATGTGGTGCCGAGGGCCAGCTTGAAGCCGTCGTTTAAACCGTCGTTTCCTCGTGCGCGTAGCAGAAAACATCAAACGACAGACAAAGTAGACTCACCCACATACTTCAACACGTAATATCGGGACAAGGCGACGCGCTTTGATGATTTTTCTTGGTAGCTATCCTTATAGAATTTTCCCGTTTATTCTCTTCTTTTTTGCAGCAATTACAGCAAATGCAACACATACCATAGAGGCAACTAATGAAAAAGCGACCGCTTGGTTAGGAAACTCTGGAATTGTTGGAGAAGGTACAGGTGGGGATGGTTGAGGAACCGTAATTGCACCAAAAGCGTAAACGTTGTCGTCGTCTGAGCCAACGTAGACCACGCCGTTGGCAACCGCAGGAGAAGAATCCACAAGGTCAAGGGTCCCGTGAGTCCATACTGTACTGCCGCTTGTAGCGTTCAAAGCGTAAACGTTGTCGTCGTCTGAGCCAACGTAGACTATACCGTTGGCAACCGCCGGGGAAGACTCCACCTGGCTACTTGTGCTGTAGCCCCATATTTTGCTGCCTGTTGCGGCGTTTAAAGCGTAGACGTTGTAGTCTTCTGAGCCAATGTAGACTATTCCATTAGCAACGGCGGGACAAGAATCCACATAATTGCCTGTGGCGAAGTTCCATATTTTGCTGCCTGTTGCGGCGTTCAAAGCGTATAAGTTGTAGTCGTCTGAGCCAACGTAGACTATGTTGTTGACAACTGCAGGAGAGGAATCCACTTCGTCGCCGGTTGTATAACTCCATATTTTGCTACCTGTTGCGGCGTTCAAAGCGTAGACGTTGTCGTCTTCTGAGCCAACGTAGACTACACTATTAACAACCACGGGAGACGAAACCACGGAACTACCTGTGGTATAGCTCCATATTTTGGAGCCTGTTTCAGCATTTAAAGCGTACACTTTGTTGTCGTCAGATCCAACGTATACTATGTTGTTGACAACTGCAGGGGAAGACTCCACTTCGTCGCCGGTTGTATTACTCCATATTTTGGCACCGTTAGTAGCATTCAAAGCGTAAACCTTGTGGTCCTCTGAGCCAACGTAGACCACGCCGTTGGCAACCGCAGGAGAAGAATCCACAGCACCGCCGGTCTTGTAACTCCAGATGTATGCGCCGGTTGCAGCGTTCAAAGCGTAAACATAGTGGTCATCTGAGCCAACATAAACCACCCCGTTTATAACAGCAGGAGAAGAATAATCTACAGAATTGCCGGTCGTGTAGTTCCATAGGAGTTGGTTTGTGATTGGCGCTGTTGACGTGGAGTAGCCTGTGTGCGTTAGGTCATGATGGAATGTGGGCCACCAGTCCACGGTAGATTGCTGGGCTTTCACTTTTGGCGCGAAAGCTGAAAACATCGATAAACACAAAAGCCCTAGAAGGATCACGCTTAGTATTCTCTTCATTTTCGTCCATCCTCAAGAAATTGCGGTTATCTTACTTACGTCAAAATGAAGCTTTTAAAATTTTCCATTTAGAAAACGCGAGTTGCCGCCAAGTTCGCGTAGCGCGGCGCAAATGGTTTCCCAAATTTATTAACGAATATATTGAAGAAATAGCAGACATCTTTTTTGCTTGATTGTGGGTGCGGTCTGCCTGTCGTCTGCTTTGAAGTACCCGAACTGGTAATTTAGGATGGACTTGCTGTTGCCTTTAATCCGCCGCCCGACGTACTAGTTATAAGAGAAACTTTACCGGTGAATCCGAGGAAAGTGCTTCAACACTTCACTCGTCTAACTCTGTAACCGTTGTCGTTGAGGGTCTCTGCGAGCGCCGCGCGCCTAAAAAGGCAAACCTAAATTGTTCATTTGTAAAAAATTAGAAAAATTAGCTTATTCGCAGCCTTAATGTAATTAAGAGGCTCAAAATAAGCTTAAATGGTGCCGAGGGCAGGGTTTGAACCTGCGACGACTCGGTCTTCAGCCGAGCGCTCTCCCGGGCTGAGCTACCTTGGCACCGTGCTCTGGGAGTGACCACATCCAAGAAATGAAGTGAAATGTTTTAAAGCTTTCTGAATTTGAATATGGCGCTATAGTTTAGTAATTAATTAGTGCAGGAAACCCATGAAGTGGATTAAGAAGTAGCCTATTAAGCCACAGCCTAAAAAGCACATTAACATTAGTAGTCCTTCTTGGTTAGGCGACAATTCGAAATTCAGCTTTTTTCTTAGCCTCATGTCTTGCACCACTATGCTGTTTGTTTTAGGAGGGGAAAGGTTTTATGAAGGGAAAATACGTATTTTCAATCCACAGCACACAGCGGGCCGTTAGTCTAGCTGGCTAGGACGTCGCCCTCACGCGGCGAAGATCACCGGTTCAAATCCGGTACGGCCCACTTCTATTATTCATAACTTGTGGATAGTAGTCTTGCTGTAGATTGATGTGTTTTTCCTAAAGCAATTAAGACCAAAACGGACTCTAGAAACACTCTAAATCTAACTTTGTAAAATTGACCATAAATATCACTAACCAAAATTGTTATCGCTCATTATTTTGAAAAAGAATATTATTTTAGGTTATTTATGCATAAAAACCTGTTTTCGCTCTTGAAGCCGTTTTTCTGGCTATAGCTTTGGTTACACCGCCTGTTCTTTTAACATTGCAGGCAGACAAAGACTTTAACAATTATGTTGACGCAAGAAACAATCTGGTATAATAACAAGCTGCAATGCGACAAACTAGATCTATACGATGCACGAACATCTCCAGACAACCTTTTCGCTAATAGTGATAATTGAAGCAATCTTTGTAACCCTCTTCGCAATGAATATTTGGTTTGGCATAAAGCACATTCATCCATACTATTAAATCAAAAAGCACCTAGCTACTTCTAAACAAAAAAAAGTTGCTCAGGGCTAACCTTGAAAAAAAGAGTAAGTTACAAATCCAAACTATAATGTAATTTTTGGCTGTTGTGTATGTACAGTCACAAATTTTAAAAAGCAGTTAACTGTCAATGTCTTTATCGTAGTTACCAGATTTTGAGGAGGTGTAATTTGTGCCTGAAACATCGATTAATATAACAGAGAAATTACAGAAGATCGGTCAAACTGCTCAAGACTACAAGGATGCAATTGTTGATTAATTCAAAGACATGGAAGTCGAAGTAAAGGATTGGAACTTTGCAGTTGGGAAATCTGACAAGGAATACACGGTTGAGGTTAATCTTAAGCTTGGCATACGGTCAAAAAAACCTTGAGCAAAAATGCTTCGGGTAACCCGTAAAAATCATGAACCTTTTCTTTAAGAAGTATGTTTAACTTTTTTAGTAAAATCGACTTAGTACAGAAGTTGTTGTTAGTTTTTGATGATTATGACGTAGGCTCTTTCCAACTCTACGCTTTCGTTTATTGTTAGGTCGCCTGTTCTGACTTCGATTTGAACCTAAGGTGGCTAAGGCAAGTTCTCCAACGTAATTGGCAAAAGCCACAAAACTTATCTCATAATTAGCGAGTAATATCTGGCAGAGGTAGAAGTTGAGTAGATGGATAATTTTGTTCCTGTTTTAGAAGAAAAAGAGCTACAAGAAGGCACAATGAAACTTGTGTCGATTGAAGGTTCTCAAGTTTTACTGATTAAGCAATATGGTAAAATTTTCGCTATCGATAACCGCTGTCCACACATGGGTTGTGCTTTTTCAGGCGGCACCCTTGAGGGCTTCTTAATAGTTTGTCCCTGTCATGATTGGCGCTTTGATTTAAGAACAGGTGAGTACCAAGATGAACCATCCATTAAGTTAACAAAGTATGATTTGAAAATTAAGTCAAGAAAGATTTGGATACAGCTCGAAGAAGAAACATAATCGTACTCTGACCATCTACTTGCGTTTATAATATGCCATTTGAAATAGCTTTAATTCTTTAGACATGAAATAGCGGCGTTTTTGAAGGTATATTCTTTGCAAAAATCCCAGAATACCTCACACGTTTTAAGAAGAGTTCTTTTTGGTCTTACCATGTAAAGTTTTCTTTGCTTTTTTGCTTCTTCAATTTTAATTATTTTTGCTAGGCCTGCTGCTTGGGCTTTTTTCGCAGCGATTGAAGAAATTATGCTTATGCCTCTTCCTTCTGAAACGGCTGTTATTACTGATTCTGTGCTTCCCAACTCTAATGCTAGCTTTAATTGCGATATTGAGACGCCATTGTTTTCAAACAGTTTCTCTATTTCCGTTCTAGTTCCAGATGTTTCTTCCCGATTAATGAAGGGGTACTTTTTGATTTCATTTAGCTTGACTGATTTATGATTGGCTAATTCGTGATTGCACGGTACAATTAGCACCAGCTCTTCTTCGCCTATTTGGACAGCATCGAATTTTTCCTCGTATCCCAATA
>Ga0187864_10002260_pt1 | contig 16913 bp, 14 predicted proteins | sample June2016WEW_11_4_FD_132985 | JGI IMG/M metagenome (GOLD analysis project Ga0187864, IMG submission 132985) | Peatland microbial communities from SPRUCE experiment site at the Marcell Experimental Forest, Minnesota, USA - June2016WEW_11_40 | ecosystem: Environmental > Terrestrial > Soil >...
AATCAGCTTGGCCTGCGCCTTCGCCGAAAGTACGCCCTCCGCCAGCGCCCGGAATTTCTCTTCGATTTCCGCATCGCTCAGCGGATTTCGCGGATCGCCCTTCGGATAGTCGAGCTGCTTCGACAAGTTTCGCCCGTCCGTGGTCGTGATATTCACAATCACCCGCTGCAGCGCCGGGAAAACCTTCTCGACCTCGGGATCCGCTACAACTTCCACTTTTTTCAGTTGCGCTCGAATCGTTGGGTCCATGATCTTCTTCATCTCAAATTGCGCCGGCGTCACTTGCCGGTCCACCAGCGCCGCCGCAATCACATAGGGCAGCGAATGGTCCGCCGTTTCCTTGGTGTGCGGATCGTACTTGCTCGGGTCGGAAAGAATGTCAGCCGCGCGCGCCAGGGAACGGATCTGAATCTTCTCGACCTGCTCCGGATGCAGGTCATTGCTCTTGGCCAGGTCAAGCACCGCCGAAATCGGAGCATGGGTCAACGCCTCAGTCGGGAAAAATTTCATTCCGCACTGTGTGATGCGCCATGACTCGCCGAGTCCATCGGTCAGCAAATTCTGTTTCCACTCCGGACCGAAACAGTGCACCAATCCTTCTTTGCCGTCGATCACGTGCTCGGGACCGCTGTATCCCCGCTCGGCCAGCAGCGCCGCTAGAACGCCGCTTTGTGTCGCCATCGGATCGACGGTGTTCTTCATCATCGTCAGCTTGCCCGCAGTCACCGCGCCCATCGTGCAATGCCGCGAAGCCGAAATGCCGATCGCATGCTGAATCTGTTCCCAACTCAAATGCAGAGCGCGTCCCGCCACGATCGGTGAAACAAACGCCGTCAGCGTCGCGTGATGCCAGCCCCGCTCGCGGATGCCGGGAAACGCCGCCTCGCATAGACGCATTTCGAACTCGTGGCCCAACACAAATCCAACGATCAATTCCTTGCCATCGCTCTTGGCGCGTTCGCAACACGCCATCGCGGCCGGGAAAATATCGGAGGGATGCGACGGATCCTGCTTCCAGTAAATGTCGTTGTAATCCATGCAGCGGATCATCAGGGCATTCGCCAGCGACGCCGAAACTGCGTCCATCTTTTGGCCGGTGCCGATCACGGTCGCCGGCCCGCGCCCCGCAATCTCTTTCAGTACTTCGAGCGCGATGATCACGTCATGCTGCCGATATCCGCCCAGCGCGCAGCCCACCGAATCGAGCAGAAAACGCTTGGCTTGGTGCACCGCGTCTTGCGAGAGCTGCTTGAACTCAAGCCCCGCGGCCCAGCGGGACATGGTCGCGGTGATGGTTTCTTTGGTGGTGGCTTGTGGTGTCGACAAGGACATCTCCTGTAACGCAGCTGTCAGCTATCAGCTCTCAGCTGTCAGTAACACCTAGGACCTGACACCTGAGACCTCATTTCACTTTCACGTTCTTCGGATTCTTGAAGGGCAGAAACGCCATGAAATCGGCGTGATGCACAATGAACGCTTCCGTCGTGCGCTTCACCAGATCGCCTTCGGCGGCGTGCGCGGCGATGATGTGGCACACTGCGTCCGGCACGCCACACTCCATCGCCAGCGCGACTCCGGTAAACGGATGCCGCAATGCTTCGCCGCGCTCACTTTGCCGGCTCTTCCCATCCGGACCAATCTCATACTCCAGCAACTTGCCGACGTCGGCCAGGATCGCGCCTGCAATCACCACGTCCGTGTCGATCGGCAGTGCTCGGCCCATGAAGTTCGTCATCGCTTTCGCACTGTCTCGCGCAATGTGCACCACGCAGCGCTTGTGCTCCATGAATGTTATCGGACAGTTCGGAACCAGCAGAGTAAAAGGAATCCGATTCAGGTCATCAGGCTTCAGCGGACTGCGCTCGAGCGCCTTGATCCACGCTTGTGTGACCTGCTCCCGAAGCTTGGGATCGCTGATCCACTGAATTTCCGGCCACAATCGTTCGACGGCCTCCCGCATGGGCAGGACCTCCATTACAAGACTCACCAGATTATCGGAGTCCATGCGGATGCGTCGAGGGGACGCCGTACGCAGCCGGGCGGCTGGCGTGAACTGAAGTCAAGGGATGACGACGGAGGCGCGGCAAGCCGCGTCTCTACAGAGGAAACTATCGAACTTATTTGTTCGAAGCTGCCGCTGCGGCTCCCGAAGAAGCGTCCTTCTCGATCGGCAGCAACTCAACGCTGCATCCCGAGCCGCCGCAGCTCAACAGCCCGCGGCGAACGACTTTCACCGACGACACATCCGGAAATCTCACGGGGAAATCCTTCTCCCGCAGTTGCTGGCCCGCTGAACGAAGACTTTCGTCGCCGTCAACAAACTCGGCGCGCTCGGGACGAGGCGAGCTGTCGAACACGAGGTTGAACCGCGCCGAAACTGGCTTGCTTGTGATCGACCCGAGCTTCACCGTGCGTGCCTGTACGAGCTCTGCGGGCGCCAGCGCGAAATCTTTCTCCGCCGCAGCGGGATCGCCACTCAGCTTCGCCAACCGCGCACGGGAATCCTGAACATCTTCAGTGCTTCCGCCCGCCGCCACTGCCAGCGCATATATATGACGCGCCTTCTCCGGCTGCCCTTGCTTTTCGAGTACCTGCCCCAGCCGGTTCGCGACCGTCCCCGACTGGCTCAAAAGCCACGCCGACGTGAGAAACTGCATCGCCGCCAGATTGTCGCCGCGCTGAAATTTCGCCCATCCCATCCGCGCCCACGCCAGCGCCACCAGCCGCATTGACGAAAATGCCGACGGCCCCAGCCGGTCCAACTCGCCCGAGTCGAACTGTCCTCCAATGTCGTACAGAACCTGCTGCGCATCGTTCTCGGTCTGCGTCGGATCAATGTCGTTCCTTAAAGCCGCCGCGTAAATATCCTGACCCGAATCCCCGCCCGCACTGCCCGTCAGTCCCTTCATCAACTCTTGCGCTTTTTCTTTCTCTCCCAATCGTCCGTACACCTGGGCCAACGCCATCTTGGTTTCCGGATCGTCGGGAGGAATCGAGGCAGCCGTTTCCAGTTCAGTGCGGGCGTCGGCATCCCGTCCCAGCTGCGCCAGCAACAAGCCGAGATTCTTGTGCGCCGCTTTCTCGTACGGAGCCGTCTCCAGTTGCTTGCGATAAGCCGCGATCGCCTCGTCGGTTTTCCCCGTTTCTTGCAACTCCATCGCCAGGTCGCCATTCGCGTGCTTGTGATTCGGATCCAGCTCGATCTGCTTGCGAAACGCCGCGATCGCCTCCGCATGATGGTTGGCTCCGGCGTACGCCAGTCCCAGTTCATACCAGCCGTCTTTCAAGCTCGAATTCGGCAGACTTGAATTCGCCATACTCGGATTCGCCAGGCTTGCGTCCCCGTCCATCGCGCGCTTCAGCAGGTCGATCGCCGTGCGATAATCCTTGCTCTGCAGCGCTTTCACTCCCGCCTTATGCAGCTCCGCGGGAGTTCCTTCCATCTTCGAAGCTGACTGCGCCCCTTGCCCTGACGGCGTCAGGATGGTGCACGACAACAGCTGGTCTTGATCGCTGTGCGCTGCATTGCGAAACGATTCGTAGTCCGCGCGCCGTGCCGCCGCCAGCTCATTCACTTTCACGACAAGTTTGCGTTCGCCTTCCAGAATTCCTTTGCTCAGCGAATAGGTCGATGAATAGTCGCCATAATCTCGCGTCATTTTCACCGCGATCGGCGTGTGCACCGTGTAGTTGGAGGGGAACTGCAAGCGTACCCGGTAGTCCATTTCGCCCGCGGGACCGATGTTCATCGGCTCCGTGCTCTTTTCCGACGCTCGAATCGCAGGCATCCCCAGCGGCGGGATCGGGCGAAAATCCACACTCGCCGAGGGCACCACAAAATACCGGTCCTGGTGCAGGTGATATTTCAGATGAAAAGGCTTGCTCGTGTCCTCGATGGAATCGACCTGAACGTCATCGACATCACCCGGCAAGAACCAACTCGCGGAAAGGGCTTTCACAAAGTCCTTCCACTGCGCCTGCGGAAATCGCCGGAAGCTTGCACGCATCGGCCAATCGCGATCTCCCTGGGCCGTAAACTCAAGCGTCGCATCGAGCGCGCCGAACTCGCTGAACTTGCCGTCGAGCGCGAAGCGAGTGAAGGTCTTGACCGGCGAATCCGCCGGCGTCCGCTGCAAGCCTCCCTCGCTATCCTCCGACGCCACCACTGCTTCTTTGTTTCGCAGCTGGTAAAGAATCAGCCCAAAGGGCGTCACTTCAGGAGTCGTATCCAGCCACGTCAGCCCGGTTCCCGTCCCCAGTCGAGCCGCCGTGATCACGTGATCGAACTGTGCCGGCGAGGGAACGTCCACATCCAGTTTGCGCGAGCTGTCGATCAGCACCGGATAACTCTGAATTCCCTCCGCTCGCAGCAGCGCGGAAAACAACGTGTGTTTGTCCTTGCAGTCGCCGTAACCGTTCTGCAGAACGTCCGAGGCCGAATGCGGCTGATAGCGCCCAATTCCGAGCGAGATGCTCACGTAACGCACATTCCGCGCCACGAAATCGTAGAGCCGTCGCGCCTTTTCTGTGGGCGTGTCCGCTCCCTTGGTGAGCTCCGCGGCTTTTTTTCGCACGCTGTCGTCCACCGCCACACGCTCGCCTTGCAGCTTGGCATACCATTGCGCCACCTGCTTCCAGTCGGTGAAAGTCGTCAACTGCACATCCGGACCCTTGTCCTCATCCGCTTCATCTTTATCTTTGTCGCGTTCCGGTTGGATCTCTTTCACCACCCAGGTGTAAATGCGGCGGTCTCCGGTCTCCTGAATTTCCGGCTTTCGCGTCGTTGTTTTGAGCTTCACTTCCCGCGCCTTCGGGACGTCAATCTCCAGCCGATCTTCGCTGACCACCACACCCTTCGGAAATGTGTGCTCGTACCAGAAGTTTCCTGCCGCCAGCGGCGTGAGAACCCGCGTCACCGTGCGGTATTCCAGCGTGTCGCCGGGCTGCAACGCCGCCACGGAAATATGCCGCTGCCGGTAGTCGCTGTACATCGGAGCTTCTTTCAGCACATCGGGCGCGAAATCCTGCGCCGTCGATTCCGGCGTTACCACCACCTGCCCATCCGGCTTGCGCACGCGGACATACTCAACCTCCAGCTTCTCGGTTGCCGATGAGTAACCGAAAACCAGTTGGCCGAATTCCTCCACGCCCGCCTGGCTTTGAATCCGAACCACGGTCTCGGTCTCGCTCACTTCGGTTCCGTCGTTTTCAAAGTGGACACGATTCGAGATTCGCTCGAAGACCGCGGCTTCGTCGGAGTTAGCGTTATTCGTTTTCGGCTTGGATGAAGACGAAGGTGAAGCCTGCGCCAGAGCGTTCGCGCTCATCAAGCAGATAAGCGAGCAGGCGAGTAAGCGGCCGATTGGAACGCGCGACACACAATAAGACATATTGCAGTTCTTTTACGCCGTGCCCAGCGTAAAATCAAACCAACCGGGATGGATTTCACTAAGATCATGCGGCTCATTGCGATCCTGATTTGTTCCTGCAGTCTGCTTGCCGCGCAGGCTCCCCCACTCGCCTTTGTGGACGAGGCTCCGCCATCACTTGTCGCAGGCGTGGAATTCCACGTTCTTCTTCATGCCCGCGGCGGCGTTCCGCCCTACGTCTGGAGCGTGGCCAGTGGAGTTCTTCCCGAAGGAATCACGCTCAGACCGGAAGGCCTGCTGGCTGGACGCCCCGCCAAGCCCGGGGCTTTCACGCTCACCTTAAAAGTCGAAGATTCCGGCCATCCCGCGCACACCATCAATAAGGAGTTCCGGGCCGTGGTCGCCGCTTCTCTGTTGATCGAATGGCTTCAACCTCCAAAGGTCCGCGACGACCGGATCGACGGCATCGTCAAGGTCTCCAACGGTTCCACCGAAACCTTCGATCTGACCATCATCATCGTGGCCGTCGCTGACAATGGGCGAGGGACGGCAATCGGCTATGAGCATTTCCCGCTGAAAGCCGGCACGATCAACTTTCAAATTCCCTTTGGCAACACGCTCCCCCATGGCGCCTACGTTATCCATGCCGATGCCATTGCCGAAATCCCCACCCGGAAAGCCATCCTGCGCCAGAGACTCCAGACCCCTCAACCTTTGCAGGTCGTGCAGGGTCCGTAGCGGCTTTTGCCCCCGCCAAGAAGGCGAGCACGTGGATTAGAGAAGAAATGGATTAGTGCAGACATTGGCACTGACTTTCGTTACCCCCACGCCTGGTATACAGTTCCAACTGTAGGCATCAGCGACGTATGCTCAATCCATGCTCTGCCTCTGAAATGGATGGCTTCGTCGCAATGAACTCAATCCTGGTGCGGATCCTGTGGGTCGTCCTGATCTCATGCGCCCTCGCACGCTCCCTTTCAGCGCAAAGCGGCCCAGAAACGGCTCCGCTGCAGACTCAAGACGCGAAAGCTGATCCGCCAGCGCCACCTGCCGTGAATCCGCCGGCAAGCTCAACCCTGGAAAAGCCGCCCACGCAAGACCTGCCAGATCCGCCCAAGCGTATGTTCGGGATGATCCCGGACTTTGAGAACACGAACGATACACCCGCCAACCGCCATCCGTTAAACACCCGCGAAAAATACATCCTCTCACTTCATCAGGCCTTCGACATCAGCGCGCACATCGGAAACGCTTTTGAGGCAGCAATGCAACAGGCCGCGAACGGCCAGCCGCGTTACGGCCAGGGCTGGGACGCCTACGGAGAACGTTTTGCGGCGGCCGAGGGCGATCAGATTTCGGGAAGCATTCTGATCTATGGCGTTCTGCCCACCATCCTGCACGAAGACCCGCGCTATTTTCGGCAAGGCAGAGGATCGAAGATCTCGCGGATTTGGTATGCCGTGAATCGCACCGTTGTCACGCGCAGAGATAACGGCACATCCGGATTCAATACCTCGGAAACACTCGGTCAATTGATGTCCTGCGGCATCTCGACCAGCTATTATCCGCAGCAGGATCGTAGCGTCAGCCGCGTGTTCTCCAATTGGGCTGTCAACTTGGGCAGTAACAGCGCCTACAACGTGCTCTCCGAATACTACCCGGACATGATGCGCGGGCTCTTTGCACGTCATCGGAAGCCTGTCGTCCTGAACGGCAACGATGGCGCGCGCCAGATCGGAGCCCAAGCTGCCCAGTGACGGCGGAGATCTGTCGCCGTTTCTTGCTTTTCGGGGGCGGTTCCGCTAGATTTCAAGTTCCTTTGATTTATTCCAGGTTTCCTTTGATTTGACGGACGACCATTGATCTGACGAGCGGGCAGGCCGTAAACTTGCCTCCAGGAGTGATGGGTATGAAGCGGAGTTATATTGGGCTCGCGTTGGGCGCGCTGGTGGCGGTGGGAGCGGTGTTGAGCCTGCCGAGTTGTGGGCATGACCAGAAGCTGGTGGGCATTACGGTTCAGCCGCCGGGCTTTACGTTTCTGCTGGCGGACAAAGATCAAACCACGCCCTACAAGGCTTATGGAACTTATATTCATCCGCCGGCGTACACGGACATCACCGACCAAGTCACATGGGGTGTGGATGGCCTTGCGTCTGTCGTCGCTATTGTCAGCGGGACTCCTCCCGGGACCGTGACTACCGAGGGTGGTTGCGGCGTTTCGGACGTCCGGGCTACAGCTACCGTGGGTACGGGCGGGTCGTCGAACATTGTGGTCGGTTATGCAACCGTAACCGTGGACGACCCCGATGTTGCGTACTGCCCAGGCGGGAGCTCCCAACAAGCCACGCTGGCCGTCGTACTTGCCGGAAGCGGACAGGGAACGGTGACGAGCGTACCGGCAGGGCTCATTACGTGCCCGGGCTCCTGCGGCGCTCAGGTCACGATAGGAAACCTGGTCGTACTCCAGGCTACGCCCACCCCCCCTCATACGTTTGTGAACTGGAATGGATGCACCCCTGAGAACCCTTCGACTACATGCAGTCTCACCATGCCGGCCGGTGGCCTTCTCGTATCTGCAAATTTCGACTAACAAAACGGGAATATCCGGCGTTGCTGGCCGCTACTCATCCGCTAGCAACTTGCCCAAAGTCGGCTTGTGTCTCTCCGGCTTCGTCTTCTTCGCCGGCACGAGGCGCGAGGGTTTCGGACTGCCCACCCGTTCGCGGGCCATTTCGCGGACGACCTTGGCGGCGGAGAAGATTTTTTTCTTACGCTTGCGCGGCATGGTCGGGATGCCCGCATCTTCGCACATCCGATCCGCAAAAGTGCAATAATCTGAGGTTGGCGCGGCGGTTCAGCCTTTCGCAAGACGCGAAGGGCCCGGGGGCTTGCCGCGTTGGCCGAGGCCCTAATTTATGGATGAGCGCGAATTTTTTGACGAAAAATCGGATAAGAAGCCGGCAAGCTTAAGCTGTCCGCACTGCCATCAGTCGGCGGAGTATGAGATCCAGTGGCTGGTACGCACAAAGAAAAAGACTCTGCCGCCGCGGGCGGACGATCGCGACCGCGCCAAGTTCGCCAAGGCGCAGTCTTACATGCTGCGGCGCGACGACATGATGATGTGCAAGAACATGCGCTGCCGCAAACGATTTGAGATTACAAGCGTGCAGAGCGTCGCGTTTCTGGAGTAGGGCCCCCGATCGTTCGTCTCCGCCGGTCGAAATCCGGAAAGAGCGCGCGATCGATCAACCGTTGACATTTCCATCGGGAGTTGGACGCAGCCCAGTACTTTCTTGCTTGCTGTTCGTGATTTCTTCGCCCCACCTTGCTATCGTCGCGGCCGAATCCCGGGAAATCGATTGCAGACGACGGCTAGCCCTTAACGGACGAGCGGCTGGCCACGAGGGTGGCAGAGAGGCGGCGTACGCTCTGGAGGAGGAGCCCTAGCGCTTCCGACGCTGGAGCGGAAAAGACAGGAGGCAGTTTCGCTCGCGGAGCGTCGCTGTAACCCTCCCGTTCCATTCGTTCTGCGGCGGCGGCGAAGCGCTTGGCACTCGCATCGCTCATGGCGAGAAAGCGGAAGGCCTGCGCCAGCGCTACGCCATCGGCGCCCGTCTGAAGGAATTCGATATGGGCGCTGACTTTGCCGAAGATGGTATTCATAGCGATGTAACCCATGGTTCCGTGGGGAATCGGGCCTTTGGCGAGGACGGCGGAACCTCCGGTCAGAGAAAGCCGCTGCAGCACGCCAACGAAGCGCGCGCCGTCGATGGTAAATAGAGCAGGTTCGCTATTGGGGACACGAATGCGCGGGGCCCGCGTAGTCTTGCGCCGTTTCTGAGACTTTTTCACGATAAGTCAGCATCGCAAGCGGAAAGAGCGCGGTCAAGGTTACGGCGGTGCGGGGAAACTCCGGTTTGTAGCCTGCAGAGGCGGTGCAAACCGCGTCTCGGCGGGAAATCAGAAACCCCTTTAGCACCTGAGCATCGAATATCAACCTTTTCCTGCTGGTGGGCGTGGCACTCATTTATACTTACCAGTTTGTCATGTACCAGTTGACGCTGCCAGGGATGGGAGTCGATCCGTGAAGATTCTGGTTTGCTTGAAGCAGGTGCCGCAGAAAGACGCTCCGCTGAAGCTGAATGATGCGGGCACGTGGATCCGCGAAGATGTTTCCTACGAAGTGAATGAGCCGGACGCATTTGCGCTCGAAGAGGCGTTGCGGCAGAAGGAAAAGCACACCGGCGAGGTGGTGGTCGTCACGGCGGGCCCGGCGCGGGCGTTGCAGGTGTTGCGCGAGGCGCTCGCGAAAGGCGCGGACCGGGCAATCCATCTCGAAGACGATGCTTTCGTCGGGCTCGATGCCTACAACACCGCGCGAGCCATCGCAGCGGCAATCAAAGATGAGAAGTTCGACCTGATCTTTACCGGCCTGCAATCGGATGATTGCGGATATGCGCAGACGGGCGTCATTCTGGCGCAGATTCTGGGATTGCCGCACGCGACCATCATCATGCACATTGAAAAAAATGCCGGTGGCATCCGCGTCAAGCGGGAACTGGAAGCAGGGTTCTTTCAGTATGTCGATATGCTTTTGCCGGCCGTGCTGACGATCCAGTCGGGGATCAACAAGCTGCGCTATGCGACGCTGATCGGGATCAAGCAGGCGAAGGCGAAGCCGCTGCGCAAGGTATTGCTGGCGGAAGTGCAGTCGGCTATGGGCGCGAATTTGCAGAAGATCGAGAAACTGTACGCACCGCAGAAGTCCAAGAATACAGAGTTTCTGGAAGGGCCTCCGGCGGAAGTGGCGAAGAAGCTGGTGGAAAAGCTGAAGAATGAACTGCGAATAATTTGAAGACTCCAGTTCTCAGTTGTCAGTTCTCAGTTCTCAGTCAAAGAACTTGGGCTGTTACTGAGAACTGACAACTGACAACTGACTTTAAAACCGGGAACTGACTTTATGGAAACTATTCTTGTAGTCGTTGAACAGCGCGAAGGGAAACTGAACCGCGTCTCGTGGGAGACGATTGCGGCTGGGCAGGCGATTGCCGCTCAGACTGGATGGACGCTGGAGGCCGCGGTGGTGGGCTCGGGCGTGGCTGCGATCGCGGGCGAGGTAGCGGAGAAGAAGGTCGGCAAAGTGTATGACGTCGAGTCGGCCAGACTCGAGCCCTACACCCCAGACGCGTTTGCGTATGCATTGCAGGTTTTTTTGGAGAAGCATCCGGTGAAGCTGGTGTTAATGCCGCATACCTACCAGGTGCGGGATTTTGTGCCCAAGCTCGCGACGGCCTTGCAAACCACGGCCATCAGTGACGTGATCGGCGCCAGGTATGAAGGCGGGAAGCTGCTGTTCACGCGGCAAATGTTTCAGGGAAAGTTTGTGGCCGACGTGAGTTTTGCGGGCTCGGGGCCTTGCTTCGTGACCTTTCAGAATGGCTCGTTCCGCGCCGATAAAGTCGAAGCGGGCGGAGCGTCGGCGCCGGTTGAGACGGTAAAGGTCGAGGTTCCGGATGGCGTCGTGCGCAACCAGCCGCAGGAAGTTTTCCAGGAAGCCAAGCAGGCGGTCGATTTGACCCAGGCGGAAATTATTGTGTCGGTGGGGCGCGGGATCAAGGAGCAGAAAAACATCGACCTGGCAAAGCAATTGGCGGATGCGCTCGGCGGTGAGCTCGCGGCGTCGCGTCCGATCTGCGACAACGGATGGTTGCCCATGGATCGGCAGGTCGGATCGTCGGGACAGACGGTCGCCCCGAAGCTATATCTGGCGCTCGGAATTTCGGGGGCGATTCAGCATATTGTCGGCATGAAGGGTTCCCGGAGCATCGTGGCCATCAACAAAGATTCCGAGGCGCCGATTTTTGAGATTGCGGATGTTGCCATCGTCGGAAACTTGTTCGACATCGTGCCCCCGCTGATCGAGGAAGTGAAGAAGGCGAAAGCGTAAGGTTTCAAAGTTCCAGAGTCTCCAGGCTCGACCGAGATCAATCCCACGGACTGAATAGATGGGGATTCCAGACTGCATGCAGAAGGCCCGTCTGTTTACGCGCGAGTTCGCTTGTTTCGCAGCATTAGCCCTTCTGCCTTTGGCCGGTTGCGGCAGCAGTAGCCCGGCTCCCTCGACGCCATCCGGGCCAGCGAGCCAATGGGTCTACTACAACTCCAGTGGCAATCTGACTTATAAGACCCTCGACGCCCAGGGCGACAAGATCATGGACTTCTCCACTGCTGGCTACGAGCAGGGCGCCGCAGTGATCCCCACAGCCCCGGTCGAGGCCACCGTCTCCCCGTCTGGCGGAGACGACACCGCCAACATTCAAGCTGCCATCAACACGGTCTCCGCCATGGCCTTGAATGGAACGACCGGCCTGCGCGGCGCTGTCCTCCTCGAACCCGGCAGCTACACAGTGAGTAGTTCGCTGACCATCGCCGCGAGCGGTGTGGTGCTCCGAGGTAGTGGAAGCGGCACTTCGCCCGGCAGCAACACTGTAATCACCATGACCGCTGCGGCCACGCCTTATCCACTGATCGTCTTAGGCACGAGCGGCGCCGAGCCCTCTTACGTTGGCTCACCCACGGCCATCACGGACACCTATGTACCCGCAGGCACGCTCACCGTCGACGTCGTCAGCTCCCCCGGGCTCTCGGTGGGAACGAACGTCATGATCGTGAGACCGGTGACCGCCGCATGGGTGAGCTTCATGGGGATGACTGCGGCGGACCTAGGCACGACTTGCGGCGGTTCCCCTTGCGACTGGATCGACGTTGGCAGCGACGCGCTGAGGACGGATCGCACCATCACGGCGATCAACGGGAACCAGATCACGCTCGATGCACCCATGTCCGACTCGATCGACAGCACCTACTGCGGTGTCGACGGCGCTACGCTGCAGGCGTACACCTTCAGCGGACGCATCTCGCAGGTGGGAGTCGAGAATCTGAGCGCCATTGCCCCTGCGCCGCCCAATAACCTCGTACCGCCAACGCCGACTTATCAACTCGTCGTGAGCTACTCCGTGCTCAACGCGTGGGCCCGCAACCTTGCCGCGCAGGATACGCTGCAGAGCATCGACATCGAGGACTTCAGCAAGCAAGTGACGGTGAGCAACGTCGCCATCACGCATACCGTTACCCAGACAGACGATGCCAAGTTTGAAGAGTTTTATATCGTCCGCGGAACCCAGGTGCTGATGGATACGGTGGGCGACATTGCAGACGACACATTCTTCTTCTCCACGAGCAGCGAGACGCAGGGGCCGAATGTCCTGCGCAATGGCACGTTCCAAGGCGATGCCAGCGTCGATCCGCATCAGCGGTGGGCAACCGGGTTGCTGGTAGAGAACACCACGATTACAGCGATATCCGGCTCCACGCAGGGAAACATCAACCTCCTGGACCGTGGCACCGACGGCACAGGGCAGGGACGGGCCATCGGTTGGGGCGTGGTTTGGAACTCGAGTGCGAATCAATTCACCATTCAGCAGCCACCCGGTTCGGAGAACTGGTGCGTAGGCTGCATCGGCACGCAGGAGACAACGGCAGCGCCCGGCGGTTCCACCGTGCTGCCCCAGGGAGCGATCGATTCGCCGGGAACCTACGTCTTCCCCTCGAGCCTCTATCAGGCGCAATTGACCCAGCGGCTCGGTCCTGGTGCAGTGGCCCAGTAGAAACGGATTCCGAGGCGCCGATTTTTGAGATTGCGGATGTTGCCATTGTCGGAAACTTGTTCGACATCGTGCCCCCGCTCATCGAGGAAGTGAAGAAGGCGAGGGGCTAGCTCCCGTGTGTGTCGAGGGGGACAAACGCTGGCTCGTGGTCGAGCCGGGACAGCCCAGCCGAGCGAAACGCATCCACTGCCTGCTCGAGTTCGCTCCGCCTAATGCAGCGGTTGATCTCGGGATATTGCTCTTCGGTGACGCGGCAGGCGGGATGGTATTGCGCCATCAGATTGACATAGGTTTCGGGGCCGAGTTCGCGCCTGATCCAGTTCATGATTTCTGGTGTTCCGGCCACACTGCCGGGCATTACAAGGTGGCGGAGCAGAACGCCACGCAGCGCCACACCTTGCTCATCGGTGACGAGCGGACCGACCTGCCTGTGCATCTCCTTGATGGCACGGCGTGCCGCTTCGGGGTAATCCGGAGCTTTCGCATAGCGGCGGGCACTCTCCGGATCCCAGAACTTGAAATCAGGCATGTAGATGTCCACTATGCCGTCCAGCAGAGCAAGTGAATCCAGCGAGTCGTAGGCGCTGGTGTTGTAGACCAGCGGCAAACGCAGGCCGCGCTCCACTGCAAGCAAGAGCGCTTCCAGAATCTGCGGCACCACGTGTTCCGGAGTCACCAGGTTGATGTTGTGGCAGCCCTGTTCCTGCAGGCGCAACATCATACCGGCCAATGCTTCCGGTTCGGCGGGACGGCCTTCTCCCAGCCAGCTGATTTCGTAGTTCTGACAGAAGACGCAGCGCAGGTTGCAACTGCTGAGGAAGATCGTCCCCGAACCACGGTTGCCGCGCAGGCAGCGTTCTTCGCCGAAGTGGGCAAAATAGCTGCTCACGATCGCGTAACGTCCGGTTCCGCAGACCTTCGTCTTGTTCTCGATGCGGTTTACGTGGCAGTCGCGTGGGCAGAGGACGCAGTCGGCCAGCTTCTCCAAGCCAAGCTTGATGCGACGCGCCAGTTCCCCGGATTGCCACAGCTTGAGATATGCGGGCTGGAAGTTCCTTCGGTTGATGGCAGTGGGACGCTCCGGCATTTGTCTTCCTGTGGCGGTGGCAGGCTTGCTACGCAGTCCGTTTGCGTTCGCCCCGGGCGCGCTCTACGTAGCGACCGTTCCTCACATCTACTCGCACCATTTCCCCTGGAGCGATAAACAGAGGCACCCGAATGCGAAGGCCATTATCAAGGGTTGCATCTTTCCAGGCACTATCCTGTTGTGAGTGCGTTGGTGGCGCGGTGTTGGCCACTTGGGCCTCGACTATGTCCGGGAATACAACACTGAGGGCCCGGCCTTCAAAAAATTCCACCGGCAGTTCCATTCCAGACTGGAGGAATGCGTATGCCGGTCCCAAGATTGCGCGTGGGATTGCAATCTGCTCAAAAGTGTTGGGATCCATGAAAGTACAGGTTTCCGCGTCGTCAAACAGAAACTCCATCATGCGCCGCTCAACTTCCAGGTCTTCCAGCCGCTCCTGTAGCCGAAAGTGCGGTTCCCACATCCGGCCACTTGTGACATTGCACAACTTCGTCTTCACCACTCCACCCAACTTGGCAGACCCAGCTTTCGATTCCGCCTCGAGAACTTTGTAGGTTCCCCCCTCGATGCGCAGGAACATTCCCGGTTTCAACTCAGAGGCAATCACCATGGGGCTCCTCCGGTTCGGTCATCGTCCACCTACATTGATAGACCCAGCGCCTTCCCTCCGCAGTGACGGAGGTCACGACGATCGCCCAAATGGTGGTTGGCCTTCCTTGTGCAATTGGGGCGAGAGCGCGCCCACTAGTTCCTGCACCTCGAAAATCGGCGTCTGGCAGGCGAACCCCGAGCACAGCACCGCGAATGATCGTCCGTCAACCGATTGATGGTCAAACGACCGTCCCCCGCCCAGCTGGGGAAGATTCGGGATCGTCTCCGCCAAGGCCGGTGGCAGGTTCTGCGCGACAACCTTGTCAGCGTCCAACCGGAGCACCGCCGTGCTCAAGCCGAGCGGCCGCACCGCAGCCCGATACAGCTCCATGGCCGCTGCATCCTTCCCGACGACCACCACTTGCGTGGGCGGCTGGATGAAGCGGACCACCGCCAGCCCGTATGTCGCAGCAAAAATGCCGTGCTGCCCCGCGACCCCGGCGTAGACCTCCAGCGTCTGCTCGGCCTTGTCGCGATAAGACAAATCGTTGGCGTACCCATGCAGACGCAGCAGCGCGATCGCCGCCGCCGAATTTCCCGCCGGAGTCGGCGAATCCTGGAACGGTTTCCGCCGCGTCCCCAGAATGCCGAGTGCGGTTTGTTCGTCCGTTTCCCCGCGTCTATCAAAGAATCCGCCCGCCGCCGTATCGAAGAACCCCGCCACCATCGCATCCGCAATCGACCGCGCAAAGCGGAAATAGCTCAGGTCCGCCGTCGCCTCGTAAGCGTCGAGACAAGCAATCACCGCGAAAGCATAATCATCAAGCACGCCCGGAATGGCGACGTCGCGCCGCTCCGCCCAAGCATCCGAGGAAGCCTCCGAGTACGCAATCACATGCTTTATTCCCCGCTCCGCACTCCATCCCTCGGAAAGCAACCGATCCAGCGAGCGCAACGCAAAGTGGCGCACCTCCGCCAGATCCAGCACCTTGGCCGCTTCCAGATAAGCCGAAACGCACATCGCGTTCCAGCCCGCGTAAACCGTCCTGTCCACATACGGTGTTGGACGCAGCCGCCGCGCCGCATACATCTTCTTCTGAGCCGCTGCGAGCAGCGTGCGCGCTCGCTCTTCCTCGAGATTCAGCCGCCGCGCAATTTCCTCCACCGAGCTTCGCGCTGAAGAAGAAACGTAGAGCACATTCTTCGCCGGATTGTGATGCATGTCCCCGGTTTCCTGGATGTCGTAGTAAAGCGCCGCCACCGCAGCCTCATCCTCGGCGAGCGCCGCTTTCGTTTCCGCCAAAGTCCAGGTGAAATAATCGCCGTCATCGTCCATCGAGTAGTCGGCATCCTGCGAAGCGTAAAAGCCGCCGTGCGCGCGGTTGCTGAGCCATTCATCCATCCAGCGAATAATGTCGTGCGCCACCTCTGCGAAGAACCCATCCCCCGTGGCCTGGTAAGCGTGCACATAGTTTTTCAGCAACTCCGAGTTGTCGTAGCTCATCTTCTCGAAGTGCGGCACGATCCAGCGCTCGTCCACCGAGTAGCGATGGAAGCCGCCGGCCAACTGGTCATAGACGCCGCCCCGCGCCATTTTCTCCAGCGTGGTAACGAAAATCGTGCGCAATTCTTCATTGTCTGTTCCACACTGGTTCGTCCGAACATACTGATCCATCACCAGATCGAGCGCCGCCGGATGCGGAAACTTGGGCGCGCTTCCAAATCCGCCATTAACCTCGTCAAACATCTTCCGCGCCGATTCCAAAATCGCCTCAACCACCGTGGCAGATACCTTCCCGCCGCCCGCCGAAAAAGATTCCGCTCGCGAGATCGCGCTCTCGACCATCTGCGCCTGTTCCAGCACCTCGCCGTGCTTCTCGCGATAAGCCTGAGCAATCGAAAGCAGCACACGCTTAAGACCAGGCCGTCCGTACTGGTCCGCCGGAGGGAAGTACGTCCCACCATAAAACGGTTTGCCGTCGGGAGTAAGAAACGCCGTAAGCGGCCACCCGCCCTGTCCGGTGAGCGCGCCCACCGCCGCCTGATACCGGCTGTCAATATCCGGACGCTCGTCCCGATCCACCTTCACCGCAATGTAATGCTCGTTAACGATCGCCGCCACCTCGGCGTCGTCATAAGACTCGCGATCCATCACATGACACCAGTGGCACCAAACCGCCCCAATATCCAAAAGCACGG
>Ga0187864_10002261_pt1 | contig 16913 bp, 14 predicted proteins | sample June2016WEW_11_4_FD_132985 | JGI IMG/M metagenome (GOLD analysis project Ga0187864, IMG submission 132985) | Peatland microbial communities from SPRUCE experiment site at the Marcell Experimental Forest, Minnesota, USA - June2016WEW_11_40 | ecosystem: Environmental > Terrestrial > Soil >...
ACTCACCGAGCAGAGAGTCCGAATCGCGTCCGGTCTTGAGATCGAGTTCGGCTTTGCGTCCCCTTCTTGGGCAGCAACAGATCCGATCGACCCAGGAACGGTGGAGGTTGTTCGGGGTGGCTGCGCTCCGATTCTTGACGAAAGTGCGCTCTTTGCGCGGCTGATCGACGCTGTCTGATGCGAGTGCGCGGGTGCCTCTAAACGCCGGCCTCGGGTCGTCTCGTCAGGAACACTCGGCTCTTGCGGATTGAGGGCAGCCAGGGTTCACGCTCCCTGAAATGCGGGCACCAGTGCCTCAAGCACACTGCCGACATAGACGACGTAGTTGCGATTCTTCATCGGTGCCGCCCCAGGAAAGGCGACGTCATCGCGGTACGGCCCGAGCACGATCTGAGACTGCCCCGCCTGACCTACGCCTGTGATTCTGAGGTCGTCGAAGAGAGAGACCGGGCGATAGCGGCGGAGAACCTCACCCTCCTTAAGGTCGAATGGGCCAGGCAAGTCCTCCACCATGATGCGGTCGAAAGGGCCGAGCGAACGGTTTGTGCGAATTTCCGGATGCGCGATCGCCGCCAACGTAAGCCCAAAACCCACGAGAAGATGGTGCTTGCTTGCTACGTCGAGGTGGTGGAGGTAGTACGCGGGATGGTCCGATGGGGGATCCATCGTGAACGGCTGCGCCCACTCGATCACCTCGAGCCACCTTTCGGGGAACCCGCGGAGCTGTCGTTTCCGGGCATCTCCCCAATCCGAAGCATCGGTGAGGACGGGAAAGGCGACGTAGCGCCCGGGACTTCTGTCTCTAAGGTTGAGGTCTACGAGGTGCCACACGAGGTGGTCGAGCACGGACCGGAGGTTGTGGACGTGGTCGGCGAAGAGAAGCCGAATGTCGGTCGGCACTGGCGGCACTTTGGACAGAACAAGCGAGCTCCATGGGTGGTCGATCTGGAGATTTAGGGTGTAGTCGGCGGTGGCGATGAAGCCGTCGATCGCCGCTTCAAGCTCGGCCGCCTGGCGTGCTGCCCAAGCAAACTTGAGCCGGATGCTCTCCAGACGTTCAGCCGGTTCTATCTCGACGCCCACGGTCCATTACACCTCGCGACCGCGACGAATATCGAACCTGCCGATCGATGCAGTTGTCATGTCACCGAGCACGGCTCAGCGAGGTTAGCGCGCTTCTATTTAAGTGCCCCCGAACGCCGGGAGTGGGGCCCGCGAACGTGCCCGACGCGGCGGCTGTTAGGGATGGGCACACGCCAGGCTGACGTCAGGTTTGAGGAAGTCAGCCCGTCAGGATAGAGCTGCTCTCGGCTTCCCCTGACAGTGCGAAGCTCGGGTCTGAGGTTTCATCCTGACAGAAGCTGCTACCTGTACCGTCGAGGTGAGGAATGATCTCGACGAGCAGGGTGATGAGGTCCCGACTATGAAAGCGACACCGAACGAGCGCCAGGAGGTGCTCTCGTACTTCGAGAACCAGATGGCCGACGACCCCGTCGTCCACCTGGAGAAGGTCGCCGTGGAGCGGGTCGGAGCGAACGTTCACGACATCTGGGACGTTCACTGCAAGAACAGCCGCTGGTGGGCGGTGTCGTGCCCGCTGAACTACTACTCCCAGGACGACTTCAGGAGTCGAGACGTCGTGCTCACGTTCCACGTCGGGTTGATGGCCCGAATGTTCTCCAGGCAGGAGATACCCATCAATGATGGGGCAGCATCGCTGCTCCCCAACGCCTGGAGGCTGTGGGAGCAAGCCGTTGAAGGCATGGCGACCAGTCGAGAAGCCGAGGACTTCCAAGCCGTGGGCGTACGGCTGCGGGAATGCCTAGTGACCTTCGCTGACGAGGTCGCAGATGACGATCTCGTTCTTGCGGGGCAGGAGCCGCCGAAGAGTGCTGACGTCGTTGGATGGAGCAACATGCTCGCCGACCGCCTCGCAGCAGGCTCGTCCGGTGAACAGCTGCGCTCGTATCTCAAGAAACTGGCACGTGAGACGTGGGACCTTGTCAACAAGTTGACCCATGCCAAGAATGCTGTCAGCTATGACGCCGAGATCGCTACAGCGGCAGTAAGTCACTTCTTGTCAACCGTTACTGCTGCCAGCATGCGGTGGTCAGCAGGTAATCCGAAGCGCTGCGGTTCATGTGGCTCGTACTATCTCGGTGCCGAGACCTGCTTGCGGTGCGGATGGAATGACCCCGACTACGTGATCCCACCCATTCGGGAGATCAGCGAGGAAGAGCTGGCTGTTCGCCTTGCCGAGCCGTGCATTCCAAGCTCAGATATCTCGACGTTCATATCCCCGGACGACCTTCGATAGCGCACCGGGCACACAGTCCCGGTGCTTGCCTGGCATCGACCACCACCCGGAACAGCTCAGGATGAAACGGTGCGAACTGCGGCGGCAGGTTGCGGAGGTGGCGGAGGTGCGGCTGGTACACCACATGCGACATCCGTTGAGAGTGGATGGCGTAGGCGGCAATGCCTGGATGATCCAGGAAGGTCTCGAATATCTCCGGTTGACGATCGGGATCGCACCAGGCAAGGCCAAGATGATCGATCAAGCGGTCCATGTCGCCGGGCAGGGGAGCTTCGATGAATCCGTTCCACTCGTCTGTTCCCGGCTCCCAGCCCATTAGTTGCGAGAAGGTGTCCCGTACGCACCAGAGGTCACCGGGAAGCGACCGCATAGCTGGAGTGATGATTCGCTCGGACCAGGCAAATCCGACCATCGTTGGCTCACCGGGTCGCTGATTCCCGCTGACTGGCCCGTTGTCGCTCACGAAGACACCCGATCGTCCGTTGATACCCAGCGGTAGAGCGTAGCCAGAGAAACCCCGAGGTCAGCTGCGACATCTCGTGGAGAGTGACCGCTCCGGAGCAACTTCTGAGCGGTAGCAACCTTGTTCTCGGTCATTAGACGTCTTCGACCGCCAACCCGTCCCCGGAGCCGTGCTGTCTCAGTCCGGCCCGTGTCCGCTCCACCGTCAGCTCCCTCTCAATCTCGGCGAGGCTCGCCATGACGTGGAAGAAGAACCGACCTGCAGGAGTGCTGGTGTCGATGGAGTCGGTGAGCCTCACGAAGTTAATGCCCTCGGCCTCGAAGTAGCTCACGAGATCGACGAGCTGCTTCACGCTCCTCCCAAGCCAGTCGAGCTTCCAGACGACGAGCGTGTCACCCTCCCGGAGCGTGTCCATCGCTCTCTGCAGGCCAGGACGGTCGGAAACCTTCCCGCTCATGTTGTCGTCGTAGACCTTCTCGCACCCCGAGGCTCTCAGTGCCTCGTGCTGGACGTCGAAACGCTGATCCCGGGTTGAGACACGGGCGTAGCCGATGCGCACTGCGAATGTTCCATGAAGCCAGTTCTCAGAACTTGTGGAGAGCCGGAGGTGTTGAGAACAGGATATGAGAACGGTTTATGAGAATGCGCTCTGATCTCGGGAGCGACTAGATGACCTATAGGTGATTTCGGCCCTGGAAACTCTCGTTTGCGAGAATCGATGATCACTCCGGACTGCAACATTTCGCGGATCCGTTGTGACGAGTGCTAGAGACTCTGCGTCGGTAGCTCAGCCAAAGCCCTCTCAACGCCCTCCCGGTCCGGCATCCGGTAGTAGGCACGTCTGCCGCCCCGAGTTGAGGGACCACATTTCTCCAGCAAGCCGTAGGCAACGAACATTCGGAGACCCGGCACTCGTATCGGCTGCCCGGCCATCCTCGACACCCGGTCAACGACATAGCTCCCGGCGAACTCGCCGCCGAACTGCTCAGACTCCTTGGCTTGTTCGGATGCTGCCCGGAGAACCACGACCCAATGGGGGTGCTCCTGGGCGAGCCTCACCACGGCCTGTTTCGTATCTATCACACCTCTCACTATAATCAAATCACTCGCATCACGCGGCATCAACTGGAGGCTGCGGCATCATGACTGCTGACATCGGGGGAAACCTCAAGACGTTCCTCAGTGGCCGTGCGCCAGGTGCCCGGTACGCCTCCTTCGACTACTGCTTCAACCACTTCCAGGCAGCTCGTGAAGCGGGGGACACGGCTCGGCTCGCTCACGACGATCACATCCTGATGTCGTGCCTGCAGCTCGGCTTCTATCTTGCAAGCTGGGGGATGATGCGTGGATCGGGGAACCTCCTGCAGAGGAGTGTTCGCGACCTCGTCCCGGTGGTGAAGCAGATTGCTGTCGAACCAGCGTCCACCTGGGACCTCGATGCACGCAGCCTGATTGATCAGGCTGACGAGGTGCTCGCACTGAGTGATCGACTGCAGGCAGCGTTCACGATCACTGCCAGTGACATCCTGCTGACCAAGACCATCCTCGGTGTCTTCGGCTGCGTTCCCGCCTTCGATCGGTACTTCCGGATCGGCTTCGGGTGCAGCACCCTGTGCGAGCCAGCACTCAAGAGGATCGGGAAGTACTACGAGGACAACCAGCCCGAGATCGATAGTTACGACATCTTCACTCTCGACTTCGCTACCGGCCTCGGCACTCAGCGCCGATACACGAAGGCGAAGATCATCGACATGGTGTTCTTCCAGGAGGGCATCAACCTGGAGAAGGCGAGGAAGTAGACCCAGCGTCCTCGATCGCCGGTTCCGAGCTGACTGGCACCAGCGCAAGGCGCAACGCCGCCAGAATCGTCAGCGCTGCGTGGGTTCGTGTCACCTCTTCCGTGTACCCGTGCAGCAGCTCGTTCCGGAAGTTCGGGCCGAATGGACTCACCAAGAACGTCCAAAGGAATCGATCCCAAGAGCGATCCATCCACGGACGAAGCTGGACCAGGAGCGCTCCCAGCTGCGGGTACTGGCCTCGTATCGATGGGCCGTCCTTCTGGTCACGCTGCACTCGGTAGCGAAGGACTCCCTTCTCCTGACACAGGGCTCGCACCAACGATTCGATCCTGGGCATCGCCACCGTCGTCGCTTCCTCGAACGATTCATGCTGGAAATCGAGCAGTGCCCTCGCAAGCGAGCGGGCCATGGAAACCGAGACATGCGGCAACCCCTGAAGCATGCTTGTGAGGTCATCTTCGGAGGGCAAGAACCGGGCGAGCGCTTCCGCGAGCACTCGGGCCGTCACTTCACCACCCATGCCTAGCCCGATGATCTCGATCCGGGAGAGTTGCTCATCGAGCCGATCCGATTCGGACGTCGTCGTGTAGCGAGTGAGCCCATCCTGGCCGAGGTGCTTCGTGGGGATCATCGAGGCGAACGGAGTCTCCTTTGCAATCATCTGCGTCGATTGCACGTTCCGGTCGATGTTGCCGGTTGGAGCCCCAGCACTGGCGAGTGTCTTCAGCACGTCACCAAGCGACTGCTGCTCCACGAACGCAGCCACGTGAGCATCAACGACTTCGGCTGGAATTGATGCACTGGCCGAGATCATCTTGAGCTCGAGATCATCGATGGAAATCTGCTGGAGCGCCTCAGTCGCCTTGTCTGCAAGATCGGGGAGCCCGTACTGGTTCGCCAGCTTGACAGCGTCTTCCAAGAACAACATCCGCATGAGGCCGGCTGGAAACTTGTCTGCGTGGGCGATGTACGCCTCGACTGTCTCTCGTCGGAGCTGCTCTCGCTTCGCCTGATCACTCTTGAAGACCTGCTCCTGAATGCGGATGGTGTGACCCGTAAGGAAGGGATCGTCACCGTAGACCTCACGGGCACGTTCGAGAAGTCGAAGCAATTCCGGATTCCGGCTGTCGTCAAAGGCGAGCACCTCCAAGGCGTGGAGGGCGACTCCTGGTTCCTTCCTTTCCTGATCCATGCTTTCCGTCGCAAGGGCCACGAGTGCCGGATAGACCTTGGCGGCTCCCTGCACATCGCCGATCCGCTTCGAGAGATCGACGGCCCAGTGGAGAGAGTTGGCTCGCTCCAGCCGATCCCACGATCCGGTCCCCAGGGCCAAGTACGCAGCGGCAGCCTCTCGCCCGTGCGTTCCCTTGTTCCCGTGCCCACGCTCGAAGAGGAGATGGTGAAGGCGAGCTCGTGGGCCGGGCATCTGCACACGATCGGCTGTTGACGCCCACAGGGCAACAACCTCCTCGGGTACCTGCCCGATGGGTGTCGGATAGGTCATCCCTCCAGCTTCGATCTGTGCACCGAATGCGTCTGAGCGTCCACGCTCCTGGCCAACCCTCCGGGCCAAGCCGTAGTCGAATGCCGTCATGAGCCAGCCCGTCTGGATGTCGCCCTGCTCCTGTTCACGTTGTCTGAGGGCTGCCGATATCCCGTACCAGTCGTCGGCTGACTGTCCTGCCTGATCGAGGTACTCGATCAGCTCGTCGGAAGCGTCAGGTGCAGGCATCTCCATGACTCAAGAATCCCAGTCGGCGTGACAGGTTGCGTGAGTTGCTACTGAGCTGCTACTGAACCTTGGTTCACGGGCCAGACGGAGGGCGACGAGCAAGACGGGACACCGAGCCTGAGCTGCCCCGATGGACTCAGGCAGACGGGCAAGACAGCCGGGGCGAGACTTTTGATCCGATGGTCCTTCGTGGCACGCAGCCTCAACGGTCAGAGCTAAGGAACCGATCAATCGATTGCGCCGCCGCAACTTGCATCGATTCGATGACGTGGCTGTAGCGGTCCAGCGTGATCTGAGTCGAAGCGTGGCCATGTCTTTCAGACACCACCTTCGGATGCACGCCCGCGAGGAGCGCGACGGTCGCTGACGTGTGTCTCATGTCATGAAGCGTTAACTGAGGCAGGTCGGCTCGGCGCTGCAGACCATGGAGCAAACGTGTCAGCCGTATAGGTATGTAGGGCTCGCCCAGCTCGTCGACGAATACGTAATCGGGAGTATGCGCGTCGCCGCGCTGTTTTGCCTCAGAAACCATCAACTCACGATGTTCGACCAAAAGGGTGACCGTCCCCTGATCGAGCACGATCGTGCGCCGACCAGCTCGGGTCTTCGGGGTCGAATCGACGACTCGGTTGTCAGCCATCGTTCGAGTACGCCTGACCAACAACACTGGTTGGGAGCCACTTAAGTCGATGTCCTCCCACTTCAAGCCAGCGAGTTCTGATCGACGCAACCCCGTTGAGATAGCCAGGTACCAAAGGGCGTGTAGACGATCCGCCTTGGCCGTCTCCAGCAACACCCTGACCTGCTCAGGCGTGTACACAGGGCGCTCCTCTGTGTCGTCCCGGGGCCGCTCGACGCGATCCGCCGGGTTTAAGACGAGGTACCCCATGTGCTGCGCATAGCTGAGCACGTTGTGCAGCACACGATGGATGTTGCGTACTTGAGTTCCAGACAACGACCGCCCGTCCCGGCGGCCACCGGAGCGAAGGTCCACATACAGTTGCTGGATGAGCGGCGCGCTCAAGCGATCGAGACGCACCGTTCCGATGCGCGGCGTCAGGTACGTGTCGACGATGAACCGATAATTGGACATCGTCGTCAGCTTGCGGTTTGGCCCGACGGCAATCAGCCACTCGGAGGTGAGGTCGCCAAATGTCTTCGCCTGTGTGTGGCGCAAGCGACCTTCGGCTTTCGCTACCGACGCGTTCGCTAGGGCGTTTCTCGCCTCGCGCTCAGTGCGGAACCCGCTGACTCGCTTCTGGTGACGGCGCCCGTCCGGTCCCGGCGGCAAGTCCAATCGGTAAAACCACGTGCCCCCGCGTCTCCCCACGTTCTGAGCCATCGGCCAGATACTCCATCACGTCGGTTTCGATCAACCTACCGACACTTCGTGTCCAGTTCGTGTCCAGAACACTAGTGGGGAGCACTGTCAGGCGAGGGGTAATTGCCAGGAATGGGCCGCTGAACAGGAGTTACATCGGTGTCGGAGAGGGGACTTGAACCCCTACGCCCTTGCGGGCACCAGCCCCTCAAGCTGGCGCGTCTGCCTATTCCGCCACTCCGACGCGGCGGGCAACGTGTCCCGCCAGGGACGAAACACTAGCGCGACCCCTGGTCGCGGCCTCGCCGACGCCGCCGGCACGACCACGGGTCGCGGAACCGCCTAGCTCCCCGGAGTTGTCGTCGACGTCGTCGGCGGCGGGCTCAGCTGGATCGCCCAGTCCTGCGCGTCCCACATCGGCCCGGCGAGTGTCGCCGTGTCGGCCACGTTGACGACCTTCGCCTGCCGCACGAGCGCGGACGGCATCTGGAAAAGCGGCAGCGTCGGCAGGTCCTGCCACAACAGCGTGTCAATCTGGTTGTACAGCCCCGCGTCGGCCGCGGCGTTGAGCTCGGACTGTGCGGTGGCAAAGAGCGCCCCGACGTCCGGCTCCGAAAACCCGAGGACGTCACGGGTTACGCCGCCCGCGTTGACGGCGCTCGGCTCGGTGCCCGTCCCCGCGGGGTAGCTCGCAGTCCCGCCCGCCGTCGCCGGGACGGACGGGGTCGCGCCCCCGATGGGCCTCGGCGTCGGGCCGACGGGTTCGGTGTAGAGCCCGGCCATCGTCGACGGATAGGGCGACTCGATGTACGGCGCGATGGCGAGCTGGTAGCGCCCCTGCGGCAGGATCGCCGACAGAAGCGAAGCGAGCGGCACGTTGCGGATCCGCACCCTGATCCCGGCCGGTAGAAGCTCCGCCTGGATCTCACGCTCGGCGGCGGCCACCGTCGGGTTCCCCTTCGGTCCCGTGAGGACTATGACGAGCGGCCTCCCCGTGGCAGAACGCGCGTCGCCCTCGGCGTCGAGTACGTAGCCCGCCGCCACGAGGAGCAGGTCCGCCTCGGCGTCGTCGGGCACCAGGTAGGCGCTGTCGTTCAGGATGCCCCCCGGTTGTCCGGCGGCGTAGATGCGGTTGCCCGAGGCCAGGGCGCCGGGTTCGACGACGCCGACCGAGTCGGCGACGACCTCCGGGCGGTCGATCGCCGCGGCGATCGCCTCGCGCATCACGAGCCGGCCGGTGACCGGGTCGGCGAAATTGAAGGCGAGCTGCCAGAGCGTCGCCGAGTCCGACACGGTCTGCTCGAGATCGACACTCCGCGTGACGACGCCCGTGACGTTCGTCCCCGGGGCGATCACGGCGAGGTCGACGGAGCCGGCGCGCAGCGCCCGCAGCGTCGCGCCCTCGGAGTGCTCGACTTTGAAAACAATATGGTCGAGGTGGGCGCGCCGGCCCCAGAAGGCGGGGTTGCGCGAAAGCACCAGCTCCTTGTCGGGCACGATCTTCGTGATGACGAAGGGCCCGCCCGAGACGAGGTGGGCGGGCTTGCGCCCCTCGAACGCCTTCACCCAGCCGTAGCGGCGGGCGATGTGGGCGGGGACGAGGTCGTTGAAAAGCGCCATCCAATCCGCGTAGGGCTTGGCGAAGACGACCTTCACGGTCGTGCCGGGCTTCTTGCTCACCGACCCCGTGACCGAGGTGATGTCCTCGTATCCCGCCAGCGGGAACGTCGCCGGGAGGCTCGGCCCGATCCTCATCAGCGCGTGCCAGTCGTAGGCGAAGTCGGAGGCCGAAATCGCCACGCCATCAGACCAGCGCGCCCCCTTGGCGAGGGTGTAGACGACGGTCTGGGGCTTGAGACCCGTCACCTCGGCCGAGGTGACGAGCCCGTCGACGGCGTGGATCTGCATGCCGGGCCCGGTGACGAAGAGCTGCGGGAGGACCTGTTCCATCACCATCTGGGTGATCGAGTTCGAGCCCCCCGGCGTGAGCGGGTTGAACTGGGTGGGTAGACGTGAGACGGCGAAGGTGACGGAGCCGCCGTCGAGGATCTTCACGCCCCCCTGGTCGGCGAGCGTCGTCGAGGCGCCCGAGGAGGTCGCGCCGGCGATCGCGAGGACTACGAGGGTGCCGAGAGCGGCGGCTGCAGACCTGCTCAGCCCCACCGAAGCCCGATGATGACCGTCGCGAAGGCGAAGACGACGGCGACGGTGATGGTCAGCCGGTCGAGATTCTTCTCGGCGACCGTCGAGCCCGCGGCCGCCGTGCCGACGGTCGAGCCGAACATGTCCGAAAGTCCCCCGCCTCGGCCCGAGTGCAAAAGGATCAGCAGCACGAGCGCGAACGAGGCGAGGGTCTCGATCCCGACCAGGATGTCGGTGAGCACGTGCGAGGACCTCCTCGGCTGCGTCGGGCGCGCGCGGAACGACGGCGCAGATTAGCAGTTCACGGCCGCTGGCCTGCTCGCGCGCTACGCCCCGGCACGCACGATCGTGACGAAACGCTGGGCGTCGAGGCTCGCGCCGCCGACGAGGAAGCCGTCGACGTCCTCGCCGGCGAGCAGCTCCTCGGCCGTCTCCGGGGTGACCGAGCCCCCGTACTGGATGCGGATCGAGGGCGCGGCCGAGGGCGCGAAGTGCCCGATCTCCGAGCGGATGGCGGCGCATATCTCCTGGGCGTCGGTCGGGGTCGCCGTCCGCCCCGTCCCGATCGCCCAGATCGGCTCGTAGGCGAGGACGATCGACGCGACGACGTCGGTCGGGCGGCCCTCGAGCGCGGCGCGCACCTGGCCGCGCACCTTGGTCTCGGCGTCGCCGGCGTCGCGCTCGGCGAGCGTCTCGCCGACGCAGACGATCGGCAACATCCCGTTGCGCAGGATCGCGTCGATCTTTCTCCCCACGATCTCGTCGGTCTCGTCGAAGTACTGGCGCCGCTCCGAGTGCCCGGTTATCACGTAGCGGATGTTCAGCCGGGCGAGCATCTCGGCCGAGACCTCTCCGGTGTAGGCGCCGCGGTCCTCGTAGTGGCAGTTCTGCGCGCCGAGCGCCACCGGGACGTGGTCGGACTCGACGGCGGTCTGCACCGTGCGCAGCGAGGTGAAGGGCGGATGCACGCTCACCTCGCGCCCCTGTGGCACCGCCCCGGCGAAGAGCAGCGCGGCGAGCTCCTGGATGAGCTTGAGCGCCTCGAAGTGGTTCCCGTTCATCTTCCAGTTGCCGCTCACGAGCACGCCGCGCTCGGGCGTCACCGCGATCAGCTCCCCTTCGGGGCGTTCGGCGCGCCGCGCAGCGCGGCGAGGCCCGGGAGGTCGCCGAGCTCGATGAGCTCGAGCGAGGCTCCCCCGCCGGTCGAGACGAAGCCGACCGACTCGGCGAGGCCGAACTCGTCGATCGCCGCGGCGGAGTCGCCCCCGCCGACGACCGTGAACCCGGGACAGGTGGCGACCGCCTCGGCGACCGCGCGGGTCCCGGCTGCAAAGCGCGGGTCCTCGAAGAACCCGACCGGCCCGTTCCAGAACACCGTCCCCGCCTCCCCGATCACGTCGCAGAAGCGGTGCCGGGTCTCGACGCCGACGTCGACGCCCTCCCAGCCGTCCGGGAAGTCGCCCGTCGTCGTGTCGATCGGGTCGCCGTCGATGACGGACTCCGCCCCGGGGTGGAGCATGCCGCCGGGCCCGATGATGACGACGTCGGAGGGCAGCATGATCTTGTGGGTCGAGGCGAGGAGCGTGCGGCACGCGTCGACGTGGGGCGGGTCGAAGATCGACGTGCCGATCTTGCGGCCCTCGGCCGCGAGGAACGTGTACGACATCCCGCCGCCGATGAGCACGGTGTCGGCCTTGGCGATGAGCGAGACAAGCACGCCGAGCTTGTCGGCCACCTTGGCACCGCCGATCACGGCGACGAAGGGGCGCTTCGGCTCGTCGAGGAGGCCCCCGATCACCTCGACCTCCCGGGCGAGCAACCTCCCCGCCGCCGAGGGCAGCCGCGCCGGCGGCCCGACGATCGAGGCGTGGGCGCGGTGCGACGCCCCGAAGGCGTCGTTCACGTAGCAGTCGTGGCCGGCGACGAGCCGGTCGACGAAGGCCGGGTCGTTCGCCTCCTCGCCCGGGTCGAAACGGAGGTTCTCCAACAGCTCCACGCCGGGCACGAGCTCGGCGAGGCGCTCGCGCACCGGGGCGACGTCGAAGCGGGGGTCGGGCGCGCCCTTCGGGCGCCCGAGGTGGGTCGCGCACGTCACCGTCGCACCCCGGTCGAGGAGCCAGCGCAGCGTCGGGACCGCCTGGCGCATCCGGAAGTCGTCGGTGACTACCCGTTTGCCGCCGACCTCGCCGATCGGCACGTTGAAGTCGACGCGGACGAGGACGCACTTTCCCGCGACCTCCGGCAGGTCTTCAAGGACCGGGATGCGCCCGATCACTTGCCGACCAGCGCGACGAGCTCGACGAGCCGGTGGGAGTAGCCCCACTCGTTGTCGTACCAGCCGAAGACCTTGGCGAGGGTCTGGCCGTGCTCGAGCGGCAGCGTCATCGTGAGCGCCGAGTCGAACGTGCACGATGCCGGCGAGCCGACGATGTCCGAGGAGACGATCGGGTCCTCGGTGTAGACGAGGACCTTGGCGAGTGGCCCGGAATTCGCGGCGGCGGCGAAGGCCCCGTTCACGGCCTTGGCGTCGGTCGTGGCGTTGAGGATCCCCGTGAAGTCGGTGATCGAACCGACCGGGAGAGGCACGCGCAGCGCCGAGCCGTCGAGGCGGCCCTTCATGTTCGCCATGACGAGGCTCGTCGCTCGCGCCGCGCCGGTCGAGGTCGGCACGATGTTTACCGCCGCGGCCCGCGCCCGCCGCAGGTTGTCCCGGGCGAAGTCGAGGAGCTCCTGGTCGTTCGTGTAGGCGTGGACCGTCGTCATGAGGCCCTTTTCCACGCCGAAGGCGTCGTCGAGGACCTTCATCATCGGCACGAAGCAGTTCGTCGTGCACGAGGCGTTCGAGATGACAAAGTCCTTTGCCGGGTCGAAGTCGCCCTCGTTCACGCCGATGACGAAGGTCGCGTCGGCGTCGGCCGAGGGCGCGGAGATGACGACCCGCTTCGCCCCGCCGGCGAGGTGCGCCGCCGCGGCGTCGCGCTTGGTGAAGCGCCCGGTCGACTCGACGACGACCTCGACGCCGAGCTCACCCCAGCGCAGCGCCGCCGGGTCGCGCTCGGCGAAGACCTTGATCACGTGGGAGTCGACGACGAGGTCGGAGCCCTTCACCTCGACCGTTCCCGGGTAGCGCCGGTACGTCGAGTCGTAGCGGAGCAGGTGGGCGTTCACCTCCGAGCTGAGAAGATCGTTTACCGCGACGATCTCGATGTCCGCGCTCGATTCACGGGCCGCGCGCAGGAAATTGCGCCCGATCCGACCGAACCCATTGATCCCGACCCGTACCGTCATGTCGCTGCTCCCGCTTTCGAAGTCCCCCGGTGGCGCGCCACCGGGACGTGGTGGAACTGTCTTTGTGGCCGAGGCGGATTCATCCGACCCGAGGATCGCCACCCGGGGCCACGGTCAAAGGCTATCTGGTCCGCAAACCCGGCGGGGACACCTGCCGGCCCTACGCCGGAGCCCGGCGGTTTCCGGTAGCTACCGGTCGACGTCGCGGTGGTGGACCGAGGGAGAAAAGCCCTGGGCCCGCAGGCGGCGGGCGAGCTCCTCGGCGAGCACGACCGAGCGGTGCCTCCCGCCGGTACAGCCGATGGCGATCGACACGTATGACTTCCCCTCCCGGGAGAAAAAGGGCAGGAGGAACGTGACGAGGTCGTCGATGCGCGCCAGGAACTCGACCGCCTCGGGCGAGGACATGACGTAGTCGCGCACGTCGTCGTCGAGACCGCTGTGCGGGCGCAACGCGCCGACCCAGTGCGGGTTCGGCAGGAACCGCGCGTCGAAGACGAGGTCGGCCTCGAGCGGCAGGCCGTTCTTGAAGCCGAACGAGACAATCGAGGTCTCCAGCTGGCCGGTCGTCTCCTGCACGGCGAACAATTCGACGAGACGCGCCCGCAGCTCGTGGACGTTCGTCTCTGACGTGTCGATGACGACGTCGGCCCCGGCGAGGAGCGGCTCGAGGAGCGCGCGCTCGGACTGGATCGCCTCGAGCACGCCCTCGGCCTCGACGGGGTGACGCCGGCGGGTACCGGAGAACCGCCGGACAAGGACCTCGTCGGAGGCCTCGAGGTAGAGGACGCGCACTCGGGCGCCCGAAGCGCGCAGGTCCTCGATCGCCGGGACGATCTCGGCGACGGGCTCCGTCCCTCCCCGGCCGACGACGAAGCAGAACCGGTCGAGGTCGTTGCCCTGGAGCGCGGCGAGCTCGGCGACCTTGCTGACCAAGGCGGGGGGGAGGTTGTCGATGACGAACCAGCCGAAGTCCTCGAGCGCCGCGGCCGCGGTCGACCGTCCCGCCCCCGACATCCCAGCGACGATCAGGTACTCGGCCACGGCCCCTGCCCTCCCCCGTGATTCTTTCATCCCTCGGGCGTCGGCCTCGGAATACGGAGTCTCACGCCCGGTGCCGGGGCCGGTGCTCGAAGCGCATCGCGCAAAGGCGCGGGATCTTCGACTCGAAGTCGGCGTCGACCGACTCGGCGAGCAGTTCCATCCGCGGCGACGGTTCCTCGAGGCGGACGAGGACGAGGTCCCGCTCGGCGAGCGGGTTGATGTAGCGCGAGAGCGGCCGGTGGCTGAAGGCGAGCGAGACCGTGGGGTCGACCTCCTCGACGTCCCACTGCTCGGCGAGATACGGCCCCATCCGCCAGTAGACCTCGTTGAGGATCTGGTCGTCGACGAAGCCGCTCCCCGGGCCTTGGAAGGCCGGGTGGTTGACGACGAGGACGAAGGCGCCCCCGGGCGCGAGCACGCGGGCCGCCTCGGCGAGCAGCGCGTCGGCGTCGGTGACGTGCTCGATGACGAGGCAGCAGAACGCCGCGTCGACCGAACCCGTCGCGATCGGCAGGTGCTCACCCTCGGCCTGGACGTAGGTGATGGCGAGCTCCGGGTCGGCCGCGTCGAGGGCGTTGGCGAGCTGGCGGGGCGCGGGGTCGACGCCGATCACCCGGCAGCCGGTCGCCGCGGCGACGGCCCGGGCAACCTGACCCTCGCCACAGCCGATGTCGACGGCCACCCGGGGGGTTCTGAGCTGGGCGACGACGAGCGGGATGATCTCGATCTCGTACTCGCGGTCGGCTCCCCCGGTGAACGTCGCCTTCCACCAGTCGGCGTGCTCGTCCCAGCTCTCGGCGAAAGGCGGCGGACCGGTCCCTTCCGCGTGGGGCTCTTTGTGGGCGGACTTTGTCATATCGCGACCCCTGGCGCGCCCCGCGCCGGGGCGGCACCCGCCCGGACACCACCGGGGTGGAGCTTCGCGAACACCGCCGTGGCGACGTCATCCGGCAGCCACGAGACGCTCCTCAAATCCTCGGCGCTCGCTGATCTCAACGCCCGCAGCGATCCGAACTCGGCGACGAGACGGCGGCGCCGCGTCGCCCCGAGACCGCGGACGCCACCGAGGGGGTCGGGACGGAGCCGGCGGGCGCGCAGCTCGCGGTGGTAGGAGATCGCGAAGCGGTGCGCCTCGTCGCGGATCTCCTGGAGCAGGTAGATGGCCTCCGAGTCCCGGGGGATCCGCACGGGGTCGGGCGAGTACGGCACGAAGACCTCTTCGAACTGCTTGGCGAGCGCCGCCACGGCGACCCTTTTCTCAAGCCCGAGGGCGGCGAGGACCCGCACCCCCACGCCGAGCTGGCCTTTGCCCCCGTCGAGGAGGAGCAGCTGCGGCGGGTAGGCGAACCGCCGGCGGTGGGTCGAAGCCTCGTCCTCGCCGTCGGTTGCGGGCTCGGCGAGCCGCCGGAGCCGCCGGGTGAGGACCTCCTCCATCGCCGCGTAGTCGTCGTTACCGGCCACGCCCGTCACCTTGAAGCGCCGGTAGTCGCTGCGCTTGGTGAGCCCGTCCTCCATCACGACCATCGAGCCGACGTAGTCGCTCCCCTGAAGGTGGCTCATGTCGTAGCACTCGATGCGGAGCGGCGCCTCGGCGAGCCCGAGGTGGCGCTGGAGCTCCTCGAGGGCGCGGGCCCGGGCCGCGAGGTCGGTCGCCCGCCGGGTGCGGTGCCGGACGAGCTGCTCGGCGGCGTTCTGCTCGGCGACGCCGACGAGCGCCCGCTTATGGCCGCGCCGCGGGACCCGGACGGCGACCGCCGCGCCCCGCCGGCCCGAGAGCCAGGCCGCGTAGGCCTCGGCCTCGGCGGGGACCGTCGGCACGAGGACCTCGCGGGGCACGCCGAGCGGCGTCTCGGCATAGTGCTGGCCGAGCGCCCGCGCGACGAGGTCGGCCGGCCCCAGGTCCTCGACCTTCTCGAGGACGAAGCCCTGCCGGCCGACGACGCGGCCGTGGCGGACGTGGAGGACCTGGACCGCGGCGTCGAGCTCGGACTCGGCGATTCCCATCACGTCGAAGTCCTCGTCGGCCGCGCCGACGACGTCCTGGTGCTCGCCGGCGAGGCGCGCCGATTCGAGCTGGTCCCGGAAACGCGCCGCCTTCTCGTACTCCTCGGCCGCGGCCGCGCGCTTCATGCCCACCTCGAGTCGGGCGACGACGGCCTTCGTGTCGCCGTCGAGGAAGCGGGACAGGTCCTCGACGTGGCCCTTGTACTCCTCCGCCGTCACCGCGCCGACGCAGGGGCCCGAGCAGCGCTCGATGTGGTACAGCAGGCACGGCCGCCCCAGCCGCTCGTGGCGGGCGAACTTCGTGTTCGTGCACGTCCGCACCGGGAAGGACCGCACGAGCATGTCGAGCATCTCCCGCAGCGCGTAGGCCTGGGCGTAGGGGCCGAAGTACCGGGTGCCCTTGCGCTTCGTGCCCCGCATGATCGTGACGCGCGGCCAGGTCTCGTCGGTCGTCACGGTGATGAACGGGTAGCTCTTGTCGTCGACGAGCCGGACGTTGAAATGCGGCCGGTGCTCCTTGATCAGGCTGTACTCGAGCATGATCGCCTCGACCTCGGAGCGCACTTGGATCCACTCGACCGACTGCGCCCGCTCGAGCATCTGCTGGGTGCGGGGGTGGAGCTGGGTCGGATCGCCGAAGTAACTCGACAGGCGTTGCTTCAGCGACAGCGCCTTGCCGACATAGATGACGCGCCCGTCGGCGTCCTTGAACTGGTACGAGCCGGGCGCGTCCGGAACGGCTTTCGGGCGTTCGAGCACTAACCTGGAGGCTACGCCGGCCTGGTACCCCGGCGGACAGAGCT
>Ga0187864_10002264_pt1 | contig 16894 bp, 9 predicted proteins | sample June2016WEW_11_4_FD_132985 | JGI IMG/M metagenome (GOLD analysis project Ga0187864, IMG submission 132985) | Peatland microbial communities from SPRUCE experiment site at the Marcell Experimental Forest, Minnesota, USA - June2016WEW_11_40 | ecosystem: Environmental > Terrestrial > Soil >...
AGGGCGATCATCATGGGATTGACGCCGGCCAACTCGGCGGCCTTTTCGGGGGAGTAGCCAGCGCTCAAAGCGGCAATGACGGTGGCCTGGCGATCGTCTAAAGCGAAATCTGTCATATCGTATCGAACCCAACCTCGGCTTCACGATAGCGCGGGAGGGTAGAGAAACCGGGGTGCGGGAAAGGGCGGGAAGTCTGTAGTGCGATGAAAGGGAAGGGGCAAGGCGGGTTGAAAAATTCTTCGAAACTCTGTGACCGGCAAAACGGGGGAGTCGCGTTTGGGATGGAACAGGCGGCGGGGAGCGGCGCGGCAGGGGCTTGCGCGTGGTGTATTTGGCAGGGCAACTGGGCGAAGCGATCGATCACCCGTAGCAACGTTGCCTCATTTCGTAGCCCGATCTGGAGCGGGTCCGGAGGAGTCGCGCAGGATCGCTTTGAGCTTCGCGAACCGGTGGGAGCGATCTGACGAGTTCGCGAATTCTGGGATTCAGCGACTGCGCTAACGCTATGAAAGCAAACGAACGGCGATTTGCCGCGCATGGGGGCAAGCTGGTATCTGAATGATAATTAAGGAGTTGTAAATTACGATGGGCTCACGTCAGGCTGTCCCCCTGCGCCCCCTGCGCCGTCCCCCTTCACCCGTCCCCCTGCGCCCCCCTGCGCCCTCTGCGCACTCTCCCCTGCGCACTCCGGCGGATGTGCGGGGAACGGGTGGCGTGAGCTTTTGGAATCGAGGCGAGTAGTGAAAATGATGGCGACGGTAAAGTTTAGTACCTAAAGAACACCAGAAAAATCTGATATCTGAGCAAGCGGGGTTCCAATCAAAGAACGTGGCTCACAGGTCTATGTTCCCAATGTTTTCTTTGGTTTACGGTTGAGTATTGATTTGTGGTACTATGGGTAACGGAAGGCACTTTCCCCTTGCATAGTCATGGGCGGCGGTACTATTATATTTTGATGGAACGTACCAGAGTTTCTGCCATCATTTTTCGCTTGAGAAGCGTCTGAATAGTAGGCAGACGGTATGTCACAGATTTCATTTCACAACCCAGACACCAAAAAGTCTGTCTCGTTGAGCGAATACAGGGCACTGTACGAAGCATGGCTTGAAGCCTATGCGAAAGACCGCAAGCCTCCGATGTCTAGTTCACTATACTATTTTAGCCAACCTAATCAAAACAAACCCACAGTGTACTCTTTTGTTCCAAGCGCGCCATGGGGCCAACGATTAGGTGCTCGCCGCAGTCTATGGAGATCAATTCTGGATGGGATATGTGGTTTTTCCCTCTTTCCTGATACGGTTGTTCTTCCAGATTCGGCCGAGATAAAGTCTGATGAAGAAGCGATTTTGAACGATTGGGTCATGGTGGGATCTGATTTGTATCAGGCCATACACGGGCGTATAATATCCGCATCCGATGTCGGGTCCCAGTCCACCGAACTTACCTCCACTGCCGCCAGGTAGAAGGATTGCATCCAGCACCACTGTGGAAGTAGCCTTTAGCGGCCCTCTGCCTCCGCCGGAAATACTGCGCGCTTATGATGATGCAGTTCCAGGATGTGCTGCCAGAATAATTGCGATGGCGGAGCAGCAGGGCCAACACCGCAGGGATATGGAGCAGAAACTAGCCCTGGCCGGCGTTGAGGAGATGCGACTAAAATTCAGGGAGGCTCGTTTCGGACAAAAATGCGCCCCCCTTTTAGCGTCTCTTTTTGTATTGGCCGGTACTTACATCGCCCTCCACGGTCATCCAACCGCCGGCACCGCGGTGGCCGTCACCGGAGGCGGCGTTGGTATTCCCCCAATAATCACGGCCTTTATGCGCGGCAAAAGCAAAGGCAACATTCGGCAGCCAGATAAACCGCCAGAACAAAAGGGGAGCTCGAAAAAGAACAAGGCGCGACGATAGCCGGGGGTGTTTCGGCTTTCGTCACGGAGCCAGATTCTTCGTTAGTGGGTCGTTCTGCCAGAAGTCCTCAGGGAAATCGGGAACAGTAACCCGTGCGCCAGTTTTCATGAGAGCCTTGCGAGCCGTCTCGGTGTGTGCCACGATATGCCCGCATCGTACGTCCCAGGGCTGCCGCATCACATCACCCAGCGGCAACGGACGCCAGGATGTTCTTGACGCCGATTCCGACCGTCTGCTCTTCCTCGATCTATTAGCCGAATACTCCCACCGTTACCACCTCGAAATTTGCGGCTACTGCCTGATGGGCAATCACTTCCACCCGATCGCCGTCCCGCCCGAGGAAAACTCCGCCGCGCGCACGCTACGCCGCCTCTAGGCCGACTACGCCCGCTACCCGTGGGAAATGCCTTCCAACATTCGGGAGGGCGTGCTGTTTGCTTCCCCGCGCACCGATGGCGAACGCAATCAGACCGCATCCGCTTGCGTACGCAAACTGAAAATTCGCATTCCAGCGCCTTATCCGCGGCCCGCCGGCGCCGATTGACAATCGGCGGCAGGATGCCATCCTAACGCCGCATAGTTTTCGAAAGAACGGTCACGACACAGAACAGGGCGGACTCCCGGTCCGCCCGGGAAACCCTCATCCCGCGCCTCTGCCCAGGAATCGAATCTCCGCGACCGGCGAAGAGCCGGCCAGGGGGCCGGCTGCGGACCAGGGGGTCCGCCCTACTATGCGCCGCTTCGGCCGTTGCGGAAACTATGTGGCATTGGGATACCATCCTGTCCCACATGGCGCCGCTTGCCATCATTCTATTACGCGAGGCTCAATAATACCGCGCCCGGTTGCAGGCCCGGAACGCGAGGTGACGCCCCGCGCTTCGTCGATGGTCAGAAACTGGTTCGCAGCTACATTGCCGATGTGCTCGACGGTCCCGCTGGGCCAATCGACCTCGATCGATGCCGTAACATCTTTTCCCAGACCGAACGTCAACGCCAGATCGCTCTGGGAAGCGTAACTCGAACCGCTGCGCACCATGTTCCACTGCTTACCGGAGGCGCTTTCGACGCGCACGACCGCGCCGATACCGTCGCGGTTGCTTTTGGCGCCGATCAGCCTGAGGCAGATCCAGTGGTTGCGGTTGCCGCCGTCGTTGCGGAACAGATACGCCGGGCCGTTGTTGGACGTAATCAGCACATCCAGATCGCCGTCGCGATCGAAATCCGCGTAGGCCGCGCCGCGCGCCACAATCGGGCGGTTGAACGCCGCACCCATCTGCGCCGTCGTATTCTCGAACTTGTGGTTTCCCAGGTTTCGGAACAGCAGCGGGGCCTCGCGGTAGCCGACCTTGGGTTGCACGCGGCCAATCTCGTCTTCAATGTGCCCGTTCGCGGCGAGAATATCGGGATGGCCGTCCAGGTCGTAATCGAAGAAGAAGACGCCGAAGCTCAGCGACAGCAGGCTGGCGCGGCCCACCGTTGAGGACGGCGCCTCATCCACGAACAGCCCGTTGCCCTCATTGTGGTACAGCCCCAGCATCTGGTTGGCAAAATTCCCCACCAGCAGGTGCGGCCGGCCGCTGCGGTCGTAATCGGCGGAATCGGCGCCCATCGCCCCTCGCGCCACGCCGTCCTCGCCGTACGCTACGCCGGCGGTCATTCCCTCTTCCGTGAAGGTTCCGTTGCCATTATTGCGATACAGCTTATTCGGCTGGGTGTCGTTGGCCACGAAAATGTCGGGCCATCCGTCGCCGTTGTAATCGAGAACCGTCACGCCGAGCGATTTGCCGGTGGGGTCGCCCAGCCCGGCTTTTTCGGTCACATCTTCGAACCGCCCGCCGCCCAGGTTATGAAACAGCCGCGAGCGCGTGCCCTTGTACGATTCCGGCGTGCAGTACGATTTTGTGGCTCCGTCCAAGGAGCACCACAGGTCCAGTTTCGGGCTCCACTGCACATAGTTCGCAACGAAGAGGTCTAATTTGCCGTCGCGATCGTAATCGAGCCACGCCGCGCTGGTGCCGAAGTTGGCGTTTTGAATACCCGCCGCCTTGGTGACGTCGCGAAACCGTCCGTTGCCTTCGTTGTGAAACAGACGGTCGCCATCGAGCGCGGTAATATATACGTCATCGCGGCCGTCGTTATCGTAATCGCCGATGGCCACGCCCATCCCATACATTTCGACGTCCAGGCCGCTCCCGGCCGTAATATCCGTAAACGTGCCATTGCGATTGTTGCGATATAGCGCGGCGATGGATCTGCGGCCGCGCGGCGTCCAGTCCTTGCTGTTGATGAGCAGGATGTCGGGCCATCCGTCGCCATTGGCATCGAAAAACGCGCATCCGGAGCCCAGCGTCTCGGGAAGGTATTTCTTCCCGGCTCTGCCGCTGTTGTGCACGAAGCGAATACCGGCCTGCGCGGTGACATCCGTAAAGACGATGCCGGACCCTGGAAGGGTTGCGGCCATGGAAGCCAGAGCGGCAAGTGCAGCGGCTAGCAGCAGGCGTTTCCACGTCACACCCGCATAAACAGTAGGGCGGACCCCCTGGTCCGCAGCCGGCCCCCCGGCCGGCTTTTCGCCGGTGTCGGAGACTTGGCGCTTGGGGAAAAGAGCGGGACGAGGGCGTCCCGCGCGGACCAGGGGGTCCGCCCTACTGGTATGCGGTGCCGGCTCTTGCGAAAAGTATGTGACATTGGCGTGCGCCACGTCCGCGAGCGCTCTCTTCACCGCAGCACCGCCTTAACCGCGCTTTCGTGATCGTGAATCGGCTGCCGCTCGTTATTGTCCTCCGGACTTAGAGCCCGCCGCCGGGCAGTGAGAGCCTGCGACGATTCTTCCGCTTTGAACCGGCGAAATAAAGCCTCCTCCCGCGACGCCGTTGCGGCATCGCCCAGACCGCGCGCGCACAGCATCCAGGTGTAGTGCATCTGCACGTCCTCCGGATCCACGGCGCAGACCTGCTTCAGCGCCGCCACCGCGCGGGCATATTCGCGCTTCAGGAACAGAATTCGTGCGATCTGGTTCAAGACCACGCGATCGCGCGGATATTGCGCGCGCACTCGTTCGAGCGATGCCAGCGCGCCATCGTAATCGCCATCGGCCTTCTGAACGGCCGCCCGGAAGAACCAGGTGCGCCCAAACCCCGGCGCCAGTTCGAGCGCCTTCGCGATATAGGGTTTGGCGGCATCCGTCTCGCCTTCCTGAATCAGCGCGCGCGCCACATTCAGCCAGCCATCGGCATAGGCGGGCTCGGCTTCAGTCACTCGCTGGAACGCGTACTCCGCGCCTTTCAGGTCCCCCTGCAGCAGAAGGCCGATCCCCCAATCGTTCCAGCGCTCGCGATCTTCTTTGTGTACCGCCGGCCGCCATTCCGGCTTGCCGAGCGGCACCGCTACGTGCGCCTCGGCCAAAGTCGTGACCGGCAAATCGGGAATCCGCCCGCGAATCTTTCCGGCCACGTTGGCGGGAATGGTCTTCACATCGAAGACATATTGCAGCCCATTGCGGTCTCGCGCCAGCAACCCGGGGTCCTGCCCTGCCTCCGGCTGCCCGGCATACGCGAAGTGCGTGTAATACCAGGAGAACTTGCGGTAATTGAGCCGCGCGGTAAGTTGAATGGGCCCCCGCGCGTCCTTCGGCGCCTGCACTCGGAAATGCGCCACATCGACCGCACCGGGTGGAATCAGCCGAACGTACAATAAACTGCGCGTCTGCCAGGCATTGCGTTTATCGATCGGGTTGCCGGCGCCATCCAGTTGATACGAGCGGTAAAAATGCGCGCCGGGCTCGACCGGGCCCCTGCCATTGTCGAGCACGTTGCCGCTCCAGAAGATCACCCGGCCATCCGCGTCCTTGGCCTGAAGTTCGAGCCAGACGTCGAAAGCGTCTACCGTTCCGCCTGGGAAAAAATGGCCGATTTTGCGCGTCCGCACCACGACATCCACCCGCGTAGCCCGGCCCGGCTCCATGGCCGCGCCCGGCCCGTTGAGTGGCGCTTCGATTCTCCCAACGTCCCGGATTACCGCCGCGCCAGTGTGTTCCGCCTCTTCGCCCACTGCGAATGTGGAGTTCGCCTGCATGGTGTCGCCGCGCCGCAGCATTTCGGTTTCGCCGGCGCGCCCGGCAGGTTCCTCAACCGGTGAAGCGGCAAAGATGTCGACGGTAATGAATCCGGATTTCAGAAAGCCCTCCGTGACACGCATCTGCTCCTCATCCCGGTTGGCGTACGCCACCGCCGTATTGGCGCCGGGAAAGCGATGCGAATGCACCTTGCCGTCCCGATTGCCGGGGTCGCCCGAAGCCACCAACGGCATGTGGCAATCGGTGCACACCTGGCTCTTGGCGGGGTAATAAAATGAGCGCGCGCCCTGGCCCGATACTCCGCTCGCCTGCCAGTTGTCGTACTCGTTGAAGCCGCGCACCCAGCGATAGTCGTTCACCGGAACGTCGAGATGCACTTTGTGGCACGCCGCGCAAAACTCCGCCGACTGGTCCCGCATGAAAGGCTTCATAAACGTCGCCCTGTGCGGCTTTGGATTGAGGTACGTGAGAAAGTCGGCAAGGGCGCGGATGGTACGATTGCGGCTGGAAGCGAGTGTGTGAAGCGGCGGATATTCCACCGTGAAATCCGCATTGCCCATGGAACTTGCCACGTGGACAATGGCGTGGCACGACATGCAGCCCAAGCCCGCCTGCGCCTCCGGCGTATCGAGCTGTTCGCGGATGGGGCGGTCGAAACGCCCATTGAAAAAAACGGCGTGATCGTGGCAACCGGCGCACCACCTGCTCGGCCGCGTGCCCGTGACACTCTGCATATATTCGATCGATTTCCGATAGAACTGGTTGTTGAACGATGCGAAGCGATGCATCGAGCTTTTCCATTGCGCGTAAATGTCTTTGTGGCACCGCCCGCAATCTTCCGAATCCATGAAAAAATTCGAGGGAATGATCCGGCCGGTATCGGTGCGCGCCGAGGAAGGTGCGAACGGAGAGCGGGCGCCCGCGCCTTCTTGATCCATCGAAAGCGGAGCCGCCGGCGGATTCAGAATCTCGGCGTTTGGGCCTGGCCGCACCTCATCGTAAAGCGCGCGGGATGCCGGCAGCAGAGCAAATAGGCAAGCTGCGCAGACGAATGCCGTACGGTACAACCGCCCGGTTTCCGCCCGGAGAATCCGCCAGCCGAACAGAACCAGGGCGCCAGCCGCCAGCCCGATGTGCAGCCAAAGCACCTGGCGATGGTCAAGTGTGTTGCCTCGGAAAATCAGATATCCGGCGGGAACCGCCGCCGCCAGGAAAGCCCCGCACTCTCTTGGATACCGGCGCGCCAAACATAGAGCGGCAACGCTGAGCGCAATGCCCAGTCCCAAGTGCAGCAGCACGTTAGCTTCGTAGAACAGCGTAGCTTGGCGAAAAGCGGCGAGATACGCCCCGTTGGCGGTTAGCAGAATTAAGGCCGGTATAACAACGCGGCGCATACTCAATCCCGAAGGTTATTTCAATTAAGGCAAGCTAAAGCATGCCCCACCCGGGTGTCTCCGGGTTACTCTGCATGACGCACTACACTAGGTTGCAGCGGGCGAATCAATCGCAATGCCGGCCGGGTGTTGTACTCGTGTATATAGTCCTGGTGAATCTTATCGTGCGGGTAACATTCGTCAGGCGGGTAAGGATAGCTGCTCATCGCATGAAACGGCAGCGGCAGAACCGATTGCGAAAATGCCGTGTTCGCATCCGCATCCTTCGCCCAGCCATCCACCAGCAACAGAAAATCGCGATTCCATCCAGCCGGAAGCGAGGGTAGACCGGAGGCGCTGAAGCTAAGCCGCATTTCGTCGCCGGAGCCCATGATCGCCATGCGGTCGTCCGGTTCGGCAAGCAGCTTTTCGACACTGCCGTAACGAGTGTAATTGCCGCGAGTCGGATTCCACATGGATGTCTCGCTCACCGACTCGTAATCGAACGATTCCGGCTGTTTCCTCTGAGGGTGAATCGTGGCTTTCGAAAAACCGCGAAAATCCAGCGCCGCCGAAGTCATCGGTACGGCGGTCATCCGCGCTGGCGGAGGCGCGTCGCTTTCCACCAGATAGATTTCTTCCCAGTAAACGCACAGATTAGTGACGATTCGCACTTCACGCGAGGAGGAGAGAAACTTCCCGCTCAGGTCTACTGCCATGGTTTTTGGCTTTCCCGAAGGAATCCCCATGTCTTCCACCACGGTCCGCCAGTTACCCGCGGCATCTTTCACCTGGAGATAGGGAAAAGTCAGGTCCTTATGTTCCTGCATGGCGGAGAGAAACGTGCTGCCGTCCGCCCAATCTACCCAACCGTGGAGAATCAGCACCGCACGATTGGATGGCGCGGCGCCGCCGAAATCGAGGTCGAGGGTGTGCAGCTCCGCCACGCCCGCCTGGTTGCGCCGGAACGAATCCGGATAAGTGGAATCCGTCCTTAAGAGACTCAACCGCACATCCGTGCCGTTTTGATCGTGTGCGGCGGCCGGGTAGACGCGACGCCCAACTCCGAACAGGCGGAACTCCGGGAACGGAGGCGATTTGAACTTCTCATTGGTGACGATACCGAGATCCGCCGGATGATCCAGCGCCAGTAATCGGATCTGATCGATATACGAAACTTCGTGCAGTTCCTCGGTGACACGCACGTCGTACGTGCCACCGCGCTTTTGCAATTTTTCACCGGGTATCGAGACGTACTCATCGTGATCCACCGGAAAGTACTTTCCGTCGCCCGAACTGGCGCCTAAGGGTGCAACCCCAAGTACGTCGGTAATAAATGTAAAGCGTTCCCCGTTCCAGGTAAAGATCATGGGGCAGGAGCCGGCCAGCCGTGGCGCCTCTTTTATGGTTAGGAGCTGGTTTACGGGTTGGTTGGTTTCATTCTGAACCAGCCCGTTGGGCCAGGTGATCCGTACCGTATCGATTTGGTTGCGCGCGCCAAGACGAAAGACCAACGGCAAACCTGCATAGGTCTGTTTTTCGTAACTTGTGCCAGCCTTCACTTCAAGCTTGGCGCCAATCGCCGATTTCAGATTCTTCACGCCAGTAAGTGCAATCTCCGTCCAGTTTCCGTAGTCCGGTGTTACGTCGCGATCGAGCATGAGTGCGCCGCTCTCGATATAGGCGCGGCTCACGCGGCCGTCTTGGACTATGGGCACTCCCGATGGAGAACCCCCGGTGCGACGTTCAAACCCGTTCGGCCGGTTTAGTAACAACACGTCCGGTTGCACCGCCAGATCCGTGCGGGAATCGTGGTTGAAATCGTAAGCGGTTAACTCAGTTACACCCGCGGGCAGCTCTTTCATATCGACTGCCTCGTAAGTTCCGCCAAGCTTGTCGCGATATAACACGCCGGTGCGGTCCTCGAAAGAGACCACCAGGTCGAAGCCCGGCGTATCCGGCTCCAAATCGAACCGCACCGCATCCAGCGCGCGGCCGGCTACGAAGGGGAAACGTGCCGTCTCATCGCTAAAAGCGGCACTGCCGTTGTTGCGTAGGAGCTTCGAATGGCCGCCGATCAGCACCAGATCGAGATCGTAGTCGTGATCGAAATCGATCCAGACGGCGCGGCGAAACGAACCGGCGGCCAGATCGGCCTGTTTCCGGAACTTCCCGTTCACGTTGCGGTAGAGCGATGCGCCGTTTGTGGTGATGACACACAGATCGGGCAGGCCGTCGTTATCGAAATCTCCCGGTGCAATAAACACGACGTCCCGCAAATCCTCCAATCCGGAATCGGCTACCAGGTTGGCGCCATCCCGGAACACCGCGGCACGTGTGGGTGACCAGGCAATCAAACTGGGCCGGGCCCCGCCATCGAGGCTAATCGCGGTAACACCAGTAAATCCGTCCGCAATTGTTTCGGTCTTGTAGACCGGCGCCGTAAGCCGCGCCGCCGGACTTTCCGTTATCGGGTCATATATCTCGGCATAGACGCTCCATTCCACGTCCTCGGGAACTGCCGCGCCTTCCTGCTGTTTCTTCAGCTCTTGAAAGATGCGCAACTCGGCGGCGGCTTCTTGCGGGCGGCCCAGTTGCCGGTACAAGCCGTATAACTGAAAATGCGGCGCGGCTAACCGCGAGTTTAGATTGCGCGCCGCTTCGAACTGCTTCACGGCGCCTGCAATCTCGCCCTTGGCTTTCAGAATCGATCCCATCTGGTAATGCGTCACCGGCTCGTTCGAAACCAGGCGCTCCATGCCTTCCATCTGCGCCAGGGCCGCGTCCAAATCGCCCTGCCGCTTCAAGGCAATGCCCAGGTTGAACCAGGTGTGCGGAATCCTTGGGTCGAGCTTTTGCGCCGCTTTAAGCTGTTCGATGCCTTCGGCCGCTTTGCCGGCCCGCAATAGGGCGAGCCCGTAATTGACGCGCTCGCGCGCCGTATTGCCCGCCAGCTCCAGGGCCTTCCGGAATTCCTCCACGGCTTCCGCCTGGGTCGTGGGGTTTTCATAAAACGCCTTGCCAAGATTCCGCATGCGGAAGAGCTGTTCTTCGGTTTCGGCAGGCTGCGCCATCAACATCCACGCCAGCAGGCAAGCCAGTCCAGACGCAATCGCGGCCATCCTGGTTCTGAACGCGTCTCGGCGCATATTTACACATTATGCTTCAGGGCCGGCCGAAAAGACGTAGTATGTTTCCACTATTGATACATGCCCGCCGCGCGCGGCGTCCAGCAGGTAACATAAGGTGGGTTGGGACCGCGGCGTCCGCCGCGGGAGGCCAGGAGAGCCGGAGACATATGACGAAATTCCGCGGGTATCGGGCGCTCGAGGTAAGCGCCGCGTTGTGGATTTTCTTGTTCTCGGCAGGCTGCGCCAGGCAGCCGGAGCGGCCGGCGGCCGTGACGCCCGCGCTCGATCCGAATTGGTGGAAGGGCGCGGTGATATACGAGGTCTATCCCTGTAGTTTCGGCGACACCAACGGCGATGGCGTTGGCGATCTGAACGGCGTCACGGCGCACCTGGATTACTTGCAACAACTGGGCGTGGATGGCATATGGATGACTCCGTTCAGCCCTTCGCCGCAGGTGGATTTCGGCTACGACGTGACCGACTACACTTCCATCGATCCGCAATACGGCGCCATCGCGGATTTCGAACGTCTGGTAGCCGAAGCGCGCAAGCGCAACATCAAGGTGATTACGGACTTGGTTCTGAACCACACCTCGGACCAGCACCCGTGGTTTGTGGAGTCGCGGTCGTCGCGCACCAATCCCAAAGCCGATTGGTACATCTGGGTGGACGGCAAGCCGGGCACGCCGCCCAATAACTGGCTCTCGATCTTCGGCCACTCGGCCTGGCAGTGGGATGCCACGCGACAGCAGTATTACTATCACGCCTTCTACAAACAGCAGCCGGACTTGAACTGGTGCAACCGCCAGGTGCGGGACGCCATGTACAGCATGATTCGCGGATGGATGAAACGCGGCGTCGCCGGATTCCGGCTGGACGCGGTGCCGCAGTTGTTCGAAGACCCGTCGCGGCAGGATGAAAAGGTTCTGCCCGGGTTGACGCCCTATGGTGACCGCCAGACCACGCGGGTTCACACCGACAACCTTCCCGAAGTGCACGACGTTTACCGCGAGCTGCGCCAGGTGGCGGACTCCGTTCCCGGCACGGTGCTGATTGGCGAAACCTACCTGCCGAACGTGGAGGAATTGGCTAAGGCGTACGGGGCCAAGAACGACGAATTGCAACTGCCCATGGATACCCAATATGGGTTCATCAACAAGCTTTCGGCGCCGGTGTTTCGCGCCAAACTGCGCGACGCCGAGACCGGCCTCAACGGGAACATGCCGCTATTGGTCTTCGACAATCACGACAACCGGCGCAGTTGGAACCGGTACGGGGACGGGAAGCACGACGATGCCATCGCGCGGCTGATCGCGACGCTCCTGTTGACCCCCCGCGCCACGGCTCTGATGTACTACGGCGAAGAACTGGGTATGTCGAACCACGATCCGACATCGGTGGACCAGGTGAAAGATCCCATCGGTAGGACGGGCTGGCCGAAGGACAAAGGGCGCGATGGCGAGCGGACCCCGATGCAATGGGACGTTGGCCCCAACGCCGGTTTCAGCGCGGCGGCGTCCACCTGGCTGCCGGTGGCGCCGAGCTACACCACGGTCAACGTGGCCGCGGAAACCGCCAATCCGGGATCGCTGCTCAGCTTTTACCGCAACCTGATCCGCTTGCGCAAGCAGAACCCGGCACTGCGCGACGGGGATTTGAGAATCGTGGATGAAGACAACAAAGATGTGCTGTCTTTCCTCCGCACGGCCAACGGAACCACGGTGCTGGTGGCGCTGAACTTCAGCAACTCGCCGCGGACCGTGAGCTTCGACCGGGCGAAGATCGGAGTCGCGGGCCGAAGCTTGACCGTACTGGCGGAGTCTTTCGCCCCGCCCGAGACGCCCGCGAGCCTGGACAAGTTGGTGCTGCCGGCCTTCGGCGCGTATGTGGGCGAAGTCCGGTGAAGAAGGGATAAGCCGGCTCCAGCACTGTCAGGCCGCGGCGGTGGGTTTTGGGCGTTTGGCGCATGTTTGTGCGCGCGCTGGTTCGAGAATGACGGAACCAATCAGGCTACGTGGTCGCGGCCGGTTTTGTCCAGCTTTTGTGCATTTTTGTGCAGATTTTCGTCTTTTTGGGCGGCGGCCGGGCGTTCTCTTCCTCTTCCTCCTTCTCCATCGCTTCCCGTTCCCGTTTTTGTTGGGCCAGGAGTCCGTTTTTACCGAGGACTACGTATGGGCTAATCCGTAATCCGCATACCAAAGCGAATCTCCAGCCATACGATAGCGTGCGAGGGGGGAAAACCGGGGTGGGCGGAGGGGGCCGGAATGGCTGTAGTGCGATGAAACGGCTGGAGTAAAGAATATTTCGAAAATCTGTCACCGGACTCTTAGAGGGGTCGGAACGGCAGCGGCGACTGGATCGCCGGCGCTACGCGACAGGCTGGGGGCACAGGTTCCTGGCTCTGCGCCATCACCAAACTTGCACCGCCAAAACCTGCGGATGACCGCCGGCACGGTTCACTACCGGGACGCGGAGAACGAATTGCAGGTTTCTCTGCTGCCATCCCCGCGGTAGCTTTGCCGCCGCTTCGGCAAAGTACTCGGGGTTGGTGAGAAACTCTCCCGCGGCCATCGTTCCGTAATGGGTGATACCCGCGGCGATCACCATCGGGCGGTCCGTGGTGGTGTCCACGATACGAGAGACAATCGCGTAGTCGGTCTTGACGTCCCAGTACGGCCACGCTCCGGTGAGCTTCCATTCGGTATTTTCCGGATGCTGCCGGTCGCGAACGAAATCGGTGGCGTTTGCGCTGTCCTTCTCGAAAACGAAACGCAGTTGTCCGGCGGCGTGCAAGGTCCATTGATTATCGAATGCGCCGATAAGAATGGCAGGCGTCTCGCGCAGATCCGCGAACGTGGTGGACCTCTCACCGCGGATACGGTACGGCTTTCCGTATTTTTCCAGCATACCGGCGAGATGAACCAGGCAGATTACGTCGCCCATGGCGGCGTACCGGTCGGGAAGAATGACGAGGTCTTTTTTGAGGATGTAATCCGGTTCCGGCCCTGAAGTCGGGGGCGCGGTGCCGAAGCCTTGGATGGCGTCCTGCGCCTGGGTGGATTTCAAGTTATATACGATAGGCTGGCCCAGGGAGATGATAATCGTACCCGGCGCGTTGAGCACCGGCCGCCAGAGCTGCTGCAATTCCGTGTCCTTCCACCGGGGAGAGAGCAGCGTCAGAACCAGCACGACCATGGCCGCGACCGCAACACTCAAACCAATCCGTATCCACAGGCGTTTATCGTGACCCGCTGCCGCGTGGGTAGTGTTAGCGCTGTCGTGGAACTCGGCGATGTACGACCCGGCAAGCAGATCGATGCGGAGCTCGGATTCGTGTCCGGGCTCCTGATAATATTGCGCCAGCTTTTTGCGGATTTCTCCCGCCGTGGCGCGAACCACCGGGTCTTGACTGGTATCGTAATCCGGCTCCCGCTCGAATACGTCGATCCCCAGCGTCCGTTCCTTCAATTGCGCCGTGTCGCCCGCCACGGTCTGTTCCACGATGTGACGCAACAGACCTTGGCACCGCCGGCTCCCCCGAAACTGCTGACTCGTCAGAATCCGTTCCACCTGGGCACGAATCGCGACCGCCCTTTCGGGCGGCAGGCCTGGTGTCGAGGCCCGCAGGTCTGGCTTACGGGACATAATCGGGTCTGTTACGGCTCATCGTAGCACCATTGAAGTACGTAAGGTACCCCCGCTTTCCGAAAGCCAAGAACACCCGTAAATTGTTGTATCCAAGAGCCTGAAAAAGTACGATCCCGTAATGTTCTGCCTTTGAGAGGCTCCGGCCCGTTACCCTGACAATGAATAAGTCCCGGCCCGGCGAGCCATGGCGGTCGCGCATGCGCCGGCGCCACCGTCGCGGGCGCTTGGGCATCTCCGCGCGGAAGGCCGACTGCAATTGCACCCAGCGGCCGGTTTCGAGTTGAGGTACTTGAATGCGTCTAGACCGGATTGATATCGCGATCATTCTGGCTTATCTGGCGACCTCCGTTCTGGTCGGTTACTGGGTCTCTCACCGCGCTTCGCGGGATATGAAAGCCTACTTCCTGGGTGGGAACACGATGCCCTGGTACGTGCTCGGCGTATCCAACGCTTCCGGCATGTTCGATATCGCGGGCACGATGTGGCTGGTCTACCTTTTGTTCATATACGGCCTCAAGAGCGTCTGGATCCCCTGGCTCTGGCCGGTGTTCAACCAGATCTTCCTCATGGTTTACCTTTCGGCCTGGCTGCGGCGCTCTAATGTGATGACGGGCGCCGAATGGATCGTTACCCGTTTCGGTTCGGGCCGGGGCGCCCGGCTCTCCCACCTGATCGTCGTGATTTACGCCCTGGTCAGCGTGATCGGCTTCCTGACTTATGCCTTTAAAGGGATCGGCAAGTTCGCCACCAATTTCCTGCCGTGGCAGTTGAGCGCCAACCAATATGCTTTGATTCTCATGGGTATCACGACCTTTTACGTCGTCAAGGGCGGCATGTTCAGTGTCGTCATCACCGAGGTGATCCAGTTCTGCATCCTCTCGGTTGCCTCGATCGCCATCGGACTCATCGCCATGACGCGCGTCTCTCCCGAGATGTTGCACCGGGCGGTCCCAGCCGGCTGGGATCGCCTGTTCTTCGGTTGGACCCTTAACCTCAACTGGAGCGGGCTCATCGATTCGGTCAACGCCAAGATCGCCCAAGACGGGTATTCGCTGTTCGGAATTTTCTTCATGATGCTGCTGTTCAAAGGCATCCTCGTTAGCATGGCCGGTCCCGCGCCCAACTACGACATGCAGCGGATCCTCTCCACCAAAAACCCCCGCGAGGCTTCCTTGATGAGCTCCTGGGTCAACGTCGTCCTGATCTTCCCTCGTTACTTCATGATCACCGGCTTGACGGTGCTTGCCTTGGTCTTCTACAGCGACCAGATTCGAGAAATGGGCAGCAACATCGATTTCGAAATGGTCCTTCCTTACGCCCTTGGCCGGTTCGTTCCGGTCGGCCTGGTTGGGCTTCTCATGGCGGGACTACTGGCGGCTTTCATGTCTAATTTCGCCGCCACCGTCAACGCGGCGCCGCCTTACATTGTGAACGATATCTACAAGCGCTTCATTAATCCCAACGCGAGCTCCAGGACATATGTCCGTCTGAGTTACGTGAGCTCATTCGCGGTGGTGGTTGCCGGGATTACCGTCGGGTGGTTTGTGGGATCGATCAATTCCGTCATCCAGTGGATCGTTTCGGCCCTTTGGGGCGGTTATACGGCTTCCAACGTCCTCAAGTGGTATTGGTGGCGATTCAACGGTTACGGCTACTTCTGGGGAATGGTATCGGGGATTGGGGCTTCACTGATTTTGCCGTTTGCCTTACCCCACACGTTGCCGCTCAATGCCTTCCCCCTGCTTCTGGCTATCTCCATGGCCGGGTGCTTGGCGGGCACGCTGCTCACGCGGGCCGAGGACGACGAGGTTCTGAAGTCGTTCTATAAACGTGTGCGGCCGTGGGGATTCTGGGGGCCCGTCCTTCGCCAAGTGCTGAGAGAAGATCCCTCCTTCAAGCCGAACCGGGATTTTCGCCGCGACATGTTTAACGTCGTGGTCGGCATCTGCTGGCAAACCAGCCTGGTTGCCCTGCCGATCTACATCGTCATCCGCAATACCACCGCCGCCATGGCGGCCTTGGGCGTGGTCGCCGCCACCTCGGTCGTTCTGAAATTAAGCTGGTACGATCACTTGCGCGAGATGGAGGAAACCCCGGAAGCGGTGGAACTTCCGCAACCGGTTCCGGCTCACTCGGGGCATGCGTAACTGGACGCACCGTAACTGGAAGCAGCGTAACTGGATCCAACCATGCGATACGGATATTTTGACGACGACCACCGCGAATATGTCATCACGCGGCCCGATACTCCCCTTCCGTGGATCAATTATCTCGGCTGCCAAGCCTTCTTCGGGCTGATCTCCAACACCGCCGGCGGCTATTCTTTTTACCGCGACGCGCGGCTCCGGCGCGTGACCCGCTACCGCTACAACAACGTCCCGTTCGACCAGGGCGGCCGCTATATCTATCTCCGCGACGACGATTGCGGAGATTTCTGGTCTCCTTCCTGGCAGCCGGTGTGCCGCGAGCTGGAAGACTACCAGTGCCGCCATGGGATGGGATACAGCATCATCGGCGCGCGCTACCACGGCATCGAGGCGCGCACCCGGTATTTTGTCCCGCTGGAGGAAAACCTGGAGATATGGCAGCTTTCCATCACCAATCGCCGCCCTACGCCGGCTTCGCTCTCCGCTTTCTCGTCCATCGAGTTTTGCCTTTGGGACGCGCAGGACGACGCCACCAACTTCCAGCGTAACTTCAGCACAGGCCAGGTCGAGATCGAGGACGCCGTCATCTACCACAAGACCGAGTATCGCGAG
>Ga0187864_10002268_pt1 | contig 16889 bp, 18 predicted proteins | sample June2016WEW_11_4_FD_132985 | JGI IMG/M metagenome (GOLD analysis project Ga0187864, IMG submission 132985) | Peatland microbial communities from SPRUCE experiment site at the Marcell Experimental Forest, Minnesota, USA - June2016WEW_11_40 | ecosystem: Environmental > Terrestrial > Soil >...
CGAAACTTCGCTCATAGGGCGCCGTATGGGAGATGAACTCGTCACGCACACCCTCCCGGGGGGATGCCCAAAATTTTTTTTAGCGACACTATCCCGAAGGACACTTCGACGCCAAAACGTCGAGGCTCGACGCCAAAACTTCGACGCTCGACGCCAAAACTTCGAGGCGGGGAAAACGTCGTCCAGTGGGGTGTTGTCTTTTCCTAATCTGGTGGGAGAGGAGGGGGTTTTCGGACTTCAATTATTGCTGCCCGCGCAGAGAGCGATCCAGGCCCCGTGGTCCTCCTCGCGTATGATGCGGGGCCGCTTCTCGCGCGGGACCACGACGGATCCCTCGAGGGTGAGGGTGATGCGGTGCAGCTCGCGCATGTTGGCGCAGTAGAGCGCCTTCTCGGTGAGGCGGCCGAGGAAGGCGCGGAGAGTGTCGCCGGAGGGCGGATCGTAGGCGGGCGTGTCGGGCGAGCCGGTCTCCCACTCGCGCACTACGATGGATTCGAGTTCCGCCTCGCCCTCCTCGTCCGGAAACCGCACGAGCCAGAGCGTCGGTCTGTGGAAGCAGGCGGCGAGCTGGCGCTTCTGCCCCTTCGTGCCGCGCAGTTCGATCACGTGCTTGGCGCAGGCGAGAGCGTGGCGGAGTTCTCGCTGCTTCTCGTCGGGCGGCCGCGCGCGCCACAGCGCCACGAGCTCGGAGGGCGGGGCATCGAGCGCGGGCGATCCGGGCGGGATCCCTTTCAGGGCGACTCGAAACATTGAACGTTCAATGCCGATTCAAGAGAAATATGCCCACGAAAGAGAGCGCCAGGCCGGCCGCAAAGAGCAGCGAGCTGCCGAGCGAAAAGTCGGCGAAATCCCCAAAGAGCAGCGCGCTCGCCGCGATGGTGGCGACATTGAACATGACAAAGTAGGGCGGGATGACGAGCGAGGTGTCAAAGTTGCTCAGCGCTTTCGTCAGCATCTGCTGCTGGACGAGCAGGAGCGCAACGAAGAGCGCGAGTAGAACATAGGTCAGCGCATAGACGAATTGGTTGTTCTCCTCGAAGAACGTGTCGATGACGACTAGGGCGACGCACTTTGTCAGCATCACCGTGCAGCATCCGAGACAGGTGCACACGCCCACGTCGATGAGCAGATTTCCGGGGGCGCGGGCGTTGCGCTTGTCCTCGGAGACGAGCAATCCGATCAGCAGAGCCACGAGCGTCGTCACGAAGAGGAGGAAATCGAGGTCCTGCATGCGCGCTCCGAAGGCAGGCACGTCGGAGGGCCCCGTAGCATCCTCGTTCGGCGGCATGGCGAACACGATCAGCGTACTGCCCAGTATGAGGGTGAGCGTCCCAGCCACGCGCGAGGCAGTGAGCGGTTCCCTCAGCAGGATCGCGCTCCCGGCCTGGTTTACGAGCACGGAGATCGCTCCGAGCGGGGCCACGATCGAGGGCGGAGCGAGCCCGTAGGCTGCAAAGTTGCCTAGCTCTCCCACGCCCATCGTAGCCTGACCGAGCCACCAGATGGGATCGCGAGCCGGAGACGAGGGCGTGCGATTGGCGCCGAACTTGACCAAGCCGAAGCTCACTCCTATGAACACGTTTCCGAGGATCGCGAGTGCGATCCCCGCGTAGCGAGCGAGAGGAGAGTCTGTCAGCAACATGTATTGGAAGCGGCGGCGGCGGTGGCGGCGGCGGGCGGGGTCCCTCCGAGCCGGATGATATCGGGGTCGGGTTTACTTACGGCGAGCTTGGCGTCGACGATGCGGTTCACGCAGAGCTCGAACGCGGCCGCGGCCGACTTTGCGTCGAGCGCGCTCGAGAGGACGTGAGCGTAGCCGTGCAGCGCGCAGTAGGCCTCTGCGTCCCGCACTACCGCGCTGTTCTCTTTGACGAGGTCGCACTTGTTGCCCACGATGACCAGCGTTTCCTTCTTCAGTATTGCCGACTGCTCGAACGCGAAGGGGACCCACACGGTCTTGAGCGCCAGCAGCGAATCCGGGTCCGTGACGTCGTACAGTAGCACGATCCCGTGCGCGCCGCGGACGTACGAGCTCGTCATGCCCTGCAGGCGCTCCTGGCCGGCCGTGTCCCACAGCTGGACGTAGCAGGTGTCCTGGTTCTTGTCCGTAACCTTCACGCGATATTGCTGTGCGTTGATAGTGCTCACCGTTGCCACGGGCGCCTGGTTAGCGAACGCGTTCGCGAGGCTCGTCTTGCCCACGGCCATCTGGCCGAGTATGCACATCTTGACGTCGTACGTCGAATGCATGGAGTGCGCGGCGAGAGAACGCGTTCGCCTTTATCTGACGGCCGCTTTATTGGTCCCGAACAGGACATCGAAGAACGCGTGACTGACCCCGTAGTTGCAGGGCGCAGTCGAATAGTGGTGCAGGTTGTGGTGGTTGGCGAGCTTGCGGACGATCGGCCAGCCTGGATGATGATGGACTGCGTAATGCAGAAGTTCATAGTTTTGATAGCCAATGATCAGTCCAGCCATGAGACTCCACGCGGTTGGAACCTCGAAGACGAGGAGGAGAGCCCCGAATATCGGCAATCCGAGCGCCGTGCTCGCCAGCGGAGGGAACATCAGCCGACCGGCGTCCTTCGGCGCTCTGTGATGCAAACCGTGGACGATGAAATGAAACAGGTTCGGGATCCTCCCTTCCGCGTGGAAGAGGAAGCGGTGCAATTCGTACTCTAGCGGATACCAGAGCAGGAATCCGCAGACGACTAGGTAGCAGCTCAGCGGTGCGAGGAAGGCGTGCCCCAGCGCTATCGCCGCCGCCCAGTACAGCGGAGGCACGTAGAACGGAGTGTGCGTGAGCGCTTCGAGGAGAGGATGGCGCGGAAAGAGCACGAGAGGATCCGAATGCGAAGTTATGTACTTCACGTACTCCTCCTTCTTCATGGAGTTCACGGAGGCGAACTCTGGGGAATACCGCTGCAGCCAGGCGGCAAACATCGGGGCGCGCACGCCGGTGAGGCTATTTATCCTTTGCATCTTTCTTATGCCTCTTCGGGGCCGGGGGATGCTCCGATGCGAGCATCACGGAGAGAGGGGTGACGGGGCCGTAGGGCCTCTTCGAGAGCGCCTCCTTGCGGTGCTGCTCGGCGGCCGCGGCCGAGTCGCCCAGCAGCAGGAGCGTGCCGTCGCAGGACTCGGCGGCCGCGTAGAGGTGCTCGCTCCTCGTGGTGGCGGAGCAGACCACGGCGACGAAGGGGAGCTTGTGGGGCGGAAGCTGGTGGAGCAGCACCGCCCTCCCGTGCTCGACGCCCGAGACCTTGCCCTCGTAGGCCGGGATGCGCACGAGCACCTCCTTCCGGGCGCCGTGGAGCGGGCGCGCGCGGAACACGGCGGCCATGCAGTCTGCCGGGACCTGCCTCGCGTCGAAGGAGTCGGAGAAGTGGCGGAGGACGCCGCTGCGCAGCTCGAACCAGTAGTTGACGACCGTGGCGAGGAGGCGCTGGCGGCGAAAGTAGAATATGTCCTTCTCGCAGGCGATGCGGTGGGGATAGTTTTCCGCTCGCCTCTGCGCGGCGAGGATCGCCTTCGTGTAGCGATCCCGCTCGGCCCCCGTGGTCGCGAGCACGACCGTGTCGCTCTCGAAGAGGAGCGCTCGGGCGGTCTTGTCGTTCTTGTCGTAGGTCACGATGTGCGGCCCGGGAGCATCGGGCGAGAGGACCGACAGGCAGAGCTGGGAGGAGCGGGAGAGGGGCTGGTCGTGCGAGCGCTTCGCCTCGACCAGCGCGAGTCCGGCTATGCCCGCGCCGAGGTTCCAGAGGACGCGGCACGGGTTCGGGTTGAACAGGTCGGCGGAGGGCGCGCCGCGCGACCAGCGGTCGATGACGAGGACGAGCCGGCCGACGCTCTCGCCGAGCCTCCGCACGGCCTGGTGGAGGCGCCAGCTGTCTAGCTTGTGCGCCGTCACGAACACGGCCGTGGTGAGGCGCTTCTCGGCGAGGGCGAAGGAGACCGCGCGCTCGGCCTCCGAGACGAGCGGCTCGACGAGCGCCTTGTTCTCGCAGGCGATGCTGCCGTCGTCCTCCCCGCCGTCGCACAGGACGACGACCGCCTCCGAGTCTAGGCGCGAGAGGAGAGCGCACAGGTAGTCGAGAGGGAGCACGCCGTAGCGCGAGTCCAGGAGCGTCACGCTGCTCTCGAGGGCGCGCTGCACAAACTCGGCGACGTGCGGATCGGCTATCGGCGCGGACTCGGGGTCGGGCGAGCGAGGGGCTGGCGGCGGCTGAGAGAGCAGGTCGGCGACGAGGCCGTGCAGCAGGACGTCCTTGTCCCAGAGGCGCGTGAAGAAGTAGGGCTGGTTGCGCTGGTCCTCGCAGAGCCGGATCACGCCGTTCTTCTCGAGGTCGCGCAGGGCCTCGAGGATGGCCTCGCGCGAGGGGCCGATCTTGGCCCGCACCGCGTCTTCCACCGTCAGGCCGAGCGCGCCGTAGCCGCGCATCCTGCTCTGCAGGTCCTCGAAGAGGGCCCAGCGGAGGCGGCAGCGCTCGAGTTCCTCCGCGTCCTCCCTCTCCCGCTCGGGGTCGTCGGACATCCGGCCAAACTCCACGAGCGCGTCCATGCGCACCTCGACCGGCTTGCGGCGGAACGACGGCACGGAGTTGGCCGACGGGCTGAACAGCGAGGCTCGGTGCTGCGTCTCGTCGAGCATCGAGGTCAGCCACGGTTCGACGGCCAGGCGCTGGAGCAGAGCCCTCCCATCCTCGGAGGCGCGCATGCGAGCGACGTGCTCGGTGCCCATCGAGAGAGAGACCGTCGCGTGCAGCAGGCTCCAGAAGAAGCGCTCGAAGAAGTGCCGCGCCTCCCAGCGGACGAACTTGCCTCGAGCGCACGACTGCTGGATCTCGTCGCACTGCGCCTCGGTCAGGTCGTCCGGGTGCTGGAGCGCGCGCTGCAGTGTGAGCACCCCCGCGCTCTTGCGGATGGCCGCGGCCCGCTTCTTCGCGAACGCGCCCCACTCGACCTCCTCCTTCGGGTTCGCCGCGCCCTTGGTCTCGCGCAGCTCGAGGACCGCCAGGTAGTCGGCCAGGGCCGGGATGCAGTCGGACGAGAAGCGGCAGACGGGCAGGTCGAACCCGTCCCCCTCGTGCTCCGCGGTGGGCAGAGGCGAGCGGCGGACTTCGAGCACCATCACGCGGATGCCGCCCGCCTCTCGCCTCTCGTATTCCGCAGAGTCCTCCGCGAGCAGCACGTAGGTGAACAGCGGCGAGCCCGACGGGAAGGTCCCCTTGACGAGCAGCGTCTCCCACAGCTCGTAGGGGTTCGTCCCATCCACCATCCCGAACAGCTCTTCGTCCTGCTTCGTGCGGATGCGCTTGCCGCAGAAGCGGGCCACGCGCCAGTCGCCGCGCTGCGCCGTGACCTCGGCTACGTGGCCGAGGAGGAAGACGCGCGACATTTTTCGCGAGCGGCCCCTCGCCCGCCTTTTATCAATTTCCCTTTTGCGGAATTCGCGGGGACGATAAAAACTCCTCTCCCATGGCTGCTTCTCTCCCGGACGATGCATCCTCCTCCGGCGAACTGGTGGCCGAAGGAACGATTCGCCCCCGCCGCCACCTCGCCAAGAACGGCAAGAAGCGATGGCGGCAGTCTCTGAAGGCGGCCAACCGCAGGCTCAGTGAAGTGAACAAGAAGCTGTATATAGAGAACGCCGAACTGAGGCGCAAGGTCTGCTGGCTCAAGGCGAAGCTAAAGTTTGCCTAAAAGCGCGTTATAACGGCGCCTCAATTGGGGAAGCGGGGCGCATTCACTTGAGCCTGCAGTTCGTCGATCTGTTTCGCCTGAGCCTGGTTATGCTGGAGCAGCGCCTTCACTTGGGCTTTCAGCTCCTCGATCTCGCTCGCCTGTGCTTCGAACTTTGCCTCGAATTTTGCGTCTTGCGTCGCTAACCTCTTTCTGAGCTCTTTGATTTCGTCGGTGAGCTCTATGATCCTGGAGACTTGAAATTGGTGCGTGACGTCGTGTGCCTCGAAAATGAGCGAGATTGGCATGAGAGGAGAGCACCCCGCCGATTGCAACAGCGTATTATAGCGGCCGGCGCACGTTAACCAGATCTGTGATACGGTGTTCAGTCGGACGGCGGCGCTCCTCGTCCGTGATCGAATAAATCGAGATACAGTATCGATATTCGTGCTCCTCTCGGATTGGCTGCCCTGCGGACGAATGGCACATGTTCTTGAGGACGGTGTCGAATAGATGGAACCTATCGATCACGTCCCGCATGTTGGTTCCAGTCAGGCGAGGCAGGGAGATGCGCATCTCGAAGGACACAGCTTCGAGACGCGACGCGGGCAGCTGTTGCTCGTCCATCGCCGGAAAATAGCCGGCTCGCGTTTCGGATAATAACCGGCTCGGCACTTCATTGCGGAAGAGGCCCGTCGGTGGCTGCGCACCACGGCCTGACGTCGCGCTTCGCCGGATCTATCTCTCCTGCGCGCTCGGCCCCCACGAATTCCATCTGCTTCTCGAGCATGCGGGCCCACTCTGCGAGGGAGAAGCCCGCGTCCGGCCTGATGGTGCGCGAGAGCTCATTGACAATGAATCGCGCCTTCTGATCGAGCGATGACCCGTGCGGGAGCTTCCTCTGAGCCGTTAGGAAGGCCAAAGCCAGCTTTCGTTCGCCCACGCGAGAGATGCCCTCCCGGAGCGCGCTCGTCGAGAAGAGCAGCGATAGGGCGCACTCGAGGTGCTTGACGCCGCGCCGGTCCTTCGAGGTGCGGATCGCCTCCTGCACGGAGCGGCGCTTCTTGCGCTCTCCGTAGCGCGCAGCGGAGAGCGCAGAGTCGTCTATCACGGGCTTGGTCTTGTCATCGGTGGAAGATGACTGTTCTGTTATCCGCTTGACAGGGTTAGCCAGCTGCTCGCGATCGACCCCGGGATGTATGACAAACATGGCTGTGCGAAAAAAGGCCCCCTGCGCTTTCCATTTATAGCTGCATGGGTTCCGCTGGTTTGATGCCGAGCTGGGCCGCCGAGACCGCGCCCAGCTTCCGCATCTGCTCGGGCGTCATGCCCGTGTGCTTGGGAGGCTGGGAGAGCATCGAGCTGGCGAGCTTGGCGCACACGCCTCCGTGCTGCTCGGTCCAGTGCTTCCGCTGGCAGAACTGGCCGCAGTACCGCACGAGCTTGCATCCGGAGCACTGCTCCGTGCCGGCGTTGCGCGAGCAATAGGCGCACAGCGGAGTGCCGCCGACGGTGAACTCCTTCGTCTTGTCTGGCTCGGTCTTCACGTCGAAGCGCAGGATGCCGTGCTTCGTGTCCTTCAGCAGCGTGAAGCTCTGCCCGTTGAGCAGCGCGAACGTCTGCTCGTCCATGAGCACGGCGCCCATCCGGTCGAAATTGACCGTGTGCCACTTTGCTCCGATCTGGTTCGGCTCCTCGTAGTAGGCGCTGAACGCCGTGACCATCGCGGTGCGGTCTTTCCCGTCCGGTCCCTTCTCGTGCAGCTGCACGATACGGTGGTGCGACCCGATCTTGTTCGGGATCGGAGTGTAGCCCTCCTCGGGTTTGATGGCCTCGCGCAGCTCTTTCTGGTCGGTGATGACCACCGGCCGCGCGCCCCGCTCGTCTTCGAGCTGGCGCGCCTTCGAGGGCGCCGGAGCTTGAGGAGCCATCATCGGGCTGGCCGGGGCCGTGACAGGAGTGCTTGGCTGGTCCATATAGTGTCGCGGCGGAGGAGACGGGCAGCCATGCTGATCGGCGCGCTTTATACCTGCCTCGCGCTGTTGAGCTTTTCGAGCGCCCAATACGCCGCCTACTCGAGCAACGCGGAACTGCTCTCCCGCGCCTACTCGATGGAATGCGGCATGCGGATGCAGATAGACGAGATGCACGACCTCTACCCGGCGCTGAACCCGGCGTTCAACCTGACGCGGATCGCGCTCCACGATCACCCCGAGGGCGTGTTCCCCTCGCACCGCTTCCTCGTCGTGTGCGGCTCGGGGGCGCTCGACCTCGTGGCGCAGGAAGTGTGCCTGGCGCTGATGGAGCAACTCTGCGGCAACGGCACCCTCGGCGGAGACGCTCTCGTCGCCTTCGTGCTGCTCCCGAATCCGGTGGGCAGGGCCCGCGTCCTGGCGCAGTACGCCTCTATCCTCTCGGATCCGAGCTTCCTGTATTCGAAGGGACGCTACAACGGCACGCTGACCGCCGAGGACCTGTGCACGGACGGAACGGGACACGGCGTGGACGTGGATCGCAACTTTCCCTCGGTGGGCGACGACCAGCGCCACCCGCTCGGCTACTCGCTGCTCGGGCGGTCCCGCCTGCCGTTCAGCGAGGTGGAAGCGCGCATCGTCTCGTACACGCTCCTGACGATAAGGCCGACCACGCTCTTCAAGCTCGAGACCGGCGACTACTACGGGGCGGCGATGCCGCTGGATCGAGGCCACGCGGTCCTCACGCCGGAACTCGAGGCCGCGAAGGCCGAGCTGCAGGCGGCCCTCGCGCCGCTGCTGCCCGAGGCGGCGGCCATGTACCTGGCGGCCGACGCCCGGCGATCCGGTCCGAAGGCCGGCACGCTGACAGACTGGGCGTTCGACTCGATGGACGTGCCCCGCGTGGCCTCGTTCTCGGTCTACAACTTCCCGGGCCCGTTCGCGTGGAGCGGGGCGCCGTGCGTGTTCGGCAGGGTCGCCTTTCTCGAGTCGCAGCTGCAGGCCGCCGTCTCGCGCTGGACCCCGGTCCTCCTCGCCGCGTTTTCTGCGGCCGAATCCCTATAAATAACGATGTGAGGCGCGGACCGTCCGATGGGGGCCTCCTTGGGACGGATAGCGTTCGCGTTCCAGCAGTATGGGATCTTCCTGCTCAAGATGCTGGCGCTCCTGCCCGGGATGATCGCCACGTTCTTCATCCTGCTCTGGACCGCACTGCCGTTCCTCGTGGCTTTCATACTGCTCGGCATACCGCTCGTGATATTCGCAAACAACCAGTGCTCCGTGCTGCAGCAGCTGGACGTCATACTGCAGGTGAACAACGAGGCGCTGAACGTGTTCCGAGACAGCGTGAACGTCGTGCTCGACATCATCAGCCCGCTGCTGTACATCAACAACGCGTTCTGGGATTTCGTGTTTCACTTTTGGGCGGACATGCTCTACCTGCTCGGCTGTCAGAACGGGCAGCGCTGCACGGCGTTCGAGGACATCATCGAGTTCTTCAATTACATCGTCGGCTTCCTCGAAGAGATCTTCCTCATCGTCTACAACAACGTCAAGGATATCCTGCTCAACGTCGATTGGTATCCGCTGTCGAACGAAGAAGGCGGGCGGATGCCGATCTCTGAACTCGCGAGCCGCCTGCGAAACTCCACGCTCGTCTCGGGCAAGGACCTTCCCTCCGGCGATCCGTTCGTCGAGGCGATCATCGGGATGGTCACGTTCCTCTCGAACCCGGTGATATTCGAGGAGCTCTACGAGATACTCAAGACGATCGTCGAGGCTGGCATCGCGTGGGCCACGCAGCTCATACAGCTGTTCATCACGGACATCGGCCCGGCCTTCCAGTGGATGAAGGACAACATCTTCAGCGGCTTCCTCGGCAACGTGTTCATAGCGGGCTTCACCCAGATTCAGCAGACGGTCGAGGTCGCGATCAACTTCTTCTCGACGGTGTTCCCGCAGCTGCTGGCCACGCTGGCCAACTTTTTCGCGTCGCTCCCCGGCATCATCTCCAACGCGATCGCGAGCGCGCTCGAGCACGGCATCGGCAGCGTCGGCGGCCTCGTCAGCGGGGCGCTCGGCAGCATCGGCCTGTCGGCCAAGCGCGACGCGCTCTCCGATGCGGAGATGTTCCCCGCGATCCCGCCTCCGATCGCCATCCTGCCGCCGCCGGGATTCGCCTATCCGAACGGCTGGACAGAGTTCGCCAGCTCGACGGTCTCCATCGCCACGGTCCCGCCGTGCTCCGCGGTGCTCAACTCGTTCGACTCGTACTACTACATGTCGGCGAGCTTCGTGGAGCGCACGGTGCTCTATGCGTGCGCGGCGCTGCTCGAGGCGGAGAGTTCCTTCAACCGGACGCCCACCGTGCCGCTCTCCGTGCTGCAGGCCCGGTCGCGCGTCTATGCCGAGCGCGTCTCTGCCCTGGTGCAGAGCGGCGCGATCCCCTTCGACGAGAAGCCGCTGTACACCTTTGCGACGATGGAGGCCCCGACTAGGCGCTCGAGGAGGAGGGACGTCCCCGAAACATCCGCGCCAAAACCGAGCGTATCGGAGCGCATCGCGGCCCTCGCATCGCATCCCGGACTCGACGATGTGAAGCGCCACTGGCGGACGTTCCTCGAGAGGACGAAGAATTCCGCCGCTCCGGCGAGCACCGCGCCGCCGGTGCCGACCAGCGCTGCCAGCTTCGAGCCGAGCCCGAACCGGACGCTGTCTCCTGCGGCACAGCACTTTTGGGCGTTCCTGGGGACGAATCCTTCGCGCGAACAGATCGGAGAGTTCCTCGTGCACAATCGATACCTCGGAGCGACAAAGGAGGAGCGCGTATCCGCCAAGTTCTCGCTCAGCGACATCTTCAATCCGGGCGGCATAGTCGGCACGATCACGCTGCCGAGCATCAACATCGGGGCGTTCCTCAACAACGTCTACAACGCGCTCTTCCACTGCGATCGGAGCGCCGCGCCGGCCTACTACTGTCTGCCCTACATCAACCCCCAGCCTCAGATCGGACCGATCGACATCACGATCCACTGGGGCACCTGCTGCGCCCCGTGCGTCGACTGCACGGCCTATCAGAACAGCTGGTCGGAGCTGGTCTACCTGATCCGGCTCGCCACGAACGGCGCCGTGCAGACGATCGACAAGGCGCTCCAGCCGTTCTTCGCCGTGCCCGTCATAGGATGGCTCTTTGGCGCAATCTGGTGGCTCGTCTCGGCGATCTTCGCCTTCCCGACGAACGCTCCGCCGGCTACCGGCCTCTTCTGCTTCATCGTCAACATCGGCTACCTGGTGCTGATGATCCCGGCGACCATCCTGGTCATCATCGCGCTGGCCGCCTTCGGCATGATCGTGATGGGCACGCTGATCTTCGCCGTCGAACTCATCTTCGCGATACTGGCGCTGCTGCTGTTCTTCATCTGGGGCTTCATCTACATGGCCTTCATGCTCATCTGCTGCTGCAACATCCCGACCCTCGAACAGCGCGTCGAGACGGTCGAAGTGCAGGTCAAAGAACTCCAGCACGCGTTCGACGCCAATACTCAGAGCATGTTCACCACCGCGCTGCAGCACCCGCGGATGTTCGAGACGCCGGCCGCCCAGCTGCTCAAGGCGACCGGCTGGCGGTTCGGAGGCGGATCGAAAAAGCCGCACCTGCCATAAACGCCGTTTTTATGTGGTGGCGGCCGCGGTCGTGGTCGATGCCGCGGCCACCGTCGTGGTCGATGCCGCGCTCGTGGTAGAAGCCACGCTCGTCGTGGTCGATGCCACGCTCGTGGTCATGGCCGCGCTCGTGGTCATGGCGACGCTCGTGGTGGAGGCCACGCTCGTCGTAGAGGCCACGCTCGTGGTGGATGCCACGCTGGTGGTGGAAGCCACGCTCGTGCTCGTCGCCGCGCTGACCGCGCTGGCCAGCGTGAGAGCCGTGTCCGTGGTAGTCGGCTGGACCGTGTAGGGCGGAGGAGTGGGCACCGGCGCGAGGCTGCCTCCCGGAGGACCCGGGGGGCCGGGAGGGCCGGGCTCGCCCGTGATGCCGACGGTCCCGTTCGTCCCGTTCGGCCCTATTCCGCCGGGAGCGCCCCGAGCGCCGGTGGGGCCCGTCACGTTGTTCTGGCCGGGCTGTCCCGGAGGGCCCGCGGGGCCGGGAGGGCCGGGCGTTCCGGACAGACCGGGAGGCCCCGGCCAGCCTATCCGTCCGTCGGCGCCCTGGCTTATGCTGAGCAGGATCCCGAATTCGAGCAGAGCGGCGACGACCGCCCCGGCCAGCGCCAGGAAGGCCATGGCGGGCATCGCGCTCCGCACTATGGGAGGGATGCGCTCGGGCGGCAGCGGCCTCCGTCCGGCCGCCATCTTCTGTGTGCCGCGGCTACAAATCGCGATCGAGGCGTTCCGGCCGGCCGATGTACGGCACTGTTTTTGATGTGCTCTTCGGCGCAGGGCCGCCTCCCGCGCCCGCGCCTGCTCCGGCGGCGCCGCCGCCGCCTCCTTCGCTGTCGGAGGTGGAGAGCGCGCTGAACAAGCGCGCGGAGGCCGACGACGTCGAACTGGCGACCGCAAACTCGAAGCTGGCGGCGTCCTTGCAGCGGATGAAGTCGCTCCCGAAAGGCAGCGGCGCGCTGAAGATGGAAGAGGCCAAGGCCATGGCGGCCATGCGAGACGTGCGGACGTGCGAGCAGCAGCTGGCGGCCTCGCGCGCTCGCCACCAGATGACGAAAAAGGCGGCTCGCTCGGTGGCCGACGCGGAGGCCGGCGCTGCGATGGCCGCCGCGATCCGGACGGCCTCGGCGGTCGAGGTGATCGACGTCTCGGAGGACGTGCGCCTCATGCAAGAGCGGTCGAGGCAGCTCGAGAGGATCATGGCGCGCGAATTCGGCGCCGAGTCCGACATCGACGAGGACGAACTCGCCTCGCAGCTGGCCGAGCTGAGCGCGGCCGGGTACGACGCGGAGCCCGCGCCTCTCCCGCCGCTGCCCCCCGTTCCCGCCCACGAAACTCCGAAACCGCTCCCGCTTCATTCGAAATAGACGGCCTTCAGCTCCGCCACTGCATCGCTCGGCAGGACGGGGGTCTTGGTCAGGTACGCGACGACCGCGTGCTCGAGCTCGTCTCCGAGCTGGGTGTGCTTTGCGACCCACTTCTTCTGCCAGGCCGGCGTGTAGACGACGAGGTAGCGCTGCAGCTTGACCGCGTCGGTGGTGTTGCTCGCCTTCTGCTTGGCCGCCGCGCCTGCGTTCGGCTCGACGACCGCCGCGTGGAATTCCCGCGCCAGGACCAGCGCCCGCTTGAGCCCCTTCGGGATAGTCGCGAATTTGTACTCGGCGAAGGCGTTCCACTGGGCGCCGCTCGTCTCGTCGTTCTTCTCGCTGAGCAGGTGCATCGCGCGGTACTCTCTGCAGCGCTCGATGGCCGGATGGTCAGAGTCCTCGAACACGAGGCCGTAGAGCTCGCGGTACTGCTGCAGCTGGGCTGCCGTGTACAGCCACTCTACGGTCAGCGGCGGGAGGATCGCGCGAGGCACCACGGCCGCGCGGAAGGCGTCGAGGTGCTCGAGCTTGTGGGCGCCGATCTCGCCCGAGCTGTACACGAAGACCTCGGTGGAAACGGCGGAGGCGCGCGGCTTCGCGGCGGGGATCGCAACGGACGCCATCTCCTTGGCAAGCGCGCGATCGTCCGTGGAGATCAGGCGGAACAGGCGCTCGAGGTCTCGCCGGTAGAGCTCCTGGCTCGAGGGCTCGAACGAGAACAGGTACTCGTAGAGGGCGTCCGTGTCGAAGGCCTGCGGAGGCCCGTCCTCCTCCTCCTCGGAGGCGGGCGCCTCGAGCGACGAGACGATGTGCCGCAGGTTGGCGCTCCGCTGGTTCCTCAGCAGGAAGAGATCGACGGCCAGCGGCACGAACTCGGAGGGCAGGCCCCTGCGGAATTCGGTGAATATGCGCGCGTCCCGCACGTAGGCCATGATGGCCGTCTGGCGCTGGCGCTCGCGGTCGGCGGGCCGGTCGGCTCCGAGGCAGAGGTCGAAGAAGCCGAGGAGCCGCATCCACGCGGCGGGCTCGAGCAGGAACGTGCTCTGCGCCATCTGCTGCGAGCTGGTGCGCCTCGCCGCGTCCTTCTTCGCCGCGCTGCGGGCGTAGCGGGCGACCGAGGCCTGCTTCGAGAATATGCGCTCGGTCAGCGCCTTTCCCATCAGGCTCTCGCACACGCTCCTGGCGAGCGCATCTTCGAGCTGCAGGATCAGGAAGAGCTTGGCGACGACGCCGGGCTCCTGCTCTGCGAGCTCAAAGTCGTCCCGGAACTTTACGAGCGCCTTGCCCAGCCAGGACATCGAAGGGCGGAGCCCGCGCGTGACCTGATATAGTTCATTCCCACCGAGCCGACATGCGCTCGTACTCCTTCGGCCACCGCGCCTTCGCTCGGGCCAGCGCCTGCGGAGAGAGCTTCTTCCAGGCCACGACGTAGTGGTCGTCGGGGTTGCCGCGCGAGACGACCCAGTTCGCGTCCTCGGCGCCCCCGAGCCGGAGCCGCACGATCGTGCTCTCGCACCTGCGCACCTGGTCCAGCGGGACCGCGTAGATCCCGTGCGCGTCGAACCGCCTGTCGCAGAGCGGGTACACGCGCCGGACGAGCGCCACCTCGTCGTTGCGGCCGATCTCGAGGCAGTCGCCGAGCTCGTCGACCGTGACCGGCTGCCCGTACTGCGGAAGGTCGCGCTGCGCGACGCCCCACGTCCGCTCGAGGTCGTGCGGCTCTACCCTCTCGCACGTCGAGATTTCCTTGTTGGCGACGATCGGCGCCTCGTCTTCAGGAGGAGGAGGCGGCCTGCCGCGCACCTCCTCTTCGTAGACGTCCATGAGGTTTCCCATCGCCGCCTCCGGCGCGCCGCTCCTGGTCCCGGTATTCTATCTGCACGAATCCGTTGTCCGAGAGGTAGTCTCGCATCGCGTCGCTCATGAACGGCAGGTAGGCGTTGAGCGTCAGGAGCTTGACAAAGTCGAAGGCCAGGTCGTCCGGGTCGAGCTCGGCCTTCATGAGGCGGAAGAAGCGGATCCACTCGGAGCGGAACGAAGAGTCCGAGCGCGCCACGATCGAGAGCAGCACCCAGACCGTCAGCGGCGACCGGGCCAGCTCGCCTATCTCGCGCGGCGAGCGCATGATCCCGGTCTCCACGGCCAGCGCCACCGTCACGCGCGAGGCCTCGCCGAACCGCAGCTCGCTCTCGAAGCGCAGCCACACCTGCTCCGCGTGCGGGTGCCGGCAGTTGTAGAGGATCCAGCCGGCGAGCGACGCCAGTTCCCCGGCCTTCCACGCGCACGCGAACTGCGTCGAGCGCTCGACGCCGAAGCGCGCCTGGTAGGCCATCAGCGGCCGCTCCTCGAGGCAGTCGAGTTCCATCCGCTCGCGTATGAGGGCGAACGTCCCTCGCTCCTCGCCGGCGTCGAAGAACGAGCGCAGGAAATCGGCCTTGTGGACGTCCACGGCGCTCCGATCGAGCCGCGGCGGGCTTCCCCTGTACACCTGATCGTAGTAGAAAGAAAAGTGCGAGAAACCGCAGTCGGACGGGTAGGCGCTGCGGAAGGCCGGCTCTAAGCCGGACTCGCGGACGAACGCCTCGAAGCGGGCCCGCTTGGACGCGGGCTTCGAGTCGGGCCCTTTTCGCCGCTTGACCACCACCGCGGATCGATAGGTTCCGAGGAGGCGGTCCAGCGGATTCGTCCGCGGAAGCGCGGAAATCGCGACCGCCATGCGCGCGCACGCGCTCGAACGCTCCGCAAATAATAATGCGAAGCACATGTCCCGTTTTGGCAAAGCCCGACTCTGTCGGTTAATTATTTCGGCCCATTGGTGTTCAGCTCCACGTCGGAGAACTGCAGCGCGGGCCTCGGCTCGGTCGCTCTCCTGTGCTCCGCCGCCTCCCTCGCCGCGTCCGCCTCGAGCTGCGCGCTGCTCTTTCCGTACCAGGCGCACAGGTTCAGGTGCTGGTTGACCACGATCGGGAGGGTCTGGGCGCCGGGGCGCTTCTCATTTCGCCACAGCCCCGCGTCCATCAAGTGGGCCAGGGTGCGCACAGATTCGTAGAGGACGAGGCGGCGGTAGCGGTCGTCCGAAGAGAACTGCTCGTCGATCTGAACCGTCAGCTTGGTCGGATCCTGCAGCGCCGCCGGCGACGTGTAGTAGGCGTCGAGAGCGCGCTTGGCGGCGCAGCGGTGCTCCACGTAGGCAGAGAGCGCGCGGTCGCGGAGGCCGTGCCGCGCGTGACCCCTCGCCTTGCACAGCTCGGCGTACTCTCCGGCGAGGCACGTCCGCTCGAGGTAGACGTGCAGCGTGCGGTCCGGGCGGATGTGCGCCGCCTCGAACGAAGCTATGCCCGCCATCAGGCGCTGGAGTATCAGCTGCTGCGGCTTCGTCATCGCCATCATCGAGGCGCTCGCGGCCGCGTGGCCCATCGCCGCGTCGCGCACCGTGCGGCAGAAGACGCGGATGCGGTTCGGTGGGTTCCACATCGAGCCCTGCGTCGAGCGCCACCCGTACAGCAGCTTCTCGGCGTAGGCCATCAGCGAGAAGACGTGCCGCTCGAAGGCCGCCTCGTCGAACGAGCCCAGCGCTGCCTCGGACGCGAGGGCCAGCGCCGGATCGATGTTGCGCGTCGGATCCACGAACACGAACGCGTGCGGGTAGGCCTTCTCGATGTACTCGCAGAAGGCCTTCACGCCGAGGCCGCTGGCGCCCGTGATGACCAGGTTGACCTCGCTGGCTCCCTCGCATGTCGCGGCGATAAGATCCGCGATCTTCTGCCCTACCCATTCGTCGACCTTGGCCGGATCGTCGAGCGGCGGCGGCGGCTTCTGCGGCGGAGCGAGGCTGTCCACGCGCTGCAGCGCTCGCTCTCGGATGAACTGCTCGAGGCTGTTCGCCCCGGCGGCCGCCGCGAACGGCGGGGCCGCTTCGCCCGCCTGCCTGTTTCCCATGGGACGCGCGCTCGAAGGCGGCGATGCTTTTTATCCCTTTCGCATTTTCTTGAGCGAGCGCTGTGCCTCGACGAAGCGCGACAGGTGGGTCCCGGACAGGACCTCTTGGCAGTGGAGGATGCAGCGCAGCGTCCCGCCCGATGCCTTGATCCTCCGCGCCGCCCCGTTGCTCTCCCTGAACTCCACGTAGGCAGAGGCCGGGCGCTCGACCTTGATCGAGGGCAGCTCGGGGAAAAAGTCGGACGACTCTGCCTCGGTGGTCGTCTGCTTC
>Ga0187864_10002269_pt1 | contig 16889 bp, 20 predicted proteins | sample June2016WEW_11_4_FD_132985 | JGI IMG/M metagenome (GOLD analysis project Ga0187864, IMG submission 132985) | Peatland microbial communities from SPRUCE experiment site at the Marcell Experimental Forest, Minnesota, USA - June2016WEW_11_40 | ecosystem: Environmental > Terrestrial > Soil >...
AGATATTCGGACCAATCGGGTGCGAGCAGCCACGCGCTGCATTGCGGGCAGATATTCCTGTCGTATGTAACCAGGCGTGACCGTGCCGTTGTGTCGGTGTGCAGTGCCATGATTCGCCTCCTGCCGACCGCCTCCCCGAGCGGGACCGTAGACGGGCTGTGTGGCGCCTGCGTGACCTAACTGCGTCGGGGAGCGGACAAAGGCAGGAGTGTTCCGCGGCGAGGAACATTCAGTAGTCATTTAAGTTTAGGCAATTGAGAGCTAAGTTTACGCAATTGAGAGCGGCGGCGTGCGCTTGGACGGAAGGACATCGTGATGCACTCAAAGCCGATCGTGTTGATCGCATTGCCGGCGCTGTTGCTGTACGCGACCACAGCGGCCGCGCAAATCCCGCCTCCGGTTCCGCCGCAGGTGCCGAATCCGAACCCGAGCAGTTCCCTCGTCCTGCCGGCGCCGCACGAAGTTCCGGTCTCCCCGGTGACGCCCGGTACGTTGCCCGGAGCAACAGCGCCAGGCGTGGGAGACGCCGCCGGAATTTATGCGACCCAGCCGATGGGGGTATTTCATCGCCATCATCGGCGCCGGCATTATTCCAGATAGCTAACGTCGAGCGGCATGTGGAGAATAATTAACTTGCCGGCCATCGGCCCTTAAGCCGCGCGCGCTTAGCCTTGGTGCCGTTCTGGAGTCTTCTCGGCTTTAACCAAGGATGAGGAGTGTGCCATGAAAACTTTGATCACCACGGCAATCGTCGCTGCGTCGCTCGCGCTCATTGGAACCGCCACGATAGCGGCTACGGCCCAACCCCATAAAACTGTCCAGATCCACAAACCCGTGAGGGCCGTGCACGTTGCCCACGCGCGCCCAGCCGCGCATTACGCCGCGCGCTATCGCGGGCCGCGAAATCAACTCGGGTTTGATGTCGGGCAGTTCATCCAGGGCATGCTCGGCGGCGGTCCGGTGCCATACGCCAATCTGATGCGCGATGTCGCGCGGGCGCACGGGTCCTCGGGCTCGTCCTATTCGCCGAGCTATGACAATTCACCCGCGATCGACGTTGGCTCGGCGGCTCGCGATTCACAGGCGGCGGCCGACGCGGAAAATCAAGCCATCCAGCAGATGAACGATACGAACGCCCTGAATGCTTCCATGGCGGCCGCGGAACAGCAAAACGATGCAGCAAATGCCGCGACGCTGCAGACCGAGATCAACGCCGGCATGTGATTGTCACGACAAGGGCGCCGGCTTTCGGCCAGCGCCCTTGTCGTTCGGCTTGATTAGTTGCGCAACACGATATCTGCATCCGGTATGCGCGGCGCAATGATCCGGTCAGCATCGGCGGTTCGCTAGTCGCGGTGTCGACCTTGCAGGGTACTGCGCTGCCACGACCCCGGTAGATCGTGCGGACTGTTGTGAGGGCGTCAGCGCGGGCCTACCTCCATGGCGTCGCCGGACCTTATCTTTATTCAGGTAATCGTTGTTGTCCGCGCGTCGGGTGCGCCGCGATCGTTTCGGTATTCCTCGATCGCACGCATGATTAGCTTTTTGACATTCTCGATTGTAACGTCATCGCGTCGCTGGATGCCGACCTCCTCGCTTACGTTCTTGGGTTGGTGAGGTTGGCCTGTCACGTCGAAACCTTTGCTGCTCGTGACGGTGACCGTTCCCCCGCGCGGAACAATCGAATACACGGGGCTTTCATGACCCTTTTCATAGCCCGGCTGATCTTGCTGATCCTGCTGATCCGTTATGCGGAAAGCAACCGACGCGGGCCGTAGCGTTTTTCCGGTGCGACCGTACTGCCGAATGTCTACTTTGCCGCCGAGCGTCTTCAATTTCTGGTGAGCAGCGTGTAGTTGGGGGAGCACGACATTGCTCAATACGGCGGTGTCTGCGTCGGCTTCCGCCTGCAAACGCTTGGCCTCTGTGGGAGCTTCCCGTTGTTGGTCGTGTTCAAGCTTCGCTTTCTTGAACGCGTCACCATAGTCGTCATCACCGGCGGTCATATTGAACCTATCCTCGTTGGCGCGTTCGGGCGGCAGGCCAACCAGCGCGCATCGCCGCGGCCCTGCGGATTTTATATTCGATCCATTTTAGACCCGCGCCACCGTAGCTTGCATTAAGCCATTGAAACCATTGGCGCGCCCTACGGGACTCGAACCCGTGTTACCGCCGTGAAAGGGCGATGTCCTGGACCGCTAGACGAAGGGCGCTAGCCGCGCGCAAAGCGCGCTGGAAAGGCGCGACATATAAAGAGGTTTGCCGGGGGCGGCAAGCAATAGGCGCCGGTCACCAGTTCCCGGTATTGGGCATCGATTTCCAAGGCTCTTTCGGCGGCAGCGCCGCGCCTTTCTGCAGCAATTCGATCGACTGCTTGTCCGGCGAGCGCACGAACGCCATCATCCCGTCGCGCGGCGGCCGGTTTATGGTCACGCCCGCCTTCATCAACCGTTCGCACAGCGCATAGATATCGTCGACCTCGTAGGCGAGGTGGCCGAAATAGCGGGCCTCGCCGTAATCCTCGCCGCTGTCCCAATTATAGGTGAGCTCAACCAGCGGCGCCGCGCGGCTCTCCGGGCCCTTGGCCACAAGCTCGCCGTCGCCCGGCGCTGCCAGGAACACCAGCGTGTACTTATTCTTTTCGTCGACCCGCCGGCGGGTCTCCTTCAGCCCGAGCTTGTTGCAGTAGAAATCGAGCGCTGCGTCGAGATTGCGCACGCGTAGCATTGTGTGCAGATACCGCATGATGGCACCTTGGCTGGTGTTGGATTGACCGGGCGTTCTCCGAATGCCTCGTCTTAGGTATGTATGACAATCATGAGAGGGTAGAAAGCGTTGGTCGCGTCCGATCTCGAAAGCGCCATGGAGACCCTCCGGGACATGGTCCAAGAGGCGAGCGTGATCGTGCCGTTCACCGGCGCCGGCATCTCGACTGAGTGCGGCATCCCCGATCTCCGGTCGCCGGGCGGGATTTGGACCAAGAACCGCCCCATCCCGTTCGATGAATTCCTCGCCAGCCAGGAGGCGCGCAACGAATCCTGGCGGCGCCGCTTCGCCATGGGCGACGAGTTCGGCCACGCCCAGCCGGGGCGGGGGCATCAGGCGCTCGCGAGCCTCTATCGCGCCGGCAAAGTTCCGGCGGTGGTGACGCAGAACATCGATAACCTGCATCAAGCCTCTGGCATCGCGTCCGAACATGTCGTCGAGCTGCACGGCAATACAACTTATGCCTTGTGCCTTGATTGCGAGCAGCGCTACGAACTCTCTTGGGTGCGCGAGCGGATGGAGTCCGGGAACGGCTGCGCACCCGATTGTCCGGCGTGCGGCGGCTTCATCAAGACAGCGACGATATCGTTCGGACAGGCGATGCCGGATTCCGCAATGCGGCGCGCCCAAGATTTCACCTTGTCCTGCGATCTGTTTTTATCGATCGGCTCTTCGCTCGTGGTCTGGCCCGCGGCCGGATTCCCCTTGTTGGCCAAGCGGAACGGCGCCCGGCTGATCATCATCAACCGCGAGCCGACCGACTTCGATGACATTGCCGACCTCGTCGTGAGAGAGGACATCGGCACGGTACTCGCGCCGTTCGTTGACTGTGCGTCATCCACCATTGTTCACAGGCTGTCACGCTTTTAGCGGTGTGTTGCATTTTTGTGCTTTCCCCTTGGATGGCGGGTGTTATCTTCAATTCAAGAGATTCGTGAAGCGCCCGCGGGGCGCCAGCACAGAAGCGGCGGCCACGGCGTCATGGCGTCGGACGGGATTGAACCAAAATCGACTGGGGCGGGGCTCGGGCCGGACGTCGATCTCACCGACGAGACGGCCCGCGTCATTGAAGTTTCCGGCGTCATCAAATGGTTCGATGTCGCCAAGGGTTACGGCTTCATCGTGCCGGACAACGGTATGCCGGACGTGCTTTTGCACGTGACCTGTTTGCGCCGCGACGGCTATCAAACGGCATATGAAGGCGCACGCGTTGTATGCGAAGTGCTGCCGCGTTCCAAAGGCCTCCAAGCGTTCCGCGTCGTCAGCATGGACGAATCGACGGCAATCCACCCGGCGCAGATGCCGCCGCCACGGACCCATGTTATTGTGACTCCGACGAGCGGTCTCGAACGGGCGCAGGTGAAATGGTTCAATCGGCTTCGCGGTTTCGGCTTCCTCACGCGCGGGGAGGGGACGCCGGATATTTTCGTCCACATGGAAACGCTGCGCCGCTTCGGGATCATGGAGCTGCGACCGGGCCAGTTCGTGCTGGTCCGCTACGGACCCGGCGCCAAGGGATTGATGGCCGCCGAGGTGCGTCCCGAGAGCGGCCCGCTCGGACCCGCTTCCCACTAGCGGCTTACCTCGTATCGTCTTGCAAACCGGCGTCACGCGCGGTCGCCGCGTTGGTTTTCGCCGCCTGCCTCGCGCTCTGCGCTATTGCGCCGGCGCAAGCGGGCGGACAGGCGACGTTGGAGATCGTGAGCAAGACCGGCGTGCATGCCTTTACGGTTGAGCTTGCGACCAACGACGCCGAACGTTCGCGCGGCCTCATGTTCCGTAGGGAGTTGCCGGAAGGCCGGGGCATGCTGTTCGATTTCGAGCGCGACCAGCCGGTCGGCTTCTGGATGCACAACACCTACATCTCGCTCGACATGATCTTCATCCGCGGCGACGGCAGCATCCTGCGGATCGCCGAAAACACCGAGCCGTTGTCGGATCGTCTCATCCCCTCCGGGGGGCCGATCCGCGCCGTGCTTGAGGTGATTGCCGGTACCGCGCACAAGCTCGGCATCGCCCCCGGCGACCGTGTAGAGAGCCCGATTTTTACCGGCGGCCGCTGAGCGCGCGCCAAGCCGCCACTGTGCTTGCTGCCGGCCGGCGAAACATGTATCCAACTGCCCGCCGGGCGGGGTATAGCGCAGCCTGGTAGCGCGGCAGTTTTGGGTACTGCAGGTCGCAGGTTCGAATCCTGCTGCCCCGACCACTTGCCTTCGCTAGGCATGGCAAGTTCGCAAGCGTTCGATACGAAGGCGGATGTCACGCCGAAGTCTTGGCGAAGGCGGGTTTCGCTTGCGCTCGATATCGGGGAAATTGACCGATGACCGCCCGCATTTACAAACCGGCCCGCTCGGCGATGCAGTCTGGCAAAGCCAATAGCAAGGAATGGGTGCTCGATTACGAGCCGGAACAGCCGCGCACGGTTGAGCCGCTGATGGGCTGGACGAGTTCCGCGGACATGAAGCAGGAAGTGCATCTTTCCTTCGACACCAAGGAGGAAGCTGTCGCCTATTGCCAGCGTCACGGCATTCCCCACCAGGTGTTCGAGACCAAGCCGCCGGTGCGCCAGGGCATCTCCTACGCCGACAATTTCGCCTATTGGCGCCGCCAGGCTTGGACGCATTAGGATCTGGACGCATCAAGATCTGGACGCATAGCGAAGCTGCGCGACCTGCGGTCACTTGGGGTCGATTGTGCTTGGCGACTACCGCTTAAGCACGCCGCTAGTCTGCGGCGGGAGCGTCCGAAACGGGAGCGGCGGAAAGTGGACGGCCCTGCGCTGCGGCGCGCTGGCGTAGCAGCAAAATGAACCGGTCTTCGAGCATCGGCTGACCGAGCAGAAATCCCTGTCCGTAATCGCAGCCCATGCTGATCAGGGCGAGGGCTTCGGACGCCTTTTCGATGCCGATCCCCACGGCGATGCTGCCGAAACTGTGCGCGAGATCGATGACGGTCTTGCATAGCGGCGCATTGGCTTTGTCGCTGCCGCAATCGCTGACGAAGACGCGGTCGAGCTTGAGTTCGGTAAACGGCAGCTCCTTGACTCGCGCCAGCGAGGAATACCCACGGCCGAAATCGTCGATCGCGAGATGGACGTCGAGCGGCCGCAGCTTTTTTGCGATGTCCTGCGCCAGCGCGAGTTCGGTGACGATCTGCTCCTCCATCACGCCGATGATGAGGCCCGGCCACTTTTCGAACTGCGGGCGATATGTCTGCACGATGTCAGCGACGCCGACCTTGACCAGCGCGTTGACCGGAATGTTGACCGCAAGCCGCAGATTGACGCCGAGTTTGGCGAAGCTGAGGTTGGCTTTAAGCCCCTGCGTCAGCGCCTTTTCGGAAAGCGTGATCAGGCTCGACTCGGTAGCGCCAGGGATGAACGCGCCCGGCATGAGCACGCCGTCTTGCGGATGCCGCGCGCGCGCGAACGCTTCTACGCCGACCAACTGCTTTTTGCGTAGATCGATCTTCGGCTGGTACCAGAACTCGATCCAGTCGTTGCGCAAGGCGTCGGCGAGATCGATGCGGGAGGCGAGCGCGGGTGGATGTCCGAGCTTGAGGTCCTGTAAGATTTGCAGCACCGCGCTGGTCTCGAACGGCTTCTTGAGCACCGCAAGCATCTGCAGGCGCTGCTGCTGGCCGATGCTCTTGACGTGCTCGAGCACGGCCGAGCCTCGGCTGCTCATGAGCTGCACATACCCGCCGTAGGCTTTCTTGCCGAGCGCGGCGACGGACTCGATCGCGTCCGCGGATTCAAGTGCGATGTTGAGAAAGACGAGGTCGGGAGGACAGCGGGACACCGCGGCGCGAAACGCGTGGCCGTCGGCGAATTCTTCGGTGTCGATACCGATTCCGTGCAGAACAAGCGACAGGAAATGCCGGATGCTCGCATCCCCGTCGACGACGAAGCAGAGCGGGACGCGCGCGGCGCCGTCGCGCTCCTCGGCGTCACTCGCCGCCGTGACGGGGGCCGCGGATATCGCCTGCGCTTTTACTGCGCGCATTGCCAAGCTTATGCACTACCAAATGGACGGCGCATCATTGAAGGAAATCATTAACCGGTGGTTTCGATCGCCCGCGGCATTTGCGTGGGTGACTGGAAAAAGTTCATCTTCGGTGTGGAGCGTCTCGCCGCCGATTGCCGCCGGCTCGGCGGGCAACACACGAAGTCGTGACCGTGCGTTGCGTTGTCCTGTCTCCAATTGTGATTGGCGCATTACGCACGCCTTGCCGTAAGAATTAGCTCGTTCAAAACCGCTACAAGCCGCGCGGAAGATGTTCGGAGGAACAGATGAAAATCCTAGGGGCGCTGCTGATTGCTCCATTTGTCGGTTTGGCGGTGACCGCGGCGCGGGCCGCGGAGCCTGCCGTGGTGGTACCGGCTCCGACGCTCGATGAAGCGTCGCCTGCCGGCGCCGGCTCGCAGACGATCGTTTTAGCGGGCGGATGTTTTTGGGGCGTGCAGGCAGTCTTTCAGCACACCAAGGGCGTCACGGCGGCCGTCTCCGGCTACGCCGGAGGTGAAAAGCAGACGGCGCACTATGAGATGGTGGGCAGTGGCCGGACCGGGCACGCGGAATCGGTCGCGGTGACGTTCGATCCACGGCAAGTTTCCTACGGCAAGATCCTGCAAATCTATTTCTCGGTCGCGCACAATCCGACCGAGCTTAACCGGCAAGGCCCGGACGTCGGCACGCAGTATCGCTCCGCGATCTTCTATGCCAACGATGAACAGAAGCGGATCGCCAACGCCTATATCGCCGAGCTCGACAAGGCGCATGTCTTTCCTCGGCCGATCGTGACCCAGCTTGAGGTCCTGCACGGCTTTTATCCGGCGGAGGAGTATCACCAGGACTTCGCCGTGCTGCACCCGTCCTACCCGTACATCGTCTTCAACGATCTGCCCAAGGTGGATAATCTGAAGCGGCTGTTCGCGGCCGACTATCGCGACATGCCGGTCACCGTGATGGCGGCGAGCAAACCGAGCGAGTAATTCCATCCGTCGTTCCGGCTCGTGCCGCCGTCGCCGCGCGGCCGGAAGACGACGCGTGGCCTCCCGTCTATAGCCATCGTTCGCGCGCTGAAGTATCGTCCTGAAAGGAGGCGGTCCGCGAACGGTCCGCCCCGCAAAAGGGGTGAATACGGGGGAGGTATGCTATGGCTATAGCAGCGACATACGCGCCGCTATCAGACGCCGACCACAGCGCGCAATTGCGCAAGGCGGTGATCGCGTCGACGATCGGCACGGCGATCGAGTGGTACGACTTTTTCCTCTATGGCACAGCGGCCGGTCTCATATTCGGCAAGCTTTACTTCCCCAACCAGGCACCGCTCACGGCGACGCTTGCCGCCTTTGGGACCTACTTCATCGGCTTCGTCGCCCGACCGGTCGGTGCTGCGATCTTCGGCCATTATGGCGATCGCATCGGCCGCAAGGCGACGCTGATCGCGACGCTGCTGCTCATGGGCATCGCGACGTTCCTCATCGCCTTCGTGCCGACCTACGAATCGATCGGCATTTGGGGAGCGGTACTCTTGACCGTTCTGCGGGCGATTCAAGGGATCGGCGTCGGTGGTGAATGGGGCGGGTCGGTGCTCCTGGCGATGGAATGGTCGCGCACCCACGGCCAGCGCGGTCTTGTCGCCTCGTGGCCGCAATTCGGCGTTCCCTGCGGTTTGCTTTTGGCGAATCTGGCGGTCCTTGCTTTCAGCTCATGGTCGGGCGACGAATTCTTGACTTGGGGCTGGCGAATTCCGTTTGCGCTTTCGATCATCCTTGTCGGTATCGGTCTGTGGATTCGGCTTGGCATCCTTGAGACGCCGGTGTTCCAGAAGCTCCTGGACCAGGACAAGATCGAGAAGACGCCGATCCTCGAAGTGATCAAGAAACAGCCCCGGGAGATCATCCTTTCGGCATTGTTGCGGATGTCCGAACAGGCGCCGTTCTACGTTTTTACCGCGTTTGTATTCGCGTACACGGTAGGCACCCTGCATATGTCGCGAAACTTCATCCTCGCAGCAGTGATGGTGGCGGCGTGCGTCTCGTTCGTCACCATCCCGCTCGCCGGCCACATCTCCGACCGCATCGGACGCAGGAAGATGTACCTGATCGGCGTGGTCATCATGGGCCTGTTCGGGTTTCTCTATTTCGGCATGGTGGATACCGCGATCCCGTCGGCGGTCTTCATCGCCATCGTGCTGTCGCTCATTCCCCATGATATCCAATACGGCCCGCAGGCGGCGCTCATCGCCGAATCGTTCACGCCGCGTTTGCGTTACAGCGGCGCCTCGCTCGGCTATCAGCTGGCGTCGATCATCGCCGGCGGCCCGGCGCCGCTCATTGCGACGGCGTTGTTCGCTACGTATCACTCGGGCTATGCGATCGCCGTCTACATCGCCGCCTGCGCCGCCATCAGCCTGGTGTCGGCCGCTTTCATGCCCGATTACACTGGGCAGGATATTTCGGCGGAGTACGACGCCTGACGTTCCGCCGGTTGGCGCGCGATCTCGGTGTGAAATAGCCGACTTGAGGTGCATGCGGCTCCTTCCTCCCGTATACGGGAAGGCAGGAGCCGCGTGCGTTTCCGTGCTTTAGCCCGTCAATCTCCCAAGACGCAGACGGCCGCATAGACACCATGGATAAGGGCGCACCCGCAGCTACGTTCGAGAGCCGCTCAACCCGGCCATTCTATGTGCAGCTCTGGTTCCTGGTGCTGATGGCGATGGCGATCGGCGTCGCGCTCGGCCAGTTCGAACCGGACGTCGGCGTGCGCATGGAGCCCCTCGGTGACGCCTTCATCAAGGCGATCCGCGTGCTCATCGCGCCGATCATCTTCTGCACGGTGGTGCACGGCATTTCCAGCATGGCCGATATGGCGAAAGTCGGCCGCGTTGCGCTCAAGGCGCTGATCTATTTCGAGGCGCTGACCACGATCGCGCTGATCATCGGACTTGTCGCCGTCAATCTGTTTCAGCCCGGCGCCGGGATGAACGTCGACCTGTCGCACATCGATACGTCGAGCGTCGCGCCTTATCTCGAACAGACCCACCGGCGGACGACCACGCAATTTCTGCTCAACATCATTCCCAATACCTTCATCGGCGCGTTCAGCGAAGGCAACGTATTGCAGGTTCTCTACGTCTCGGTGTTATGCGGCTTCGCGCTGAGCTGGATGGGCAAAGCCGGTAAGCCGCTCAACGATCTGATCGCGGTGGCGGCGCAGATGTTCTTTCGCATCGTCGCCATCGTAATGTGGGCGGCGCCGATCGGCGCGTTTGGCGCTATCGCCTTCACCGTGGGAAAGTTCGGCGCCGGCTCGCTCGTCTCCCTGGGCAAGCTCCTGATCAGTTTCTACTTCACCTGCCTCATCTTCATCTTCGCCGTGCTATGGCCGATCTCGCACTGGTGCGGCGTGAATCTTTTCAAATTCATCCGCTACATCCGCGAAGAGCTTTTGATCGTGATCGCGACCACGTCGTCGGAAACGGTGCTGCCGCGCATGATCGCCAAGCTCGAGGCCGCGGGCTGCGAGGAAAGCGTGGTCGGGCTCGTCATTCCTACCGGCTATTCGTTCAATCTCGACGGCACCTGCCTTTATCTGGCGACGGCGGCGGTATTTTTGGCGCAGGCCACCAACACGCCGCTTTCCATCGAGCAGCAGATCGGGCTCCTGGCGGTGCTGCTTCTGGCGTCGAAGGGCGCGGCCGGCGTCGCCGGCGCGGCGTTCATCGTGCTCGCGGCGACGCTGGCAGCGGTTGGAACGATCCCGGTGGAGAGCGTCGCGCTCATTCTCGGCGTACACCGCTTGATGTCACAGGCGCTGACGCCGACCAACCTGATCGGCAATGGCGTTGCCACGCTTGTCATTGCCAAATGGGAGCGGGCGCTCGATGAGAGGCGAATGCGAGAGGCGTTGAGCGGCGACAATGCCGCGTCGATGGGTAACCGATTTAGTGGACCTAAAGGGAGCCGATGACGATGCTGAATGCGGCCATTGCTCTCCTGGTCGTCGCGGCGCTGTTGGGCCTGGTTTTTGGCGGCCGCTATCTGAGCGCTCGAACCTTCATGCCGTATCAGGCGACCGCGGCTGGGAAGTCCTGGTCAGAACTCGATCCCGGCATTCAGGCAGTCGTTGTTGCGATGCTCAGGATCGTCGGCGGGGCCTTTGCCGGTCTCGGCGTGACCATTCTATGGCTGTGCTTTGCGCTCTACGAAGGCGCGCGATGGGCGCCCTGGGCGATTTTGATGATTTCCGCCGTCATGCTCGCTCCAGCGCTCTGAAACTTCGTTCGTTTGAGCCAAAGGCAAGAACGCCGGTGGGGCCGATGCTTGTGGCGATGGGCCTGATTGTCATCGGCGCGTGCCTGGCAATGTTTGCATGAGCCAACAAGACACCATCAAGACTACAACGCGGTGCGCGTTAGCGCTTGGGCGGTCGAGGCTGGTGCAGTCGCGGTCCCCCGTATTGTTGCGGCTAGCGACCCTCCACGAGGGCCGAGACGATTGCCTTGATGCAGGTCGAAGTGACCAAATCTGGGGATTGTGGGTATCCTGGAAGACGGCATAGCCTATGGGGGCTGCAGGTTCGTCAACGCTGCAACTACGCCCGCGGCCCCAGCCGAGGTCTGCGAGAGGAAGCAAGAGATGGAGGAGGCCTCGGACAAACGCGCCGGGCGGCCCGCCAAACGCCAGCGATCGGAGGCGGATCACGCCCGTTCCACCGAGCGGGCTCTTGACCTCATTGTCGGCGTTACAGCCGTTGCGAGCGCGGCCGAAGCTTCCGATCTTGCGCTGGTTTGTTTGAATAAAATTTGCGCACTGCGACGTTGACAATTTGGCCAAGTTTGGTATCCGGACGCTAGCGACGAGTTTCTAAAATGTTCCGGCGATTCGCGGCACGGCCATCAGCAATTCGCGAAGTTTCACGAAATCAGCCGAAGCATGCCATTGCGAAGAGACGATGATCTTCCTGGCCGTGTTTGGAAGACCAAAGCACCAATCTGGTTGGCGGACTTGGTCGAGTACGGCAACATGCCGCGCGCCGAAGCAGCGCGTCTGCAAGGCTTCAAGACCGCCTTCGCCTTTCCGGTTATTCTCGATAACGAGGTGCTGGCCGTCTTTGAATTTTTTTCCACGGGCAGGCATCTGACGGATCGCACTTCTGTGGATGCATTCCACAAGCTTGGAAAATTTCTTGGCGACGTGTTTGTTCGCAAACGTACCCAGACGGAATTGCAGACCAGCGAGGAACGATGGCGGTCGCTGCTCGACAGCCCGATTTTCGGCGTTAAACTTCTTGACGAAAATCAACGCTTCATTTCAAGCAATCAAGCTTATCGGACTATGACCGGTTATTCCAATGAAGAACTGCGGCAATTAACGCCGCTCGACATCAGCGTCCCCGGAGAACGTGAATTCAACGAAGCGCTTTATAAAGAACTGCAAAAGGGCAAACGGCAACATTTTGAGATCATCAAACGGCTGCGGTGTAAGAACGGAAAGCTTATCTGGATAAACCTTTATGTCTTCGCGGTCTCCGACCGGACATCCGGCGCGTCGATCACCATCGAGGATTCCGGCACCGGTATCGCGCCGGAAAATATCGATCGTATTTTCAACACGTTTTTCACCACCAAGCCGCACGGCATGGGGATGGGGCTCGCCATTTGTCGATCGATCGTTGAATCCTACGATGGAAGGCTGACAGCGTCGCCGGGCCACCGCCATGGAGCGGTCTTCCAGGTCGTTCTACCCGCCGGCCGATCGGGTGGCGAGTAATCAGTGGCGGCGACGGATAAGTTTTTGAAAATAATTGGACTGCTGAGCCTCACCCGGTCTTGCCACCCGGTTGATGCGTCCGTTCTCAATTGCGTAACCATAGGAACAATCAAGTTCCCTGGTCCGCTCGAGCCCAGTCCTATGCCAACCTTCTAGTAACAGCGGCATTATATGCTTCCGCTTCTAACGCGAGGTAAACACATGCGGGACATGAGACGCGTGCTTTGTTGTGGATGACTCGCCGACCGTTTGTCGACTGGTAGAAACTTTGCTTTGGAAGTGGGTTTGACAACATAGAAACGGTCCAAGACGGGTTTGCTGCGTTAGCTCTGCTAAAATTCTCGCCCTTCGACATCATTATTTGCGATTGGGAAATGCGGCCCGTGGGTGGTCTTGAGGTGCTGGATCGGGTTCGCGGCAATCCCGATACCAAAGGCATTCTTTCCGTCCTGATGTCTGCCAGAAAAGACCCGGAATGGGTGCTGCATGGCCATTGAAGCCGTCGCGGACTGCCTGCTTACCAAGCCGTTCGATGCGGCCATACTGAAGCGCAAGATCGGGCAGGGATTTACTGCCCCACGCGAAGAGGCGAGCGTCTATGCAAGATGAGTCTGCCGCAAACACGCGTTTGCCGAGACCGCGCTACCCTCTAATTTCGACGGCTTTGCCGTAATTTAATTTTTCCCGTGTCCTAATGTCTCGCACGCGTTTGGGAGCGGCTAATGGTTCAAGCGCCCGCAGCTAAGACGGCGCCATGCCCGAGATGCACCACGACAATGGTTCTAGCGGCTGTTACGCCCCACCCGATTGTCACTCATATGGAACGGCACACGTTCCTCTGTGCCCATTGCAATCAGACCAAAACGTACATGCTGCCAGCCAAATAAGCCGGCTCGATCGGCTGACGAGTGATCGGCAGGGTGCGCAATACGCGCGCTACTCTTGATAAGAGCAAGGCGGCTGCGAATCCGATATCTTGCAAGTTGCTTGGTTCCATATCTGGCGCATGACCTCCTCCGTGTCAGTCATGACCAACATCAGCGCCTCGGGCCCTGGCCGTCGAACGTCGGGGCCTCTTTTTGTCTCTGGCGCCGGCTATCTCTCGACCAATGAACTTGGCGCCCACGTTCAGGCCGAGCCGCCAGACCACTTTATAGGTGCCATCCAGGTCTGGCCCGTCGCCGAAGGCAAGCAGCACGAATTCGTCGGGAATGTCGAATCCAAAGGTATTAACCCGCACGCCGCCGTCGGAGAAATCGGTTATGAGGCAGGAGCGCGGCGGATCGCCCCGCCCGAGATGGATCTTCGCCAGACGCTCGCAGGAGTAGCGGGGTGCCCGACGTCTTTCCTTGGCTCTAGGCGAGAGCATGATGCACGTCTCCCCGTCGCGACCGAGCCTCAGCAATTGGCGATAGCCCCTCTTAGGAAGACGTAGCGGACGGGATGTTGCGAGTGGGCTAACACCTGCGTTCGGGTTTTTGTCGAATTTGCCGAAGATCGACCGCCGCGCCGCCCCGCACCAGCTCCGCGCATCGGCAAATCCGCGCGCCTCGACGCCGAGAGTTTGGTTCATCGGAGCAAGCCGTCTCAGTTTGGCGGTCGCTTTGCGCGTCATTACTGCGGCAAGCCCTCGACAGCAAAGGAATGAAATATCGCGTACCTCCCGCCAATTTTTCGGATTTCGTCGTAATCGTCGCCTTGCCTCCACGCTGCTATTTGTTCGGGGCTGTCCCAAACCTGGATAACAACGCGCGTCGGTGCGGGTCCTTCAAGCTGAGTAACGTGAAGACTGGCTGCAAGAATTTTGCCTCCCGCTCTCCTGATACTCGCTTGAGCTCTTGGAGCATATTCGTTGACATAGCCGGGAATGTTCCTGACCGCGATTTCAGTCACGACATAGACCGGCGGTTTGGCCTGCGCATGAAGCCCCTGCATTGCGGCGCCGCCGAGCCCGACGCCTGCGAGCATTGCCAATGCTGCTGCATACTGTTTTCGCATGGTGTTCCTCCCAATGGATGAAAAAACCGCACTGAAGCGGCCAATTTAAAAAGCGAAGAATGGAACCATTGATTTTGTTGGCGACCTGCGCCGCACTTTTGTTTCAGTCCTTTATTTTGACTTTACCGTATTAGAAGGCGGTCCATGACTGCCAACCAATCCATCAATACCATCACCGTCGCAGCTAACAAACATAGCCCTTTTCGTCTCACGTCAGCACACACGAGGGAAGTCATGGTTCCAGTCGTTGCCTCCGAACAGCTCGATCGCGCCCATGTCCAGGGCTCGCGGGACAAATCGGTTAGTTGGGCCGGCGCATTTGCGACCTGCGGCGGACATGGCGCTATCCAGTCGTCGACTATTGTCTATGAAATCGAGCGGGGCGGACACCTCGGCTGGCACACTGATGCCACGGAGGAGACTCAGTACATCATCGCGGGCTCCGGCGAATTGCGCATGGAAGACGGCAAGCATGCGGTCGGACCAGGCAGCGTGTTCGCTCTGCCGGCGAACGTGCGCCACGATCTCGCCAACACCGGCACAGAAACGCTCCGTGCGGTAGCGTTTTTTGCCGCCGCGATGTTCACGCAAAATTTCGACGAGGTGATGCTGCCGCCAAAGACCCACATCCTTGGCACTCCTAATCGCAACGGTTAAGGGCCGGTCTTGTTCGGGCGGGCAAGAGCCGCGGCCCGACGGCGGAAGCGACACGGCGAGGCCCTTAGTTTGCCTGGAAGTTTGGCGACCCGGCAGGATTCGAACCCGCGACCTTCAGCTTAGAAGGCTGACGAAATCTGCGGTCATCGCGCTAAAACCCCACGCCAAGCAACGGGAGCACGCGCTGCAGAATTGCCGCTAGACAAACCAGGACCACTAGGATTTTGAGCAAATTTCCCAGCCGTCCATCGCGGACAAACCTGTCGATGACCCAGAACAGGATCGCGCCGACCACGCATGTGATCAGCACGTGAATCAGGACCAAAAGCATGTGACCCCCGTCCTGGCGCGAGCCGTTGGAGCACCGTCGTCAATGTAACCGAAGTTCGTCCGCGGCGCGAACGGTTGGCGGCGCCTGATTTTGGTTGGCGACCCCGGCAGGATTCGAACCTGCGATTTTCAGCTTGGACGGGCGGCGGGAAACTGAGCCAATGTACCGGTCGAAATTATTCTGACAGATTGGATTATTCATCGGAGCTGACTGCCATGGTTACAGCCGTTCGCATCCATTCTCACGGCGGCCCAGAGGTCATGCGCCTGGAAGAGATTGAATTGGGGCCGCCGGGTCCCGGCGAGGTCCGTGTTCGCCACACCGCGATTGCGCTGAATTTCTCCGACATCAACGTCAGACGAGGGGGCTTTTACCAGAAGGAGCCGATGCCGATGCCTATTATTCTCGGCAATGAGGCTGCTGGCGTGGTGTCGGCGCTCGGTCATGGAGTGGACGACGCCGCTTTTGGCGATCGGGTTGGCTATTGCGGCGTCGGGGCGAACTTTTTTCTCAATACGGGTGCCTACGCGCAGGAGCGCAATGTACCGGCCGCGCGCCTGGTGAAATTGCCTGACGCCATCTCGGACATTCAGGCTGCGGCGCTGCTGCTCAAGGGGCTCACGGCCTCGAGCATCGTCAACCGGATTTTTCGACCCAAGGCTGGCGACACGATTTTGATCCACGCGGCGGCCAGCGGAGTTGGACTTCTCCTTGTCCAATGGTCGAAACACTTGGGTGCAACGGTCATCGGCACAGTCGGCAATACCCAGAAAGCCGGTGTGGCCACAGACCACGGCTGCGACCACACAATCCTCTATCGCGATGTGGATTTCGTGCAAGCCACGAAAAATATTGCATCAGGTGGCGTCAGCGCCGTTTTCGACGGGGTGGGCAAGGATACGTTTGTGAAATCGTTCGACTGCACGGCGCCGTTCGGCATGCTGGTGAATTATGGCAACGCGTCCGGCCATGTGCCGCCGATCGACATTCTACAGCTGTCGCTGAAAGGGTCGTTATCGGTGTGCCGGCCGGGGGTGAGCCAGTTTCTCGGAAATCCCGCACGTTTTCGGGAGCTCGCCGGTGAGTTATTTAATCTTGTGAGACGAGGCGTCCTGAGAACCGCCGCGATCCGCACATATCCGCTCGCGGACGTCGTCAAAGCGCACCAGGATGCGGAATCGGCAACCCATGGGGGACCGGCGGTTCTGTTGCCATAGTTTTAGCGTTCCAAAGCGGTGGGCCAGGTGATCCAGATCGATGAAGCCCGGATTCGGGATCATCTTGGCGAGATGGTTCGTGGGACGGTCGAGGAGACGCTAAACGCCATGCTGGATGCTGAGGCAGACCAGCTTTGCGGGG
>Ga0187864_10002278_pt1 | contig 16870 bp, 13 predicted proteins | sample June2016WEW_11_4_FD_132985 | JGI IMG/M metagenome (GOLD analysis project Ga0187864, IMG submission 132985) | Peatland microbial communities from SPRUCE experiment site at the Marcell Experimental Forest, Minnesota, USA - June2016WEW_11_40 | ecosystem: Environmental > Terrestrial > Soil >...
GGATATCTTCAGGCGAATCTTGATCCGCTGGGCGATCTCGCGCCGGTCTCGATGCCCGAGCTGGACGTGGCGGGCGCGGACGCGGAAGCGGCGCGCCGAGTCTATTGCGGGAGCATCGGCGCGGAGTTCATGCACATTCCGGAGCGCGAGCGGCGGCTATGGGTCCAGGAACGGATGGAGTCGGAAGTGCCGGAGCCCGATCGAGCCCGGATTCTCGATTTGCTGATTCGCGCGGAAATTTTCGAACAGGTCCTGCAAACCCGGTATCTCGGCACGAAGCGATATTCGCTCGAAGGGGAAGCGGCGCTGCTTCCGCTGCTGGATGCAATCCTGAACGCGGCCTCCAAGCAGGGGGCCGAAAAGGCCATGGTGGCGATGAGCCATCGCGGGCGGCTCAATGTGATGGTGAACATCGTGGGCCGGGCGGCGGCCGAGCTGTTCGCGCGGTTTGAGGACGTGGACCCGCGCAGCACGCTGGGCAGCGGCGACGTGAAATACCACATGGGCGCGACCGGGGACTTTCACGCGGGGAACGGCCGGGTCGTGGAGATGCACCTGGTTTCGAATCCGAGCCATCTCGAGGCCGTCGACCCCGTCGTCATGGGCCGGACGCGCGCGAAGCAGATGCGCCAGGGAGACCAGGGACGGCAATTGGTGGTCCCGATCGTGATGCACGGCGATGCGGCGTTCGCGGGCCAGGGCATCTGGGCCGAAACGCTGAACATGTCGGGGCTCGAAGGCTTCACGGTGGGCGGCTCGGTGCACATCGTTGTGAACAACCTGATCGGGTTCACGACCGTGCCGCGAGACGAGGTCTCTTCGCATTTTGCTTCGGACCTGGCCAAGCGACAGCCCGTGCCGATTTTCCACGTCAACGCGGAGGATCCGGAGGCGGTGGTGCGCGTGGGCCGGATCGCGCTGGACTATCGATACGCGTTCGGCACGCCGGTGGTCGTGGACCTGATCGGCTATCGAAGGCACGGCCACAGCGAAGTGGATGACCCCACAATCACGCAGCCCTTGCGCTACCGGAAGATCGAGGCGCATCCGCCGATCTGGCAAATCTACGCGCCGAACATCGGCGCCGATCCGGAACCGATCGTCCGTCGCGTGCGCGAAGAGCTGGACGCCGCGCAGGAAGAAGCAAAGGAAATCGAGAAGCGCCCGATGATGCGGCGACTGCCGCGCTACTGGGGTAAGTTCCGCGGCGGGCGTTACGACGCTTCGCTCGAAGTGGATACGGCGGTCGCGCAGGAATCGTTGACGGAAATCGGGGAGGCTCTTGTGAGCTATCCCGACGGATTCCACATCCATCCCAAAGTGAAGAAGCTTCTCGAGCAGAGGCTCGAGATGGCGCGCGGCAAGCGCGCGATCGATTTCGGGATGGCCGAGGCGCTGGCCTTCGGGTCGTTGCTGAAGCAGGGAGTTCCCATCCGGCTTTCCGGGCAGGATTCGCGCCGTGGCACGTTCAACCAGCGGCACGCCGCGCTGATCGACATCGAGAACGAGGAGGAGTACGTACCGCTCGAACATCTGGCGCCAGAAGAGGCATGGTGCGAGATCTACAACTCGCCGCTTTCGGAGGCCGCGGTGCTGGGCTTCGAGTACGGCTTCAGCCGCGATTTTCCCGAGGCGCTCGTGCTATGGGAAGCGCAGTTCGGCGATTTCGCGAACGGCGCGCAGATCGTGATCGACCAGTTCATCGCGGCGAGCGAGGACAAATGGAATCTGCTTTCGGGCGTCGTGCTGTTGCTCCCACATGGCTACGAGGGACAGGGCCCGGAACATTCGAGCGCGCGCATCGAGCGATTCCTGCAACTTGCCGCGCGCGACAACATTCAAGTCTGCCAGCCTTCGACGGCCGGGCAGTATTTTCACTTGTTGCGGCGCCAAGCCCTGCGAAGCTGGCGCAAACCCCTCGTCGCGTTCACGCCGAAGGGCATGCTGCGGCATCCGGCAGCGGCTTCGCGGCTTTCCGACCTTGCGGGCGGGCGCTTCCGCAACGTGATTCCGGATGGCGGCGATGGATCGGCCGAGCGCGTCCTGCTCTGCACGGGGAAAATCGGCCACGAGCTTCGGGCGGAGCGGAAGCGCCATCCGGAGGGCGCGCCGGCGATCGTGTTCGTCGAGCAGCTCTATCCCTTCCCCGATGGCGAGATCGCCGCGGAGATGGATCGTCACACGAAGGCGCGCGAATTCGTGTGGGTGCAGGAAGAACCCGGCAACATGGGCGCGCACGCGTTCGTGATTCCGGAGCTCGAGCGGCTGGCCCGCGGCCGTTCGGTGTTATCGGTCAACCGCTCCATGAGCGCGAGCCCGGCAACCGGGTCGGGGAAGGCGCACGAGATGGAACAGAAGACGCTGCTTGCCCTGGCTCTCGGGACCTAAGCGAGAAAGCCGCCGCTGGGTACTTTCCACTCCCGACACTTTCAGACGCGCGAGAGGATCAGACAAGTAAAGCCGACCTGCAAGGGGCACAGCTCGTTTGACGAAAAGCCCACATTCCGGAACATCCGCTCGTATTCGGAGAACGTGTAGGCGTCTCCGGCCGGAGTCATGCCGAGCATCATCATGCCGAAACCTGCCGCGCGGGGCGGGGAGATGCGGTCTTCGTTGGGCACGAAATCGAGGGTGGCGACAACACCACCCGGCGCGAGGGACGCCCGTATCTTGCGCATCAAGCCCTCGATCGCGGCCGCGTCGAAGTGATGCAGGAAGTTCGTTATCAGAACGAAGTCGTAATCCGAGCCAAAGTCCACGTCGAAGGCGCTGCCCGGCAGACGATGAAAGCGCTGGTCTACGCCAGCCGCGCGCGCATTCTCCGCGGCGACCTCGAGAACTGGCGCCCAGTCCTGCGCGAAGATTTCGGCATTCGGATTGTGCTTCGCGAGCGTGATGCCGAACTTGCCGTGCCCTGCGGCGATATCGAGGACTTTCCATTTCTTCCCGGCTCCGGCGTTAAGGTTTCGCGCTATCTCTTCGGCGGTCGGGGTCACCATCGCCGCCATGGAACGCGCAAACTCGACCCAGATAGGGTTCTCGGTCGAGATCGAGCCCTCGCCTTCCGCCATTGCCGGGCGTCCGGTTCGAATCGTGTTCGCCAGCTCGTGATACGCGTTGATCGTCTGGGGCAGCGTGAGAAAGCCCGCCATCGATCCGATGCAAGCGGGCGAGCGCCGGTCCAGGAATGTGGCAGAGTTTTCGGTCAGCGAATACTTCTGGCCCTGTTTCGTGAGGAACTTGTAGACCACGAGATAGTCGCAGAGAATCCGCACCCCGCGCTCGGTGGCCTGGCAGCGCTTCGCAAGAGCGGGGACCGTGTCAGCGCCTTCGCCTATGGCCGTGAAGATGTCGAGCTGAATCGCGGCTTTGAGCGCTGCCGTCTGCTGGTAGGCATTGAGCGTGTCGAAGATCAATTCGGGATTGCGCTGCGGCTTGGCGGTTTGCGAGGCCATAATGTTTCCTTTCAATGCGGAAGAATTGCCCATCAGTGCGCGACCGAGTTTTCGGCAAAACACCAGTGAACGAATTCCGGGGCGTACTGCCGGGTGACGGCAGCGGGGACATCCTGCTCGTTCAGTTGCTGAAAATCAAATTGAATCTGACCGTCGGGGTCCACGGTGGCAAGAAGAAAGCCGTAGACGTTCGTCCGTGCCTCGTGCGCGGCCCCTGCGTCCGGGGGCAGCGCATACCGTTGCGCTCCCGCCGTACCGACAATCCAGCCGGGCAGGACGCCACCGTGCTCCCGCCAGTATTCCGTATTGAAAATGCCGTCCATGAAATAGTGCGAATGGCTGGCGAGGACGTAGACGCGCTTATGCTCGTCATTCTGCGCTTTGAGCAGATCGGCGTAGACACGCCGGCCACTTTCGATTCCCGTCACAGACTGATCCATACTGTGATTTGCCGAAATGCTTTCGGGAAGCGCTTCGTGCATGCCTACGACGAGCGTGCGGATCCGAGAGTCCGCGGAATCGGAGAGAAGCGTCCTCTCAAACCACGAGATCTGGGCTGCGTCGAACTGGTCCTCGGTGGCGTTATCAAGACTGATGAAATCCACGCCGTGCTCGATCCAGTGGTAATAGGTTTTCGGCTCGAGGTCGACAGGGTCATCCCGTAGACGCTGGGCGCGCAGCCTGGGAACGTCCAGCCAGGAACGAAACTGAACGAGATACTCCGCGCGGGTCTTCGGTTCTACTGTTTCATGGTTGCCGATTGCCAGATAGACCGGGAGCGTGCCGAAAGGCCCGACCTGACTCCTGATGAAATCCTTCCAGGCGATGTCGTGGTATTCAGAAATGCTCAGCGGCTTCGCGAGATGCTCCGGCTGATGCTGGATGTCCTCATCGATGCCGGCGATCTTCCGGAAATCGCCGAGGTGCCAGTAGAAGAGCGGTCTCGCTTTCTTCACGCCAGCCGCGATCGCCGGCATCACGACGTCGCCGCAGTTGCGCGAATCACCGGAGACGGCGAACTTCCAGGGCGCCGTCTTTGGCGCTTCGGAGGGATTGGGAGCGCCCCCACCGGCTTGTGCTCCGGATGGGAACGGATGAACGCCCAAGACCGCGAGCACAAGCACCGCCCGAACCAACAGAGTTTGGCCCTTCATAAAGTCTCCGCGAAAGTTTCCTGCCCGCACGAACTGCGATCGAGCTCCCAAACGACGCGAGCCATTGTGCCGGGAGGCTCGTGGTGTGGCAACTATTCTCGGGTCGCTCAGCCTGCGGCGACCTTGCGTCACACCGGCATAACGTTGACCTCGCGCCGACGACGGGCTATTTTACACGCGACAATTTGGCGAGGCTCTGCACGACAACACAGCCAAGCGTCCTGCGATGTGAGCCGGCACCCGTGAAATAACACTCGGGACGGCAACGGACGCGCTTCGTAGACTCCGCCGCTCCATGCGGACAAGGAGGAGTCTATGAAGAAGTGGCTTGCAGTTGTGTTGTTCGCGCTTTCGGTTCTCACCAGCGCCATGTGGCTTAAGTCGTTCTCGAGCCACACGATGCTGGCAGACACGTCGTCTCCGGTGCCCCCGATTCCGGGCGGCGGCGGCGCGGCGCCGCCTCCTCCCGTGCAATAGGAGGCGTTCCCGCTTCGAGATGACGGGACCAAAACGGGCCGCGCGATTGGGCAGGTTCGATGCTTGGTCCCGTCGACTATGCGTTGTGGATCGCGGGCTTCGTTTTCGAAGCGGCTGCGGTCTTGTCCATTTTCTATCGCAAAGCCTTCGCGCGCTACTACTCAATCTGCCTCTACATGGCCTGTACGTTTTTCGTGCAGGGAGCTCAGTACATCTGCTTCCTGAAGTTTGGATTCCGCTCGCCGCAATACTTTCATCTCTACTATTATTCGGACAGCTTGCTAACGATTCTGCTTTTCTTCGTCGTCATGCACCTCTACCTCCTCGTTTTTGCCGGGATGGACACGGATCGCCATATTCGCGCCGGCGCTGTTTTGCTGCTCTTTCTGACCGCTGCCCTCTCGTATCTCGTCGTCCGCCAGCACCGCACCCACCTGACGGAGCATTTCGTCGTCGAACTGGGCCAGGGCCTTTACTTTGTAGGAACTGTATTGACGTATATCCTCTGGGGAGCGATGATAAAGCTGCGCGAGAGGCGGGCCCGGCTCGTCCAGATGGTCCTGGCCCTCGGCATTTATTACAGCGCCACGGCCGGGGTCTACGCGCTGCGGGATCTGTTCCCGGCCTGGCGGGCGGCTATGATATGGGTCCCGCCGGCCGCGAATGTCTGGCTGTCTCTGGCCTGGACGTTGGCGTTCTTGCGAACCCGGGAAGAAGCGAGCCTGATGGTACCCACTTTGGCGGCGAAGGCCCGATGATCCCAGCCTTGATCTACGTCGTTTCGCTCGTGGTGCTCATCCAGTTTTTCGTGTATTACTGCCGGTCGGTCCTGGCTTCGAGCAGGAAGGTCGAGCTCTCTGCGCGCGTGCGTGAGGCGGCCGGAGTCGGCAACAGCGTTGCGGCGGACGACTTCCAACGATTCCTGGAATTGGTGCGTCTCTGTCCCGAAAACAGCGCCGATCGGGCCGGTATCCGCGCCGTAGGCGCTTACTACAGTTTGCTGCACGTTCTCGCTCGTCTGTCGCGCGCGACGGTTCCGAGCGTCGCCGCGTGGGCGGAAAGGGAGCGGCAAGGCTGCTCCCATTTTGCGGCGGTGGCTCTCGACCGCCGCATCTCTTTCAGCCGCGACTTGTTCGTGCAGCAGGCGAGCAGCCGACCGTAATCGCCGGGCCGCCGATTCCCCGCGACTCTCGACCCTTCCCGAGCCGGCTGCTCCCATGAAGTCATCCCGAACCCCGGTAGATTGCCGCCCGTGACGCCGCTCGAAAAACTCGCATTGGAGAACATTCAGGGCATGCGCATGCTCGCGCCCGGCGACCGTGTCGGCGTCGCGGTTTCTGGCGGCGGGGATTCGGTGGCGCTGCTGCGGATGATCGAGGGTCTGCGCGATGCGCTGGGGATCACACTGCTCGTCGTTCATTTCGACCACGGCCTGCGCGGCGCTGAATCCGAGGCCGATGCCCAGTTTGTTGCGGAGCTGGCGCGCCAGCGCGGCTTGGAACTGATTCTCGAATGCGCGGATGTTGCAGCGGCAGCCGCGAGCCACAAGTGGAATCTCGAAGACGCGGCCCGGCGTCTCCGCTACGCGTTTTTCGACCGCGTCGTCAACGAGGGCCGGGCGACGCGGGTTGCGGTCGCACACACGGCGGACGACCAAGCCGAAACGGTTCTCGCTCATTTGCTGCGCGGGACTGGTCCGGCCGGCCTTGCGGGAATTTATCCGATCGCAGGGGCGGTCGTGCGGCCGCTTCTCGGGCATCGCCGGGATGATCTCCGGAAATATCTCCGCGAACTCAGGCAAACGTGGCGCGAAGACGTGACGAACCTCGACCTACGCCGATCTCGCGCTAAGATTCGCGAGCAGCTACTGCCCTTGCTCGAGCGGGATTTCTCTCCGCTCGTCGTGAGCCGTCTCGCGAGGCTGGCCCGGCTTTCGCGCGAGGAGGAACTATTCTGGATTGCGCTCGTGGAAGATCGTTTTCACGCGCTTGTCCGCACCGGAGATGGAACATTCGCGATTCGCATTCGCGACCTGCTGGCGCCCCTCGATTTGTCCCCCGGAGCGCTTCGCGAAGAATCAGCGCGTGGGAGCGAGCGGCCCGCGGCGCTGCGCGCGCTGACCGAGCGCTTGATTCGCCGGCTTTACCACGATCTGCGCGGAGACCGGCGCGGCCTCACGGCCGAGCGCGTGGAACAGGTGATTCACCTTGCTTCCGAATCCACGAGCGGCCGCAGCGTCGAACTACCCGGCGGCATCCGCGTCGAGCGGAGTTTCGATGAGCTGATCTTTTCGCACGCGCTCCACGAGAAGCGCTCTTCACGCGCGCAGGAAACCGGCGCGCAGTCAGATGCGTACCACTATTTGGTGGAGCTGCCGGCGCACGGAGCGGCGGCTGTTTCCGTCCCGGAACTAAAAAGCCGCTTCTGCCTGAAAGTGATTGACTGGTCTGCAAGGGAGCGCGACACTAAAAGAGATACTGCGGCCCTCGATGCTGATCGGCTCCGGGCCCCTTTGATCTTGCGGAACTGGCGGCCGGGAGATGCTTATCGGCCTCGGGGTCGTCGCCAGGCGCAGAAACTGAAGAGGATGTTTCTCGCGGGACGCATTCCGAGCCGCGAGCGCGCCTACTGGCCGGTGCTGGAAAGCGCCGGGCGCGTGGTCTGGGCTCGAGGGATGCCCCCGGCGGACGAATGTTGTGCCCGAGAAGGCACGCGGGCCGGGGTCGTGATCGAGGAACAGCGTCTTTGAGGTTGCGATGAAGGTCGCGTTTACCCGGCGACGACTGGCGACAAGGCTCGGTCAGTTGGGCCGTACTATCTCGCGGGACTATGCGGGGCGGACGCTTGATGTCGTCATCGTGCTCGAAAACTCGTTTCTGTTTGCGGCCGACCTGGTTCGCGAGATTTCGAGGCCCGTGGTCTGCCACTTCGTGCGCTCGGCCATGCGCGACGTTCGTCTGGCGGGACATGATTACCGCGAAATCTTTTTCAGCGCGCCGCCGGCGCTCCGCGGCCGCGATGTTCTCGTAGTGGACGCCGTGCTGAATACCGGCGTCACACAGGATTTCTTGCTGAAGCGGCTCGAAGAGGACCGGCCGCGCTCGTTGCGGCTGGCGGTGCTGTTCGACAAGCCGGAAGCCCGCAAAGTGGACTTGCGGGCTGAATACACTGGCTTCGCTGCCGCATCTAAACAGTGGGTAGGCTATGGGCTGAGCGGCGACCGAGGGCTCTACCGGAATCTGCCTTACGTCGCAGCGAGGAGCCCGCGGGCAAGCAGCCGGGGGCGGCACGCAGGCGCCCGCAGGAAAGCAACCAAAGGGTGAGGTAATACGGTGAACTCAACGGTACGCACGATTCTATTCTGGGTTTTGATGGTCGCGCTCGCAGTGGTTTTGTGGCAGATGGCGTCGAAGGGCGGACCTACGCCGCACGAGGACGAGCCGGGGTACACGAATTTTCTTGCCAAGGTTGAGAGCGGGAACGTGAAGAATGTCACGATCTTGCTCTCCCCCAACAGCGCCGAACTCGAGGGCGAATACCGCGACGGCGGCAAGTTCCGCGGCGTGACCATCGCCAACACTGCGATTCCCGACATCACGAAGGCTCTGCAAGACAAGGGCGTCCTCTTCAACTACAAGGAAGTTAGGGACTCCAACTGGCTCAATCTGATCCTGAATCTATCTCCGTTTATCGTAATCCTGGCCATCTGGATTTTCATGATGAGGCAGATGCAAGCGGGCGGGAATAAGGCGCTCAGCTTCGGCAAGTCTCGCGCCCGGCTGCTCACCGCGCAACAGAAGAAAGCGACATTCAAGGACGTGGCCGGAATCGATGAGGCCAAGGAAGAGCTTTACGAAATCATCGATTTTCTGAAGGACCCGCAGAAATTCCAGAAGCTCGGCGGGCGCATTCCGAAGGGCGTGCTGCTCGTCGGACCTCCGGGCACGGGCAAGACTTTGCTGGCTCGCGCGATTGCCGGCGAAGCGAACGTGCCGTTCTTCTCGATCTCGGGGTCGGACTTCGTCGAGATGTTCGTCGGCGTAGGCGCGAGCCGTGTCCGCGATCTCTTCGAACAAGGTAAGAAGAACGCGCCCTGCATCATCTTCATCGATGAAATCGACGCCGTCGGGCGTCATCGCGGCGCGGGCCTCGGTGGCGGGCATGACGAACGCGAGCAGACGCTGAACGCGCTGCTTGTCGAAATGGATGGTTTTGAATCGAACGAAGGCGTGATCCTGATTGCCGCCACGAACCGGCCGGACGTGCTCGACCCGGCGCTTTTGCGGCCGGGCCGCTTCGACCGGCGCGTCGTGGTGCCGCGGCCAGACGTCAGGGGCCGCGAAGAAATCCTGCGCGTCCACACGCGGAAGGTGCCTCTTGCGGAAGACGTGGATCTCTCCGTCATCGCGCGCGGCACGCCCGGATTTTCGGGCGCGGACGTGGCGAACCTTGTGAACGAGGCGGCGTTGTGGGCGGCGCGCCAGAATCGGAAATTCGTCACCATGGCGGACTTCGAGATGTCCAAGGACAAAGTCCTGATGGGCGTCGAGCGGAAGTCCATGATCCTTTCGGATGAAGAGAAGAGGAACACGGCGTACCACGAGGCGGGCCACGCGCTCGTCGCGGCGATGACGCCGGGCGCCGACCCGTTGCACAAGGTGACGATCATCCCGCGCGGCATGGCGCTGGGTGTCACCATGCAATTGCCCATCGACGACAAGCACACCTACACGAAGGAATTCCTCGAGTCGCAACTCGCCGTCCTGATGGGCGGGCGCGCCGCCGAGGAGATTTTCCTAAACCACATCACCACCGGCGCAGGCAACGACATCGAGCGAGCCACGGAAATCGCCCGGCAGATGGTCTGCGAATGGGGCATGAGCCCGCTGGGGCCGCTCACGTTCGGTAAGAAGGAAGAGGCGATTTTCCTCGGCCGTGAGATTGCGCAGCACCGCGACTATTCCGAAGACACGGCGATCAAGATCGACGCCGAGGTGCGCACCATCGTCAATACCGGCTACTCGCGCGCCCGGAACATCCTCGAAACCTATCGAGACGCGCTCGAACGCGTCGCGCAGGCGCTGCTCGACCGGGAAGTCCTCGACGCGACGGAGTTGAAGCTCTTGATGGAAGGCAAGCCGCTGCCCGAGAAAGTGCCGCCTCCGCCTCCCGCCGCGCCGCCGGTGCCGACCAAGGAGCCGCAGCTTGCGCTGCGTCCCGAGCCTCGGCCGCTCCCCGGCCTCGCCAAGGGCGAAAAGCCGGCTCCGGCCTAGAAAGCCTCACATCCGATGACAGAGCTATGGAATTTTCGTGTTCGTGTGTTCACGTGCGTATGAACGCGGCCATGTTCAAACGCGCGCTGTAGACCGTGCTCTGCGCGGCTGGTGGTGGCGCCACCAGGTGCACTGCGTGCTGCACCCTTTCAGGTTCGCACGGCTTCGTCATGGAGACGATCGCGCCGACTCTGTAATTCGCGGAATAATCGGATGGCAGCGCCGAGTTTGTGAGCAGGATGACGGGAATATGCTGCAACCGTTCGTCTCGTTTGAGCATGGCGCAGAGATCCCGGCCGGACATGCCGATTCCCTCGGCTTCTGCGATCAAGACATCAGGCATTTCATCCATGAGAACAACCACAGCGTCCTGCGCCGTGGAGACAAACACCACCTGATAGCCATCGTGCTCGAGCAGGTCGCGCATTTGAGAAGCTGCGACCAGATCGGATTCAACACCCAGAACCCTCACCAGTTTGGAAGACGGCACCGCTGACACATCAGCATCCTGGCCATTGCTGAGTTGCATGGCGACGGCGTAGCGGAAATCCTGCATCAGACTGTTGCGGACGACCTTGGCCTTCCGCGCCACATTGATTGCCGTAGGAACGTTCCAGTAGGGGAAAGTCACCTGGAGCGGCTGGCCAACCCAGTAGCCGCCTCGCGACGTGCACACAAGGAGGCCATCGCGCGTGGCGTCGATGCTTTTGCAAGTGTCTTCAAAAGCATCGAGCGCGCCAATCCCGCCGCGAATGAGGACGCGCGCGACGATCTTAATGCGCCAGCGCTTCCTCCGATCGGCACCCGATCCCACCGGATGTTTCGCCGGCGACGCCGCTTTAGTGTCGTCCGCAATTTTTGAATTCATGGAAATCCCTTTCGAGCCGCCTCAGGAACATTGGGATCGCTTCGGCGCTATCTGAGGAATTGGTTGTCTGAAGGGTGCCCCAACCAACGCTGATCCGACGAGGCCGCGCGCATTTCAGGCCTCGCCCCCTGTTGTGAAATATCGACAGCTTCGGGAGGAATCTTTAGCTTCGGTCCCTTTCCAATTTGGAACAGTCCCGCGACAGGGCGATCTCTCCGCGACCGGGGTTTAGGGGAGGGTTCTCTTGCCGGACAGAAATTGGCGTAGAATACCGGCATGGAGAAAAAGCCCACCGACACATTCGAAGCCGATTGCCCGTGCTGCCACGCGAAGCTGACGATCGACCGTTCGCTGGGCGTCGTGTTGTCACACGTCCCGCCGCCGAAAGCGCCTTCCATCGACCTCGACGACACGGCACGGCTGCTGCGAGAGCACACCGATGCCGTCGAGGCGAAATTCCGAGCCTCGGTCGAAGCCGAGAAGATGAAAGAGGACGTCCTGGCGCGAAAGTTCGCCGAAGGCCTCAAGAAGGCCAAGGACGCACCGGTCGAGAAGCCCCTTCGCGATTTCGATCTCGACTGAATCTCTCCATGCGAGCGCGGCCCTTCTGCTTGCTGAATCAGGGTGAGGCGGCAGGGCAGTTCCGTCCGCGGCATCAAGTTTTGCTCCTGTGCCTTGCCCTCACCTTTCTTAGCTCGATGCTTGCCGGGCCTTCTCGAGCGCAGCAGAAAAAAGCGAACCGGCCACAGCAGCTCGACAAAGGAATTACGTGGAAGCGCGACATGGCCACGGGAGAACTGCGCACGACCGCCACGCCAAGCGCGGCAAACGAAACATCGTTTGGCTTGCGCTCGGGCCCCAATGTACTCGCAGTCCGGACGGAAATGGTTCCCGTCACCTGCACCGTCTCGACCGAGGATGGCACGCCCGTGCCGGGACTACAGCGCGAGGATTTTCAGGTCTTCGAAGATGGCATCGAACGGCCGATTTCCTACTTTGATGCTTCGACGCAGCCCGCGAGCGTCGCGCTGGTCATTGATGCGAGTCCAAGCGTGTTGCCCGATGTGCAGGAAATGAAGCGGGCGGCCGACGCGCTGATCGATGCGCTCGCGCCGCTCGATCAAGCGGCCGTAGTCGATTTTTCGGCGCATACGTATTTGCAGCTTCCATTTTCGGATGTGCGCGAGCAGATTCGCCGCGCCGTCGCGCGAGTGGACGTCCCTGCGTTGCTCGGCGACACCGGAGGTTCAAATATCTACGAGGCCGTGTATCTGGCGGCCAAAGAACTTTTCCCCGGCCGCACAGGGCGAAAAGCAATCGTCCTGTTGACCGACGGGCAAGACAGCGGACTCGGACTTACGCTCGATTTCTCCAGTAGCGTCCCTCAACCGGGCCGGCCCGCAGACCGGCTGACGTTCGACGATGTGGCACGGCTTCTTGCGGCTCAAGACATCCAGATTTTCGCGGTCTCGACAGAGAATCGTCCAAAGGTGATGACGCCCGAGTGGCTTGCGGCGCATCAGGACGCCACGCTGGTGACGCCTGCGGCGCGCACGTCCGGCATTCCGCCTTACACGCTGTATCTCGCCGAGCTCGTCCGTCGCGCGGGCGGCCAGCTCTATTTCCTTCGCGAAGCCGAGACGATGGCCGACACATTCCGCAAGATTGCGCAAAGAATTCGTGCGGAATATACGCTTGGTTTTGCTCCCGCGCCTGGCTATGACGGGCCGGCGATCCACGCCGGATGGCACACGTTGCGTGTAGGAGTGCCGGGGCAGCCGGGTGTGCGCGTCACGCACCGCGCCGCCTATTACGTTCCGGCGACGCAATAGTCCGTGTCTTCACCACCATTGCATCCTCCTTATCGTTTTGCGAAAACCGTGATTCAATAGCGGCTCATGCTTCGGCGCAGGAAGTTCAGGCTACGGCTGCCGTCGCGCACGCTCGTGCTCGGCGAGCGCACGCTCGTGATGGGTGTGCTCAATATCACTCCGGACAGTTTTTCGGATGGCGGCTTATTTCTCGACACGCACGCGGCGGTGGCGCGCGCTCTCGAGCTCGAGCGCGCCGGCGCGGACATCCTCGATATCGGCGGGGAATCGACCAGACCCGGCTCGGAAAGCATCTCGGCGGCGGAAGAGCTTCAACGGATCCTGCCCGTGCTTGGCAAGCTTCGCGGGCAGCTCACGATTCCGATCTCCCTCGATACCAGCAAGTCCGAGGTTGCCGACGCCGCTGCCGACTCCGGGGTCGAAATCCTGAATGATGTGACGGCTCTGCGCGCCGATCCGCGCCTGGCTGAAGTCGCTCATCGACGCGGGCTGCCTCTGATCCTGATGCATATGCGGGGTGAGCCGCGCACCATGCAGAAACGGCCGTTCGCGCGCAATGTGATGCGCGACGTCGCGTCCAGTCTGCGTCGCGCTGTCGCTGTGGCGCGCCGCGCGGGGGTTGCCAAGTCTCAAATCGTCCTCGACCCCGGCATCGGGTTCGGCAAGAGCACGGCGCAGAACTTCGAACTGCTGGCGCGTCTGCCTGAACTCGCGCGCCTTGGTTTTCCGCTGATGGTCGGCACGTCCCGGAAAGGATTCATCGGAAAGGTTCTTGGCGACGTGGTGCCAAGTGAACGCATGTGGGGCACGGCGGCGACCGTCACCGCAAGCATCCTCGGTGGCGTGCACATCGTGCGTGTGCACGATGTGGCCCAGATGGTTCAAGTCGCGCGCGTTGCGGATGCCGTTTTGCATCCAGGCTTAAGGCCGGCCCACAGCGAGTCATGAACACAACGGTGTTGCCCAACCAGCGCGCCAATTCCCGCAACGCCCTGATTGCCGGCTTCCTCGGTTGGACTCTCGATGCGTTCGACTTCTTCATTCTGACGTACGTCCTTTCGCAGGTCGCCGCCGACTTCCACAAGTCCGTCACTGAAATGGCGTTTACGCTGACGGCGAGCCTGATGATGCGCCCGGTGGGCGCCCTGCTCTTCGGTCTGATGGCGGACCGCTATGGCCGGCGGCTGCCGTTGATGCTCGATGTGCTGTTCTATTCGGTCGTCGAGGTCCTTTCCGGGTTCGCACCGAACTACACGACGTTCCTCGTTCTGCGTTTGCTCTACGGCGTCGGCATGGGCGGCGAGTGGAGCGTGGGCGCTTCGCTCGCGATGGAATCCGTGCCTGCAAAATGGCGCGGAATCCTTTCCGGCGTGTTGCAGGAAGGCTACGCGCTCGGCAATTTGCTCGCGGCCATCGCGTTTTGGACCGTCTTCCCGCACTGGGGCTGGCGCCCGATGTTTTTCATCGGCGGACTGCCCGCGCTGTTGACGCTGTTTATTCGCGCGAAAGTGAAGGAGAGTGATGCGTGGAAGGCTCACGCGGCCGTCAGGAAGAGCTGGCGCGAGTACTTCCGCGCCGTCACCGCAAACTGGAAGCGCTTCCTCTATCTGACCCTATTGATGGCGATGATGAACTTCATCTCGCACGGCACGCAGGATCTCTACCCGACGTTCTTGCAGCGCCAGCTCCATTTCAACACGCGCGCGACGGCGATCGTCAGCGTAATCTCGATGCTCGGCGCGATTTCGGGGGGTATTCTCATAGGCTTTTACTCCGATCACCATGGGCGCCGCCGCGCCATGGTGACGTCGGTTCTGCTGGGCGTTCTGCTCATTCCCGTGTGGGTGTTCGCGCCGCCGGTCATCGGCCTCGTTTCCGCAGGCGCCTTTCTGATGCAGTTCATGGTGCAAGGAGCGTGGGGTGTGATCCCGGCACACATCAACGAGCTTTCGCCGGGAGCCCTACGAGGGTTCTTCCCCGGGTTTGCCTACCAGCTCGGAGTCCTTATCGCTTCGACGGCTCCCTACGTCGAGGCGAGAATGACCAGTCACTTGAGTTACGGACAGGCGATGGGAACGTTCGCTGGAATCGTGCTCGTGATTGGGGCGTTCGTCATCGCTGTCGGTCCGGAGGCGCATCGAATCGCGTTCGATTCTCGCGGATAGATCGAGGGTGAAATAACAAAGCCCCGTCCTTCCCGAAACTGGGAAGGACGGGGCTTCTTTCTTGCGCGTCCTGGAAACCCGGGAGAGTTCGACCCGCCGCGGTATAGCAGGCTCCCACGGCACATGCTAAAATAGGTCTGCGTTTGTTGCTCCAGCAATTCTAGAGAATGGATCGGGGCTGCAAGACAGCGCTTGCAGCCCTTTTTGTTTGGCCGCCCGCCATGACAACGCCGATTCGCAATATCGCCATCATCGCCCATGTGGACCATGGCAAGACGACGCTCGTCGATGCCATGCTGCGCCAGAGCGGCATCTTCCGCGAAAACCAGGAAGTGGTCACGCGCGTGATGGATTCGAACGAGCTCGAGCGCGAGCGCGGCATCACGATTCTGGCGAAGAACACGGCGATCACGTATCGCGGCACGAAGATCAATATCGTGGACACGCCCGGCCACAGCGATTTCGGCGGCGAAGTCGAGCGCGCGCTGCGCATGGTGGACGGCGTCCTGGTCCTTGTGGACGCGAGCGAAGGCCCGCTGCCGCAGACGCGCTACGTCCTGCAAAAGGCGCTGGCTGCGAAGCTGCCGCCGATCATGGTGCTCAATAAGATTGACCGGCCTGACGCGCGCCCTGCCGTCGTTCTTGATGAAATCTACGACCTGTTCATCGATCTCGACGCCACGGAAGACCAGCTCGATTTCCCGGTGATCTACACGAATGCGAAGACGGGAGTGGCGCACCGCCAAGTCGGTGACGATTCGACGACTCTCCAGCCGCTTTTCGAGCAAATAATTGCTTCGATTCCTCCGCCGGCGGGCGACCCTGCGGGCGTCCTTCAGATTCAGGTGACGAACCTCGATTACAGCGATTTTCTGGGGCGCCTCGCGATTGCCCGCGTTTTCAACGGGACTCTCAAGCGCGGGACGGAAGTGGGGATATCGAAGCTGGACGGAACGATTCAGCCCACGAAGATCACGAAGCTCTTTACGTTTCGCGGGCTCGACCGCGACGAGGCCGAGCAGGTTTCGGCGGGCGATATCGTGGCCATCGCGGGCGTGGAGGGAATCCAGATCGGCGAGAGCCTCACGGAACTCGAAAACCCGGCGCCGCTCGAGCCGCTCTTGATCGATGAGCCAACACTGGCGATGGTTTTCACGATCAATACTTCGCCATTTGCCGGCCGCGAAGGGGAGTTTGTGACGTCGCGTGATTTGCGCGCGAGGCTTGAAAAAGAGCTGCTCACAAACGTTTCCCTGCGCGTGGAAGATACGGGCACGACTGATGCATTTCGCGTGCTGGGCCGCGGAGAGCTGCAGCTCGCCATCCTGATCGAGACCATGCGCCGCGAAGGATACGAGTTGATGGTCGGCAAGCCGGAAATCGTGGTGCGAACCGAGAATGGCCGCCGCCTGGAACCGCTCGAGTTGCTGGTCGTGGATTGCCCGGAATCGTTTATCGGCATCATCATGGAGTCGCTCGGGACCCGCCGCGGCGAGATGAAGAAGATGGTGAACCATCATTCGGGGCGTGTTCGGATGGAATTCAGCATCCCCTCACGCGGATTGATCGGGCTGCGAAGCCAGTTGCTCACGGATACGCGCGGCACGGCGCTGATTCATTCGTTGCTCGAAGGCTGGACCGATTAC
>Ga0187864_10002279_pt1 | contig 16862 bp, 13 predicted proteins | sample June2016WEW_11_4_FD_132985 | JGI IMG/M metagenome (GOLD analysis project Ga0187864, IMG submission 132985) | Peatland microbial communities from SPRUCE experiment site at the Marcell Experimental Forest, Minnesota, USA - June2016WEW_11_40 | ecosystem: Environmental > Terrestrial > Soil >...
AAGTGAAACCGGTGAAGATGTCCCCCCCTCCCCCCCTCCCCCCTTGTTCAACCCGACCTTTTAGGGTCTCAAAGGGGATCAGACAAAAGCAGGCGGTGGATTTGGGTCTCCGTCGTGTCTTGACATTAATCTCATACGTACTTACAGAATAAGTAGCATCTGAAAAGCCGCACCATCCGCGCGGGTGGGACCGAACACATGAGGCATTCAATGAAAAAGTGCTTGGGGATACGGAGGGCGCCGCGGCTGTGCATCGTACAACGCGGAACTGTTTAAGCAGCTGAGTCCGCAAATGATCAGCACGCTGAAAACGCTGTTTCCGCCTTACTTATAGCTGTTTCGGGCTTACTTAAACAACAAATGCTCGATCACAGGAGAGTACCTATGGTTGACAGAGATTCAGAAAAGAGCAACAAGATCCTCACGGGCGAAGAGTTGAAGTTAGCGGGCAGTGACGAAGACTCTAAAATAGTCCGCGGTGTAACCCGCAGGAATTTCTTACTATACACGGTCGAGGCAGTTGCAGGCGGGCTTTTCCTCAGCACGATAAATACCGGATGCGGGGGCGGCGGCGGGAGCGGCCCGACATCGAGCTTCCCGGTACTCGTCTTCTCGGACGTCCATTTCAATCCTTTTTATGACCCGACTCTCTTTACGGCGCTTAACACGACAGATATCAGCGGGTGGCCGGCAATTTTTCAGGGATCGCAGGTAACGACGCCTTCGCTATGGGGGGCCAACGGCGCTACCCAATTCGACACCAACTACCCGCTCCTTGCGCTCACCCTCTCGGCCGTGAGACAGAACCTCGGAGCGAGTCCATTCGTTATCTATACGGGCGACATTCTCGGCCACAATTTTGAAACAATTTTTTACCAGCTCTACGGCTCACAAGACGTCGCAGCCGCGCAGGCTTTCGCCAACAACACGGTTGCCTTTTTCATGGAGCAGGTGCGCTCTGCCGTGGGGAACCTTCCCGTCCTGTTCGCCCTCGGAAATGCCGATTCGTATGGGGGCGTCGGAGCCGAAAGCGCTTTTCTTTCCAGCACGGCCCAGCTTTTTTACTCGCAATTCCTCAACGGCATCGTCGACCGGCAGACATTCCTCACTACCTTCACGAGCGGAGGCTACTATTCAGCGGAAATCCCCAGCCTCAACCTCGTGGTCATAGGGCTCAATTCGTTCGAGTACTCCTCGGCCGACACTAACACCTCTCCGGGCGGGTTAACCGCTCAACTCACCTGGCTTAATACCACGCTCGCTTCAGCCCAGGCGAGCGGGAAAAAAGTCTGGCTCCTCATGCATATGCCTACCGGAGCTAACGCGTCCGGATGCACCTTTTCCGGCAGTCAGGTCACGACCGCCGCCATGTTCTGGAACGAAGATCCCAGCTACCAGGCGAGTTGTCTCCAGATACTTTCCCAGTATCCGGGCCTTATAACCTTCACCCTCGGCGCCCATACGCACTTGGACGAATACCGCATCGTGCAGCCCGGTCAAGTGCTCGACATAGCGGGCGGCATAAGCCCCCTGTTCGGCAACAACCCTGCCTTTAAGGTCTTCACGATTTCCGGTGATACCCTCATGGCGACCGACTACATCTCCCTGAACTGTGATCTCTCGACAACGCCGGCACAGTTCGCGAGCTATTACACTTTTTCGAAAGCCTACGGCATGCAGGGCTACCTGAACGATTCCTTGACGCAGCTCTTTCCGCAGTTCAAAACGAATAGCGCAAAACAGGCCTTTTACCGGGGGAGCTACTTTTCCGGACACGTTCCCTCTACAGCCGTCGAGAATCCGCCCATTACGGACGCGACCTGGCCTGCCTACTGGTCAAGCATCGGCAATATGGACGAACAAGACTTTATCAACGGCGTGAACTCCTATTGAGTGCGTGCAAGAATCATCCAAACAGGATTCCGAATATGAAGAGAATTTCCATTGTACGGTCCCTGTTTCTGGTTCTTGCCCTGATGCTGCTTGCAGGGTGCACAGGCGGTTCAGGCTCTGACCAGGTCGTTCCGTTGAGCGCCGGCAACGTCAACCTGATCTTCGTGGTAAGCCCGGATCTGGCTTACCACGCGTCCGGGGACATCAATCCGAGCACGGCAAACCTCACCGATCAGGGCCTGCAGCGCTCGCTCCTCATGGCCGGTTACCTGAAACAGCAGGTGCTGGGGACAGAGAATGTAACCCGGATTTGTGTGCTCGAACCGACGACCCATTTGCAGACCGCAACCAATTACCCTGACATGGCGGCAATCGCCTACATCCAGCAGTTTGCCCTTCTCAACCAGATCACCCTCAACAGTACCCCGGGCTCGCCCTCATACACGTGCAACAGCTACCCTCTCAATGCCTCGTACGCGTCGGTGCCTCTTCCGAGCGGGGTCGCCTCGCCGTTTGCGTCCTGCCCCGGATGCCAGGGCCTCGACTTCAACAACACCGAAGGCGACAACGATTCACTGGCAGCCGGCATCATCAACGCGAATGTCCCGGGCTTTTACGTCTTCTCCGCGCCCTGGGAGACGATCAGCGCGCTCATGGCGGGCATCAACAGCACCGGGGGCTACAAGCTGAACCTCCCGGCCACGTATATAGGCCCCAACTTCATCTATGCGATCTCGATCACGCCCTCGGGAGCGGCGAGCCTCATCACTTACAACGCCAACCTTTCCCCGCCCTCCACTTATCCCGTGCTGCCTGCGCCCGTGCAGGCGGCTGCGTGCAACACGCTGCAGACTCCTTTTACCATCACCGTGACCGGAGGGGTCAATGGCGTGATTCCGACGAACCACAACACGAACGAGACGGTCTATATGGTACGTCACGCGGAGGCGCATCCGGCGAGCGGTTGGGACGACGGCAACTATCTTGGGGCCGGGCAATGGCGCGCTTTGGCTCTCGCATCTACCCTGCAGAACAAGATCAGTCCCGACCTGGTTTACTCGATCGATCCCGCTCAGGTGTACCCAGGCTCTTTTGTTATTCAGGGCGATCTCAATTTTTCCTATGTCAGGCCCTCCCTCACGGTACTGCCCTATGCTATCGCCAACAACCTGCCCTATTGTCTGGTCTATGACATTGAGCTGTTCGATCCGAACTCGCCCCAGGCGACGGTCAACAAATTTTTCTTAAACGGGACGTTCTCTAATCATACGATACTGCTCGCATGGGAGCACGACCACTTCCCCCCGATGGTGGCTGCGCTCCTTCAGACCTATCAATATACCGGCGCGACACCTGAGGCGGCCCAAACCTGGCCGAGCAACGACTACGACACCATCTGGACCGTGACGTTTGACGCCTCCGGCAACGTGACCGTGAACAACTCGCTGTGCGAAGGCATCGATTCGGCGAGCCTGCCGGCCACGGCACCGCAGTTTTGATGACTCTCTGCGCCGGATGACCGGATGCAGGAGGATGTTCACGACGGAAAATGCTCCTTCACGCCGTAATAGGCAAGTATAGGCATGAGGTAGAGTAGAGAGCTGGTGTCGCGCTAAAGGTACCGAAGACCTATTCGTCAGAAAAGAGATTTAATCGTAGCGCAGTGCTCAGCGCGAAAGTGAACCACCCTCATGTGGCCAAGACCTTTGACTACCTTGAGATATCAAAGACTGCGGAATTGTGATAGACGTGGAGGTAGAATCGGTTCGAAAGGAGGCGAAGATGCAGGCCAATTGGCGAGAGTCATTATAGGACTATCAGGACGTATAGGACGAATAAAGAATTCCACCAGAATGACGGCAATGGGCTTGACACGGAATCCATCCGGTGGCGTCGGGAACATAGCTCCAAAAGCCCTGGACCCCGGCTTTCGCCGGGGTGACGGAGAGAGGGCGCACCCAAACTTCCGGCATCGATCATGGTGGTACTCGATGCCGGATCGGGTGGACGACGGCCTGTTCGGAATCGATGAGATTTGGATGCCCTGCGAGGATCGTTGAGCGGAGCCGTACTGTACGTACGGCGTAGCCTCACGACCGGAGCAGGGCGCCGAAGATCGCGATTCCTAACAGGCCGTCGGCCGGCCGCCTAAAGAAGAAAAGAACGGGTGACTATTCCCGCTTCAGGCCGTCGACCATTAAACGTGCCAGGCTCTTTGCAAACGCGGCAGGGTCCTTGGGTCTCGATCCTTCGAGGAGCAGCGCCTGATCGTAGAGGAGCGCTATATACTCCTTCAAGACCGGGCTCTTCTTGTCACGCTCAAAAAGGTCGTTCATCGCCGCGAAAAGCGCGTGATCGGGATTGATCTCCAGTATCTTCTTACTATCGGGCACGTTCTGCCCCATGGCCTTGAGGATTTTCTCCATCTGCGGGTTGAGGCCCCCCTCGTCGGCCACGAGGAGACACATGGAATCCAGGAGCCTTCCCGAGAGGCGCACGTCTTTTACCTGATCCTTCAGCTCTTCCTTGATCAGGTCGATCAGGTTCCGGTACTTCACGTGTGCCTTTTCCCTTTCCGCCTTCCCGGACTTGTCCAGGTCGACGTCCCCCGCGATGATTGACTTGAGCTGTTTTTCCTTGTAGGCAAAACCGGTCATCACGAGGTCGTCGACCTCGTCGAGCATAATGAGCACCTCGAAGTCCTTCGCGCGAAACGCCTCAAGATAAGGCGATTTCACCGCCTCTTCAAAAGAGGGCGCCGGCATATAGTAGATGTGCTCCTGCCCCTCCTTCATGTCATCCACATACTGCCGGAGCGACCTCAGTTTCCCGTCTTCGGCTTTCGTCGAGGCAAAGAGGAGGAGGTCCGCAATGGTCTCTTTCCTCGTGAAGTCATAGTAGAGACCCTCTTTCAGCACGCCGCCGGACTGCTTATAAAACGAGAGGTACTCTTCGTACCCGTCCTCCTTGAGCTCGCCGAGGGTCTCAAGCACCTTTTTGATGATGTTGTTCCTTATGACCTCGACCTGCCTGTTGTTTTGCAGTATCTCCCGCGATATGTTGAGGGGCAGGTCGGAAGAATCGACCACGCCCTTGATAAAGCGCAGGTACAGAGGAATAAGCTCCTCGCAATGGTCCATGATCTTCACGCGCTTCACGTAAAGCATGGGGCCTATCTTGTAGTCCTTATGAAAGATGTCGGAGGAGAGCCTCGAAGGGATATAGAGCAGGGCAGTAAACTCGGACGTGCCTTCTGCCCTGTAGTGGATCACCTTGAGCGGCCCTTCCGGGTCGTGGGAGATGTGCTCGTAAAACTGGGCATACTCCTCAGGCGTGATCTCCGACTTGTCCCGCAGCCAGACGGCCTTGCGCGAATTGAGCGTCACATCCTCTCTGAGCTTCACGGTTTTCGACTTGTCCAACTCGCTCTGTTTCTCCCTTTCCACCTCCATCACGACCGGGTGCTCGATAAAGTCGGAATAGCGGTGCACAACGTCCCGTATCTCCCATTCTTCCAGGTACTGCTTCTCGTCCTCCCTCAGATGGAGGACCACGTCCGTCCCCTTGCCTTTCTTTTCTATATCCTCGACGGTGAACGCGCCATCGCCCGTCGATTCCCACTTGACGCCCGTATGGTCCTTCGAGCCCGCCTTCCTCGAAAGGACCGTGATCCGGTCGGCAACCATGAAGGAAGAGTAGAAGCCTACCCCGAACTGGCCTATCAACTCCGGGTTATTTTTGATATCCTTGTCCCGCAGGGCCTGGAGGAATTCCTTGGTTCCCGAGCGTGCAATGGTCCCCAGGGCCTCTACCGCCTCATCCCTTGTCATGCCGATGCCGTTGTCGCTCACCGTAAGAGTCCCCTTCTCCGGGTCCCGCATAATCCTGATCGTCCATTCCTTGTCGTTCTCCTGGACATCCGCATTCGTGAGCGACTCGTACCGGCCGCGGTCTATCGCATCCGACGCATTCGAGATAAGCTCCCGCAAGAATACTTCTTTATGGGAATAGAGGGAATGTATCATGAGATCGAGCAGTTGCTTGATCTCGGTTTTGAATTCTCGCGTCTCTACGGTCATAGGTATTCTTCCTCCTCACCCTCGTTTCGGTAAAAGATATCGGAGGGGCCACCGGTTGAGGGCGCCCCTGTTTTTGTTCCCTACTAATATAACGAGAAAACCGCCGGCAGGCAAGTCGTGCTTACTTCACGCGTCCTGCTTCTCCCTGACGACGCAGCGGACGCCGCGTCCTTCCCTGCCGGGCTTAAAGCAGAGGTTGTCCGACTTGCAGGCAGACGGTTCTCTATCCCCCGATTTCCAACGGTTAATAAGATCGGGCTCGGCGATCAGGGGGCGGCAAAGGGAGATGTAGTCAGCCGTCCCTTCCGCAACGAGCCTCTCTGCAGCGCCGTATGAGCGTATTCCTCCCACCAGCATCAGCGGCACGCGGATCTTCTCCTTATAGCGGCGGGCGGCCGCGATATAGTACGCTTCTCCTTCCACCAGGGCCGCTTTCCCCATCCTCGAGGCCGAATAATCCCGCGAACGGACGGTACCCCCACTCATCTCGATCGCGTCGATGCCCCGGTCTTCGAGCATGGCGGAAACAGCCAGCATCTCGCCGACCGTAAAACCCCCGTCCATAAAGTCTTCGGAGTTTATCTTGACCATGATGCCGAAAGCACTGCCGACCGCCGATCGAGCGGCTTCGAATACCTCAAGGAGCATCCTCGCCCTGTTCTCCAGAGACCCCCCGTAGTTGTCCTGCCGTGTGTTGTACGGGGGGGAGAGGAACTGGCTTATCAGGTAGCCGTGGGCAGCATGCAACTGGACTCCGTCAAACCCCGCCTCCTGCGCCCTGGCCGCGGCCCGGGCAAAGTTTTTCGTCAGCAGGACAAGGTCATCCCGCGTCATTTCACCGCAGCGCCTGCGTCCGTTTTTCTCAATCGCCGACGGTCCGAGGGGTGTGCTTCCGGTCAATTGCGCAGCAGCCGCGCACCCGGCATGGGAGATCTGCGCGACGATCTTTCCGCCTGCATCATGGACGGCTTTTGTCATCTCCCGCAAGGGGCCGATATGGTCGTCGCTGTAAATACCCAGTTGGAAGGGTCCCGCCTGCCCTTCCCGGCTCACATAGGCGTGGCCCGTGATAATCAAGCCGACGCCGCCTCGGGCCAGGTTGACGAGCACCTGCGTGAGCATCGAAGTCGGATGCCCATCGGGTGCGGCCAACCCTTCCCAGGTGGCGGAGCGGACGAACCTGTTCTCACACGCTATATTGTCGAGCTTCGTCGCTTCAAAGAGCGTTGCCATTCCCTTCCCCTTGTAGAGCTGAAGATATGCGCTTAATCGGGCTCACGTCCCGTATTTTACCACACTTTTTTGCGGATCGGCATATTTCCGAAGCCGGGATGTGGGAGTCTGAGGTAGTTGAACCGGAACAGGTCCTCCTCTGCCGGCATATTATGTGGGACCGATTAAGCTTGATGCCTGCCTTTTGGAGCACTATACTTAAAAGACACATGGGGTTGGTCGGGGCGCCGGCCGCAATAAAGAAAAAAAGCGCATATTATTCACACAGGGGGTAAAGATGAACATCTACGACTATGCCATGCAATTGGAGAAAGACGGCGAAAACTATTACCGCGAAGCCGCGAGCCGCTCAACGCACAGGGGTCTGACCGGGATACTCACGATGCTCGCCGATGCCGAAGTCATCCACTATGACGTCTTCAGCAAGATGAAAGAGCACAAGTCATGGCAGATGCCCACTACAACCATATTGAAGGACGTGAAAAACATCTTCGTCAGGATGAGGGAAGAGGGGGACCTGGAAAGCATCGGCGTCTCAGAGATCGAACTTTACACGAAGGCGCAAGCCATAGAAAAGATGACCGAGGACTTCTACCTCGAAAAGGCAACGCAAGTGGAAGACCCGACGGAGCACGACACCTTCCTTCAGGTGGCGGGCGAGGAAAACAAGCACTACTTCATCCTGCAGCAGATTATCGATTTTGTCTCGCGGCCGAACGAGTGGCTGGAGGATGCCGAATGGTACCACCTGGAAGAATACTAAAGGCGGACCCGGTCCCGGGTGCGCCTTTAGTCAAGTCCCACAAAGATTTGTGCGGGCGGCGGCTTGACGGGCAAAGGCGGCCGGCTGCGCACCGCCGGCCGCAGCCGGATCCTCTATGTGATTTTCTTCTTGCACCTGGCACACTCGAGAGGACCTGTGTCATGAATAACATCTTCGGCAACCACCGGCTCCGTTCCGGGATCGGCCTTTTCCTCGTCACTCGCACATACCGGACACACCAGATCCTTCGTCCTGGTGTGATACGCCCTGATCTCCTTTTCTCCAAGTAACGGCATCGTATTCACCTCTCTTCCTTTGTTTTAGCCCCGGTACCCGCACCCGTTTCGCGTGCATGGGTGACGGGTGACATACGTAGTTTATGAATGCAAATGCCTTCTGTCAACCTCTCGTGCAGCGGGCTGCACTTTCTCTTTGACATAAAACTTTATTTTGTGAGATACTTTTAACGGAATGAGAGGCTTCGTGACGCAAGAAGAGAGCCAAACCCCTGTAGTCGCTTCCGCGTGATGAAACAGGCCCCGGGTCAGGGTATGACACGGGCAGCCGGATGACAAATATTTACGTTACGTTTACATTACGTTATGTGTACGACCTGACATTGTCACGCCAGCCAGAGAAGTGCCGTTTGTAAAAAAGAGGAGGAGGCTCCTATGAGCAGAAGGGTCATCACCGTAGACGGCTGCACTGCATGCGCCCACGTCGTGCACGCGACGAATGAGATTATCACTATTTATCCCATCACCCCATCCTCCCCCATTGCCGAGATATGCGACAGCAAAAGCGCAGCGGGCCAGGTCAACATATGGGGATCCATACCAAAGGTAACCGAGATGCAGTCCGAGGGAGGGGCGGCTGGAGCCGTTCACGGCTCACTGACCACGGGCGCCCTCACTACCACCATTACCGCTTCTCAGGGTCTGCTCCTCATGATACCGAATATGTACAAGATAGCCGGGGAGCTGATCCCGACCGTCTTCCATGTGACGGCCCGCTCCATTGCCGTCCAGGCGCTCTGTATATTCGGCGACCATTCCGATGTCATGGCAGCCCGTTCGACAGGCTTCGCGATGCTCTGCTCATCCAGCGTGCAGGAGGTTATGGATTTTGCTCTTATTGCCCAGGCAGCAACGCTTGAATCCCGCGTCCCTTTCATCCACTTCTTCGACGGCTTCAGGACCTCGCATGAGATACAAAAGATCGAGGAACTCTCCTCTGTTGACATGCGTGCCATGATCGACGATGAGCTTGTCCTGGCCCATAGAGGGCGAGGCCTTTCGCCTGACCACCCGGTCATCCGCGGCACCGCACAGAACCCCGATGTCTATTTTCAGGGCAGAGAGACAGTCAATAGCTTCTACCTCAAGGCGCCGCAGATCGTGCAAGGGGCCATGGACCGCTTTGCCCGCCTGACAGGACGGTCCTACAAGCTTTACGAGTATTTCGGCGCACCCGATGCGAGAGACGTAATCGTGGTCATGGGCTCGGCCAGCCAGACGGTGAAAAGCACCATCGACTTCCTCAACGCCCGAAGCGCCCGAGGGAAAAAACTGGGGCTGGTCGTCGTACGGCTCTTCCGCCCCTTCTCCATCGACGAGTTCGTGCGCGCCTTCCCGAAGAGCGTCCGGTCGATCGCCGTCCTCGACCGCACCAAGGAGGCAGGGGCTCCGGGAGAACCGCTCTATATGGACGTGAGAACGGCCATCGGCGAAGCCATGGAGGCCGGCTCTGCGCACTTCGCGCATTACCCGAAAGTGGTCGGCGGCCGCTACGGCATCGGCTCCAAGGATTTCACTCCTCCCATGGTGAAGGCGGTATTTGACAATCTGTCCGGGACCAGGCCGAAGAAGAACCACTTTACCGTCGGCATCATAGACGATGTCACTCACACGAGCCTGCCCGTCGACAAGTCCTTTATGATCGAGGGAGAAGGCGTTTTCAGGGGCATGTTTTTCGGGCTCGGAGCGGACGGGACAGTCGGCGCGAACAAGAACACGATCAAGATCATAGGGAGCGAGACGGACAACAATGCCCAGGGGTACTTCGTCTACGACTCCAAGAAGTCAGGCGCAATGACCGTTTCCCACCTACGTTTCGGGAAAGAACCCCTCAACAAGCCTTATCTTCTCACCACCGCGAATTTTATTGCCTGTCACAAAACCTCCTTCCTGAGGACCTATGACATGCTGCAAAATGCGGCCAAAGGCGCCATATTTCTCTTGACGACCTCCCATACGAAAGAAGCAGTGTGGGACACCCTGCCCCTCGAAATCCAACAGCATCTTATCGAAAAGAGGATGCGCTTTTTCATTATCGACGCCGTGACCCTTGCCCACGAATTGGGACTGGGAAGCCGTATCAACATGATCATGCAGACCGCGTTCTTCGTGATATCCGATATCATCGCCAAAGAGGAGGCGATCAGGTCGATCAAGGAGCAGATCGAGAAGACATACAGAAAGAAGGGCGAACAGGTCATCAATATGAACTACGCGTCCGTTGACGCCGCCCTCAGGAATATCGTCGAGGTGCCCGTACCGAACAAGGTGACGGGCAAACCCATGCGCGGCCCCGTTGTCCCCGATGCACCCCCCTTCGTAAAGAACGTGCTCGCCCCCATGGTGGCGATGCAGGGAGACCACCTGCCCGTCTCGGTCATGCCTGTCGACGGCACGTGGCCGACAGGCACGACGCAGTATGAGAAACGGGGCATCGCGGTATACATCCCTGTCTGGGAGCCCGATATATGCATACAGTGCGGCCTTTGTTCGTTTGTCTGTCCTCATGCCACGATCAGGATGAAGGCATACGACCCGGCCCTGCTGAAGAACGCCCCGCCCCTCTTCAAATCTACCGCCGCCACGGGCAAGGAGCTTGAGGGGCTCAACTTCACCGTACAGGTGGCGCCGGAGGACTGCACCGGGTGCGGGCAATGCGTCTCCATGTGCCCGGCCCAGAAAAAGGACGCCTCGGGGAATAAGATCCCCGATGTCAAGGCGATCAACATGTTTCTCGCCGAACCCGTGTGCGAACAGGAAGCGGAGAACTACGCCTTCTTCCTCGCCCTCCCTCCCCTTGATATCTCCCGCTACAACGTGCGCACCATAAAAGGAAGCCAGTTCTCGACCAGTCTGTTCGAATATCACAGCGCCTGTGCCGGCTGCGGAGAAACACCTTACATCAGGCTCCTCACCCAGCTCTTCGGAGACCGTCTTCTCATCGGAAATGCAACGGGCTGCAGCTCCATTTACGGCGGCAACCTGCCGACGATCCCTTATACAAAGGGACCCGACGGGAGAGGCCCTGCCTGGTCCAGCTCGCTCTTCGAGGACAACGCGGAATTCGCCCTCGGCATGACGCAGACGGTAAGGCGATTCAACGGAGAAGCAAAGAGGCTCCTCCAGAAGCTCCTGGCCAGGACCTACACGCAGGCCAGGGAGCTTTTTCTCGCCCTCCTCAATGATGAAACGACACGGGAGGGAATCGCAAAGCAGCGTCAGAGGATAGAGGAATTGAAAAAACTCCTCGCCAACGACCAATCACCGGATGCAAAACAGCTCCTCACACTGGCGGACTACCTCGTGAAAAAGATCGTGTGGGCCGTGGGGGGAGACGGCTGGGCCTATGACATAGGATACGGAGGACTCGATCATGTGCTTGCCTCCAGAGAGGACATAAATATCCTCGTCCTCGATACGGAAGTCTATTCGAACACAGGCGGCCAGATGTCGAAATCGACGCCCCTCGGCGCAACCGCTGAATTTTCCGCTGCCGGGAAAATGACGCCCAAGAAAAACCTGGGACTGATGATGACCGCGTACGGCTATGTCTACGTCGCCCAGGTCGTCTTCGGCGCAAACCCCGCCCAGACGCTGCGGGCGCTGATAGAGGCCGAGGCTTACAAGGGGCCTTCCCTCGTGGTGGCCTATGCCACTTGCATTGCCCAGGGGTTCGACATGAGCAAAGGCATAGCGGAGATGCGCAAGGCCGTTGCCTCCGGCCACTGGCCCCTCTTCCGGTACAACCCTGACCTGGTGAAGGAGCAGAAGAACGCCCTTATCATCGATAGCCCGGAACCCTCCCTGCCCTTTAAGGACTACGCATACGGGGAAAACCGCTACCGTGCCCTGAAGCTGAGCAACCCCGAGCTCGCCGCTAAGTTGATGGGCAGAGCCCAGCAGGCGATAGACCGGCGGTGGAGTTATCTCAAGCACCTCGAGGCATGGATACCGCCGAACGTATAAATCGGCATACCCGGGCATCGGGCGGGACCGGGACGGTGGTGACGAGCGGCACGCACGTCAAGGAGAGCGCAGGCAGCGCCAACAGAGATGGGGCGAAGATAAGCGACGTGGTATAAAGACGGGCAGACCGGAAGATACTCACAGGAGGTACGCAGATGGCTCAGAATCCAGTGCGGGAAGAGCGGAAAAAGCGGATCATTGACGCATTGAACAGCGCGAGATCCATGGAGCTTCACGCCATTCACCAGTATATGGTCCAGCACTATGACCTGGACAATATGGATTACGGCGATATGGCAATGAAAGTGAAGCTCATCGCGATCGATGAGATGCGCCATGCAGAGATGCTCGCGGACAGGATCGAAGAGCTCGGCGGGCAGCCGACCAGCGATCTGGCGGCAGTGGTCGAAAAAGGCCAGGCAGTGGAGGCTGTCTTTCCCTTCGACAGAGAGCTCGAGGATGGAGCAATGACCTCCTACAACCAGTTCATCCAGGTGAGCAGGGAAAACGGCGACAACACGAGCGCGAAGCTCATGGAAGCCATCAACGACGAAGAGCAGATCCATTACAATTACTTCGACAATATGACCGACCACATTGAGAAGCTGGGTCAGGTATATCTCGCCCAGATCGCGGGCACTCCCTCGAGCACGGGTTTGGCTACACAAGGCTTTGTCGCCAGGCTTGGCGCTGCTCCCGCGGCCGTGCCGGGCGCCTGACAGGCAACAGGAAGCATATAGGTCCTATAAGTCTTACAGGACCTATATGCTTCCTGATAGTGTGAGATTTTTACTTGCCCGACCTTTCGAAGCCTTCTTCCACGTAAATCCCGACGGCGTAAAATCCACCAGGTTCCCTGGCATATTCGTAAGGATTTCTGTCCTCCGGGATCATGTGGAGCGTTGCCCTCTTCGCTTTCATCGTCCCCGCTCCTCTTACTTGTCGCAGCCTTTAAGTTTTCCGATCCGCTCCTGCACCTCTTGCAGCATATGGCCATGCAGGGTCAGCTTCAAGCCGCAAAAAGGGCATTCGAGGAGCGCGCCTTCGACCAGCCCGTCGACCGGATAATCTTTCTTCTTCCCGCAAATAGGGCACCCAAAAGCCAATTTTGCCGTCATCATCCCTCCTTCATCCGGACGTAGATCACCCTCGCACCATGCGCCCTCACCGCGACTTCCGCGTCCCTCATCCAATCTCCCCCGGACGCTTAGTGTATCATGTTTATTGACAATTCCCTATGATAAATCAATGGCGGAAGGGGTTCCAAGATCGACTCCTTCCGCCATTTCACGCGCCCAAAAAACCAGGTCTACCGGTACAATTTACCTACTTCCATGAAAGCCGACCGAGACCGTTCTATCACGCCCATCTCGGTACAGTAGGCCAGCCTGAAATACCCGCGTCTCCCGAAACCCACCCCCGGCACCGCCAGTATGTGGTGCTGCTGCAATACCCTGATGAACTCGATATCGTCCTCTATGGGCGATTTCGGGAAGATATAGAAGGTACCCGCAGGCGGGCGGACGTCAAATCCCGACTCTATAAGGATATTGTAGATGGCGTCCCGTTTGCGCCGGTATCCTGACACATCCACGCTGTTCTTCTGGAACTTGCCCACAAGCCGCTGCATAAGGGCAGGGGCGTTGATGAAACCGAGTATCCTGTTGGCAAAGATCATGGCATCGATCAGCGGTCTCTCGTCGGCAATGCAGGGCGACACGGCAATATACCCGATGCGCTCGCCCGCCAGGCCCAGGTCCTTCGAGTGGGAATAAACCGCCACGGCGTCGTCATAGAGGTTGAAGACATCCGGCAGGGGCGTGTCGGCATACGTCAGCTTACGGTATGCCTCATCCGAGATAAGGAAGATGCGATGTCCCTCCTGCTTCTTTCGGGCGAGCAGCGACGCAAGCTCTTTCAGCTCGTCTTCGTGGTACACTGCGCCTGTCGGATTGTTGGGCGAGTTGATGAGGATCGCCCTGGTTTTCTCCGTAATGGCCTCTTCAATGGCTTTCATGTCCAGGTGGAAGTCCTCTTTTGTCTCCACCAGCTTCATGACGCCGCCGTGATTCCCTATATAGAACATAAACTCAACGAAGAACGGCGACATAACCAGCACTTCATCGCCGGGATCGAGCAGCGCCTTCATGACCACGTTGATCCCCCCCGCGGAGCCCACAGTCATGATGATGTGGTCCCCCGTGAAGGGCAGGAGGGAGTTCTCCCTGTGAAAGCCCGCGATCTGCTCGCGCACGTCGCCATATCCGCTGTTCGACATATAGCGGTGCATGCCGGGCGTCTGCCGCGCGACCATATCATGAAGCTCTTTCTTCAGCTCCTGTGGCGGCTCCTCAATCGGATTTCCGAGGGTGAAATCGAAAAGGCTCTCCGGACCGTAGAGGTCTTTTAGCCTTTCACCTTCTTCGAACATTGCCCTGATCCAGGACGCGTTCTCCATCAGCTTTGAAATCCTGTTCGATATAATCAATTCCTTACCTCCCTATATATCGCTTTCCCGCTCTCAAGAACCCTGCTCTAGCCTTCACTATCGTCTCCATAGGGACGCAGTAGGCAATCCGAAAATAGCCCTTCCTTCCAAAGCCCCGTCCCGGTACCACGAGGATCCTCTCCTCCTCCTGCATTTTAAAGACGAACTCAATTTCATCGGGGAGAGGCGAACGCGGGAACATGTAGAAGGCGCCTGTCGGCTTCACACATTCGAACCCCGCCTCCATCAGGGTATCATAGAGGAAATCCCTTTTCTGCCGGTAGTCGTCGATGCTGACCGAACTCCCCTGGAATGAGCCGACAGCCCTTTGGAAGAGGGCCGGGGCGTTCACGAAGCCAAGGGCCCTGATCGCGATCATAAGACCCGAAACCAGGAGCGGTGTATCGGCGATATGCGGGGAAATGGCCACATACCCGATCCTTTCGCCTGCCAGCGCGAGGTCCTTCGAGTGTGAGGTCACCGTGATGACAAGGTCATAGAGACCGAAAAGGTCAGGGAGGGGAGCCTCAGAGTAGACCAGCTTTCTATACGCTTCGTCGGCAACTATATAAATCTCCCGCCCTTTGCGCCTTTCCCTGGAGAGGAGGTCCGCCAGCTCTTTCAGGCTTTCCTCACTGTAGACGACCCCCGTGGGATTGTTGGGACTGTTGATCAGTATGGCCCTGGTCTTCGCAGTGATTGCAGCCTCAATCCTTCCCACATCGAGCTGGAAGTCTTCCTTCGTGTCGACTATTTTCGGAATAGCGCCGAAGTTCTCGATGTAGTTCTTGAATTCCCAGAAGAAGGGGCTCGGAAGGACTACCTCGTCACCCCTGTTGAGCATTGCCTTGAAAAGGATATTGAGACCGCCCGCGCACCCCACCGTCATGAAGACATGCAAGGCCGTGAACGGAAGGCCGCACCGCCCGGACAGATACGCAGCGACCTCCTCTCTCACCTGCTCGTAACCGTTGTTCGGCATATAGCGGTGCATGCCGGGGGCAGGATCTTCAAGCAACTCGATAAGCCGGGCCTTCAAGCTCAAAGGGGGCTCTATCTCAGGATTCCCCAGCGAAAAATCATACACGTTCTCCGCACCGTAATCCTTCTTCATCCGGATTCCGGCCTCAAACATCTTCCTTGTCCATCCTTCCTGGTCCATTACCAGCTTCTTGATCTTGTTCGATAGAATCACCCGATCCTCCATAAAAAAAGGGCCGCGGAATCTCCACGGCCCCTAAAAAACTTCAAGGCCATGGGTCGGTTTGCACCCATGGCCTTGTGCCCCATTCAGAGCACCAAGGTACACAGGTGCACGCTAAAAAAGTAAGAATAAAAGGCGACCTTCCCGTCGTTCATAGCTCTTAATTGTACGCGCATTCTTTCTCTATGTCAAGAGCAATTTGCGCGCACCGGGCGCCGTGCGTGCTTCTTTCTCTCTTCCGCCCTCCTTCGGAGCTTTTTTATGGTGATACGTGAGTTGGGGGCGGGTTATACTGGTAGCTGTGCGGAAGCCTGCGGAGACGGTTTCCGGCAGGTGCGCTGATAAGGAGATGAGGGAGATGTCGTCGATGGCAGTACTGAAGAAGGGAAGGCTCTCCTCCGCTTTACGGAGGAGATTTCGGGACTACTACGGCTCGATAGAAGGCGTAAATCAGAATTACGTCGATATCAAGTGGAAGAGATGGCTGGAATTCCCGGATATCACCACATACACGGCGTCGAAGGATGGCCGGCAGGCGGCCTGGATTGTCTACGATCCCCGCTCAAGCATGATCGAAGAGATCTTGACAAGGAGCAAGGATCAGGGAGTGGACCTCCTGCCAGATGTGGTCGATGCCCTGATTGCCCGGGAGAGCCTTGTGGCAGCGGAGATTCTCGAGGCGGACAGGGAGAGATACAGGTGGATGGTGGCATATGGTTTTCGTCCGACCCGTTCGTACTCTGCCGACGGCCTTTCCTTCCTTAAGATGGACTTGAGCACCGCCGTCTATTTTCAGCGTCACCAACAGCGCGGCCCGGCCAGGACATACGGCCGCAGGGAGCGGGTCGCCGTGGAGCGAGTCCCGGCCACGCAGACGCAGGACGAGATCAAGAGGTCCCTCGAAAACCTGATCGATCGGCTCGGTGGTATCGAACGGTTC
>Ga0187864_10002280_pt1 | contig 16855 bp, 13 predicted proteins | sample June2016WEW_11_4_FD_132985 | JGI IMG/M metagenome (GOLD analysis project Ga0187864, IMG submission 132985) | Peatland microbial communities from SPRUCE experiment site at the Marcell Experimental Forest, Minnesota, USA - June2016WEW_11_40 | ecosystem: Environmental > Terrestrial > Soil >...
AAAAGTAAAGGAAAGAGCATCCACCGTCGCCGCCTCCTGGCGGGGTGGAAAAACGAGTACTTGTTGACTGTACTGGCTCAGATCCCTGAAATCTCTGAGAAAAGTGGTGCGTAAGACCTGCAGACCACCCGTTCCGTTTCAACGATAACGGACCTCATCTTGATGGCAGTCAAGACCTCAACGCGTACGGTGAATATACTCTTCCAGGGCTAGCCACTCTTTCGGAATAGCCACCTGGCACTCGATCAGCCGTGGCCCCTTTGCACTAAGTGCAGCCTCAAACTCCCGATGGAACTCCTCGGCGGTCCTCGCCCGACTTGCAGGCACTCCGAGACCCGTGGAGAGACTCACCCAGTCGAGCGTTGGATTGTCAAGGTCCATCATCGACTTCATCTTCGCGTTCTTTTCCTTGTCGCGTACTCTCGCCAGCTCAAGGTCGAGAATGGCGTAGGCATCGTTCTTGATAACAACAACGACGACATCGGCTTGCTCTCGCGCCATCGACCACAACGCCTGGACGGTGTACATGCCGCTGCCATCGGCCTGAAGGTTAACGACCTTGCGGTCGGGGCATGCGATCGCCGCGCCCAGGGCCATGGGCATGCCGCCGCCGATCGACCCCCCGTTGACCGGGTTGAGATAGTCGTGCGCGCGGGCGCCCCTGGTCGCGGCGAAAATGGGCGGACCATTGGTGGACGCCTCGTCGACCAGGATCGCGTTCTCCGGCATCAGCATGCAGATTGTCTGCCCGATGGTTTCCGCTGCCAGTTCTCCCGATGGCACCCGGAGTTCTGTACGAGACTGGCGCGGAGCTGCTTGAGTCGTGGAGTTTGTTGCCTCCGCGAGTGCTTTCAGTGCGGCCCCGATGTCTTGCTCCACCGAGGTCATCGCGAACAGATCGCAAGCCGCCGGGCTCTTCAGTGTGGGCTTGTTCTTATAAGCGAATGTCGCGACCGGAAAGAGGGCTCCGACGAAGATCAATTGTTCGAAGGATTCGAGGAATTTGACGCAGATTTCATATTCGTAGGGGATCAGTTCCACGGGTGGACGCCCTTCGCCGCGCGAAAGGTGACGCGACGGAAAAGTCTCGCACAGAAGAACCGCGCCGGTCTTGGCGGCGATGCGCCCTGCGGTTTCCAGAGCTTCTCCCTGAAGGGCGATGTTGCCCAACACCAGACTGGTTTTCTTGCCGTTCGCAAGCATCCGAGCGGCACGAGTAATCGCTTCCGGGGCGGTCTTTGGCCTCTCTGGCAACGACGGAGGAATTGGAGGAGGAGAGGCCGGGTCCCAGTGATGGTTGCTGGGCGCCACGATCGTACAAATCTTGCCGGTTTTCGCGAGAGCCGCCGCCTCCGCGCCCAGTTGACCAAGGTGAGAGGCGCTGCGTGCTTCTTGGCACCAATGAGACACGGCCCGGGCCAAGTCCGGCAGGCGACCGTTGATCAGTTCGTGTTCTGGATAATTGGGCTGATGGTAGGAAGCGTTCGCCCCGACAATGTTGATCATGGGTGTATGGGCTCGGCCTGCGTTGTGGAGCATGGCGATGCTGTTGGCGAATCCGCTGGCCACATGCAAAAGGGTGAAGGCCGGTGCGCCCTTCATCCGTGCATACCCGTCCGCGGCGCCGGTGACGACATCCTCCTGCAAGCACAGGACGGCACGCACCTTCTCGGTCATGCCGATTTCGTAGACCAGTTGCATCTCGGATGTTCCGGGATTGGCGAAACATGTCGAGATGCCCGCATCGACCAACGACTTGAATAACGATTGGGCACCGTTCATGGACCTGTCCTCTTCTAGGGTCATGCGACAGCGGAGAGCGAATTCGTTCTTGCTATCAGTGATCGTCACGAGTGAAAGCGCGAGAGACACGGCATGCCAGCTCGTCAAAGGGATCGAGCTGGTATGCCGTCGGGATTGTCATCAAGATCCAGTCACAGCCTTCGCAGCGGCTGATGCAACGGCGAAGTCGTTGTCGACGGTGCTCCCGGATCCCCTCGACGAGAGCGGTGGCGGTTGAGACCTGATACAGCGTGTGGTGCGCGACCTGGAGGTACTCCGCGAGCGCCTTGCTGACGATGTGCGCCAGCGGCTCTCGAGTCCTCTCGGCATTGTCCACCAGGGCCCGCCAGAGGCCTCGTGAGCTTGTGGCTTGGAGTTGTCCCATGACACCGCACCTCCACCCAGAACTTTCCACGCGAACCGCAGGACGGACACTGCCTGCGCGACTCGGCCGAGAGGTCGGCGAAAGAAGCGCGGGCGGCATACTGGGCGAGGGCTTCACGGTCAGCCCACTATGACATCCAGGCCATCGGGAATGACCACTACCTTCGCATCTTGCCCTTCGATCTCGTAGGCACGCCGCAATGCCTCGTCGAAAGTCTTGGCAAGCTCCATGTGCATATCAGCCACGAGCTCCGGCTTCACCAGGTCGGAGACCATGATGACATGGTGGTGAGACAAGACCATCGCCAGGCCCTGCGCCGCCCACTGGTCGGGGAGCGTATGGTTGCGGTCCGTCTTCGCCGCACGCTCCAAGAACTCCTGCGGACTCTTGCTATTGGCCAGGTGGTTGTAGAAGTTCAAACCGCCGTGACCGTCCGCAAGACCGGCCACCATGATGATCACGCCGCCCTCTTTGTTCGTGGCTGCCGCGGAGCTCATGCCCTTGACCGCCTGGTAGATGTTCTGATCCATGGGATACCCGCCGTTTGTGGAGACCGCGATATCACACTCCAGCTTGCTCACCCGGGCCAGCGAGGAGAGAAACTCGGCGCCCCTCGCATGCGCTTTTTCCAGGTCCCCGGCAAACGATCCGATGATTTCCCTTTTGCCGTTCAAGACAACGTTAACAATGAACTTCAAGCCCGCAGTTTTCGCGGCATACAACATATCGATGTGGATAGGATTATCGTGCAGGTTGCCGGGGCGAGCCCTGGCGGAACCGATGAACTCGCTGCAGTGGTTCGCCATGATGGTCTTGTAGGAAGAAATGCCGGGGAGCACGCACTTCCTGCCGCCGGAGAAACCGGCGAAATGGGGTTCAATGAAGCCCTGGGCGAGCAGCAGATCGGCCTCGACCGCGACCCGGTTGACGATGCACTCGCCGCCGGACGGAAGCGTGCCGATCTTCACCAGGGACGCGTCATCGGTGGAGACGTGGATGACGATCTGCTCGCGATCCACGATCTCCTGCCCGTACTTGCCGATCAACTCCTCGCGGGTGGACGGACGATGAAAGCCGGTCGCCACCAGAATCTTTATGTTCGCATCCGGTTGTGCCGAACGGATCCGCCGCAGCAAGATGGGCGTGATGATCCTGGAAGGCACCGGCCGGGTGTGGTCCGAGTCGATGAGGACGATGTTCTTCTTGCCTGGGACGACTTCCTCGAGTCGCAGAGAACCGATGGGATGATCGAGAGAGTCCTCTACCAATTCCTGTTGGGACCTGGCTGGGTGGTAGGATTCCACCTTGGAGACCAGCACCCCCGCAACATTCTGGTCGTCGATCTCGACGGTGATCTGTGATCGATTGTACGGCAAGTCGAATTTCATAGTTTCCCTCCGTTCGTCGGACCTTGGAATCGTCATCCGCCTTGAGTACCGCGCGGTGCCGCGGCCACGACGCCCACAGCGGGCGGGGCCGGCGGCCGACTAAGGCCGGAAAAGGTCATGTGTGTCTACGTGTTCTGCTGTGTGATGAAGTCGAAATCCCACGTGGGCCTTACACGCGCGACACGGAGGAAAAAGCATGCCCCGTGTCGCTGTCACCTTATGCGGGTGGGCGTGTTCGTGCCCGTCAAGGCTGTCGTGGAATACATCGTAGATCCCCGATTCCGGCACGGTATCTCCTGGCTTGTACAGCTCGCGCTCGTCTGTCATTTGCCCGCTCCTTCTTGTCCGGCCGGCGCGAGGAGCAGGACGGTCAGGCTCCGCGCGCCCTGGGCACCATGGATGATCACCCCCGCGATGTCGCCGGTGGCCGATGGCCCCGCCAGGAAGACGCCGTAGGGGCTGGCGGCGAGGTCGATCCGCGCGTAGGCATCGTGCATGGTCTCGACGACCGCTGCGGGGTCAAGCAGTATGACGAGGTGCTGCGACAGGACCCCCAGGGCGTTGACGACCAGCTCCGACTGGGTCAGCCAGACGGCCCCCGCCTCCGCCACACCGAGCGGACTGCGAACCACCCCGACATCGACGTCGTTCAACTCGTGGGGATCACGGACGTCCGCGACCCGCCGGGTGCCCAGTACTTCGGGGGCGGCCGAGCAAACGACCTTGGCATCGGGAAACAGCTCCGCCACCTTGGCTCGGGCATCCGCGGCGCCGGGCACCTCGAAGCTCCTCCCTCCCATCGCCTCCAACTGCCTGCGGAAGCAGGGCAGGAGCGTCTCACCCCCGCCCGGGAATCCAGGAAACTCGGGCAACGGCACGGTGGGCCGGGGCAGGTTCCTCCGCACTGCTTCCAGGATGGCGTCACGTGGGCTCATGTGGTTCCCTCCGTTTCTCGAGGTACCACTGGCGGAACGTCTGCCGCGGGACGGCCGGCAGCTCGCGGTGCCTACCCCACGGATTGAGCGCGTTGTAGAGCAGGAACCGCGGCAGGTGCTCCAGGGCCGATTCCCCAACGGACTCGGCGGCGTGGAAAAGCGCCGGATGGGCCAGGGTCGTCCCAAGCGCACTCATGCCGACCCTTTTGGTGAGCCTCAACAGCCCTTTGGCGGCGACCACGCGGCGCCACTTGTAGATCTGGTCGGAGATGTCGATCTTGACCGGGCAGACCTCGGTACATGAGCCGCACAGCGACGAGTGGAAGGGAAGCTCACGATACTTCGAGAGGTCAAAGCCGGGGTCGAGGATCACGCCGATCGGGCCGGAGTAGGTTGCCCCGTAGCTCAATCCGCCGCCGCGACGGTAGACCGGGCAGGTGTTCAAGCACGCCCCGCAGCGGATGCACTTCAGGGCCTGCCAGAAGTCGGGCGAACCCAGGCGGTCGCTACGGGTGTTGTCCACGAGCACGACGTGCAGCTCCCCGCCCCGCCGCGGTCCGTGGAAGTGGGAGGTGTACTGCGTGATCGGCGTGCCCGCGGCGCTGCGCGAGAGCATGCGGATGAAAACCCCGAGGTCGCGGGCACGAGGGATCAACTTCTCGATGCCGATGCTGGCGACGTGCAGCGGCGGCAAGCTGGCGCCGATGTCGGCGTTGCCCTCGTTGGTGCAGACGACAAACCCGCCTGTCTCGGCCACGGCGAAGTTGGCGCCGGTCATGCCGGCGTCGGCCGCCAGGAAGCGGGGCCGGGCGTGCTGGCGCATCGCCTCAGCCAGGTGGTGCGGGTCGGAATCCTTCGGGTCGGTGCCCAGTTCCTTGGCGAACAGAGCCGCCACGTCGGAGCTGAGCTTGTGGATGGCCGGCGCCACGATGTGGCTGGGGGGCTCGCCCGAGAGCTGCTGGATCCGCTCGCCGAGGTCCGACTCGGTCACTTCGATGCCGCGCTTCTGGAGGTAGGGCGTCATGCCGCACTCCTCCTGAAGCATCGACTTGCTCTTGATGAGCGACTTGACCTTGTGCGCCCGAAGGACGTCGTAGACCACCGAGTTGTGCTCGTGGGCGTCGCGCGCCCAGTGGACGTGTGTGCCGAGCCTGGTTGCGTTGGCCTCGAACTGTTCGAGGTACTGGTCCAGGTGCGTGAGGGTGTGCTCCTTGATCTGCGAGGCCAGTTCGCGCAGCTCCTCCCACTCGGGCACGCCGGCGACCGCCTGGTCGCGGTGCTGGCGTATCCCCCAGACGAGGCGGTCGTGGGTGGACTCGTGCACCTCCAGGGCGATGAAGCGCGCCGCCCGCCCTTCGGGATCAACGGGATGCGTCATAGAGGGCCTCCGTTCAGGATCTGGGCGATGTGGATGACCTTCATCGACAACTTCAGGCGGTCGATGACGCCCTTCATGTGCAGCAGACACGACATATCGGCCGAGGCGATGTACTCGACCTCGTGGCGGTGGAAGTCGTGGACGCGATCGTAGCCCATCTTGGCCGAGACCGCCTCGTCGGTGACGCAGAAGCTGCCGCCGAAGCCGCAGCACTCGTCGGGCCGATCGATCTCGACCACTTCGAGCCCTTGGACCTTATTCAGCAAGTCCCGGGTCTTGGAGAAATACGGCTCGTTGACCCGCTCCGACGGCCGGGCGTGGCCGAGCCCCCGGACGGCTGTGCAACTGTTGTGCAGGCCTACCTTGTGGGGGAACGCCGCCCAGGGGAAGCCCTCGACCTTCAAGTCGTCGTGCAGGAACTCGACGAGTTCACGGATGCCGGCCCGCACCTTCCGGGCCTGCGGCGTCTGTTCGATCGCGTCGAGGTGGAACCGGACGTGATGGACGCAACTGCCGGACGGCCCGACGACCGTGTCGAAATCCTGGAAGCACCGGACGAAGAGGGCTTCGGTGCCGGCGGCATCGTCCTGGCAGCCGCTGTTGGCCATCGGCTGCCCGCAGCAGGTCTGATCGAGCGGGTACTCGACCGAGCAGCCGAGTCGCTCGAGAAGTTCCAGGGTCGCGACGCCCACTTCCGGAAAGAAGGCGTCGATGTAACAGGGAATGAAGAGCCCGAGCTTCATCGGCATTTCCTCCGATGACCCCGCCAGTCACCGCATGAAGATGACCTCCGCGACGCGCCGGGCGGTCGGAATTCTGGTTTGTAGGATCGCGGTCCGCGCCGGTAGGGTCTCCCGGGCCGCGGCTCGCCCCACTTTACGGCATGTGGGGCTGGCATCCAAGCCCCTCGACGCAGCCACGAGGTCGGTCCTCGCCTGGCTCGGCGTCCGGAACCCGTGCCGCTCGATCAGCCACTGCTCATCGTAGAGCCGCCGGAACTTGCGAAGAGCCTCCTCATCGGCGATCGAACGCACACGAGAGAACATCGGTCGCGACGCCCGGGCGGATCGGATGTCGGTCGGCCACCGATCCGATCCGGTGTCACCGAAACGGCCCGGTCGGCGGTCCTCGCCGCGCGCTCACACGGGCCCGCCAGCCGCGGCCTGGTGCCGCAACTGCTCGATCGAGAGTCCCTCCAGCCGCGGGCCCAGCCGCTCCACCATCTCGATCAGCCCGTCGTGAGTCGAAGCGGCCTCGTCGGGCTGGCCGCCGGCCCCCATCATCTCGAGCCGCGCGGCCCCGCGGCGGCCGTCGCCGAGAAGGTCGGGAGCAGCCCGGGCAGCGCATGGGCCGCCTCCCGCAACCGCGGCGCATCTCACCAATCGACCGCGTCGCGGACCCGCGCCAGGGCGCCGGGGGTGTCGGCCCTGAAGACTCGGACCACCTCGCCCTCCGCGGTAGTAGCGCGCGTCGGTCCGACACACCGACGCGCGCCCGGCGCGGAGCCCAACGGAGTTCGAGGCATCGATCGACTTCAGGATTGGGTGGCGCTTCTAGCACTGGGGGCCCGTCACTCAAACCCACGGTTTTTTTATTCATGGCTCTGTCATCGGTGGCGAATCGATTTCCTCGCGTGCTTCGGCGGTCATCAATCAAACGGCCGTTTTCTTTACCGCGCCTGTCGCTTAGCGACTTCATCTCAAAAAACCCACTGCGACGGGTTTCTTTACTCCGGCGGCGCGGGGGATGAAATTTGAGGATCGGCGGTGCAAGGGTTTCTGCGACGGAGCAAAATCTCGGGCTGCAGCACGATGACCTGAAGCCGGCATTCGACGCTTCGGTCGATCCGTCGATCCGACCGAAGCGCGCAACAGCGACACCGGTTTTCTGGACCGGCTGGCCCCGCCGGGAGGGGGGTCAGCCAGCATCCCTGCGGAAGGCCACCCCCGGCCCCAGGGAAGACGAGGACGACTAGCTGATCAATTGCCGCCCTGAACGCCCATAAGCGAAGGGTCATCCGCGTGGCGTTTGAGACATCGGCTGGGGAGCGGTTGCCCGCCGGAAGCGTGCGTCCCCTATCGCCCTTCCTCTGCCATTCCGACTCATCGAAATTCGGCGGCGGTGCTTATTGAACCCGGGTCTGCCGGTCTCAACGGCGGATTCGAACCTGTGGCGGGACTCGACATGCAGACAGTCGCTGATTGAAGCATGCTGCAGCGGGGCTAGAATGAAGAGATGACGCACTGGCATCGGTGCGTCTGATCACCATGCGGGAATGCCGACACCGAGAAGCGCGCTTTGAGGGCGTTGAAGGGGAACCCCTACTGAGGAGGCAACTCCCGTGCAGCTAGAGTCGCGGTACCGCAAGGGGCAGACGATCGGTGGGCGCTACCATGTGCACCAGGCGCTGGCCGGCGGCATGGGCGAGGTCTATCTCTGCTTCGATATCCAGGACATGCTGCCCTTCGCCCTCAAGAGCTTCCAGGCGCGCTACCTGACCAGCCCCAAGGCCCGGGAGTACTTCGAGCGCGAAGCGGCCACCTGGGTTAAGCTGGAGAAGCACCCCAACGTCGTGCGGTGCTTCTACATGACCACCGTCGACCATACCCCCTTCCTGTTCCTGGAGTGGGTCGCCGGCGCAGAGGGGGACGGCACCGACCTACGCGACTGGCTGGACCGCCGCGGGCCGCTGGAGCCTCGCCGCGCCCTGGAGTTCACCCTCGACGTCTGTCGCGCCCTAGTCCACGCCCAGAAGAAGGTCCCGGGCCTGGTCCACTGCGACATCAAGCCGGAGAACGTCCTGGTGGCCCAGGGCCAGTTGGCCAAGCTCACCGACTTCGGCCTGGCCAAGGTCGTGCGCGAGGCCGGGCTGGTGCCACCCGGCGAGGCGGCCCCCGCCGCCGGCGGCCGCTGGCAAGTCTCCAGCGCCGGCGGGACGCCGCCGTACATGGCGCCGGAGCAGTGGCGGGGCGAGTCGGTAGACGCCCGCACCGACGTCTACGCCGTCGGCTGCCTGCTCTACGAGCTCCTGAGCGGCCGGTGGCCGTTCCAGGCGAATTCGCTCGACGACCTGAAGCGGCGGCACCTGGGGGCGCCGCCCCCGCGGCTCGAGGCGGGCCTGGGAGGGATGCGGGGCGGGGGGCTGGATGCGCTGCTGGCGCGGTGCCTGGCCAAGGAGCCGGGGGGGCGCTACCCGTCGGCGTCGGAGCTGCTGGGTGCGATCGCGGCGCTGTACGAGTCGTGGCACGGGGCGCCGCCCCGTGGGGTGCCCGACCCGGGCGTATTCTCGGCCCTTGATTACACCAATCGCGCCGCTACCTACAGCGCCTTGGGCCGTCACAAGGAGGCGCTGTCCGATTGCGGCTTAGCCCTTGAAATTGACCCCACCTACGTCCAAGCCTACGCTAATCGCGGCGCTGCGTATACTGCCCTAGGGAGCTATTCGGAAGCGTTGATGGACTTCGCCAACGCCTTACAGCTAGATCCGAACGTCTCCGGTGTTTATATTAACCGCGCATCCGCCTATTCTGCCATGGGGTGCGACGAGAAGGCGATGGCGGATTTCAATTATGCAATAAGCGTCGATCCCAACGAAGCCAGGACTTACTTTAACCGCGCTCTCCACTCTCATAACCAACGTCGCTACTCTGAGGCACTTGCTGATTTGAACCGGGCTCTTGAAATCGATCCCAAATTCGCCGAGGCTTACTACAGACGCGGGAATGCCTATAGCTCCCTGGGCTACCGCGAGGAGGCTTTAGCGGACTACGTCCAAACACTTCAACTCGACCCAAGAAACGCTGAGGCATACATCCGGCGCGGGCTCATCTTTTCCGCTTCAGGCAGCGTTGCACAGGGTCTAGATGATTTCAGGCGCGCACTTGACATCGATCCCGATAACACTGATGCCTACACCGCTCGCGGCATGACCAATGCCATGCTCGGCCAGCACGCAGAGGCCATATCGGACTACGACCAAGTTCTCAGGCTCGACCCTGAGTCAGCACAGGCCTACTCCATGCGCGGTCTCGCCAATTCTAAGTTGGGCCGTCTCGGAGAAGCATTGTCGGACTACACTAAGGCCCTCGAACTCGACCCCACCAACATTGATTCCTACATTAACCGCGGAGTCACTTATCAGACATTGGGCCACCCAGTGGAGGCGTTGTCGGACTACACCCAGGCGATCAAACTCGACCCCAACAACTCCGATGCCTACATCAACATCGGGGCCATCCACCACGACCGCGGCGAGTGGGCGGACGCCCTCCGCGCCTTCGAGACTGCCGCGCGCCTCGGCAACACCATCGGGGCCCAGTACGCCTCACACGTGCGACAGATGCTGGGAGAATCACAAGTCCCCGTTCCAGTAGATCCGGCACAACAAGCCTTTGAGGCCTTCCAGAACGTCGATTCGGCGGGCGCAATGCGGAAGCTGGTAGAGCAATATCCGCTCCTAGTGCAGGCGCACGTCCTAGCCGCAATCGAGCGGGCCATTGTGGGGCAGGTGCCGCCGCGAGACCTGCCGGCGTTTCGGCAACGGCTCGGCTGGCTTCACCAAATTGCCGAGCAGCTGCAGCGAGGCTGAGGTATTCCAAGGGAGAATCCGAGTGTTCAGACCGTTTCACAGAGGCGAGGCCATGCGGACAGAGGCGCGCTACCGCGAGAGAGACAAGATCGGCGGGCGCTTCCAGGTGCACCAGGCGCTCGCCGACTACGCCGCCGCCCTCCGCCTCGATCCCCATGACGCCGATGCCTACGCCAAGCGCGGCGTCCTCTACCTTGAGTTGGGCCGGGACGACAAGGCTCTGGCCGATTTCGACGCGGCTATCCGCATCGATCCCAGCCTCACGATGGCTTATAGCAACCGCGGCGGCACCTACCTTGCTCTGGGCCGCCATGCGGAAGCGCTGGCCGACTACGACGCGGTCGTACGGATCGATCCTAACCACGCCAAGGCCTACTCCAACCGCGGCGCCACCTACGCGGCCCTGGGCCGGTATCCCGAGGCGCTAGCCGACTATGCCGAGGCCATTCGACTCGATCCCAACGACGCCTGGGCCTACATCAACAAGGGCGCGCTCCATAGCCAACGTGACGAGTGGGACGACGCCCTCCGCGCCTTCGAGGCCGCCGCAGGTATCGGTCACCTTGCAGGGGCGCAGTATGCCGCGCAAGTGCGTCAGGACAGGGGAATCCCCCCGGAGCCCGCTTCGGCCGACCCCGCGCAACACTTCTTCTTGGCCTTCCTAGAGGCCGACACACCCGACGCGCTGCGACGGGCGGTAGAACGCTACCCGATCCTGGTTCGACCAGCCTTTCTCGTCTCCGTCGAACACACTATTCCCGAGCAGGCTCCGCCTGCAGAGCAGCCTGCCTTGCGGCAACGGCTCAACTGGCTGTGCCAGCTCACTGCTCCCGAGGCCAATCCCTGAACGCCCTCCCAGACTCTCGAGACAAGCATTCTCCGACCGAGCAGCAAGGAGCCAAGGCGATGCCGCTCGAGCTACGATACCGCGAGGGAGACAAGATCGGCGGGCGCTACCTGGTATACCGGGCGCTGGCCGGCGGCATGGGCGAGGTCTATCTCTGCCTCGACACCCAGGACATGCTGCCCTACACCCTCAAGACCTTCCGGACGCGCTACCTGGCCAGCCCCAAGGCGCGGGAGTACTTCGAGCGCGAGGCGGCCACCTGGGTGGCCCTGGAGAAGCACCCCAACGTTGTCCGCTGCCACTACATGTATACGCTCGACACTATCCCGTTCCTGTTCCTGGAATGGGTGGCGGGCGCCGAGGGGTACGGCACCGACCTGCGCGATTGGCTGGAACGTCGCGGGCCGCTGGAGCCGCGCCGCGCCCTGGAGTTCGCCCTCGACGTCTGCCGCGCCCTAAAGCACGCCCAGAAGAAGGTTCCCGGCTTCGTGCACTGCGACATCAAGCCGGAGAACGTCCTGGTGGCGCAGGGGCAACTGGCCAAGCTGACCGACTTCGGCCTGGCCAAGGTCGTGCGCGAGGCGGGGCTGGTACCGCCCGGCGAGGCGGCCCCGGTCGCCGGGGACCGATGGCGGGTCTCCAGCGCCGGCGGGACGCCGCCGTACATGGCCCCCGAGCAGTGGCGGGGGGAGCCGGTGGACGCCCGCACCGACGTCTACGCGGTGGGCTGCCTGCTCTACGAGCTGTTGACCGGGCGGTGGCCGTTCCGGGCGGATTCGCTCGACGGACTGAAGCGGCGGCACCTGACGGCGCCGCCCCCGTCGCTGGAGACGGGCCTGAGGGAGTTGCCGGGGGAGGCGATCGATCGGCTGCTGGCGCGGTGCCTGGCGAAGGAGCCGGGGGAGCGCTACCCGTCGGCGTCGGAGCTGTTGGGGGCGGTCGCCGGACTGTACGAGGCGTGGCACGGGGCGCCGCCCCGCGGGGTGGCGGAGACGGCGAGCTTCACGGCCGACGACTACGCCAGCCGCGGCATCACCTACGCACTCATGGGCCGTCAGGAGCAGGCACTGGCCGACTTCGACGCCGCGGTCCGCCTCGATCCCATGAACGCCAATGCCTACTCCAACCGCGGCCTCACCTACTCGGAACTGGGCCGGCAGGCGGAGGCGCTCGCCGACTATGACGCCGCCATCCGCCTCGATCCCATGAACGCCAATGCCTACACGAAGCGCGGCGTCCTCTACCATAGGTTGGGCCGAGACAACAAGGCCCTGGCCGATTTCGACGCGGCCATCCGCCTCGATCCCAATCACGCCAATGCCTACAACTGCCGCGGCGGCATCTACGTTCACCTGGGCCGCGTCGAGGAGGCACTGGCTGATTACGGAGCTGCTCTGAGAATCGATCCCATGAACGTCTTGGCCTACACAACCCGCGGCGCCCTCTACCACGCCCTGGGGCGACTGGAGGAGGCGGTGGCCGACTTGGACGCCGCCCTCGGCATCGACCCCCGCTACTCCTTGGCGCGCCGCCTCCGAGGCAGGATCTACGCGGAGTAAAGTAGACGAGCTGAGTCGGGCGCTGGACCGCCACCCGATCCTAGCCCAGCCCGACTTCCTCGCCGCTCAGCAGAAGTCTGCTGATCAGCGGGTGCCGGCGCCCCAGAGGCCTGTGCTCCGGCAACGGCTCGAATTGCTACGAAACATGATCAACGAACGCGGAAATCCTTGAGATTGGAATCTGACTCATGTCTGAAAAAAACGGTGGTAACCCATCCCCGGACGATCAAGGCGACCCCATCCGGCGTTCGGCCAGGTCCTGGCTCATCGGCTCGCTATGACCGAAGCGCTCCTTGGCCGTTCCCCGTTCGTCGAGCTCGAACATTGCTTCCTTGCCGCACGCAGGCCCGCTGTCGCACGGAGTTCACCGACCGGGCGTAACTTCTCACCGTGCCGCCAAGGGGTAGTTTCCGTATAATTGCCGTGATGCTCGGAGCACTCGGCCCGTGTACGAACTGCCGACGGCGAGGTACGCCGGGGAGGAGTTATGGCCAACGAGACAGATGATTTCACGGCGACTCTGAGTCTCCCCAAGCAGCTCGTACCGTCTCTACTCCACATCGGCGTGCAGAACATCACCTCGCTGATGTTCGAGAACCATGGGATGGGCAGCTATGGGCCCGCCGAGGTCCGTCTCTCTATCCCCGGACTCTCCGCCGAGCCGGTTCGGGTTGCGGTTCCCCTCCTGGGACCGGGACAGCGTGTAGAATGCGAGCAGATCTCACTCCCCCTCGAACGACTCGACCACTGGCACCTCGCCGGGCTGATGCAACGGGATGACGGCCTGCCCTGCAAGCTTGAGGCGGTGTCGGAAAGCGGCGAGGTTCTCGCCAGCCAAGACCTGCGCGTCCTGCCACCCAACGCCTGGGAGTACGGCCGCTACCCGGAGGCTCTGGCCGCCTTTGTTCACAAAGAGAGTCGGGCCGTCACCAAACTTCACGAGGCCTCGCGGCCGTTCCTCCGCGACCTGCTCGGCACGGACAGCTTTGCAGACGCCCTCGAACTCCCTCTCAGCAAGCACCCCAACCGTAGCGAGCACATGGCCCAGGCGTTCTACCGGGCCCTACAGGAGTCGTTCCAGGTCCACTACGAGTACGAGGTGAGGACCTACCCTTCGCGCTGGCAGAAGGTCCGCTTCCACGACCGTGTCTTCGCCGACAGGCAGGGGACGTGCATCGACCTAGCTCTACTGCTGCTGGCCTGCTTGGAGCGCGTCCACCTGGACCCGCTACTCGTGCTCGTGCCGACAGGCCCCGGGCAGCAACACGCGCTCGTGGGCTGCTGGAGGGGCGAGAACCAGGAACCGTCGACCGTGATCCGCAAGCACGGCAACCTGGCGCGCTGGGCGCGCCCGCCCATCGGTTCGGGGGACTTGCTGCTGATGGACTCGACCGGCTACACCGTGGAGCGGGGTTGGCCCTTCTCCAAGGCCTGTGCGGAGGGCCTGGGCGTCTTCCGCAAAGCGACCAGGCTGGTCAGCGCGGTTAACGTCGCCCGGGCTCGGGTGGGGACCGGGAAGCGGAAGGCGATCTCGCCGATGCCATTCGGGGACGGCCCCCACCTCAGCGGGGAAGGCTGGGCGGTCGTCCGCCGCGCAGAGGATGCGGCCCGGGAGTTTTATTACGACCGGGCCGAGCGGGCGCACCTCTTCTGGGCGCTGCTGGTCCTGGCGCCGGAGGTGGCGCGCGAGGCGTTTGCCGATGGCGCCCCAGCGCTGAGACTTAGAACCGAAGAGAGGCTCCGGAAGAAAGCACCCGCCCTGCAGATCCGGACATATGTCTGGCCGCGCGGCTGGCGAGCAGAAAAGGGGCCTCTTTTGGAGGACCATAAGGACCGCGCATGTTGTACGGCCGAGACGCATGCACTCAGGCGCGATAGCCTCGAAGCTTGCGACTTTACCGGCTCGGCGTGCACGCGACAATCCCTGGTGTTCGCTACGCCATTCGCTGATGCAAATATATGTGACTGGATTTATCGCATTCCGGCCAATCCCGGGAATGCCGAGGGGCGGCGTCCTGCCGCCCACCCCGGTCTTGGCCCCTGGGTCGGCGCTCGGGTCGCGTCCCCGCGTTGCCCTATCCTCCGCCCAGGTGACCTCAGTGTAGCCGGCAACACTCTGATCGGGCAATTTCCTTCTCCTCGTTCTGAGCCCGACGCCTGGCAGAGGTCGTCGCCGGCTTCTGTCTGCTTCTGGACCTGTTGGCATCCGCGACCAGCCCAAGTGGCGCCGGCCACCTCGCGTTGCGAACTGACCGTCTTCCGCGACTGTCGGCCATGCCGCGGCCACAAGGCGACCGCTGGGATTGCTCCTCGGCAGAGCCCATCCTCGCGCCGCTCGGGGCCGAGCGTGATTCAGGGCAAGACCAGGTCAGCCACGGTTTTTCTCCAGCAGATCATCGATCGCAAGATACTCCCGGACCAAGGGCAGACCGCAACCCAGGGCGTGCGCGGTCTGCTCGGGCGTGAGTCCTTCCAGACGACAGTGGCGGACGCGATCGTATTGTCCGAGGTAACGGTCGACGGCCTCCAGACTGTGGTAGGTCTCGCGCGCGACGAGGTGTGGCTCCTTGCCCTCGGCGTAGCGCTTCCAACAAATAATCCGCTTATGAGTAAGTCCCGTTCCAACATCGTGGAGGGTGACGCGGCGCGGGACGACGGTGTTGGTGAGGCGCTCATGCCGGGTCAGCACACGAGCGATGTCACTATCGCCCGTATTGAGCAACTCGGCGAGGTCGCAGTTGGAGAGTAGACCTCCCTGCTGATAGGCCTGCTGGCAGAAGCGGAGAGCCTTGCGCAACATTCGCTCCGGAGCGGGCAGGCGATCGATCCGCTGTTGCACGTCCTCCGCGGTGGAGAGGTCGAGGAGGACCGGCACAAGCTCGGTGTCCGCGATCCGTTGGCGGTGGGCGGGCGGGTTGTTGACACTGACGGCCATCCACAGTGTCTGGCCGTGTGTGAGGTGCTCCTGGGGGCGCATGTGCTTGGAGATGACTTCTAGAATCATATCAGCACATAACTGACAGATGCGAGGTCCACCGATGCGGGGGAACTCCTTGACGATCCGGTGGGCCAGGGCATTGCTCAAGGTTTTCTCGCGGAGCGGGCCGAATTTCTTGCGGATGAAGTCGGGCTTACTACTCATGGGCGGACCTCCCGCGGGCGATTTTTTTTTCGCCGCCACATGATCCGATCCTGAGGAGCTCGTCCAGGTGATAGGCCATGTTGCGATCGTCCCGACACTCGGCCAAAATGTCGAGATATTTTTGAATCAGTGAAGGTCCACGACGGAGGAGGAAGGCAATCTGCCCCACCTGCATCTTCTTGTCAGCGAGCTGGGCACAGCGCGCGAACGTGGACAGATAGTTGGCGACTGCTTCGGGAGAGTGGTGCATGATCTGGCAGATCTGCGAGGTGGTCTTGCCCTGGAGCGCGAGGCGGATGATTTGAGTACGATGCGTGAGAACCGGGCCCAGATCATGGAGCGTGCTGCGCATCGGGATCAGCACTTCGGGGTTTGCCTGGCGCACCACTTTCAGGTCACGGGAGATGGTTCGTGGGGTGACGAAGAAGACGCGATAGGCAAGGTCTTCGGCAGTGAGCAAGGCTCCCTGACTGAGGGCCTGCTGGCAAAGGTCGAGGAGTCGTGCCTGGCGAAAGCCGGCCGGACCATGCTGCTGGATCAAGAGATCGTCGACGTTGCCCCGATGCAGAGTGAGACAGACGGTCTGCTTCTTGCAGTGGACGACTGGCTTGCCGGCTGGTTCGTCAGCGGCGACAGCGATGAGAGTGATCTTGCCCGGAGGAGCCTGAGGACTCTCGGAGGAGAGGAAGGGAAAGTAGACCTCTTTGACGACGTCGAGAACTGCCTCGGCCTCGAAGGGAGAGCAGTTCAGTCCCTGCTGAATCTCAGTGGTGAAGCGAGCATCGAGGGTCTTGGACTCCAGCCTCCCGATGGCTTCGCGATCCTGGTTGCGAACGCCCATAGACGAGACC
>Ga0187864_10002286_pt1 | contig 16838 bp, 11 predicted proteins | sample June2016WEW_11_4_FD_132985 | JGI IMG/M metagenome (GOLD analysis project Ga0187864, IMG submission 132985) | Peatland microbial communities from SPRUCE experiment site at the Marcell Experimental Forest, Minnesota, USA - June2016WEW_11_40 | ecosystem: Environmental > Terrestrial > Soil >...
AGCCCTGGGCTGACAAGGCTCGGAAGACGGCGCGTCCCTTGCCATACAGAATCATCCCCACCATTCCTTCCTTGAACTCGTCGTCCTCGAATTTGGTGACGGAGAGAGGAGGAAAAAGAATCTTGATGACCGCTCCTCGGCACTGGACGGAAATCTTCTTTTGCGGTCCCGGCATCTGATCGCTGAGCGGAACCTCGGTCCAGGACAGAAGGTCCTGCGCGACCTCATCAGTGTGGTATTTCTTGACCAATTTAAACGCGATTGAGCGAGAGCCGGGAGTGGGCTCACCGATGATCACGGCGTAGTATCCGCGCTCATTGAGGCGGAAAACCAGCCCGGCGGCCACATTGTCCCCAGATTTCAACTCCACGCTGACCGAAGCATCGAGATCTTCAAACCACGGCCCATTCGCGACGAGCACGCCTGCCGCAGCTCCGCCTTCCGGAGATCCAATGCCTCCGGAGGACCCCAGGAAGATTTCATCTGGCTGCTGCGTCACGCTGCTGATCAGGTACGCTCCGTCTTCGTAGTGAAGGCTCTTCCGGTTGGGCCAGCCGCTGGCTTTGTCGCGGAAGTCGTCGTGGTAGATGGTCAGCCCATTCTTGAGCGTCACTTTGGACTCGTACGGGTAGGGCTTGAGCTTTTCATTCTCACAGCCGCCTGATGGTTCAGGCGAGTTTCCGGCAGCCGCCTCTTGCTGCCCGACGAAACCACGCCGCGCCCGGACCCTTGCCCCGGATTGCGCGACCTTGACCTTGATTTCGCGAAAGCCGACCTTAGAAGCGCTCAGGTAATAAGCAAGTGTATATTGCGTCCTAAGTTGATGAGCTACGGCATCGACGGCGTCCTGGAGTTTGTCCGGTTTCGGGAAGAAGGCTTCTGCACCTGATTCGTTGGCAAGCCGTTTAAAGGCGCTCAGTGGGTTATCAATCTCCTGGTTGGTTACCAGCGAGACCTTTTCGGCGTGAGCACTTCGATACAAGTCGTATTCTGCCTTGCCGAAACAACCGAGAATCATGAACACTTGTGCCTGCGACGCCTGAACAATGGGGATGAGGTCTTCCAGGGAGCGATGGCTGTTCTGGTCTGCCCCGTCGGTCAGCACCAGCAACGCCTTCTTGTGGTGGCGGGCGCTCCGCATATAGCAGAGCGCTCGAGCTATTGCGTCGTACAAGCTGGTGCCGTCCTGCTTTACAATGGTTGCGGTGATCGCCGCAAGAATGCGCTGCGGGTCGTTGGTGAAGTCGACCACCTTCTCGACCTGACGAGAGAACCGCAGATAGAACATTTCATCGGCGGGGCGCATTGTGGCCAGCAGGCGGGATAACGAAGCTTTGGCGAGGTCGAGTTTTCCCGTCGCCTCCATGCTTCCGCTCACGTCCAGAAGAATCCCCAGGCTGACAGGCTCGTCCCCCGCGTCGAAGAACGCAATCTTTTGCGGAATACCGTCCTCGTAGATTGAGAACTGATCGGCACGTAGCCCGTGGATCTCATTATCCTTGCGATCGGTCACCCGGACAGCAACCGAGAGCAAATCCACTTCGGTCCGGATGGTACGTACAGAACCGCCAGATTCCGGTTTCTGCGCTTCCAAGCGGAAGGGGGCAATCATCAGGAACGCGAGAATGAAGGCACCTCGGTTGCTGTTGCGGTCGGCCATGGCAACGCTCCTTGGCTCGAATTTCGCTCGCGGACTTGAGTGTATACCCAACCGCCCCCGCCTACAAACGCCCGCCGGCTTTTGAGCCTTCAGATCGAGGTGTATGCTGTCCCGTCAACAGGACCGCGGCAAGCGTGATTCGGGCGGGAATACTTATCTGCGAAATTGGTATTAGCATAATGAGAGGCCAGAACGAGCCCGCGGTCGTATAATAGCGGTTCAGACATAGCAGGCTGGTGAATAAGCGGTTGAAGCTGTCATCCTGAGGAGTCCCGATCTGATCGGGACGACGTAAGGGTCTCCGCAGTTGGTTGAAACCGCAACTGCCGAGATTCCCCGATTTCTGGGGTCCGATGGACCCCATCGGGGTCCGGAAATCGGACTTCGCTTCGCTCAGAATGACAGGTCGCGGGTGTTTTTGCTCAGAATGACAGCTCGCGGGCGTTTTTCATCGGCCTGCCAGGCTGAAAGCCTCGCGAAGGTGGAGATCGACTTGTTCTTTCGTCCCAAGGTCCGCGTGGAGGACTTCGAAGCGGCGGCGATGGTGCATTTTCCTGCCCTTTACCGGACGGCGCGCCTCGTGGCACAGGAGACCGCGGAGGCGGAAGACCTGGTGCAGGAGGTTTATCTGGAGGCGTGGAAATCGTTTCACCGCTTCGAGACGGGAACGAACTGCCGCGCCTGGCTCTTCAAAATCCTCTTTCATCGCCTGCATCATTTTCGGCGGCGTTGGGCAAAGGCGGCCAGGGTGGAGGCGTTTGAAAAGCCCGAGGATCAGGAGAGCGTCGCCGCGGAGCCTCCGGTGGCGCATGAAATCCATGACGAAGACGTGCTGGGGGCGCTCGAGAAAGTGCCGGCCGATTTCCGGGAAGTCGTGCTGCTGGCGGACGTGCAGGAGTTCTCCTATAAGGAGATCGCCGATACGCTGAAGCTGCCCCTGGGCACGGTGATGTCGCGCCTGAGCCGGGGCAGAAAGCTCTTGCGGGGAGAGTTGGCCGAAGTGGCAAGCACCTATGGGATCAAGCCGGCAAAAGACCAGGCGAGCACGGGTGAATCCGCATGAACGTCCTCACATTCGACTCGAGACAGTGCGAACGGATACGCCGTCACCTCGACGCGTATCTGAGCAACGAACTCCTGGTGGAAACGACCAGCGAGATTCTGCGGCACTTGGAGACGTGTGAGGCCTGCACGCGGGAATTGGAAACCCGCACGCGGGTGCGCGACTTCGTGCGCCGCGCGGCCACAAACCTGATGCCTCCCGAAGAACTTCGCCTGTCAATTCAGCGGCGGCTGAGGGAAACCCAACCAGGCTTTTGGGCAGGATCTCGACAGTTGAACTGGGCTGTGGCGCTTGCGGGGATAGTCGTCATCGTGCTGGGAGGCATCGTGACGCACGAATGGGTGCGCGTCGTGCGGGGACGGAGAATCGTGGCCGGGGTACTTGCCATCGGCGTCGCGGACCATGTCCAGTGCGCGATCAAAGGCCACAATTACCCGGAGGTCGCGAATCCTCCCGAAGTGCTGCGCAAGAAACTGGGGCCACAATACGCCGGTCTGCTCGAGGTCGTGCATCAGAACCTCCCCGGATTCGAGGTCCTCGAAGCCCATATCTGCTCAATTCCAGGAAGCTCGCGGAAGTACGTGCATTTCATTACGCGGGGCCGTGGCACAATTCTCTCCGTAATATTGACCAGGAACGACGGCGCGCAACTGCCGAGCGGAGGCGCGTTCCGAACTGTGGTCGCAGGCCATGTCAATCTGTATGCGGCTCGCGAGCAGGGCATGAACGTGGCGGGCTTTGAATCCCGAGGATACCTGGGGTTTGTGGTTTCGGACCTCGACAGAAACGTGACCTTACAGATTGCAGATCAGCTTGCTCCGCCCTTAAATGCGGCCCTTCAGACGGCCGGTTGATCCAAAGTGTGAACTGGTAGTTGCCTTCCGCCTCCCCGCCTATGCCTACGAATACAGCCCTCTCCCTTGGAACGTGTGAAGAAATCAACGTTTGTCATCCTGAGCGAAGCGAAGGATCTCCGCAGTTTGCTGAGATTCAATGATTTACGAACAACTCCAGAGATCCTTCGCTTCGCTCAGGATGACACATTCCGAATTCTTTCAGACCTTCTTGGGGAGAGGGTGTCCGGCGACGGCGTTTTCTCCAGCCGTCGTCGGACGGGTGAGGGGCCGCTTCCTTTCTCCCCTCTGCAAGCAAGGGGCGAATTCAAATGATTTACGATTGGCCATTTCTTCAAATTGCAAACCCGTCGTGCCGTTTTAATTATAGTTAGTCTTGCCTCTTGCGAATTCACACTTGAATCGTTGGGCTGGTCCTGCAATCCACCACTCACCCGTCACCTTCCGGCTGATGAAAGCGCCGGAGCGTGACACCCTCTCCCCAGGGGAGAGGGCTGTTCCTTCAGTTCGGATAAGCGACTGTGGGATTTCTTCAGCGAGAGGGAATAGAACCGAACCCAAATGGTATTTCCAGAGTGTGGGAGGAGCTGCTCGCGAATTGAGCGGCTCCACCGGTCCAACAGGGCTCTTCAAAATTAAAGAAAAGGAGATACGTACAGTGAAAATCAATTTGTGTCGCGCCGGCAGCGCGGTGGCGGCGGTACTTCTCGCAACCGCCTGGGCGGCTGCGGGCGATTTCGGGCGAGGCGTGTACGTGCTGACCAGCACGAATAATCCCAAGGGCAACGATGTCGTCGTGTTCGAGCTCACTAGCGGAGGGACGCCATCGTTAAACATGGTGAACATGTTACCCACGGGCGGTAACGGCGGAGCCAGTACCAACGCTGGAATTCTGCAGTTCAAGGACAATCTGGGGGCAGTGGCAAATTACGGGTCGAATACCGTCACGCAACTGGTGCGGGAAGGCGACTTCATCGGCATCGGGCAAACCATCAACCTGGCGCAAAACTGCACGAATCCCGCTTCGGTGGCGTTCAGCGGAGGGCAACCCTTCTCTTTCTTCGTGGGACACCTCCTCGTGGTGGGCGCAAATTGTGCCGAGAGTCACGAATGGCCGTCCGGCAAGCTGGATGGCACGGTTGTTAGTCTGACCGATCCGACGGCTGCTCAGATCGCAGCCGGACAGACCTGGGCGGCTGTCACTCTGGCGGACCCCGGGGGCACAGGCTCCGTCCTTCAACTGGGCCTCACTCCCTTCGGGGCGTTGAATGGGACGAGCACTACCGTGACTCTCCCGTCCGGCGCAAACATGGTCCCGCTCGGGGAGGCTTTCTGGGGAGATCTTCTGGGCTTCACTCCGGCCCACAGTCCGATGAGCTTCGCGATCCTGAACAAGGGCGGGATGGTGTCCCCGGTGACCGGACCGACGCCACCGTTCCCCACAAACGCGCCTTGCTGGGTGGCTAAAGGCGCCGGCAATATTTGGTACACGGGCAATTCCCCGGGCGATGCCATCTCGATCTTCTTCAGCGACGGCCAAGGCGGAGTGTTCTACAAGTCAGTAAGCCTACCTGGTTCGCCTACAGACATCACGGTGTCGCCTGACGGCAAATGGCTGGCTGTTATCTACAGTGCCGGCGGTGATGCCTACGTGGCCGTCTACTCGATCGACAGTTATGGCGATCTGACGGCCGTGGCCACTTCAAGCCCGGTGAGCGGCGTTGCTTCGTTTAGCGGAGTGGCATTCAGCGAGTAGGCTCTACTGGTCCGGTCAACCTGCTCGCAGCTTCAGGGCGGTCCTTTTGGCCGCCCTGAGGCTTCCACGCCGCGAAAGCGGGGCGAAGCTTGCGGCCCGCCCGAAGCAAGTCTCTCCCCTGAAAGTCATCCCCGCCGGCTATTGTACGGGCACGCCATGGCGTGCCCCTCCGTGAGGCCCTCCCAAGAAAACGCTCTTGACCGTCGCAATCCAGCAGAAAAATGTTATGATAGGGACGTCAGGGGGAGGTTACTTCTCTCCTGTCCCAGCATCCAAGTGAATAGGCGACGAACGTCCAGGAGCGGGTGAGGGGCAGGTAAGATTTTGCTTGAATTGTTCCTCAATCCTTGATATTGAAATGCAACATCTCTTAGGATTTGATTCGTGCATCAAACATCCAGGGTGTGCGCGCACCCTAGAGTTTGACTGAGGAAACGAGATGCAGCGCGCCCGGACTCTCAATAGAGTCACAACCCAAACAATGAGGTAGCTTCCCCATGAGGAAAACAACCGCATTTTGGAGCTTCACCCTGCTCGCCAGCCTGCTGGTGTCGGCATCTTTGGCGCAAGCAGCGGTCCGAGTGCAGAGCGTCGAGGGGCGAGTATTCGCTCGTCAATTGAACGCACCTCCGCAAGCAGCAAAGGCCCCGAGTTGGAAGAGCCGGGACGAATACGACGCGTTCATGGCCATGGCGAACGAAAAGGATTCCAACAAGAAGATCCAACTGGCCGAGGCGTTCCTCACGAAATATGCCAGTTCGGATTTCAAGGACGGCGTCTACGTAATAGAGATGCAGACTTACCGGCAGTTGAACCAGCCGGATAAGGCGGTCGAAGCGGCCCACAAGGTCTTGGAGGCCAACCCTGATAACCCCGACGCCTTGAATTTCTTGTGCTTCGTATTTCCGTTTATGTACAAGGGCGATGCGCCTGACCATGACGCAAAGTTGGCGGAGGCAGAGGCCGAGGCCAAACACGGACTCGAGCTAGTCCAGAAGCTCCAAAAGCCCGCCAATGTTCCCGAAGATCAGTTTAACCAGGCGGTTAAAGGCTTGCGGGATGTTTTGAACGGGACCATAGGGTTTGTGGATCTCCAACGCAAAGACTACGCAGGCGCCATCACCGCCGATAAGGCCGCCGCCGAGGATAACCCCAGCGACGAATACGTTTTCTACCGCATGGGCTTGGCGTACCTGTATTCGAATCCTCACGATTACGACAATGGGATCTGGTACCTTGCTCGGGCCCTCGTTTTGGCGAAAGCAAACCCTGGCGACACGAATGCCGCCGATTTCGAGAACTACCTCAAGAAGACGTATGTCGGCTACCACGGCAACGACCAAGGGCTGGAAGACATTGAGACTCAAGCTAAGACTTCCCCGAATCCGCCGAGCGGGTTCAAAGTAGCCGCGATGGAGGCCCCGAAGCCCACGGGCAACAAAATGATCGATCAGTTCAACGAGATGACCTATCCTCTGAAATTCGGGGGAGAGACCGCGCAGAAACAATGGGACGGGCTGAAAGGACAGCCCCTAGAGTATGGCGGCAGCGTGGATAGCGTGGAAAAGGGAACCGATCCCGGCACTTATCTGGTGCGGGTCGATATCCTTGACCAGTCCAAGGCTACGCCGGGCGTCTACGACATCGAGTTGAAGGATTCGAAGCAGCCCAACGTCAAGAACCTTCAGCCGGGCGACCTGATCCGGTTCAAGGGAACGATGGATGCGTATACGGCCACCCCCAATTTGTACATCACCGTGGTGGGCGAAGTTACGGACCCCAATCCGCTGCCGGATCAACCTCCGGCGAAAGAGAAGCCTAAACACAAAACTACAAAGAAGCCTACAAACTAGGGCACAATTCTCCTGCCGAAGGAGCCAGCGCCAAGCCACGAGGCTTGGCGCTGCGCTCCTGAATCTTCCTGCAACCGAAAAGCTACCTCTAAATCAGGTTCGCGCACTACTCGCGCTGCCTTGACCGAGTTGTTGAGAGTGTGTTAGGTTGAGTTGTTTAACTTTAACAGGTTATGTCGCTTGAGAGAGAGAGTTTGGCGCCGGCGCGAGCGGCTCTAAAGCGCACGGCGCTCAACGGACTGCACAAATCGCTCGGGGCCAAGATGGTGGAGTTCGGCGGGTGGGAGATGCCGGTCGAGTATTCCGGCATCATTCAGGAGCACCTCGCCGTGCGGAACACAGCCGGGCTTTTCGATGTCAGCCACATGGGGGAGATTGAAATCAGCGGACCCCGCGCTTTGTCTCTCCTCCAGCGCATCACCTCGAACGACGCATCCCGCCTGAGGGATTTTCAGGCCCAATACAGCGCTTTGATGCATCCCAAGGGAAGCGCTGTCGATGACTGTGTGGTGCATCGCTTGACGCAGGAGCAATATCTCATCTGCGTCAACGCGGCGAACACCGACAAGGATTTCGATTGGATCGTTGAGCACAACTCCGCGGGGGCGGAAGTGCGCAACGTTTCGAGCCAATACTCACAACTTGCCTTGCAAGGACCGCGCGCTGCGGAAATCGTCGCCAAAGTAAGCAGCGTCAACCTTGCGGGGCTCAAGTATTATTGGTTCTGCCGCGCCCGGTTCTGCGATGTGGGGGGCCTCCTGGCGCGCACCGGCTATACCGGCGAAGATGGATTTGAATTCTATTTCGCGCCCGGCGACTCCGAGCGGGTGTGGAACACGCTGATCGAAGCCGGCAAGTCCGAAGGATTGGTTCCCGCAGGACTGGGCGCCAGGAACACATTGCGCCTGGAAGCCGGCTACCCGCTTTACGGTCATGAACTGGATGAGGATACGACCTTGCTCGAAGCCAACCTCGGCTGGATTACTAAGCTCGAGAAGGGCGAGTTCATCGGCCGTGATGCCCTGATCGAGCAGCGGGCGCGAGGCACGCGCAAGAAACTGGTAGGTTTTGAGATGACAGGCCAGGGAATTGCGCGCGATGGCTATGATCTGTACGTCGCAAGCGAACTGGCGGGGCGTGTGACGAGCGGTTCATACGCACCGTTCCTAAAGAAAAACATTGGTATGGCATACACCTCCTCCCCTCTGGCGAGTTCGGGCAGTGAGGTCGAGATCGAAATTCGTGGCAGGCGGGCAGGGGCTCGGATCGTTCCTCTGCCCTTTTACAAACGCCCGAAGTAGATGGTCAGCAATTCGGGAAGTTCGAAATTCGAAAATCAAAATCCGAAATTCGCCGCGAGTTTCGATTTTCGGATTTCGAATTTCGGTTCTTGAGAGAGGAAGCGTCCATGTATCCCCAAGAATTTCTCTACACCAAAGAGCACGAATGGATCCGGGTGGACGAAGAAATCGGCACTATCGGCATTACGGACTTCGCTCAGAAGGAACTGGGCGACATCGTTTACGTTGAGGTTGCCAAGCCGGGCGAGCACGTCGCTGCCAACGAAAGCCTGGGGACCGTCGAATCAGTGAAGGCAGTCTCGGAGATTTTCTCTCCGGTCAGTGGGGAGGTGACTGGCGTGAACGCCAAGCTCCAGAATAATCCGGAATTGCTGAACACCGATCCCCACGGCGAAGCGTGGCTGGTCCAAGTGAGGCTGTCGGACCGAGGCGAGATCGAAAAGCTGATGACCGCCGATGAATACGAAGCCTATATCCAGAAGGAAAAATCCACCTAATGCGCTATTTACCGAACTCTGACTCCGACCGCGCCGCCATGTTGAACGCCACCGGCCGCACCAGCGTGGAGGAGTTCTTTGACCGGATTCCGGAGGAATTGCGGTTACAAGGCCCGCTAAACCTCCCGGGGCCCCTCTCCGAACCCGAGATCCTGGAATACTTTCGCCAAGCCGCGCGACGGAGCGCAGCCGAGTACGTCTCGCTTCTGGGCGCCGGGGCGTACACGCACTACGTACCCGTGGCCGTCAACGCGTTACTTTCGCGAAGCGAATTCTTCACCGCTTACACGCCGTACCAAGCGGAAATTGCCCAAGGCACGCTGCAAGCGATGTTTGAATTCCAGACCCTGATGACGCAACTCACCGGCATGGAGGTGGGCAACGCTTCGCTTTACGACGGCTCCACGGCCACGACTGAGGCCGTTTTGATGGCCTTGCGCGTCACGCGCCGCAACCGCGTCCTGGTGGCCCGCACCGTGCATCCGGAGTACTACCAGGTCCTGAAGACATTCGTCCGCCATCAGGGCACCGAGCTTGTGCAACTCCCCTACCAGGAATCGGGCCAGCTTGATCTCTCCAGCCTCGAAACCGCGCTCAATGCCGCGACGGCTGCGGTGGTGGTGCAATCGCCCAATTTCTTCGGAGCCCTCGAACGCACGGCCCAGATCGCGGAGGCGGTGCATCGCCGCGGTGCTCTTCTGATCGTGACCATCGCCGAACCCTTATCGCTGGCGGTGGTGAAGCCGCCCGCGGAGGCGGATATCGTCTGCGGGGAGGCGCAATCCTTTGGTGTGAGAGTGGCCTTCGGCGGGCCATATCTTGGCTTTTTGACCGCCAAGGAGAAGTTTCTGAGGCAGATTCCGGGCCGCCTGGTCGGCCAGACGGTAGACAAGGAAGGCCGGCGGGGCTTCGTCTTGACTCTCGCCACGCGCGAACAGCACATCCGGCGTGAGAAGGCCACCTCCAACATTTGCACCAACCAGTCGCTGTGCGCCCTGGCTGCGACCATTTACCTCAGTCTGCTGGGGAAAAACGGACTGAAGAGGCTTGCCGAATTGAACCTTGCCAAAGCCCATTACGCTGCCCGGCAGCTTGCGGCCATTCCGGGCGTGATCGGGCCGTTTCGCGCCCCGCACTTTAACGAATTCGTGGTCAAGCTCCCCTGCGATGCCGACGAGTTGCTCGCCGAATTACGGAAAGTAAAGATCATCGGCGGCCTCAACCTGGAGCGCTTCTACCCGGAACTGAGAAACCACCTGCTCGTCTGTGTCACCGAAACAGTCAGCCGTGAAGCGATTGATCGCACGGTCGGAGCCTATCGGCGCACGGCCGAATGCGCTGCAGGGAGCGCCGAACTTACGGGGTGCAAGACTGCGGTTTGACGTTAGGCCGGTTTTTGTGGCCGCCCTTACGCAACTCCCCGGTTTCCGCGAGCGAGAAATTATGGAGAATCGCATTCGTGAGGCGCGGCCTCACGTCAACCGAAACGAAAAACTGATCTTCGAGAGGAGTACACCCGGGAAGTCCGGTGTGGATTTCGCGCCGCTCGATGTGCCTCCGGTATCTCCGGAAGAAGTCCTGGGTCCGGAACTAACTCGCAGCGAAGTCGAGGGTTTCCCGGAAGTCTCGGAATTGGAAGTCATCCGTCACTTCACGCGCCTTTCTACGTGGAATTACGGGGTGGACACGGGCCTCTATCCGCTGGGTTCCTGCACCATGAAATACAATCCGCGGATTAACGAAGAAGTGGCGCGCCTGGAAGGGCTGGCCACCGACCACCCCTACGCACCCGAACCATTAGTCCAGGGCTGCCTGGGAGTGCTGCACGAGACCGCGCGCTGCCTCAAGGAAATCACCGGCATGGACGCGATCACGCTTCAGCCCGCCGCAGGTGCTCAAGGCGAGCTGGCCGGCATACTGATGATCCGGGCCTGCCTGGCCGAACGCGGCAACCCACGGCGGCACATCCTGATTCCCGATTCCGCGCACGGTACGAATCCTGCCAGCGCGACCATCGCAGGCTACGAAGTTCGGAACATCAAATCTGATGAGTGCGGCTGCATTGATCTCTCCAACCTCGAACGCGTCATGACCGATGACGTGGCAGCCTTGATGCTCACCAATCCCAACACGCTGGGCATTTTCGAGTCGCAGATCAGGCAGATCTCGGACCTGGTGCACGCGCGAGGCGGCTTCATGTACATGGATGGAGCCAACATGAACGCGCTGGTCGGGGTTGCCCGCCCGGCGGACTTCGGCGTGGACGTGATGCATTTGAATCTGCACAAAACCTTCAGCACACCTCATGGCGGCGGCGGTCCAGGTTCGGGGCCGGTGGCGGTGAAGAAAGTCCTGGAGCCTTACCTGCCGCTGCCTATCATCGAGCAGGGACCGGACGGCGTGTTCGGCCTGAACTATGACCGGCCCCGGAGCATCGGGCGGGTGCGCGCATTTTACGGCAACTTCGGCATGGCGGTGCGCGCGCTCGCATACATCCAGGCCAATGGCTTCGAAGGCCTGCGCCAGACCGCGCGAGACGCCGTGCTCAACGCCAATTACTTGAATAGCTCGTTGACGGGCCTCTACGAGCTTGGCTCTTGCTGTCCTCCGATGCATGAATGTGTCTTCTCGGACCGCCGCCAGGCGGCACGCGGCGTCCGCACCGGCGACATCGCCAAGCGGCTCATCGATTATGGCTTTCATCCTTACACCACGGCCTTTCCTTTGATTGTTCCTGGGGCGCTGATGATCGAGCCTACGGAAAGCGCCAGCAAGGAGGAACTGGACGCCTTCATCCACGCGCTGGCATCCATTGCGCAGGAAATCGAAGAGGATCCGGAGTTTGTGCTTCAAGCGCCTTACACGACCCGCGTCACTCGGCTGGATGAGGCCGCCGCGGCTCGCAGGCCAGTCTTGCGCTGGAAGCCGTCCCACCAGGCCTGACCGGCGAACGAGGAATGCAACTAGGGCAGACCCCCCTATAACCGCTTCATATCCTACGTCGGCCAGTCAGAGCTGCGGCCTTCCTGTAGCACTAGCTCCCATCATGTTGTTGCGCCGCGAAGATTCCTTGGTGTTCGCGCTGGCCCAGAAAAGCGAAACACAGAGGTCACAGAGAATACCTCACAGAGCGCACAGAGATGAAAAAACGGTCTGTTCTTCTTTCTCCGTGATCTCTTTGGGCCTTCTCTCTGAGGTCTCTGTGGTGGAGGCTTTTGATTTCGGCTTTGCTGCGCTGTACAACTTGACACTCCTTCCCGGACGTTATGAGAAGATAACGCTGTGATTTCAGTTCTGGAGGATGCTCAATGTCATTCGCTCACCGGCGGGATTTTCTCAAACAATCCGCTGCCCTGCTGGCGTTGGGAACAGATGCCTCAGCGGGCGGGCAAGGAAAGCCGACCGCCCAACCGCAGACTGGCCAGGCTTTCCCGGCCTTCCAGGCGAGGCGCCGCAAAGAGCTCTGGGGCCTCCTCGGCGATTTGCCTTGGGATCACAAGCCCGGTCCGGCTTCGTTGCTGAAGAGCGAGCGGCATGACGGGTACACGCTCCAGCGCCTGGTGTTGGATCTGAACGGCATCGAGCCCGTCCCCGCGCTTCTGCTCATCCCCGACAAACGCCAGCAGCCTGCGCCCGGGCTGCTTTACATTCACTGGCACGGTGGAATGTACGACTTGGGGAAGGAACAACTGCTCATCGGTGCGGATGCCCAGCCCGCCTACGCGCCGGTGTGCGCGGAAAAAGGCATCGTGACGCTGGCCATCGATAGCTGGTGTTTCGGCGAACGCAAACACGAGGCCGAGGGCCGAACGGGCGAAGAAGACGCTTTCAAACTGATGCTTTGGAGAGGCCAAGTGCTTTGGGGCATGATGATGTTTGACGAATTCCGGGCCTTTGATTACCTGGCGAGCCGGCCGGAGGTTGATCCCCGGAGAGTGGGCGCGCTCGGTATGTCTATGGGCTCGACGAAGGCCTGGTGGCTTGCCGCCCTCGAGCCCCGCGTCCACCTGTGCGTAGATATTTGCTGCTTGACCGACTTCGAGGAATTGATCAGGACCCAGAATCTGAAGGGCCATGGGATCTATTATTACGTGCCGTCCTTGCTGAAACACTTTCAGACTGCCGAGATCAATGAGCTGATCGTTCCCCGCTCTCGACTCAGCGTGAACGGCCGCCGGGATGCATTGACGCCGCCCGCCGGTGTGGAACGCGTCCGTGATCATCTGCTGCCGTTGTATCGAGCGCATGGCGATGCCGGCGACTGCCGCATCGAGCTTTTCGATTGCGCGCACGTCGAACTGCCGGAGATGAGGAAACTGATTTTGGGATGGATGGACAGCAAACTGATAGCGGCGGTTGCGTGAGGGCGGCCACGAGGGCCGCCCCTACAGCGCGTTCAGATTCCCCCCACGGGTGCACACTGGCCTAGTAGCCCTTTTGGGCATTGTGCTTCTTGTTGTAGATCTGGTTCGATAGCTTATTTTGCTGTTGATTAACGGCCTTGCGGTCAGCATTGGTCAGCTTCCCGCCATTCGCTTGGCGCATGCCTTTGACTTCACGGTTCACACCCTGTTCTTTATTCCCCCTCGGCAGCGATATGAATACTCGTATAATATCGTATATAGATGTTTAGAAGGATTGACCTTAACCAGAGACTCTGATATACAATATTTATTCGCACATAGAGACACGGTGCAGCGGCAACTTTACACGCCAAAACCCCGGCGGTAGCCATTTAGCCAAGACGATGCAAAGTCGCCGCGGCAGCGTGCCGTTTCTTGACGGGGAGGAGCGCACATACATGAATCCCTCGAAAAAGGGGATGACGTCAATTCGCGATTGGATTCTCGGGTCAGCGGCGTTGCTGACGCTTTTAGTTATTTCACCCGCTCGTGCACAAACGGGAGCGAGCCTTTCCGGCGTGGTGACGGGCCAAACCGGCGCAGCCCTTCCCGATGTCGCGGTGACAATCAAGAACGTCGACTCAGGTGCAACGCGCACGATCGCAACCGATGGCGGGGGGCACTATCAGGCGTCCGGCCTGCCTCCGGGGCGCTTCGCGATTCGAGCGGCAAAACAAGGGTTCGCCGATGAAACGCGCACGGGAATCAGCCTGGCGGTTGGCCAGGACGCCACGGTCGACATTAAGATGCAGTTGCGCACCCCCGACGCCTGCGCGAGCGGCCACGAGTTCGCCACCACCGATTGCGCGCTGACCTGGCACGGCATCACAGTGTACGGTGCGTATGACGTCGGCGTCGGCTGGGTCAGCCACGGCTTACCGCAAAACGCCACTAACTATGAAGGCGAATCGCTGGTGAACCGAAACGGCTATCAACATCGATTCCTCGTCGAACCGAACAACCTGCAGCAGACGGGGCTGGGCATCAGGGGCAAGGAAGAGTTTGTGCATGGCTGGTCCGTTGTGTTTAACGCTTCAACTGGCATCAATCCGCAGTCCGGCGAACTCGCCAACGCGTCAGCCACCGACACCATCAACAACGGCCTTCCCAGGAGCAGCTATTCGGAAGCCATCGACGGCGCGCGCGCGGGCCAACCGTTCAATGACGAATTCTATGCCGGCATATCGTCCGCGTCCCTCGGGACGCTGACCTTCGGTCGTCAACGAGCTCTCGGTACCGATGCGATGCTCGTTTACGATCCGGCCGGCGGCGGCTATGGCTTTTCGTACATCGGGTATAACGGCACGATGGCCGGCGGCGGCGACACCGAGGACACCCGTTGGGACGACGCCCTGAAGTATCGCCTCACCTATGGCCCGGTCCATTTCGGCGCGATGTATAAATTCGCCGATGGTTCTGCCGGCTGCTACTCGGCCTCCGCAACCTGGACTGCCGCCACCTGTACGCCGGAACAGGCGCATAACAACGCCTTTGGATTCGACCTCGGCGGAGGCTTCGGCAAGTTCTCCGCCGACGTCGTCTACCAACATTACAACCAGGCGATCAGCGTATTGAACCCCTTGCTGGGGCCTCAGAGTCCGTCGGCGTCATATCAGTCGACCACCGACAGCATCAATACAAACCCCATCACCGGGGCCAATCTGATCGCAACGACCAACACCGTATATGGCATCGTGACCGACAACAGCGCCATTATGGCCGCTGCCAGGTATACGTGGGACCCGTTCAAGTTTTTTGGCGGCTACGAACACATCTGGCAGACTAACCCGTCGAACCCGTTAGGCGTTGGCGCTTTGGACCAGGGCAGTGTTATCATGAGCGGCGTCGAAGACAACAATCTTGATTCTACCAAGCTCGTGCAGATCTGGTGGACGGGCGGGAAATACGCTTTCGACAGCAAAACCGACGTCACTTTGTCCTGGTATCATCAGGGGCAGAACGACTTCCGTGTTCCGACGACCTGCTCGCCCGAAGCCGGTTTCCGCAGTTCCTGCGCGGGCACCCTTAACGAGGAGTCGCTCTATGTGGATCATCACTTCACCAAGCGTTTCGACGCTTTTGCCGGAGTTGCGTTTTCCTACGTGAGCGGCGGTCTGGCCATCGCCATTCCTCATCGCCCCGGCGTCCCCTATAACTACGACAACAACCTTGCTCCGACAGTCGGTGGTCGTTTCACCTTCTGATCGTGCTACGATTCGTGTAGGGGCCAGCAGCGCTGGCCCCTGGGCCGAACGCCGTTCGGCCCTACATCAGCAGGTAATTAACGTGACAGGGAATCCACGACGGCATTGCAAACTGTACATGGCCGCAACTTTGGTTGGGCTGCTGCTTGTAAGGGGCTTGCTACCCTCAGCGTCCGGCCAGAATCGCCCAATCCTGGTTGGCGCAGCCATCAGCCTCAAAGAGTCCTTTAGCGAGATTGGCGGTATTTACGAGCGGCGGACTGGGACGAAGATCACATTCACGTTTGGGTCTTCGGGCGAGTTGGAGAAACAAATCGAAGCGGGGGCGCCGGTGGATGTCTTCGCCAGCGCCGCTGAAAGGGAAATGGACGAGTTGCAGGCGAAGAATCTGATCGATCGGGCAACCAGATCTGACTTCGCGCGCAACTCTCTGGTTCTAGTGGTCCCTACGAACTCCAAGCTCCAAGTGCAGTCGTTTTCCGACCTCGCGAAGCCAGGCGTGACGAAGATCGCCATCGGAAATCCCAAGACCGTCCCGGCGGGGCAGTACGCCGAGCAATTGCTCCGCAACACGCAAATCTGGCCGAAGATTGACTCACGACTCATCCTGGCCGAAAATGTACGTCAGGGCCTCGACTACGTGGCGCGGGAGGAAGTTGACGCCGGTATTGTCTATGCGACCGACGTGCGGGTGGCTCAAGGTAAGGTCTCGGTCGCCGTTCGGGCCCCTGACGGAGATTATGGCCCGATCCTGTATCCATTGGCGGTGGTCCGAGACAGCGCAAGTGCGAATGCTGCGAAGGCATTTGTGGATCTTGTCCTAAGTCCTGAGGGAATTCAAATCCTCAAGAAACACGGCTTTCAGCCTGCGAAGTAGGGGATGATCTGGCCTGCATTCAAGCTCTCACTTCTGGTCGTTAGCCTTGCCACCCTTCTGATAGCTGTGGTCGGTACCGCCCTAGGTTTTGTTCTTGCCAAGCGGCAGTTTCGCGCTAAGGAACTGTGCGACGCACTCCTCACGTTGCCGATGGTACTTCCTCCCACAGTGACCGGATACTACTTGATTCTGCTGCTCGGGAGGCACGGATTGGTGGGGCGCTACCTATACCGCCTGACCGGCTGGACATTGGCCTTCACTTGGGAGGGCGCGGTGGTGGCCGCGGGTGTGATGGCGCTCCCCATCATGGTGAAGTCAGCGCGCGCGGCGCTGGAATCAGTCGACGCGCGGTACGAGATGGTCTCGTTTA